>Ga0209937_1000183_pt1 | contig 21181 bp, 29 predicted proteins | sample SalPon1_B_H2O_MG_FD_185699 | JGI IMG/M metagenome (GOLD analysis project Ga0209937, IMG submission 185699) | Salt pond water microbial communities from South San Francisco under conditions of wetland restoration - Salt Pond MetaG R1_B_H2O_MG... | ecosystem: Environmental > Aquatic > Non-marine... | reverse complement strand
AGCCTGAGAGCATCATCGCTGCTGTCAGCACCGACCGTCACCGCCGTCACCGGGACCGATTGGTGGTGCGGACCGTCGATGTCCGTCGTGAGCTGCGGGGGCGCGGCTGGGGACCATCGCTGTTGGTCTCCCTGTTGCCGGTGGCACAGCGTGCCGGCTATCGGACCATCCAGATCCACGTCAACAACCCCTTCGCATACATCGCTGTGAGCAAGGCGGGCTTCGCTTGGGCAGGTCGGAGCACGGGCCTGGCCGAGCTGGTCATGACCCGCCCCACGGACCGACCGGCGACCACCTCCCGGGGCCGCTTCGCTGCGGGGCTGTCGATGTACCGCCGCAGGCGACCCACCCCGGCGGCCCGCCGTGCGATCGCTCGGTATCGTCGTGGGTGCGTCCGACTGGATGCGCCTCCGGCAGTCGATGAGATGATACCGGCGGGCCACGCAAAACAGCAGCATGGGTAACGCCGCACTGCGGCAGCTGGCGGTCATCGACGAGGTCAGCTTCGATGCCGTCGCGGGGTCGGTCATCGCCGTCGACGCACACAACTGGCTGTACCGCTACCTCACCACGACGGTGAAGTTCACCCGGGATGCTGCGTACACCACCGCCGCAGGTGAGACAGTCCCCAACCTGATCGGGGTGATGCAAGGGATTCCCAAGTTCTACGAGCATGAGCTGATCCCCATCTTCGTCTTCGATGGGGCGGTTACCGAGCTCAAGGATGCGGAGGTCTCGGCGCGTCGTGCAGCGCGGGAGGCGGCGGCAGAACAGCAGGCCGCGGCTGAGGCGCGCGGTGATCACATCGAGGCGGCGCGTCTGTCCGCGCGCACGCAGCGGCTCACCCCCGTGATCCTCGAGACGACCCGTGCGTTGTTGGAACACCTCGATGTGCCGGTGATCGAGGCTCCTGCTGAGGGTGAAGCGCAGGCGGCGGCGATGGCCCACCGCGGGGATGTCGACCTGGTCGGGAGTGAGGACTATGACACCCTGCTGTTCGGTGCGCCCTACACCCTTCGACAGCTGACCTCTGCGGGGGCGCCCGAGCTCATGGAGCTGGAGGCCACCCTGCGCGGACACCAGATCACCCGCGAGCAGCTCGTGGATGTGGCGATGCTCATCGGGACGGATTTCAATGAGGGTATCTCGGGCATGGGCCCGAAAACCGCCATGCGAGCGGTGAAAGAGCATGGCGACCTCTTCGGTGTGATGGAGGCGGAGGAGCTGCACATCCCCCAGGCTGAGCGGATCCGCGCGCTGTTCTTCGACCCGCCGATGACCGATGCGTACAGCATCCCCACGTCGGTCGAACCGGATCTGGATGCCGCACGGGCGTTCGTGTGCGAGACCTGGGAGGTCGACCCCACCGAGGTGGACCGCGGCTTCGACCGCCTCGAACAGGCGGTGGTGCAGACGGGATTGGACCGATGGACATGAGCGAGCCCTTTGATGTGGGCACATCTGCTCCGATGGTCACACGGCCACAGATGGCCGATATTGGACCCACCGGTGCCGGCGGGTGGACGAGGGTGACCCAACGGCGCTTCGCTGCGGTCGATGCGGAGGGGGTGACCACCGGCGCATGGGTGCCTGGTGCGACCCCTGAGTTCGCGCCGCTCATCGACCGGCTCACCGTCGGGGATCTCACAGACTAATGCCCGCACCTCTCTATCACCTCCGCTGCATGCAATGTCTGCGGGTCCACGCTCTACCGGAGTGGCCACACCGATGCCCACGGTGCGGCCAAGGTGGCCTCAGCAGGCTCGCGGATGCCGATGGGGGTGCGGCCGCGTACTTCGCGTCAACTATGAGATGAGCAGGACCCCGTATCCGCCCAACATGAGCATCGATGCTCCCATTCCGACCACCGCGGTCACCGACAGGCCCCTGATGATCAGCGGTGGGTCGTAGCCACCGGCGAGGTCCCCACTGCGATGTAGCTCGATCGCTGCTGCGTTCACCAGCACGAAGACGCTGAGGAGCGCGAGGTTCGTCAACATGGTCACCAGTTCCAGGGAACCGACCAGCGCGAACGCCATCGCCGCGAGTCCCACCGTCACGACTGCCACCACCGGCGTCCCATGGGTCGCATCGACACGGGCGAAGACCGGTGGGAGTGACCGGTACTGGGACTTGCCCACCCCGTAGACGACACGGGAGGTCGACACGACGATCATCAACGCGGTGTTCGCCGTGGCGAACAGTGCGATGACTACGAGCACCGCACCGCCGGTGGGGCCCAACGCGGCGGTCGCCACCGTCGCAAGCGGCGCCGCGGACTCACCCAGTATCGGTGCGTCGACCACCGCGACTGCGGCCATCGCCACGGCGATATACAGCACCGTGCAGATGAGCAACGAGAGTTGGATCGCCCGGGGCACCGTCACCTCCGCGTGCGTGGTCTCCTCCGCGAGATTCGCGAGTGCCTCAAAGCCGATGTACGCGAAGAATACGAGGAAGCTGGCCTCAAGCAGTCCCGTCCATCCGTGTGTCATCGTTGTGACCTCGACCGTCCCGATCCTCGGCGCCCCGATCCAGATGATCAACAGGAGGCCACCGATCTCGATCACGGTGAACACCATGTTCACCTTCGTGGACGCCTCGATCCCCCACCAGTTGATGACCGTCGCAGCGGCGAGCAACCCGACCGCGGTGATGATCGGGGCGATCGGAACCACCGTCGACAGGTACCCCCCGAATGCCAAGGCAACCGTCGCCGCAGAGATCACCCCCGTCGCGACGCGTCCGAGTGCTGTCAGCTCGCTGAGTCGCCGCGAGCGAAAGGCTTGCAGTGTGTAGAGATACTCTGCTTCCCCCTGCGGGTACCGTGACGACAGGTCGGCGTACGACAGCCCCGTGAACAACGCGACGACCGCCGCGACGCCGAATGCGAAGACCACTGATGGCCCTGTCGCACCGATGGCGACGCCGATGACGGCATAGATCCCTGCGCCCAGGATGAGCCCGGTGCCATACAGCGTGGCCGCGGGGAGTCCGATGGTCCTCTGCAGCTCTCCCACCCGAGTCACGCCATCCGCCCGTGGCCCACGATTACAGGTACACCACGATCGGCCACAGCACCAATGAGAGTACGATCAGGTAGATGACGAGCCGCCCCAGACGTTCACGCATGCTGATTGAGACGAAAGGTGGTCATAAATCACTCACGCACCCACCTACTGGACTCGCCGGGATTTGAACCCGGGGCCTCTCCCATGCCAAGGGAGTGATCTACCCCTGATCTACGAGCCCGTACGCTCATGTCGATGAGTCGGTGATTAAGAGCTTCGACACTCATCGATGATGCCAACGGTTATACCGGACAGTGGAGTGGTGATATGCGGGAAGCACACGGCCGCAACTCCGACGCGTCGGCGGTGCCGACTTGGGATTGCGGATGTGTCCACCTGCGGAGGGTTGGGAACATCGCAACGCGGTCAGTCGATCCCGCTCAACATCATGGCACGCATGCACACCCGCCGGCGGGGCTCGTCAGGGTCCGATAAGCCGGCGGCAGAGGAACCACCAGCATGGAGCGATGTCGCGGCTGAAGACATTGAGGCACGTATCGTCGACCTCGCAGAGCAGGGGCTCTCGACGGCGGAAATCGGGCTCAGCCTGCGCGATGAGGGGGTCAAGGGCACCCCCATCCCGGATGTGCGACTGGCCACTGGGCGCAAGATCACGGCAATCTTAGCCGAGCATGATGCAGCTCCTGCGGTCCCCGAAGATCTGCGGAACCTGATGGAGCGCGCGCTGCGACTCCACGCGCACATGGAGGAGAACACACAGGACATGCAGAACAAGCGCGCGCTGCAGAACACGGAGGCGAAGATCCGCCGACTGATCAACTACTACCGGGGTGATGTACTCGATGCGGACTTCCGCTACAGTGCGAGCGCCGCAGAGCGGCTCCTGAGCGAGTGAGCAGTATGGGAGAGGTGTCGGGCCCCGACGCGACCGCCCCGGCTTCGATCGCAGATGCGATCGCGACCGCGGGGTTCGTCCAGGGGACCGTGGCACCCACTCCCGCTGCGGTGACGACCGCTGCGGTGATCGCGCGGGCTCTGGGTGCACGGGGGATCCCCTATCATCTCCGCATCGACCCGGATGCCACCACCAGTGCAGCGGTGGTCTTCGATCTGGATGTGCTTGATACCCCGCCGATCGCCCTTTCGAGTGCCGACCGCATCGCGGTCGTCGCCGCAGCGACGGTCGATGCGTTGGTTGAGGGCCCGATCGAGCAGACCGATCGCGCGCTGTTGGCCGCGGCGATGCTCGCAGAGATCCCAGTCGGAACTGCCCCAGCATGGGATACATTGACGGAGGTCGTCGGTGATGCGTATCCCACAGCACGTGGGCTCGCCGTGCCGGGTTCGAACCTCGCAGATCTCAGCTGTAGTCTCCGGCTGGTGCTGCCGACGTCCGGTGATGAGCATGCGACTGCGGCGTGGTTGGATGCGGCCGACGCACCCGAAGCAGCGGTGCTCGCAGCGATGCTCGCAGCACCGTACCCCGCGAGTGCCGTGTCCGCCGCGGAGGCGGTCATCGAGCACACGCCACTCTCGGTGGATGGATACGCCAGTGTGGAGGTGATCGCGGAGGTACTGCTGGCCGTGGGGCGGACTGACCCGGCCGGACTATTGGCCGCGGCGACAGCCGGTGTGCTGCCGTCAGACGCCATCGATCGGTGGCACGCTTACGGCAATGAGGTGCACACGGCGGTCTCTGAGGCGACGCGGGTGGACACGGGAATCATGGCGGTGCCCACCGCCGACCCGGCCGTACTGGCGGGTGCGGCCGACCTGCTGCGTGCGTACCGGACGGGGACGGACCATCTGGTGGGCGTCGGCGAGACGGCGATCGTGGCCTGTTCGGTCCGACCGGTCGCCGGCGAGTTGCTGGCGCCACTTTTGACGGGTGACGCCCATCACCCTGCAGGCGGTGCTCACCGGCAGTGGGTGCAGGGACCAGAGTTGCCCTCACCTGCCAGGGTCGCCGATCGCATCGACCTATCGGGGGCAGCATGATGCGCTGTTCGGCGACGATCACCATCGAGCATCCGTGTTCGTGCGAACTCGCTGCGGCGGTCGCGCCGGATCACAGCGATGCGATGATGTACAGTGCGAGCGAAGATACGCTGACGATCACGGTCGAGCAGAGCTCGATCGACCGCCTGCAGGCCACCTGTGATGACACGGTGGTCAACCTGCAGACGGCTGCGGAAATCCTACAACCTACACATGAGTGAACGATCGGTACCTAAGAAGCAGCGGGGCAAGCGGTGGTACACCATCCTGTCCCCCGAGGAGTATGGCACGACACCCCTGGGCGAGACGCTCGCCGAGGAACCATCCCAGGTCGAGGGCCGCACTGTCGAGGTGACTCTCGGTGATCTGATGGACACACAGGGGGCGAACAACACGAAGCTGACCTTCCGCGTGACCTCGGTGACCAGTGATGCGGCCTACACCGAGTTCATCCGGCATGAACTGGCGCGCGACTACCTACGGAGTCTCAACCGGCGTGGTGCATCGAAGATCAGCACCACACTCACACTGCTGACCGCGGATGACTATCGGGTACAGCTGCAGGCAATGGGCTTCACGACGAAGAAGGCCAAGCGGTCCCAGGAGGAGGCGATCCGGCAGATCATGACCGACCTGATCACCGAGACGGCGACAACACGCACCTTCGCCGACCTCACCGAGAGTGTCGTTCAGGGTCGACTCTCATCTGCGATCTACGCTGCGGCAAAGGAGATCTACCCTCTCCGCCGCATCGAGATCGCCAAGCTCGAGTTAGATGCACACCCCGCAGAGGTCGCCGCCGAGGAGGAGGCGGCGGTGGACGTCGAGGCCGCTTCAGCGGAGTAGTCAGTCCGCGCTGACAGGTGATTGCGCCGGTGTGTACCGCCCGATACGTCGCTCATGGGCGACCACCCACCGCACGAGCAGCAGCGCGAAGACGTACTTGGCACCGATGTCGAGGAGGCTGTATGCCCAGGACGACCCGACGATGCCCAGCAGCGCGAGGCCCTCCGCGCCCACGGCCCAGGTGATCGGATAGCCAACCCACAGCACCACCGTCAGTGTCCGCAGCAGTTGGAAGATCTCACCGCTGCCAGCACGCTCGGCATCCGACCCCCACTCGACCAGCAGCATGTACAGCACGACCAGGAAGAACACGGTCGAGATGGCGAACCATCCCCAGCGTAGCGGGACCGAGGAGACCGTCAGCGCCGCGGCAAGTCCGGTCACACACATCGCGATATCGGCGCTGATCACGATGAAGAGCTTCGTCAGATTCGACCCTGCGAGCAGCCCCAGCGCGAGGAGGATGAGGGGCGTCGAGATCGTCCACGTCAGGTATCGCCCCCAGAGCGTAAGCACCGGTGCGCCCCCGGCTGGGTGCGCCGCTGGGAGGGTCGTCAGCGAGACGGTGAGTCCGCTGATCAGCGCACTGTACGACGCCAACGAGACCACCGGCACGAACAGCGTCGCCGCGATGATCAGCTGCGCGCGCGGCGTGGTCACCCCCCGGGCCACCGCCACGATCGCGAGAATCGTCAGTCCGGCGAGTGCCACGTTGATCCAGAGCGATTCGGCCAACAGGCCGGTTTCGGCAATCTGTGAGGCCAGCGCGGGCTGGTCTGCCGCAGCCTGTCCGATGATGGGTCCCATGGCTGAATCCCACAGCCGCGCTCGCTTAAGCCTGTATGCCGGTCACTCCACCATGATCGTCCCGACCATCCCTGCCTGCTCATGCGGGATGCAGTAGTACTCATACCGGCCGGGGACCTCGAAGCGGTGCGTGTACTCCTCTGAAGAGCCGATCATCCCCCCCAGCTCGTCGGAGTATCCCGCCACGGCACTCGCGGTGTCACTGTAGCCACCGCTGGCGAAGAACGTCGCATCTGTCGGGATGGCATCATCGTAGGCGGTGACAGTATGGCCCCGCGAGGAGGTGTTGCGCCACACCACCGTCTCACCAGCAGCGATGGTGTACACCTGCGGAAGAAATGCCACCGCCGTCATCCCGATGTCATACCCGACCGGATCATCACCTAGACACCCCGCGACGGCACCGGTCAGCCCCATCGCCCCCAGCTGCAGTGCCCGGCGCCGTGTCACCTGGTCAGCGTCCATGCCGGCCGAAGCAGCGGGCCACACTTAGCCCGACCGCTCGCCCGACAAGCAAGCGTTAACACCCACTCTGTGGAGCTGTGATGTATGTTCCCCCGGGCGATCGGACGCGTCGGCCCGGCCGATGTGGTCACGCTGACCAACGCGGTCGTCGCGCTGGGGGTGGTTGTGGTCGCATCGGTCGATGTGGAGATGGCCGTGCGACTCCTGCTGGTGTGTGGCGTGTTGGACGCGCTTGATGGGGTGCTCGCGCGGTCACTCGGTCCCAGTGCGATCGGGCACCATCTCGATGCTTTGGCCGATGTCGCCGCGTTCGGGGTCGCCCCCGCTGCGGTGGGTGTACAGGTCGTGCGTGCGGGAACGCCCCCAGAGACGGCCCTTGCGGTCGCAGGCTGGGTCGCTGGGGCGGTGTTTGTCGGCTCCGCGGTCCTGCGGCTCGCGCTGTATGCCACGTTCGATGCGGACCGGACGGCCACCGAGGGCGCCCAGACCACCCTCGCGGCGACGATCCTCGCCGCGGGGGTGCTCATCGGCTTCACCGCACCTGCGGTGATCGTGGCCACCCTCCTGGTCCTGTCGCTGCTCATGCTGGCGCCTGTCGAGTACCCGGACCTCCATGCGCATGATGCGGTCATCATGGGTGGCGTGCAGGTCGCGGCCATCGTCCTCACTCTCCCGTGGCTCGACTCGGGGTTGCAGACGGTGGGAGAGGGCTTCACCTACGGCCTGCTGTTCCTTGCGCTGGGTTATCTGGCACTGGGCCCTCGCTTCTACTGGGGGTGAGTGGGCCTCACATCCCCATGTCGCTGGCCTCGGGGGGCACTTCGATCTCACCGATGGGGACCCCCAACAGCTCCGCTGCGTGATCCAGCGCCATATCGAAGCCATAGTACCGTTCCAGCTCCCGCCCTTCCGGTCCGCCGCGGACTGCCAACATCGCATAGCCGTCGCGATTCTGTGCGATGACCACCTCTGCACTCGCATGCTGCAGTCGCAGCTGCCGCTCATCATCTGTCTCGATGTATGTCGCCGCGGGTGTCGGCATACTGGTTGTACGCGCCAACAGGTAGCTCAAGCTTCCGGCTCCACGAAGCTTTTGTCCGTACCCGATTACATTCTGATAACGTGAGCCGCACATCAGCGATCTCGGCGGATGCGGCAGACATCGATTTCTGTCACTCAGCGGTCCAGGGGGTCAGTCGGACCTTCGCGATCACCGTCGATGTGCTCGATGATCCCATGTCGACGTACATCTGTGTGGGGTATCTGGTGTGTCGGATCGCAGACACGGTGGAAGATGCCGGCCATATCCCGCCCGCGGAGAAGATGCGTCTCCTGCGGTGCTACGACGCGGTGCTGGACCCCGCGGATGCGACCGAGGCCGCCGCCTTTGTCGATGCGGTGAGACCGTACATCCCGCCTGAGCCGAACGATGAGTGGTCACTCGTGGTAGCCTCGAGCCGCGTGCTGCGTGTCTTCGACAGCTTCCCCGCGGCGGTGCAGGAGGCGATCATTCCCCCTGCACGCGAGCTCGTCCAGGGGATGGCAGAGTTCATCGATCGCTATGCCGCCATCGGGGGGCTTCGTGTGCAGAGTAAAGAGGAGCTCGAACGGTACTGCTACTATGCGGCGGGAACGGTGGGGAAGCTGATCACGAACCTGCTGACACGTGGTGGGGTCTCCCCGGCCCGCAGGCAGCTCCTGTACGACACGGCGGTCGAGTTCGGACTGCTCCTGCAGTTGGTCAACATCTCGAAAGATGTCCACGCGGACTTCACAGACGAGGACAACGTCTACCTGCCGGCGGAGTGGCTCCAGGAGGTGGGAGTCCGGCAGGATGCGGTGATCGATGCGGACAACGAGTCGGCGGTGGCATCGGTGGTCCGACGCACCGCGCGGTTCGCGGGGAGTCATCTCGGTGATGCCGAGCGGTACCTCCGGGCGCTCCCGCTGGTCGACGGCAACACCCTTGCCGCCTGGGCGATCCCCTTCCTGTTGGCGGTCGGGACGCTCCGTGAGCTCATGACGCGGCCGGAGGATGCCCTGCGGACAGAGGGTGTGAAGGTCTCCCATGAGGAGGTCTACGCCGTGATCGCCGCGATGGAGGGGGACGTTGATGCGGCCCGGCTCGAACAGATGCGGGAACAGATCAGTGAGCGACCGTTCCACACCCACGGCGGACCGTCAGCGGGTGGGTGAGTTTTTACCACCCGCCGGGCATTCGCTCACATGGCGACAGACGACGCTCATGACGATCACGGACACCACCTCCCCGCGGTCGCAGACTGGCCCCGCGGGTTCGGGGAAGCGAGCTGGTGGCCGTTCATCACCGCGGCGGGTGCGACGGGCATCTATGCGGGTGCGGCGCTGTTCATCATCGGACAGGGATCCCCGATGGTGGGGCCACTCACCGGTCCAGCGACGCTCGCGGCGAGCGTTGCGGTGTTCCTCGTCGGTCTGTACGGCTGGTTGTATCACGCGTTCATCGTCGACTTCTGGTCGAAGGATGGTTCAGGCGCCACCAAGCTGCAGTTCGGCATGCTCACATTCCTCGGTTCGGAGCTGGCGACATTCGGCGCGGTCTTCGGCTACTACTTCTACATCCGGGCGGGTGACTGGTCATCGATCTTCGTGGGTACACCCGACCTGATCAACTCGCTTGTGCTCATCAACACGACAATCCTGATCGCATCGTCGGGCACGTTGCACGTCGCACACGTGGCGATCCGCGAGGGCCAGCGCAGGCGGTTCCTCGTCGGGCTCGTGAGCACTGTGCTGCTGGGGGCGGTCTTCATCGCCGGTCAGGTGTACGAATACTACGAGTTCATCATCCACGAGGGCTTCACCCTGACGAGCGGGTTGTTCGCCTCCGCCTTCTTTGGGCTGACGGGTCTCCACGGCCTGCACGTCAGCCTGGGGGCGGTCCTGCTCGGTATCGTCACCATCCGCGCTCTGCGGGGGCAGTACTCCCCGGGTCAGCACGTGTCCGTCTCGACCGCGTCGATGTACTGGCACTTTGTGGACATCGTGTGGATCTTCCTGGTCGTGGTGCTGTACGTCGGCGCTGAGGTCGGCGGCTGATCGGTCCGCACCCGAGAAACCGTTATAATGCGCTGGGGCTAATCTGAGATGATGAGTGATGTCACCGAGGAGGACCGCGCGATCATCCGGTACCTCCAGGAGGCCGTCGCCGATGGTGGGCGGTACTTTCGGGCAAAGACAATCGCGGAGGCGATCGGCCTGTCCTCGAAAGAGGTGGGCGCACGGCTGCCACGACTCGCGGACAAGACCGATGACGTCGAGATTGAGAAGTGGGGGCGGGCCCGGTCGACGACCTGGCGAGTGACACTCGGGTGAGTCGCATCCCTGTGGGATGACCGCACGCATCAGTCGACGCTTCCGGGTGTCGGCGCCCCCTGAGGCCGTGTGGGATTTCATCGCAGACCCGGCACAGCGAGCTGCTGCCATCAGTGTGGTCGACCGGTTCGAGTCCACCGATGAGGGGTATCGGTGGCACGTCCGTCTGCCCATCCCGTTCATCGACCGCACCATCGCCGTGGAGACACAAGACGTGGTCATCGACCCGCCAGAGCACGTGGAGTTCATCGGTCGATCACCGGCGTTCTCCGTGCGTGGTGTGCACGATGTGGAGCCGATCGATGGCGCGCAGACAGCGTTGGATACGGAGTTCATCGTCGACGGACGCCTCCCCGGTGTCGAACGGTTCTTCCGTGAGAATCTGGACGCGGAACTGCAGCACCTCGCAGCCGCGTTACAGGCACGCGTGACTCAGCCCGACCGCTGAATCTGCTTGGCGATGAAAATATATGACAGGTGATATGAATTCTCGATATCAACTGCGAGAGCCACGCTACATATCACAATCACGAGTGAGACACATGCCAAGTTTCCGTTATATTAATGTCAGATGGTCGTGACTGTCCAGCGGCATGACACCTAGCGACCAACCTGTCCTGGAGATCCTGGGGAAGCGCTATGTGACCACGATCCTGCACCAGCTCGACGAACCACGGTCCGTGCGGGAACTCTGTGAGCGGGTGGAGGTCCCTGTCGCCACTTGCTACCGTCGGATGGCTGACCTCGTCGACGCGGGCCTCGTCCAGCACTTCGAGCGTGAACTCACCGATATGCAGCGCCGCCGTAGCACCTATCGTCGCCAGTTCGATGCCATCTCGGTGGACTTCACTGCGGACACGCCTGTCGTCGATATCACTCCCCGGTCGGACGAGGGGTACGAGCTCGACCCCCGGTGGCGTCGCTGAAGGCCGCCGCGAACCACGACATTGATTCACACCGACGGTTTGTGAGCGATATGCACGATGCGACCTCAGATCTCGGTGAGGACATCGATCCTGCAGATGCACCACGCTGTGCCACCTGTGGTGATCGCATCATCCACGCGCCGGCACACCGCGTGGAGACGTGGATCGATGCGGCAGGGCAGGTCCATCACCGGCACTTCTGCGACCCCGAGTGTCAGGACGGGTTCCGTCGCAGCTGATCTGGTGCCCACTTGCCGGTCACGACCGTCATCATGACCACCATACCCAGCACCGCGAGGGCGAAGGATTGGAAGACCGTCCCATAGTCCACCCCACGGGCGACGAGCCACCCGACGGTTCCGGGCCCTGCCGACTCGATAAGCAGTGAGAGACCCGTGAAGCTGGCGTAGGCTGACTCTCGGACGGAGGCATCGAGCTGCCGGATGAGCCAGGTATCGATCGAGGGGAACAGTGTGTGGATGCTGAAGCCGATCAGGACCGTCAGTCCGACGATCGCCCACAGGGTGCCGACCACCGTCAGCGCGATCATACTCACACCGAAGACACCCAACATGACGTAGATGAACGGTAGTGGTGGGAGCCGGTCCACCACCCGACCAGCGATGTAGAACGCTGGCACCCCAGCGGCGAACATCACCGTCAGGAGCCATCCTCCCCGGGTGATGGTCACCCCCTTCTCGGCGAGGAGATAGGAGACGAAGAAATTGAAGAAGCCGATCCACAGAAAGCCCGCGGTCGCTGTGATGACGAGGGCGACCGCCACCGGCCGCCAGTGGGTGATGACCGCGGTGAACTCGCGGTGAGTCGTCGCCGCACCTGCGTTCCTCCGGCGGCGGACCAATGCCACACTGACGACCGTCACCAGCGTCAGCGTCACGGCGATCGCCCAGAACACCATCCGCCACCCACCGGAGGCGATCGCCACGATGGCGGTCGGCCCGACCAGCACGGCCGCAACTTGCACAGCCACCCCATGCACACCGATCGCGCGTCCGACCGAGTCGGGGAAGATCGCACCCAGAAACGGGACGACAATCACGAAGTACCCACCTGCGCCGAGTCCAAGCAAAAATGCGCCCAGCTGCAGCTGCGTGATCGTGACTGCCGTCGCCGTCAACACCGACCCACCGACGATCAGGGCGCCCATGGCTCCGAGCATCCGATCGCGGGGAATCCTCGTGAGCCCGATCGCGACGGGAATCCGTCCCACTGCGGTCCCAAACCAGACGAGGGACGTGACCAGCCCCAGTGCCGCAGGTCCGACGCCGAAGACCATCTGGAACTCCTCGACGAACGGGGCGAAGATCGTCCGACCGAAGTTCACCATGAACGCCATCAACAGCAACGAGCCGAACAGGCGGGTGCGCACATCCAAGCGTCCGTGGGGGAGTGCAGAAGGCTTCCGATGTGCATGGCAGTTTTGCCGATGTGGTACGGGGATGGTGTATGGATTCGCAACGTCTGCGTGCGCTGGACCTCACCGCAGCGGCGGCGGGGCTGCCGCCCCGGGTGCTCATGGAGGCCGCTGGGGTAGGTCTCGCGGATGCGATCGGCGAGATGAGCGCCCCCGGGGACCGGATCACCCTGCTGGTGGGCCATGGGAACAACGGTGGTGACGCTCTGGCTGCGGTACGATACCTCGATGAGTACGATCTCACGATCCACACCATCGGGTCGCCATCGGCGATCGTCGCCGGCCCGGCCCGCGAGAACTACGAGGTGCTCGCGGCCATGCGGGTGCCGATCGAGCCGCTGTATGATGCGCAGGCGCTGTCGCTCTCCGGTGTGGACCTGGTCGTTGATGCGATGGTCGGAACCGGGATCCACGGGTCGCTGCGCGAGCCCATGGCCTCGATCGTCGAGCGACTCAACGACGGGGGAGTCCCGGTGCTGTCGGTCGATGTGCCCTCCGGCCATCGTGTGGGGGTTGAGGAGGGTCCGCGTGTGGCGCCTGACCGGATCGTGAGCTTCCACGCGCCCGCCTCCGGGCTTGCGGCGCTGGATGCACCGGTGACGACTGTGCCGATTGGTATCTCCACCGAGTTGGCTCAGCTGGCTGGCCCCGGCGATCTGCTGGGGCTGCAACGTCATGAGACGGCACATAAGGGAGAGGGAGGTCGGGTCCTGGTCATCGGGGGTGGGCCCTACACCGGTGCCCCAGCGCTGGCGGCGAAGGCCGCACTCGCAGCGGGGGCCGACCTGGCGTATGTGCTCGCGCCCGCTCCTGTCGCCGCAAGCATCGACCAGATGAGCCCGGATCTCATCGTCCGGTCGGTCGAGGGTGCGCACTTCGATCCCTCACACGTCGATGTAGCACTCGCCCTAGCGTCGACGATGTCCGCGGTGGTGCTCGGTCCCGGCATCGGGGATGCACCCGAAACGAACGACTTCGTCTCACAGACGCTCGAGGGACTCGAGGGGGTGGTGGTCGTCGATGCGGATGCACTTGCGGAGGTCGTCAGCGCCGAAACCTCTGCTACGTTGCTCTGCACGCCCCACCAGGGTGAGTTCAGCGCCATGGGTGCGGATGCACGGACCGACTGGCGGACACGTCGCCAGGAGGTCACCAGCCGTGCGGCTGCATGGGGGGTCACCCTGCTTGTGAAGGGTGCGGTCGACCTGATCAGCGATGGGACGTGCACGCGGTACAACACATCGGGGAACCCCGCGATGACCGTCGGTGGCACAGGTGACGTGCTCGCCGGTATCACCGGGGCGTTCGCCGCGGTGCTCGATCCGGTCACCGCCGCGGCGGCCGCGAGCTACCTCAACGGCACCGCAGGCGATCGCGCTGCAGCGGCGGTGGGCAGGGGGCTGACCGCGAGCCGACTCATCGAGGCGATCGGTCCTGCGCTCCGGGAGGTGTCCCCATGACCGACGACCGGTTCACGCACGTGGACACGGAGGGTGAGGTCCAGATGGTCGATGTCAGTGCGAAGCCGGATGTGCTGCGGCAGGCAACTGCCGAGGGCCACATCACCCTGCGCCCGGAGACCGTGACTGCGATCGATGATGCTGCGGTCGCGAAGGGGGCAGTGCTGCCGACCGCACGCATCGCTGCGATTCAGGCGGTCAAACACACCTGGGCGAGCATCCCGCTCTGTCATCAGATTCCCATCACCGATGTGGATGTGACGCTGGAGCCGACGTCCGATGGTCTCTCCATCATGGTCACCGTCGCGACGCGCGGTCCGACGGGGTGTGAGATGGAGGCCCTACAAGGAGTGCTGACGGGATTGGCGGCGGTGTGGGATATGGTCAAGGCCAATGAGAAGGATTCCGCAGGGCAGTATCCCACGACCCGCATCTCCGACGTGCGGGTGACGGACAAGCAAAAACAGCCGCGTGATTAGCCCGACTCCCCTTCGAGCGGCTGCCCGGTGTCCCCGAGCTGGGTGAGCTTCGCACGTGTCCGGGCCACCGTCGCGTGGTCTCCGCGGTAGGTCACAGCAATCGACTCGGGGGTGTGTTCGGTTGTTTCGACGGTCGCATGGTCATAGATCCAAGACACCACCTCCATCGCGGCAGGTGTCTGGGGGAGCACCACCCGGTCGGTCATCGCCGGCGGCAGCATCGCGTCGATCCGTTCAAGCAGGGTGTCGATGCCCATCCCCGTCTCACCACTGACCGCGACGGGATCGCTGACGAGTGGCCCCAGCTCCGCAGCGACACGCTGCAGTCGCGAGGCGTCGATGCGGTCGGCCTTCGTCAGCACCGTGAGGATCGGTGCCTCGTTCTGGTCGCTGAGGGTCGCATGACTCACTTGGATCTTTCGTCGGATCGTCTCGACCGGATCGGAGGCGTCGACCACCAGCAGGAGCAGGTCCGCTTTGTACGCCGCCTCAAGGGTGGAGCGGAACGACTCCACCAGCCAGGTGGGCAGTTCAGCGACAAACCCGACGGTGTCGGTCAGAATGAGCTCACGGTGGGGGGTCTCCACCCGTCTGGATGTGGTGCCCAGCGTCGTGAACAGCTCATCCCGGGACTCTGCTGTGGGATCGAGGTCCGGATGGAGCCCTTCATTCGTATCGACATCCAGGTCCGCGGCAAGTCGCCGCAGCAGCGTGGACTTGCCCGCGTTCGTGTAGCCGGCCATCGCAACCAGCCAGAATCCCGCCTCTCGCCGTCGTTGGCGCCGGCGCGCCTGCTGACGGCCCAACTGGGCCAGCTGCCGCTCCAGTCGGGCAATGCGCGCCGTGATATCCTGCTTGCGCCCCTCATCATACTCACCGAGGCCCATGAACCCCGGGCGCTCATCCCGGGTCGCAAGCGAGACCTTCGCTTCGACCCGTGGGAGCTCATATCGCAATCTCGCAAGCTCTACTTGCAGCTGGGCCGTCTTGGTCTGCGCGCGGTCTGCGAAGATGTCCAAGATCAGGGTGAATCGGTCCTTCACCACCGTCTCAGGTGGACAGAGACGGGCGATGTTGAACACCTGATACGGCCCGAGCCGGGCATCGATGATGAGCGTCCTGGCGCCGGTATCCGCCAGCATCTCGCCGATCGTGGTGACCTTTCCCTCACCCAGATGGTACGCGGGGTCCTCCTCACGCCGTTGTCCGACCGCGTCCACGACCGTGTACCCCGCAGCAGACGCGAGCTGTGTGACCTCCGCCAGATCAGGTGGGTCCGCATCGTCACTCAGACCCGCGACGATGCACCGAGCATGTCGGTCGCTGAGATGCGTGTGACTCGTGATACCTCCTGACTCGGGGCCGACGCACTTGAATCCACACGTCAAAAGGGCTATACCGATCTTCGGCATGATGACAGGGTATGACATTGCTGCAGGCGTCGCTCGACCCGACGCAGCTGGGGATTGAGGTGGGCGGCGGTGCGGTGATCGGGGCGGTCGTCGGATACGCCGCAAAGAAGTTAGCCCGGATCTTGGCGGTGCTCATCGGTCTGCAGCTGGCACTGTTCGTGTTTCTCGAGTCCAGACAGATCATCTCCGTCGACTGGGAGCGCCTCACCGGCGGCGTCGTGGGGGCGTCGATGGGCGTCTCTCCAACGCCGCCATCTTGGCTCATGTCGATCGTCTCGACGATGTCGGTCTCCGCCGGCTTTGTGGGTGGATTCTTGCTTGGGTTCCGTCGGGGCTAACGCGTCGAGAGCTCGTCACGATCTTTGATAATCTTGGTCTCCGCGGTGCCCTGTGTCCATTCATTCACCTGCTCGTAGAACTCCGTCTGGAGCCCGGCTGGGAAGGTGGTGACACCCACCCAGGCCCCGTCAGGTTGCCACTCCTCGGTATCCAACCCTGCGTACTCGCGCACCCGCGCCTGGGCTGCACCGGCATGCTCGGCGGGGATTCGCACCGCGACCGTCACCTCGTCGAACCGGATCGGAATGACCGGGCGGAGCGCATCGAGCGCATCATCCACCTGCTGCTCGACGGGCTGCATGGGGTCGATGCGGAAGTCTGTCTGTTCGAGCGCGCGGTCGATGCGGTCCGGTGGATGCGGCGCATCATCCATCTGGGGGTTAATCGCGTTCCGGGCGATGAGATTGACCAGCTGTCGATACTTCTGATCGGCCATCTGCTTGCGCTGTTCGGCGGTGATTTGAATCTCGCCTGCGGAGACCACCTCCGGGATAATTGCGAGCGGGTCCGTCGTCTCGAAGACCTCCTCCAGCGCGGTCTCTGGCGGCCGGTCCCCTCGGCCCGCATCCTCGAAAACGTCCTCCGCAGCAATCACATCCTCCAGCTCGCCTGAGAACTCCCCACGTCGCATCGCCAGCGCGGCATCCGGTTCTACGAGCACCTCGAACTGGTGACCATGCGACTCCAGCCGAGCGACGACCGCCTCATCGACGGGGATCATGGCTGAGGGTTCAAACCGCGGGTATCAATAGCTTCGTGTCTCAGTCGGCCAGGGGTCCGATGACACCGGCAAGCGTCTGTTTGTCCTGGACGCCGATGAATCGCTCCGCCTGCTCCCCGTCCGCGTACACCTCGATGGTGGGGACCGAACGGACCTGATGGTCCTGCGCAAGCGCCTGGTGGTCGTCCACATCAACCTTCAGGACGGTCACCGGGTACTCATCCGCGAGCTCCTGTATCGTGGGTTCGAGCATCTTGCACGGGCCACACCACTCGGCGTGATAGTCAACGAGGACCACGCCGTCTGCGGCGACGTGCTCATCGAATGCGTCGGAATCACGCAGATGGACCGGTCGGTTCGCAGTCTCACTCATACTGCTACACCAGGGGAGCCACGGCTTAGTGGTTCTGCTGTGGTGTGAGGTACAGGACCACCCCTGTATCCAGCCGATGGATATTTTCGACCTCGAACCGGGGGAACGCTTCGGTGAATCCCTGCCCATCTGCGAGCGTGGGGGCGTCCGCTCCACCGATGACCACCGGGGCGATGTACAGACTGACCGCATCGACGACCCCCGCTGCGATCGCCGAAAAAATGAGCTCCCCTCCCCCCTCGATGAGCACACGGTCGATCCCCACATCCTCGAGGGCTGCGAGGGCGGGCTCGATTCTCACGCGGTCGCCGGCCGTCTCGATCACCCTCGCTCCCGCAGTGCGGAGGGCCTCCACCCGTCCTGCCGGTGCGGCAGTGGTACAGACCACTATCGATGTGGCGCGATCATCCAGCACCGCCGCATCCACCGGTGTCCGTGCCCTCGAATCGAAGACCACCCGTGTGGGTTGAGTGCCTCCGGTCGGCAGTGCCGTCTCCGGTACGACGAGTCCGGGGTCGTCTGCGAGTACGGTCCCGACCCCTACCGCTACGGCGTCGACGCCGATGCGGATCGCCTCCAATCGGTCGAAGTCACCCTCGCCGCTCAGCTGCACCTGCGTCCGCTGGACGGTCGAGAGCTTGCCATCGAGGCTCATCGCAGCGTTGAGGAGGACGTGCATCTCACTCCACTCTCACTGCGACGGACGTGACGGGATTTGAACCCGCGATCTAGGGGTTAGGAACCCCTCGCCTTGGTCCACTGGGCCACACGTCCATCCACTAACCACGCCGTCGATGCCCTGACTCACTCCGCCGTCTGAGCGTCCTCGTCTTCCTGCTCCTCCGATGCCTGCTTGATCTCCTCTTCGATCTCCTCGCGCCCCCGGCGGAACTCCCCCATGGCCTGACCGGTCGAACGTGCGAGCTGGGGAATCTTGTTCGCACCGAAGAGTAACACCAACACTAACAGGACGATGAGGACCTCGGGGCCACCGGGCACCCCAGGGAACAGCGGCAGTGGATCAGGCACCATTCGTACACAATCCTTGCCAAGTGCTGATTATAGCCTTTTTGCAACGGCTCTCGCCGCCGAGCGCCGGTATCCGAAGATTCAATCCGACGTCCTGAAACATGAGAGTATGGTCACCACAGGTGATGCAGCACCGGATTTCACCGCACCGGCGGCAGATGGCGACGTCAGCTCGTTCACACTCTCTGAGCATCTGGGTGAGGCGCCCATCGTGTTGGCGTTCTTCCCGGCAGCGTTCACCGGAACGTGTACTGATGAGATGTGTCATTTCCGTGATGAGATGGGGCAGTTCGAGGACATTGGAGCGACCGTCTACGGGATCAGCATCGACACCCCATTCACACTGAACGAGTTCCGGACGCAGAACGCGCTGGGGTTCACGCTGATCTCTGATACCAACAGACGAATCATCGATGCCTACGACATCAGTTACGATTTCGAGGATCTGGGAGTCTATGCGGTCGCACAGCGGTCGGTGTTCGTCGTCGATCAGGAGGGGCAGATCACCTACAGCTGGTTCAGCGACAACCCCGGGCAGGAGCCTGACTACGACGCGGTCGCTGCCGCCGCAGCGGACGTCTGAGACCACGAGGGGCTTTTAATCGGGGCGGGGGAGGAGTACGTATGTCCGATGTTACCGGTGGGGGGCGTGCGTACGATCCGGACGCGACGCACCCGTTCGTCACCGAGCGCTTGGATGCGGTCCTCGACCGCATTGCTGATGATACGGAGATTCAGACGTACCTCTCCGCACAGAACGTGAATGCGGTCACCCGCAAGCGCTTCAATGACCACGGCCCAAAGCACATCGAGATCGTACGCAACCGTGCGCTTCAGCTCTATGAGCTGCTCGTCGCGGCTGGGGTCGAGTTCAACGGAGCACGTGACCAGGGGCTCGACCCCGCGGATGAACCGGTGATCATCGCCCTGGCCGCCACATTGCACGACATCGGCCACGTGGTCCACCGAGACGACCATTCGTACTACTCCATCCCTCTTGCGGCAGACATTCTCGACAGGCTCCTGCCGGAGTTTCCCTGGTATGACACTGCTGCGGTGGTCCGCATGAAAGCAGAGATCCTCCATGCGATCCTGTGTCACCACACGGCCGAGGAGCCGCTGACCCGCGAGGCAGGCGTCATCCGCGTCGCAGATGGGCTGGACATGGAGCGCGGGCGGTCGCGCATCCCCTACGAACGAGGGGATCGGGGGATCAACGCGATCTCATCGCAGGCGATCGAGCGGGTGACCCTTCGTGCGGGCGAGGAGTTGCCTGTGTTAGTGGAGATCGAGATGACGAGTGCAGCGGGGGTCTTCCAGGTAGACACGCTGTTGAAGGCAAAACTGGCTGATTCGGGGTTGGCCGATGCGATCCGGATCGTCGCGATCAACAGCGCACGTAGTGAGCCGCTGCTTGAACGGATCGAGCTGTAGGCTACTCGCCGACGGCGATCGACCCCTCGAGCACCCGGGTGGGATAGGGCAGATCGATCCCGGCCGCATCGAAGCCCTCCTTGACGCCCTGGAGGAATGCGGCGCGGACCGCCGTGGCATCACTCCGTGCGGGATCGGCCAGCCACAGCCGGGCGGTGATGATGACCGCACTGTCACCGAGGGCTTTCAGGCGGGTCGACGGAGCGGGGTCGGCGCGAACCGATGGGATGCCCATGGCGGTCTCCTCCATGATCTGTGCGGCTGCGTCGATATCGTCCGCGTACCCGATACCCACATCGATCGTGATCCGGCGTGTCGAGCCATCGGTGATGTTCTTGATGACCCCATCGGTCATTGTCGAGTTCGGCACCGTGAGCAGCTCCTGGTCGAAGGTGCGAATCCGTGAGACTCGGAAGCTGATATCCTCGACCGTCCCCGCGTGCCCGTCCCATTCGATCTGGTCGCCGATTTTGAACGGCTGGTCGGTGTAGATGAACACCCCCGCGACCAGGTTCTTGAGCACATCCTGGGTGGCCAGCCCCACCGCGAGCGTGGCTGCCGCCGCGATCGTCGCGAGCGACTGTAGGAAGTCGCCGTAGCCCGCAGCCCCGAAAGCGACCGTCACCGCCAAGAAGACCGCCAGCGCAAGTCCCAGCCGTTCGACGGGAGCACGGACATGATCCGCCAGCCCCCGGGAGCTGATGAACCGTGCAGTGAGTGAATCGAACCCACGTCGGAGCAGCGTGAACACCGCCGCACCCACGATGAGAAAGGTGACCGCTGGCCCGATCACGTTTGCCACCACCACGGGCACACCCAGCTCTGTGAGCAGCCCCCCGAGGACGCCACTGACATCGGGGGCGACCTGCAGCAGCATCTGCGTCACCGGGTGAGCACGGCCGTGTGTCCCCGCACATCGACCACAGTCGAGCCCGTGCGGTCTGCAAGCGTCATCGCCTGTGTGGTGGTGTCATGCTCCCCCCGTGCACTGCGCAGCAGCCGCACCTTCACCACGTCGCGGTCACGCAGTTGCCTGTCCAGCTCGTCGACGACCGCCCCGACACCACCCTT
>Ga0209937_1000182_pt1 | contig 21197 bp, 22 predicted proteins | sample SalPon1_B_H2O_MG_FD_185699 | JGI IMG/M metagenome (GOLD analysis project Ga0209937, IMG submission 185699) | Salt pond water microbial communities from South San Francisco under conditions of wetland restoration - Salt Pond MetaG R1_B_H2O_MG... | ecosystem: Environmental > Aquatic > Non-marine... | reverse complement strand
AGGACAAGAAGCCTGACATTTGTTAGTTATTTCTAAAACTACAGATTCTACAGATTCGAATGTTATCATTCTTTTTGTCCTATTAGCATGTATCTTGTATATTTAGGCAACACAAGTTCGTATTCAGCATAAGATGAAAATTTTACTTTTTCTGCTAACTCCGCTGCAGAATTTACACAATTTATATGCTCATCTAAATCAGAATAGTTGTTGCTTTGCATTACTACTGTTGTATTTTTAGGTATATTATTATACCACATTTGCAACTGTTGATCGGTTATGTGTTCGCAGCTAGTATTGATAACTATATCAGCTTCGTATTTATAGCTGCACATATCTTTGGTCACAGCATTAAACCTACCTTGCATTTCTTGATTTTTATTAACAATTAATGCGATTGATTCGCATTCCGGATCTATGTCTAGACTGGTTATTTTTTTAATTCCGATGTCGCTGTTAAACAAGAGACTAGAAAGCACTCCGTTCCAACCGCCATGTATCACTATTGTATTTGGTTGGAATTTAACATGATTCTTAAGTTTTTCTATGAGCCATATTTTGGATCGAATCTGGCCTTTCCAAAAACTTTCTAATGTCCTATATCTATCCTCAGAATTTCGGATTGCATCCATCCAAAACAGCACATCTTCTATATCAACTTTCATAAATCATCTTTATTATGTCAAGATATTGGTCACGTATAGATGTAGTTGCTCTTTCTAGAAAGTGTTCTCTATTCTGATCAAGTTTAAATCTGACCTGTTTTATTTTCTTTTGCTTTTCCGCATTAGGTAAATTACAAAATTTTTCTAATTCGTCTATTACTTTTAAAACTCTAAGTCTAGGATCTGGCTCATTATCGTAATCTTCATTAAAAATCTCAGAAAATGTGTAATATCCTTTATTCTGTAAAGCTTCTAAGAATCCTTGACCTCCTAAAACCAAGAACGGGTGTCTATTTAAAATTGGCTTATAAATTTTTTCAGTAAAAAACCTAGTTGTTATAGACATTTCACTAACCAATGACAAATGTGTTTTTGCGTAATGATCGATAACAGTTTTATTTTGATTATAGTAAGTGAAGTCTGATCCTTTTTTATCTAAATAGATTGGTTGCCAACTATTTAAATAGTTTTGCATATCATTATCTAATAAATTTAGACTTTGTAACTCTTCTTTATAAAAATCAAGCGAATATTCTGTTTGAACATGCGTATCACCTATAAAGCTTATAAGACCTACCTTGTCTAATTGTCTTTTTATAATTTCTTTATGCGCTAAAAGTCTATGTATTCTAATTTTACCGTTATAAAATAGAAAGTCCTTTTCTTTTTGATTATCAGAAGGAAAATTATCTCTATTATTTTCATATAAATCATCTAGAGTATCAAGATAATGAGATTCGAAGAAATTAATTGGAAATACTTTTGTGAAGAAATTAGGAAGGTTATTTTCTTTGATAGCTTTACTATAATTTTTATCTATATCTTGGTCTCCGAAAATTAAAAAATTTTTGCAATTAAGTAAATCAGCCGATGACAGTTCTTTATATAAAATTTTTAAATCTTGATCTAAATTATACCCTTCTTTAGCATAATGAAAAAGAATTTTAACATTATATTTTTTAACAAAATCCAATACAGTTTCGCATAGATTTGATAAGGTTCCTTTAAACTCCTTAACATATTTTATTTCGACTACAAAACAATTAAGACTATCATTATCAATTGCGTCTTTGTTTATTATCTTCTTTTTGAACGAAATTGAATGCCTTTTTAACTTAGAAGGTAGCAATTGCTCCCTGTAAATTGCACTATAGTCGTGATCTTCATCTACCGCGCCGTTTGATAGGTATTGTTTTTCATACCATAAAGTAAGATTATACATTTTTTGCCTTAGGTATTTTAGAGTCTGCTGAACTAACACAAGTCGGTGTTATACACTGCTTAGGCGATTTGAATAGATCAAATCCGTCATCGATAGTGCCGAGAGATTCGTCATAACAAGAATAAGAACGTTTAATCTCACCGCCTGGCTCGCGGATAATACAGCTCTGATAACCGGCATTACAATTCCAGCCTTTGAACTTGTTAAATCCAAACGCATTTAATCGTTCTGCTTGATCTAAGTCATACTCTGCGCCAGCATCGTCTGTCAATCTCATCTGCCCAAGTTCTTCGCCGTTAACATGCTGCGGAAAGTGTGTCTGTAAACACTTGACCTGTGCCTGAGTATACCCATGCACTACAAAACTTGCTGTAGGGTCGCTTTGAGGCTTTACAGTGACGTTTATGCCTCGGTCTGCAAACCTCTGACAGCGTTCCCAGTATTCATCAAACAGTTCTGGCACCATTACCTGATTGATTGTAACAAATACCCCAGCGTCTATCAGTTGAAGACACTTGTCGCCGAACTGTTGTTCGTCAGCAAACTCTGCGTGAAAACTTGCTGTAATAGATCTCCTGCTGAGATTTTCAGTAGCAGCAATCCAGCGGTCCCACCATTTTGTGCCTGGGGACAGATTAGTAGTCATGTGTATGCTTTGGTACTCAGGCAGGCTATCGTCGGCATAGTATTCAATCAGTTTGAGAAAATGTTTATACGCAGTTGGTTCGCCTCCGGAAAAACTGAAGTGGAAACTGTCGAAACCATTGAGACGACTCTGTGCCTTGATGTCATCCATTACGCTACAGTAGGTTTCTAGAGGACGGTGATCTGAGACACTAGATCTTGCGTATGGCCAGCAATAAGAGCATGAATAATTACAATATCTAGCCAGGATCCAAGAAACTGAGAAAAGACGGTGGTCTAGGAGAGTCTTTTGGCCTAGTTTGACTATTTTATCAAAAGGAATAGAGTGATAATTAGACATACTTTCCTACATCGTACATCATAGTAGAACACTGTCTAGCGCACGTGAAGCATTTTTTTTCGCCTTGCCAATAATCTGGCAATTTTTTCCATAAATCAGACTGCGTATAAAAAATCTTATCTTTGCAATTAGGCACACCGATAACATCCAGCATCTCTTTTGAATTCTGAACAGTGATGTTCCTAAGTTTATGAATCGGTAGTTTTTCTTTTATAGGTGTTTCTTGATATTCTCCCCCTATCCAACAACAGGGAAATACATTACCATAAGGATCTACATATATGCTTTGTTCGTTTTGACATTTAGGAACAATTTTGCTATCTGCAATAACCCTATTTCTATAATCTTGGTCCAATAATCTTGAAAGAGAATAATTAGGTGACATTTTGTATTCTTCTCTTTGAGCTGGTTTTAGATTATATTCAAAATTTCCTTGTTTGTCTAAAACTTTAAACTCAGTCATTTCATAAAATCTAGTAGTGCGAACAAAGTTTACCGACTGTACACCTAGATCAAGAAGATATTTTTCTAGTTCTTCTGTTTCATGTTCATTATGCTCAAAAACAAGACTGTCTACTTTTGCTATGCCGCCAGCAGCAATAAAGGCACACATGTTTTCTATAACTTTATCAAAATTTGTATTTCTTCTGTATAATTCATGCTTGCCTTTAAATCCGTCTATTGCAAAAACAACTTCAGAATTTGCCTGAGTGCCTATTATCTCTGCAAGCTTTCTCCACCAGTCTTTATTGCGCATTCCTCCATTTGTATGAAGAGAAAGACGTGTATGAGAATTACATTTTCTTACATAGTCATATATTTCTAGACAGTCTTTGGCAAATGCAGGGTCACCGTAATTGCCACAACTATAAAAATTTTCTAGTTGCGATAAAAATTCAACAGAAAACCATTCTTTAAAATCTTCTATAGAAATATCGCCGCCTTTGATAAACGGACGTAATTCTCCACCATGAAAATTTCTTGCACACATGGGACACTGTGCTTGGCACTTGTCTGTAAGTTCAATGTGAACAGTCTTAATTTCTCTAATGTTTAGCATGGAATTTTTCTAATAACCATTCAAAGTCGTTTATTTTCTGTAACTCGGCAGGGTTATTTTTGTTTTCTTCACCGAATCTTCTACCCTGTTTAGCACCCTTTATAGCATCTATACCAAACGGTCGATTTACTCCCTGATTACACCATACTTCTAAGCGTTTAAGAGTTTCTGAATTGTCTTGTCTGTCTATTGTTTGGCTGGCAAGTTTCACACACTCTCTAAAACCAGATCGCCAGGCAGAAAAAGGATCGGTGTTAAATGCTGTTATGTTTGATGTTTCTTCAACGGCTTTAAAACTATTGGATATAGAGGTTGTCATGTCAAGTTTAGAAACACCCATCTTTAGAGTCTTGGTTCTAGGAAGTAATTTTACTCCGCCGTAACCGTAAATCAAATCATTTACAGGATTCTGCGAACGCCATACATGGACAGTGTCTAAATTATATTCATCTACTTCGTAATCAAACGAAAAATCTTCTACTAGTTCAGCATCTGCGTCTACGACCCAAAACATTTTTGTAAAACATTTTTTTGCGGCTTTGATATGTGCCTGGTGTATTCCTTTCACACCGTCTACTCTTTTAGCAGACGGAAAACGAGATTTTAAAAGTTCCCAGTTTTTGTCTGCATTTGATTCGTTATAGGATATAAAGACGATATCATACATAGTACACTAGTTTACAATCAAATGTTATCTCTGTCTAGTATTTCCGTAGTGTATTACTCGACTGACAGAACTTGTAAATTTTCGCCAAGGATCTATCACAATACTAAATGGCGGAATAGGACAGTAAATTTCGTCTTGAGTTTTGGTTTTTGTGTAATCATAGGTTACCGAAGCAGAATGTGCCATTAGAAATACGCCAGGTTCTGTAGGTTTATAATCATCGCCGGTGTAAGGGTCTATGTAAGTAGGTTTGATTCCTGCCTCTTCGACATAATGTCCTACCAGTAGACTGTATGATCCATCTGTGTAAGGCACTTGAGGTTTGTATGCCTTGCCGTGTATGTACACGGGCAGATCATTTTCATTAGCATGCTTCACTAGTTCTAGAGCAAGATTTTTTGCTTGATATTCTCTCGCGTACATGATAGCATCGAATAAATCATAGCCTAGATCAAGTTCCTGTGCCATATAACGAAGAGCAATATTGTCTCTGGGATGACACGACCCGCCGTCTCCTAAGCCTGCTGTCATATATTGAGGACTCATTATACGCTTGGTAGAATTTGCAAGTGCTTCTGTTACTACATCAACATTAATGTTTTTCTGTTTTTCTGCAACATCCTGAATCATGTTGACCAGTGATATTTTTGTAGATATAAACGTATTGTAAAAAACCTTGATACATTCGCATTCGTCATAGGTACCTACAACTGTGGTAGGATCGTTTTCCATAACAGTATCATAGAATTCTTTTAGCAGTCTAGCATCACCTGTTTCTGTGCCGTCTTCTGTGCCTATCATAATCATCTCTGGATTGACCATGTCCCAGGCAACAGATCCCATAGCGATAAGATAAGGGTTATAAACAAATCTTGTGTTGGTTATAAGAGGTGTAAATTCTCTTCTTGTAGTGCCAGGCAAAACAGTAGATATCAACACTAAAAGTTGATCTCGGTTCATGTGTTTGTCAGCTTCTTTAAGAACAGATGTTACAGTATCATATGAAAAATCTTTAGGCGGTAATTGATGCGTAGGCTTACTGCCATCATAATCGCTATCGTGCGGTGTAGGTACTGCAACAAACACAATGTCGCAGCCTTGAACACACGCTTCGATAGAGGTTTTAAATTCTACTAGTTCACTAGGAAGAGGTTCTAGATCATAACCTTTTACATCGTGGCCTTTCTTTACAATTTCTTCGGCGCAAGGCAGGCCTAATTTTCCTACTCCAATATATCCAATCTGCATACTGATATTTAATTTTATTCCATACTATAAACTATAAATATGATTTTATTTTAAATACAATATGAGTTTTGAAATAGTTAGTGATTTTGAAAATGAGATTGCCAAATTCTATAATTCACCTTTCTGCGTGTCTACTGATTCTTGCACTCATGCAATGGAATTATGTCTAAGATTACAAAACATAAAAAAAGCTTTGTCTCCGTATCATACATATATTTCTATTCCTTTTGTGTTTGAAAAATTAGGACTAGAATGGCAATTTGAAAATAATTCGTGGCATGATTATTACTATATTACTAATAACATAATAGATGCCGCTGTACATTGGCAAGAAAATGGATATATACCCGAGACTTATATGTGTTTGAGTTTTCAATATAAGAAACATCTTGGATTAGGACGAGGTGGCGCTATTTTATTAGATAACAAAGAAGATTACCTAGAATTAAAAAAAACAAGCTACGACGGCAGATTGCCAGACATTCCGTGGGCTGAACAAAACATTAACAGCATAGGATATCATTACTATATGACGCCCGACACAGCAGAACTAGGTCTAAAAAAATTACCAGGGGCAATTATAACACCATCAAAAAAATGGAGCTGGCAGGATTATCCTGATTTATCAAATATGGAGGTATTCCAATGAAAATATATACATTTGGAGATAGCTGGGGAGCAGGATGGGGACTCAAAGATCATGAAAAAAACTTTACGAAATATCTCGAAACATACCTATCTTGCAGCTCAGAAAATTATTCTCAGTCTGGGAGCAGTCTTGGTCAAATTACTCATGATTTCATAAATAAGCATCATAAATTTGTGCCCGGTGACCTTGTAACTGTAATTGTTCCTCCCGATGTTCGATGGTACACAGAAAGAAATAAAAAAATCTATAGTTTATATCATTATAACAAAGAACACAAGCAGTTTCTGAAAGGAAAAACAGACTATTGGTTTGTATATCATCACGCATTGTTCATACATTCTATTTACACAATTTGCTTAGAAAAAAAAGTAAATGTAATTTTTGCACATAACTACGGAAAATTAATTATACACCCCGCTTTTCAAAGTCTTATACCTAAAGAAATATTTCTAGATTATAAAAGATCTCTCACAGACTTACTTGGCAGTGCAGATTGGTTTGAGAATTATAATTTAGAACACGACGGCCCGCCTCATCATCTAGTAGGAGAAAATTTTATACCTGATGATACGCATCCAAATGAGAAAGGTCATGAAATTATAGCAAATTTACTATATAATAAGTTTAATGAAAAATTGTAACGAATGGGACAATCTAAAGAAAGTTGTAGTGGGAACTGCTACCGGAGCAAAAATTCCTGCTTTAGATAAATCTCTGCGTACTGTTAATTATGCCGATAAAAAAGACATATCTAAAATACAACCTAGAGATTATCCTGCTCAAGTAATAGAAGAAGCAAACGAGGACCTAGAGATTTTCTGTGATTTTCTAAAAAAAGAAAACGTAGAAGTTGTAAGACCAAACGATAACAATCCAAACTATTACAATTACTGTCCAAGAGATTCTGTGCTAGTCTATGGCGATAAATCCTATGCTACTCCAATGCCGATACAGTGCAGACAAACAGAATATCAAGCATTTGAATCACATTTAAAAAATCTAACAGTGATTCCTGCCTATAATAATGATGATTTATATAATCTAGATTGTGTAGAAGACCCTAACACTCTTGCTTTGAATGAGGTTGCTCCTAGTTTTGATGCTGCTAACATAATTAGAGCAAATAAAGATATATTATATCTTGTAAGTAACAGCGGTAATAAAAAAGGCGCAGAACTACTTCAAGATCTATTAGGTTCTTCAGTTCGGGTTCGAACATTAGAAGACGTATATTCCTATATGCATATTGACTCAACTGTTGCCTTTCTCAGAGAAGGCCTACTATTAGCAAATCCAGAAAGAATCAAAAATAAATACCAATTGCCCAAGCCTTTTTGTGACTGGGATATTATTTGGGCGCCAGAACCAAAGGATATAGGTCATTATCCAAAAATCTGTAATGCCAGCAAGTGGATTAATATGAATTTGTTTTCTGTAAGAGAAGATCTAGTTGTATTAGAGGAACATCAAAACACACTTAAAATGTTACTAGAGAGAAAAGGAATAGATTGTGCCATGTTACCTATGAGACACCAAAGAACTTTAGGAGGAGGATTTCATTGTGTAACACTCGACCTAGAGAGAGACAAAAAATGACTGTATTAAAAGGGCAGGTAGGCGTAATTTGGAAAGAAGATTACAAAAATTTCTCATACACAAAACAGCCGTTAACAGATCAAGAACTCAAAGACTGGAGACAGCAAGGATATACTCATTCTAGTTTTTCAGGGGCTATGTACGGAGGTAAAAATCCTATGCCTAACTGGACTGCGGCAATTGCGCAGGAACTTAACTTGAAAAAAACAGGTTATGTATTTTATAAAATGACTACAAACGATATTATGCCGGTTCACGTTGATCATTTTCGTAAATATTGTGAAGTATTTTCTGTAAACAGACAAGATGTCTGGAGAGCAATTGTGTTTCTAGAAGATTGGAAGTCTGGTCATTATTTCGAAATAGATAATAAAGCATTTTGCAATTACAAAAAAGGAGAATTTGTAATGTGGAGTGCAGATGTTCCCCATGCTGCTTCAAACATCGGCGTAGAAGATCGATATACTCTACAGATTACAGGAATTAGATAGTGTCATTTGTACAAAGATTATATTGGGGTAATTTGCCACTTCGCATAAAAAATAAAAAAGGAGTAGGAATTTTCCAATCTACTTTTTTAAAGGATTTTGAAGAACCTATAATGTTATTTACTGGCACAAATCGCATAGACTTTACACGTTTTTACAAAGATAAGAAATTTGCTAAAAAAATTCGAAAAAACAAAATACCTTTAAATTTTTTCTTATACGAGCCAATATCATATTATTTTCAAGATGCTGAATACAATCTTGGTTTCTATAGCGAATTCCATAATAAGTTTAATTCAGATATACGTTTAAGATCAGAAGAACTAGATTGCATAAATGATCTAGCTGAATATCTTTCTATAAAAATTATAGTAAATCTCTGCGACTGGAATGTTCCCAAGCACTTTCAAGAGATATATCCTTATCTAGACTTACAGACAAGAGATATCTTTATAAGACAAATTTCTAATTTACCAAATAGCATTTATGAAGAAAAAAAAATTAAAAAAAAGTTCTGGTGTTCAAATGGTAGATATACAATTCACCGTCATATAATTATGTGCTATCTTTCTCACTTTGAAGGAAATTATAGTTGGTTTTTTGATGCACCTTCTGATTGGCACAATTATACTGATTGGGTCGAAAATCTCCCATACCCTTATCTAGAAGAGGGTAATATAAAACTACGTAAAAATAAATTTGTACTCGATGAAAACACAGACATTTTATCTTTTGAATATCTAGCAGGGTTTCAAAAACCCACAATAGATTACAGCAATCCCGATGATGCATATTACGCCAGTTATAAAGAATGTTTCTGCTGTATAATTAATGAAACAAGATTTGCACAACCTAGTGCTAATTTTAGCGAAAAGGTCTTAGATGCAATAAAATTAAAACGGCCTTTTATCTTAGCGGCGCCGCCGAAAACTCTTGAATATCTAACAAAACTAGGATTTAAAACGTTTTCTGATTGGTGGGATGAAAGTTATGATCAGGAGCAAAATCATTCTGTCAGAATGATGAAAATATTTTCTTTAATTAATAAAATAAATTCGATAGATTTACAAGAATTGGAAGATATACACAAAGAAATGCAGCCTATATTTCAGCACAACATAAAAATTTTAAAAAAATTAAAAAAAGACAATACTATATTAAATGCCTTTTCAGATTAAATCAAATCCTTATATAAAAGAGTGCAAAAGCAGTGCTTTTACCGTGCTATTTAATAATGCACAGCCAAATAATACCATTAGTTTTATACACGGAATGTTGCAATACCAAAAATTCTATCCTAATTTAGATTTATTTTGTTATATCAATGAACTCGAAAGTCTTAGGAAAGATAAAAATCTGTTTTTCCTATTTGATGCAAGCACGGAAGGATATTCTCCGTTTGATTATCATTTTTTTGACATCTTATACAGAAACTGCAAAAAATACAATGTTCCTCCTAAAAAAATCATTTACGTATCAGCTAACATGCATGATACTAAAAATATTGAAGATTATAATAAAGCAAATTCAATAACAGATAGTATTAATGTTTTTTGTTTTTTAAGTTTTAAATCGATGGTGCGAGACCTATTAGAGAATCACAAAACAAATAAATTAGAATCTTATAGATATTTTCAACAATGGAAGGAACAAAACCAAAAACTGTTTGACGACAAAATTCTGCTTTCTTTGTCTAGAGTAAATCGTAAACACAGGACATATGCAATATACAACTTATGGAAATCTGAAATAAAAAATAGCTGTTTGTTAAGCCACGATGCCATGACTCCTACAGATATCGAATATTTTAGGTCAACTTTCAATCTTCTAAAGGACAACGTAAAATGGTGGCAGGAAAATCTGCCACTAATAGCAGACACAACAGACTTTAATACTAATCATGCGCTTTCTTTAGGAAGTCACTTACATAATTCGACACTGTTCCAAATTGTAAACGAAACCAGTGTCGATGATCGAAATAATACTAGCTTTTTTTACTCTGAAAAAACATTTAAACCAATAGCGCATATGCAGCCTTTTCTTATTTGGGGACAACGAGGCTGCAATAAAGCGCTAGAAAAATACGGTTTTAAATTATATGATGAACTATTTAATTATGATTTTGATAATATAGAAAATACTAAAAAAAGATACATTGCATTACAACGCACTGCAACCGAAGCTGTAAATTACCTAGAAAAATTACCTAGAGAAAAACAACTTGAATGGCGTTGGAACTGCAGAGAGAAATTGATACATAATTTTGATATACTAGCTAACGAAAACAATGACCTGAATGCATTTAGACAATTATACAAAAGGTTAGGAAAACGAAACTTATGCAAAAACTAAAACATACTAATCCACAGAGACTTTTTACATTTGGTTGTTCCTTTACAGATTATAAATGGGCAACATGGGCAAATATACTTGCATTTGAGTTTGATTGTGAGTTTTATAACTTTGGAAAAAGTGGAGCAGGAAATGCTTTTATATCGAATCAGATTACGCAGGCAAACCAATTTTATAACTTTGACGAAAATGATCTAGTAATTGTTTGCTGGACAAACATATCAAGAGAAGATAGATGGAGGAGTAAAAAAGGCTGGGTCACTCCAGGAAACATATATTCACAACAAGAGTACGATGGCAAATTTGTTAGGAGTTGGGCAAACGATATTCATTTTGCGCTTAGAGACTTTTCGTACATAGATCTTATTAAAAATTATCTATACGGAAAAACCAACTATCATTTTTTATCAATGTGCGATGTCAAAAAACATATAAATCAATGGGAGACCGGAGACAACAACTATGAAGGCGATATTGATATTTTATCAAGTTTATACAAAGATTCATTAGATAGTATCTCTCCTAGTTTTTACGAAACTTTATGGCAAAATGATATAGATTATAAGTGGAACAAAGACTGGAAGGAAATACATCCTAATTATTCTGACGGTCATCCTACTATTTTAGAGCATTATGAATATCTTACAAAAACGTTTGATTTTGACTTTTCAGACAGAACGATTGATGCAGTAAATTCATTACATACCCAATGGCGAAAATATATTAAAGAGGAATATAAAAGCACTAAGCGCAGTTGCGGATTACACGATATGCCTAAACAGTGGGTAGATTATATTCACAATAATTTTAGGTTAAAAAAAGAATTACCAATGCCTTATCAGTTATATCACTGATTCTTGCACAAATCCCAAAAATTCTGCATCTCGGGAAATGTTTCTACAAGGCTGACATTTCTTCTACGATCGTGTTCCGAAAACCATGCGTTAAAGTTTTTACGAGAAAGTATTAGTTTGTCTTCTTCATAATTGGTAGTCTCCATGTAGTCAACTACCCGTTTAAACTTTTCGTATTCCAGATCTGTAAACTGTGTCCTGTCAGCATTGTTTAGGTTCTGTTTTATAAACTCTAAATGGCTGTGCATATAAGGCATAAATTCTTCTTTTGGCAGAATATTCATATCGAATATAGCAGGCTCTTTTAGATGAGGAGTATCGAAACGAATTCTCTGCCACTGAGTCTCATTTTCGTCAGAATTGTATTTGGTTCTCCATTCTAGTATCTTTTCTAGAAGGCTATTAAAGCTAGTAACGCCAAATATGTTAAAAGTAATCATAAATGTAACAGGTAATCCAGTATTAGAAAGATAATAATCTAGATTTTGTTCCCACAATTCTATATCTAACCCGTGTCGTGCGTACTCAGCACGTTTGCCCCAGGTGTCGATTGATGTATACAGTTTAAAACTCTTAATTGCATTATTAGAACGCAGATAATTTATTCTTTCTACTAATCGTTCTACTAATTTGGGTTTTACTCCTAGATTAGAGTTAATTTCTATCTGAATATGTGGTTTAGGATCTTCTTCCAGTCTATCAAACAGATCCCATGTGCTTTTGTGCATCAAAGGTTCGCCGCCTGTAATGCGCAGTATGTTTAGCGTCTTTGAAACTTCAGGCCACCACTCCCACCATGCTTTTACATAGGGATTTTCTTCCTCTTTCTGATAGATCTTAAACCAGTCTATATCTTGTCTATGGTCGGTCGAAGCGTCATACGGTCCGTGATCATCAATTTCCTTCCAGTATCTAGAACTTGCTTTGGGATGGCAATAGCCGCACTTGAAATTACACTCGTTTGAAAAGGAGATTTCTATGTATTCAGGATTTACATTATATTTTGCGCCGCCTTGTTTGATTTCTTCTAGTCTTTCTGGTGTATAGATTGAAGCAGTTTTAATATGGCGGTCTGACACATAGTCTTTGCCCATTGCTTCTATCTTCCAGCAGTAGGAGCAGCCTGCAGGCTGTTTGCCTTTCATCATAAATTCACGTTCCTGCTTTTTTTGACGAGTATTATGAAGAGCAGAAGGGTTGTTATCTAGTTCTTCCAGCGGAATAGAATGCGGAGCAGGATGATAACAGGAGTGAGTTTCACCTGTTTGAAGGTAAATGGTAGTATGATGCCATTTTGCCATACAAAAGGTTGTAGAGATTTCTCGATCAGTGTGGGGAATAATTTCTTTTATCTTTTCTAGTTCGCTCATTGTCTTGATTTTATTATTCGGGGAGTGTTATGATATACTTTTTTAAAGAATCTACTAGAATCTTGGTCAAGCAAAGCAATTTCTAATCCTAAATCAGTAGCAAGTATATTTCCTGCTTCTTGTATATGAGAAATTAAGTCGTCATTTTGAATTTTAGAATAATGATTGTCCCACTGTTCTGTTAAATATTCAAAATCTCTTACTTGCGTATAATCCCAGTCTGTGCAGTTTGTCAAATAACAGCCTTCTCTCGCACCATAAACGCTCCAGAAACCATTTTCAACATCTGCACCAACAGAACACCATATTAGCAGACGTTCTAAGTTCTGCCACCACACTGATCGAATATCTTTTACCGGAGCACCTTGATTTAAACTCATCTTTACGCCTTCTCTAAAGCCTGCTCTGAATGCTTGAAAAGGTGAAGCGTTTGTACACGAAACGGAAAAGTTCTCATTAAATTGATAATATAAATCATCGAAACAAAATTCTACTAGAGAGCGAGGATCAGTTCCGTTTGACGCTTCGTGGGTTTTCATACTGTTAACAAATTTTTTATTCCATAATTTTAAGCCGCCGTTGCCATACATTAATCCGTTTACATGAATTTTGCCGCACCAAGAAAATACATGATCCGCTGTTAATCCTAGTTTTTCGACGTCTACTTCTACATTAAGAAATTCAGGTTTTACTTGATTGTCACCATCGACAGTTATGAAATATTCAGTGTCAGATAAATCTGCGCAGGCTTTATGTGCTGCGTCTGATCCTTTTACACCGTGTACTCTTTTTGCCCAAGGAATCTTTTGACAAAGGTCAGCATAGTTTTTTTCAGCATTAGGCTCATCGTAGGATAAAAAGATAATGTCTTGTTCTACTATTCTAATTTTATTCATCTAATATCCTTTTAAACTGATAAGTATCGAATCGTCTTGCAGTAAAAACAGATAGAGGCGTGTTTTCTGTTTCAAACGGCATAGAAAAATCTATTACTGCATAATTATCATTCAGTATGCTAGCAAAGTCTACAGAAAGAGTTTTGTAAAGTATATTAGGGTCATGTTTTGCTGTAACAGAGAAAGATAATCTAGTGTTTAGCCGTATTCCTTTCTTGCGTAGATTTCTTTTTAACTGTTTTCCAAGTTTAATTCTCCAGCAGGTGTTTGGTTTGTCCTGTTCGACAACTATATCAGCATCTTCTATTGTGTCTTCTGGTATTTCGTATATAAAATCATTCACACTAGACCCGTCAAAACTTTCTTGGTGTTGGTCTTGCAATTCTAACTGTTTAGTTTTGGGATTATATTCAACTCTGTAATTTCTTTTTCTTTCAGTACCATTCAGAAGACCTGTTACGTCAGAAAGATTTACAGGAATCGAGTTCTCATTTTCTGGTTTAGGAGAAATTCCTAATACTTTTCCTGTATCTTTTTCAAAAATCACATACATCACAGTTTCAGACATTTTTCATATTTCCTTATAATATCATCTGTTGCAAAATTGTTTTCTGTATAGTGAAACACAGTATCCTGCCTATGATTTCCTATTTTAAGTTGCAAATTTTCATCAAGATACACACCTACTTTATCCTGCCAGCGGCTTTTTGGATTACGCCACTGCTGAGCGCGAGGCTTCATATGAACTATTTCTGGCATATTCTGTTTTTGATTGGAAATTTCTCTATCACAGTCTAATATTTTGGAAACAATAGCAGTAGTAATGTCCATACTAGGGTGTTTTGAGTAGTGTTCCTTGCAAAAATTACCGTAAAATAGTTCCCAGTTGTTGTTCACTATCTCTACCCACTCATAAAACTGTTTTGTCCAATTGCATTTTTTAAAGTAATGTAAAACATTGTAAAAATTAGGAAGATCATTAGCAATAAATGCTTTTCTATAAAAATCTGTTTCTATTAGTTCTTTCCTGTAAGTAAAAACTCTAGTAGGAAAATATAAATTGTAATTTTTTACAGAATTCCAAAAATATTCTAGGTCTTGCAGCACTAGTACATCAGAATCCAGTACTATAGTCTCGTCGTAAGGTGTTGCATGGTATACCTTCCAACGATTTTCAGTTTTTAACAGAGTATTGTCTTGCTTGTACCACGGAATTTCGATAATTTTGTCAAAAATTTCACGATGTTTGTTGTCTGAGACACAATTTGTAATAACACTTACAGGATATTTGTTTCCAGCTGCTTGAATACTTAGTCCAGCAAGGTATGCCTGGCGAAAATACTCTTCCCCTTCTGCAAAAATTACAAATCCTCTAGACTTCATCTATACACCTATTTAAACTAAACTTATTCATAGCATGTAGATTGGCGTTTTCAATTCTTATTGGGGTATACTCACCGTCATATGTGGGTTTTTCGAGCAGTATCATGAGAGACCTGTCTTGAATTTGCCATAAAATGCTTTTATCAGTGACAAAATACAGCGTACCAGGCAAAGGTTTAACAAAATCTCCGGACTGATAGCCGTTCATTATATGAATAGCGATAGAAAATGCATAATCATTACGATAATATGGCGAATTTATTTGGAAAATATTCTTATAGTGATTCCAATTTTCTTGGATATGCTTAACTAAATCAAAAAATATTTGATTTTCTTGGGTTTTTCTAAAAAATATACAAGTTGCCCAGTAAAAATCTACCGAAGTATCCGAAACTCTGACAAAATCATCGCCTCTATCACAATCTAATAGTTCGATTACTGTCTTATACAGCAATAGATCATGCGTTTGTTCGAAGCATTGTAAAAATATATCATTAGAAACAACAATATCTGAGTCTAATACTAGTGTTTCATCGTATGGAGAAACTTCATAAGCAAGAGTGCGTGCTTCGTTCTTCCATTCTAGACGTTTTGATACAAGCGCACCATCATAAAATTTCTTTTGACTGTGCTGTTCTCCACGAGACAACACTGTGTCTTCGGTAATATCTTCAGCTTGCCATACTATAGACACTACTTTATCAAACACAGTTTGCCAATCTGGATACTCAACATCTAAAAACTCAATACTGTCTGTAACTAATGTAGTAGGTAATCCAAGGATGTCTTGTGCTCTTTTTGCTAAAAAATGAGCCTGTTTCACATAGTCAACTTGACTGTTGTTTCTAGCAAATACAACAATACCTCTAGTTGTCATAGTCTACCAGTTTTTCTACACTTCGTTTAGATAGTAGTTCTTTATATGCGGTGTGGTATTGGTTTGTTACAGAAAAATATCTGTCAAGAATGTCTGCAAGAAAACTTTCTGCATCAGCAATTAACACAGGAGTTTCATTATCATCTACAAGGACTATGTCTTCTGACACTCCTCGATCTACTAGCATATTAACAAATGTGATTAGATCTTGCGTAACTGTAAATTGTCCACCGTTATAATAATGAACAATGTTTTCTCTAAACTGCTCTTTAAGAATACGCTTTTGATTGTTAAGCGTAACCATGTAATTGGAAAATTCAAGGGCTTTTTCTAAACGTTCGTCCATATCGTACTCCTGTATTATAATTATACAAGAGTAAAAACAGAATGTCAAGAATTATTCAAATGTGTCTACGATGCTAAATGCAGGGAAAGGCACTACTACTTCACCGTTGGCACGTCTAGCAGAATATTCAAATTCTAGATCAGCAGTTACTGGCTCAGTAATACCACCTTCAATTGATCCGTCGGCGCCGGCGTCTGTGTCACTCTCAGGACCGTCGTCTACTAGAGTTATTCTAAATCTTATAACTGTGCTGCTGTCTTCTCTAGCTTCGATCGTCCAAAAAGAATCACCATAAGTACCGCCATTGGCGTCTTTTCTGTAAATGACTTGGAAGCTGCCGGTAAGAGAATTGTTGCCGATTACACCGCCTGGAAAAGATACACCAGATGTACTGCCTGTAATTGTAGTAGAATTGTAATCAAATATAATAGTACCTGGATTTTCTAGCAAATCGTTCCATCCTTCGTCTCTAGCGCCGCTGCCCGGCTGCGATGTTGAAAGATCAGCTGTTCCTTCGAATCTAATATCCCCGCCAGAGTTAAAAAAATGTCTTCTTGCATCTTCATTAGTGAAACTTATAGTAAGCTGAGAAGTAATAGTGCCGTTAAAACTAGAAGTTCTCTGATCAGAGTCTCTAACCTGGACATCTTCTTGACTTGGGTGAATATTAAATCTATTAGATTCTAGATCTGTCATAATTGTAAGAAAATCATTGAATCCTTTAGTAGTGTCTTCATTTGCAAATATATAGTTGCCACTTTGATCAAAATTTAGGTTAGTTCCTGATTCATTGGCACCAATAATATCGCCAGCCGTGAAATCGTTGATAGGAATATCCGAGCCTTCTTGATGTTTATATGCTTTTCCAAGATCGGTTTTAAGATCGTTAAATTGTGACGCAAGCACAGAATCACCGTCTGGAATATCAGGATCTGTTAAAGAAGTTACTTGGCTGCTTTCAACCGTTTGCCCGTATCCAAAATCGTCTGACCCTGTGCCTAAAACCTGTGCTATTCTGCTTTGAAGATTATTAAAATCTGCTGCTGTAATTGTATCACCTGGTGAAACTGCCATATTAACGTCCTTTTTAAGTGCGTACTTTATTTATACTTTTAAAACACACTCTACTAATTTTTCTTCTGAGGTCGAATTAGACGCTAAAGCAATGCCTACAATATCACCAGAGCCGTTTGTAGATGCGACGCCGTTTCCAATAGCATAGATCTTCTGTCCTTTTTGTACTGCACCGATTATTCTAACCGGGACTCTTCCTGTAAATGCAATCGCCTGTCCTTCTGCTTCAGAATTCATTAAATAGGCAGGATTTTCTGAAATTACACCAATTACGTTGCTGTCTTGCTTATCGCACACTTCATGATCGTTGTGCGAGCACACCGACACAACCGTTCCAACTGCAAAATCTTCCGCAGTAGAATATATTTCTGCTAAATCAGCATATTTTGCTTGTAGAGCAACGCCTCTAAAAAGATCTGCTCTTAATCCGCCGGCGGCATCTCTTACTGCAATAGTGTTAGCAGTATCAGACACGTCGCCAAACCTATCATTTCCGTTAACTACAAGTGCAGTTGCTCTTTCTGCTACACCAATAAAGTTATCTGCATATATATCATTAAATTTATCGGTTGAAGTACCCAAATCGACCTGTTCTATAGAATCACCATCTGGAGTTTGGCCTGGTAAAACAGAATTAGATAAAATTCTTAGTGGGGTCTTTACAATACCAAAAGTGTCTTTTGTTCTTAGGCTTATTACATTTCCTACAGCGTTTTCTAATACTGCTTGATCATCATTTTCTATCAAGACTCTTAGGTCATTAGAGTCACCAACAGCAAATCCTACATCCGCAAACTCTACTAGACTTTCAAAAGAAGCATCACCTTTTTCAATATATTCGCTTGCATTTTTCCCGCCCAATTTATCTGAATCAGAAGCAGTTCCCCAAAAAACGTAATTGTCTGTAACACGACTGGTTACACCTCCCGATCCTGATAGTGTATTTCTTAGAGTTACACCTTGTTTTACAACGTCAAAACCTGGTGGTCTTGAATCTTCAGCAATGGTAAATGCTTCGTTAGAAATTATATGTACTATGTTATCATTGATGACAGAAACAATTACAGATCTAGTTAAGGTGTCAGCGCCAAGAAGAGAAATGCTTTGCATTTGAGTAATGCCTTCGCCTGCATCTTGAGGTCCTACAAGGACAAAATCAGTGCCGTTGTAAGCATACAATTGTTCGTTTTGCGTGTCCCACCAAAAATCACCTTCTGTTAGGCCAACTGGGGTTTCTTCGCTTATTTCAGCGCCGCCGGTTGTTCTAAATTTAGAACCGTCATAGAATTTCAGTTTAGAATTGTCTGCATCGAACCATATCTGTCCTGAAATGGGCCTAGGCGGTGGTGCCTGACTAGAAAAGTTTTCCAGCAAAAATATAAAATTTTCATTTTGTATTTCTCCGTAGCCTGCAAAGTTTTTTCCAACTATTTTAAGATCAGTAAAGTTATCTACTGTACCGTCTTGAACAGTTGTTAAAGTTGATCCGTCAAATCTGTTAATGGTGTACGCCATTTGTTAAGCCCCTATCATATATGGTATTTATCGAATTCTGCTAAACTGTACTCTGGTGAATCCAAGCACCGTTCTGCACTTCAAACGTAAAAGTTAATCTATTAGGTATAGGTGAAAAAGTACCAGAAACTGGGTCAAAAGATATACTCTCAACAACGCTTACAGCACTACTATCATCTGAAATTACACTTATAGTATTAATATTTGCTGCCGACTGAACGTCGATACCACTAATTGCTGAATCATTGTATGCAGTCCCATGTATTCTTGCTAGTGTTCCTTCTTGTTTTTCGCTTGCAGGCGCAATTGATTCTAAAATTACAGCTACGTCATTTCTCGGGTCTGATATTACGGGATCAGATAATCCTGTAATATCCAAAGCAAGCGAGATATTCTCTGTTATTAGAATTTGAGAATCTACATATTGTTTTGTTGCAGCATCCTGATTATCCTCAGGATCTGTTAAATCTGTTATTCTAGAATTCGATGCTGATACATTCCCCGATGGATTCAAGACTATATTTTTATCGACGCCGGCTACCGACGGAGCCGAAATAACATTAGTATCAATCCGTAAGTCGTCTACTGCTAGATCTTGTAACTTTCCTATACTTGTTAATCCGCTTGCAGTTTTAACTAACGGGCCTAACTCTGTAAGAGACAATACATTTTGTCCATTAATTTTGTAACTGTTTCCTTGAGCTAGATTGAAATTTACATTAGATCCCCAGCTGTCTAATTCTTTATCCCAGAATAAATCTTTTGAACCGTCTAGAGATCGTAAAGTTATGCCTCCACCGTCAACAGTGTCGTCGTCGCCTTCGGTGCTGTCGTCGAGCAAACCTAGTTCTATATTTTTATCTAATACCTGCAGTGTCTGCACATTAAAATACGAAGCATTTCCTTTGACAGTTAAGTCACCTTCTACAATTGTGTCACCGGTGGTCCTTAAATCTCCGGTTAAATCAAGGCTAAATTCTGGGCTGCTGTTGTGTACACCAATTCTTTCATTTTGACCTTGTATATAAACTGCATTTTTAAACTGATTTCCTAATTTTGTTCTTAGCACTATATCTGTTGCGCTTTGTTGGTTTTCAATTGCAGTTGTATTTCCCAGTATTTTTAGAGTTGCAAATGCTGTATCTTGTACACCGACAGTTATACCGTTAGAATTTTTTATAAAAAGAGAACCTGTAGTTTCTTCGTTTACATTTGCATTTAAAAAATCTGCAGTAGTTTTTTGGTTTCCTTGTGCATCTTCTAATGAAATAGCTGATTCTGCAGTGCCTCTATAAAAAGAACCGCTATCTACAAGATTAAATCCCTGTCTAAATCTCTGATTTGCAGGCACATTGTTATCGTCTGGATTGTCAGGGTAACCTTCTATTTTATTTCTACCAGCTAGAAAAAATTCACCATCACCTTCTGCCCGTGTTACAACTGCAAAAAGATCGCCTGCAATAAACATTTTTAAAATCACGCGCTCTCTTGCATTTGTGTCTATAACAGACTGAACTTCTAGTCCGGTTTTTCCTTGTGCCCGATCGTAAGCAGGACCTACTAGAGTTATTTCATTATCTTCGTTACCGTCATAAAAGTATAATTTTCTATTTTGATTATCGATCCAAATGTCGCCTTCAACTAGGGACGGTTGACTCGAACTAACAACAGGAGCACCTGCAGTTCTAAACTGATTACCGTTATAGATTTTTAAACGCTGCTGATTAGTATCGTACCATAATTGTCCTCTTAACGGTGCGTCGGGCGCAGCAGTATTAGCAAAATTTTCTACGATCTTTATAAAATTTTCGTTAAAAAGTTCGCCAAACCCTCTATAATTTCTTCCGACTAGAGTAATATCAGTGCTAGTATTATCTATTTGGCCGTCTGCAAGTTCAACTATTAGCTCGCCGTTTGTTTTGTTTAATCTATAACTCATTTTAGTTTAAT
>Ga0209937_1000181_pt1 | contig 21227 bp, 20 predicted proteins | sample SalPon1_B_H2O_MG_FD_185699 | JGI IMG/M metagenome (GOLD analysis project Ga0209937, IMG submission 185699) | Salt pond water microbial communities from South San Francisco under conditions of wetland restoration - Salt Pond MetaG R1_B_H2O_MG... | ecosystem: Environmental > Aquatic > Non-marine... | reverse complement strand
CTTGCACATTCCTTGCATCATCCTTGTCATCTGTTGTTTCTTGGCCTTGTCCTGCCCACCAAGAGATTGGATTCCCGTCGTCATCTTTTTCGCCAACAATGAGATACCACCCACGAGACTTGTGGTTAATCCATTGATGCTCTTTGAGAACATCCCACCAACTTCCCACATCATCAATCCCCGTGTTGAAGAACAGATCAAATTCGCAAGATCGTCCAGACGGAGCAAGACGATTCTTTTCCACCTTGGGACGCAACTTTGCACCAACTTGCTGTTTCTTGCCAGAGATGGTTTTCGCAATGGTTTTGGCCTTGCGTAGATGAACACGAACACTGGAATGAAATGGCACAGCTTGTCCACCTGGAGTTGTATATTCCGGTCCATACATGTTCATGCTGTGCCGGACTTGATTTGTGAAAAGCAAAAGAACTTGCTCACTTCCAATCATCTTGTTGATTTTGCGCATGGCTTTTGACAAGATGATCGCTTTGTCCGTGGCATACCCCTCTTTTGCGTAATCTGCACTGTCTTCATTCTCCGTGGTCATGCCTGCAATGGAATCAACAACCACCGTGATGAAACGATCACTATCTTCTTTTTTGACCTTCTGAATACACTTTTCAATCACCGCAAAAATGTGTTCTGCACGGTTTTGTGCAATGTATACAAGGTTGTTGAGATCAATTCCAATGGTTTCCAGAAACTCCGGTTTGGCTGCACTTTCAGTGTCAATATAGACTGCAAGCCCACCCATCTTTTGAGTGTGTGCAAGAACGTGGCTTGCAATCAACGATTTTCCGGTGTTGTGATGCAACATGTTTTGCGCAAAGTAGCATTGATCCGGGTGATCCACCGTGATATCAACCGTGGGTTGCATTCCAGCAGACTCAATCACTGCAATGTCAACAAGCCCATCTTGACTCATGATTTGATGTTGATGCGGGTCAAGGTCTTTGGTATACACCCATTCTTGGTTTGTGAAGAAGAGATGGTTTTCACTTACCACAATGGAATCTCCGGAATCTGTTATCACACGGTAACTTTTTTGAATGCCCTTGTGAACAAAGTCTGTTACTTGAGTCCATTCGTCGTTTTTAGTGGGAACTTCAACAAGAGATGATTGATCAAGGAGACCTTGAATTTTTGCAGCACTGCATGTTTTATGATTGCCATCCACACGAACATCAATTTTGGTACTGGGATGGATGCAAGCCGGAAGCCCGTAAAACTCCACGATTTTGCCGACAGGAAGCCCACCATCGGGCTTGTTTGAAATCAACATATCCAAAACCGTGGAACCCGTGGGAACAAATCGGCTCACATTGGTTGGACTGTCGTTATCGTTCAAGAAGTGCGCAATCTTTCCCGATCCGCCGGAATTTGAACGGTTCAGCGTACTCGCAATACTACGTGCTAATTTGTCTTCTGTTGACATATGAAAACTTGTGTATTTTGAAATAAAAAGTGAAGCGGGGATGCCCCCGCTTCACGTCCACCGTTGTTTGCTCAATCATGCGATTTGGACGCAACCTTTTTTTGCCTCAACCAAGAAATGCATCAAGTTCGTCGTCAAGGTTGTCCATGTCATCTTCCATGACTTCAGTTTCTTGGGCGGAACCATTGGACGATGAATCCACGCTTGATTCAGCAGTTGCCGAACCGGTTTCATCATCATCACCTTCAAGTTCATCGTCGGTCACGAAACCATAACCCATGACTTGATTGCGCTTCATTTCATTGTAGCGATCTTCGTCAAACTGAGCATTCTTGAAGTCTTCAAGAATTTCAAGCAGCTGTTCTTCGGTTGGAATATCAAACACTTCGGTGATCTTGACCTGATTTTCAAGCCACGATTCCAATTGGTTTTCATTCTCTGTCAAGGGAACTTGCTTGAACACCGGGCTGATCTCGGTTTGTGGGAACTGGGTTGGCGATTGCTCCCTTGGGATGTACTTGACCTTGAGATCCATTCCATTGATGGGGTCAATGTAATCTCCTTGATCTTCATCAAGAAGCATTGTCACGAGCTTTTTATAAATGGTCTTTCCAAATCCCCAATACCGAACACCTTGATCTTCTTCACCTCTCACGACAACAGGTGCATATGTGCGTAATTTGGGTTCAATTTCCCGTGCAAGGTTGTAACTTTTGGTGTCTCCAAGATTCTTGAGTTTCTGTGTGAACTCGTAAATTGGATCACGATCTCCGATGGGGTCACTTGCAGGACTCAACCAATTTTTTCCGGGGATATTGTAATGGAAGAGAAGTTCAATGAACGGATTGTTCTTGTTGTACTTGTAAGGCACAAGACGAATTTTTTGAGTGCCTTCATTTGGCTTCCAGATGTGGTCCCCTTTGCTTCGCTTGTTGTCCAAACGGTTAAGTGTATTTTTGAGACTGGAGGTATCAATACTGAAACCTGACATATTGTTCTAAAGAGTGTTTAATGAGTGTTTAAATTGCCTTTGTGGTGGCGTATGAAAACTTTTGAGAGGTTGGCTTGTCTGTTGCCTTGTCTCATATTGTACACCCATATATAGAAGCCCAACAAGAATTCTTATGTGAAGACACGGTTAAGCGTGTATTAAGATATGATGTATTGAAGATTCTTTTGCCTTGCCCTGTGACATTATATGGTTATCCACCACCAACCCCAGTGTAACTATATGGTGGATCCAATGCATGTCTCCCCTGTGTCATTACATGGTTCATATCAATCACACTTGAATCTCATTTCCCTGTGTCACTATATGGTTGTCCAATCCATCTCAACACCTGTGACACCACATGGTATAGTTTCCCAGTGACATTATATAGTATGTGCTCTGTGTGTCTTCCCTGTGGCACTATATGGTTATCCGTTCATCACCAACACCTGTGTCACTGCATGGTTATGCTTTGTGTTTGTGAAATCCAACCCCAGTGTCACTATATGGTTGTCCGTTCATCACCTGTGACACTATATGGTTTCCCTGTGACACTATATGGTATGGTATTGTGTGTCTCCCTGTGACACTATATGGTTTCCCTGTGTCACTATATGGTTATGTGTGAAACCCAACCCCAGTGACACTACATGGTACGGTATATGATTCCCCTGTGTCACTATATGGTTGTGCATCGCACTTCATCACCTGTGACACTATATGGTTCATATCAACTACACTCAAGTCAGGTTTCCCTTTGTCACTACATGGTACGTGTAGCACGATGTATGATTTCCCTGTGACACTATATGGTTCACGTTGTGTGTGAAACAGATAGTATGTAGTGTAGTGTAGTGTTTTATAGCTTCCATTCTATTCATTTCAGTTCAGTTCCATAAGTTCACACGAGTTGGAAAACACAACACGGATTCATGATTCAGTGAAGACTTTGGCGGAACACCACGTTTGTGATTTGGGTTGAAGGAGTGTTCACAAGAATGAGACGTCAATGACAGACGACATGAGAATTGGATATGCCTGCATCAACACAGAACTCAAAGAGCAAGGGGTCACAACAAACCGGGGTTTGGTCAAACGGACATTCAACGAGCGGGGATTGTCATATGTCTCCAGCTTGATTTATCAGAATGCTTCGGATCTGGTTGATATTTTGAAGTGGAATTCAGAACATGACATTAGGTTCTTCCGAATGTCATCAAGCATGTTTCCGTTCATTGATTGGTACGAGTTTGAGGATCTTCCAGGATGGGAGACGAAGATTGTTCCACGATTGGTTGACGCAGGTGAGGTTGCACGGCAGACAGATCAACGCATCACTCAGCATCCAGATCATTTTGTCAAACTCGCAAGCAAGGGCAACCAAAAACTCATTGACAAGTCTGTTCGCACGTTGAAACAACAAGCCAAAGTGTTTGATGTGATGGGGATGCCCAGGAGTCCGTTCAGCAGTTTGAACATCCATGTTGGGGGGGCATATGGAAACAAGAAGAAAACGGCTCTGCGGTTTATTGACACCGTCATGAACGATTTGAATGAGTCGGTCCGGTCCCGGTTGACAGTTGAAAATGATGATGGTCCTAACATGTTCACGGTGAAAGAGTTGGTGGGTTGGTTGGGTTCAGAGATTCCCGTTGTGTTTGACAGTTTGCATCACGAGTGCAACCCCGGATCATTGAGTGACGAAGATGCATTGGATGCCGCATTGTCTACATGGCCCGATGATGTGACGCCTGTGGTCCATCATTCAGAAAGCCGTCAGTTGTTTGAAGATCCACGTTCTCGGATCAATGCTCATTCTGATTACTACTATACAGCATTTCCGAATACCCGGAATCGTGACGTGGACATTATGCTGGAAAGCAAGATGAAGGAACAAGCTTTGTTGAAATATGTTGATGAAATCCAGTGAAAAAACACGGAAAAGCGTGACCTTCGTTGAAAGGATCACGCTTTTCCGTGGTGTGTGCATACGAAAAAAATAAAGAAGTGGTGTGAAGACGTTCGGATCAAAAACTGTCAGTGTGTTGGTCATCAAGGTGCCTGATATCATACAGTTTTGTTGGGATTTCACGGAGGGATCCATTGATGGTCAGTAAAATCTCGTTCTGGTAATTTTCCCAGGGAACAGGATACGTTTCATCAATTCTCCCATTAAGCATGATAATCAAGCTATTCAATGCGTTGATCGTATAGATCGTGTTTGTTTCCTTTTTTCTATGAATGCTGATCGTTTTGTCCAAACGATTTCTTTTGTGCTCCTCCTGCCTTTTCTCAATGTTGTATGTGCAAAACAGATCATCCGGATTTTCCTTGTCTTGAAGAACAAAGATTTTGCCAAAGATCACGTCATAGTGATTTTGAATATCCGAAAGTGTTTCCTCTACATCATCTTCATTGGTGAAGGTGCATAACAGTTGACTTGACATTTTATTTGTGGGTTAGTTTTAACTGAATTCCATGTGTGCTTTCAAACTCAAGCACGACAAAATGCATCGCGCGTGTTTGAGTTTGAAAAAATGCGAATAATAATGATGATGATGATGATAACATCATATATGCGAATGTGAAAACTTTTTCACATAAAACACACGTTTGTTGATTTTATATACCCAGCAAACAAAATATCCACCATCATCTATCCAAGATCATGGTATGATTCTTGAGTTTTGGTGCATTTTACCTTGATTCCATTCCATTCCATGACCTTGAATATGGTATCATGTAAATCTGGAGTGTCTCTCTCTTGAGAAATGTCAAATAATAGTGAATCATACGTGTACATGCAAAGATTCACGCCATCCATGTCCAGTGTTGATTGCAAACGTTTCATGACAATGGACATGACTTCCAATTCAAAGGCTTGGAGCATGTAGTTAAACACTTTTGATGTGGACGGGTCTTCAATATCACTGATGCGTCTTTTGAAAATGGGTGTTTGGATGTGACCGTATCGCTGATATGCGTTCCACAATCGTTGTTTGAACGTTTTTACATCTGCAAAGAACCCGGATAAAGCAACACTCGGGTTCACAGTTCCATATAGGTTGCTAAAACTTCTTTTCTTGGATTCTTTGTATTGATCAGGAGTTAATGATGATGATGTCTTGAAGTAATACGCGGTTCCAAAGTGCTCATGAACATTGGTGTCATATGATAATTTGGCAAGTGGGTCCCCATCAATCAATTTTGAGATGAGACGAAGATGAAATGCATCATAGTCATATGATGCCAATGTTCCGTTTGGGAACCGGGATGTGTATGCTTTTCGCGTTCCATCTGATTTGTTGATCGCGGCATAGTTCACGCCCCCAAATGCATTGCTCGGGCGTCCCGTGGATGTGTTGTATAGATCGTAACTCGGGTATACAAGGGAATCGTCATCAATAAGGTGGGCCTTTGATTTTCCGTATTTTTCAATGAACACGTCTCGGTCAACATGAATTCCAACTCGTTCCATCGTGTAAAATGGCATGAGAACGTGACTGTGGTGCCGAGAATAAGACGAATCTCTTTTTATGGGGTCAGCCTCACGCAAAACTTTGAACGCGTTAGAAGCCATCTGACGGGCTTGTGAGACGATGTGATAAATGGGCACGTGCGAAAGTGGGCGATACAACTTTTTGAAGCGCGGTGGAAATTTGATGTGAGACGTGATGATGGATGCGCCGTTTGAATGCTGATAAAGATTGATATCATCTATATTGGAAACCGCACCGGATGTCAGATGCAACAGTTGCTTTTTGTTGATGGTCCATGCATCAACACCATCCAGAGCAACATTCAAGCCATCAAGAAATTCATCATCACACACGGACACTCCTTCATGATGCATTCCAGGAACAAGCCATTCGTGCCCATCCAACGTTTTGATGTAAATCAAGTTAAGGTGATCCATTTTGGGATGGATGTCGTAACTGGTTGGGAATGCAAAAACCACAACAGGGCATGTTGTGGTTGCAATAGAACTTAGAAATTTTGTCGTGTGATCTTCAAGGATTTCCATTTGGTGAAAATGAATTATTGTGATATTGCAACAGGTTATTTCCGAGAACGCGACTGATGCCACTCATTTCTGGTTCGTATACGCGTTCAATCAATCGTTTATTGGTTTCCCGAACGCCTCGTTCAATGGGATAACCGAGATCATTGTCAACGGGTTCCACAGATCCCCGAATTCTCCATTTCACCACGATTGCTTGGTATTCTTTTTGAGAGATCCCACGGCCTCGCAATGCCCAACTCTGATATTGCCGTTCGTCAACTTCAAATGGCAGGCGTTTTGCGGGGTGGCGTCGCTTCAAGAAATACCGGGTCATGTACCCCCGCTGATAATCTTGTTCAGTGGGCTTGGGGGAAACAGTACGCGGTTGCTTGGGATCATAAATTTCTTCCGAAAAAATGGATGCCTGTGTACGTTTGTATTGATTTTTCATGAAGCAAGCGGGTTTGAAGTCACAAAATTGGCTGAAAGACTGGTTGTCCATCCATCTCGGCTGATGTTGTGCGACACGCTGTTGATCTGGTACACACCTCCTTTGAATGGACGTGGAAGATTTGCAACTTTGATGCTTTGGAACGAACGAATGCCGCTAATACCTTGGATGGTGAGATCCACGGTTACAGGAACAACTTGGTTTGAGTTCCGGGGGGAACTGGGTGATGTATCATTCAGAACTTGTTGCTTGAATTCGTCTGCTTCATCTGATGAATAAACATATCCATCCAATGACGGTCTTTTATATCCCAGTTTGATTTCTTGCTCTGTTGCTGTTCCTTGAGAAACGTTTTGTTGGGCTTGAAAGTCAAGGTCTGTGAGCGGGCGTTTCAATGCCTCTTCTACAGCGGATGAACTATTTTGCGGCGATGCTTTTTCATTGCCGCTTCGCACAAGGTTTTCACGAATGGGGTCTCGGATGCTCCCAAACACTTCTTGCAATACACCTTTTTTGCCATTGAAGATGCCACCTTCTTCACTTCCCGTTTCATTGAGTTGAGTTCCAATGAACATTTGCGCTTGGAACACACTGTCCAAATCAAAGTTGAAACTGAAATCATCAACAATGGTGTCTGTTGTATACGGGAAAAACTCATATGACGTGTCCCGACTTTCGTCAGCAGATTGAATGGGTGAATTCAAATCCACGACGGTCAACACGTTTCCTTCTATTTGAATTGAAAAGTTCCATATCTTGAAACATGAAATGCTGCACGCTTGGAGAATGCGTTCAATCGCATCCACAATCAACGTCTCTTCTTTGAACACTTGTTTGACGAAATCAATGTTCAAGTAAAGATTCCATAGGTATCCAGTTCGGTTGTTGGGAAGATCCGGGGCGCTTTCTTGTGGTGTCCCACCAAACGGTTTTTCACGGAATCCCGATAAATCAAGACCATTTCCAGTTCCACTTTGCGGTGCCACCATGCATTTTCTCAAATCGGTTGTAAGAAGATTGGGATAATATCCGACAATCGTGTTTTTGTTGTTGAATCGGTATATCTCAATATTGTCATCCTCCACTCCAAGATGTTGGTTGATGACATTTTCTTCAAAAAACCCCCAACTCATGAATGAATATTCATCAATGCGAACCAAGTTCCCTCCCTTTGCACTTTGAACCCGCCGGGGTGATGACAATGCAGTCTCAAAGTCATTTTCAGCAATGGAATCCTCCCACAGATATTCAAAGACGGTGGGTTTCTTTTTTTCGTTGTTGGAATTTCGTCGTTCAAATTGATTCCGAATCTGAATTCCGAGCATACTGGCATTGGGAGCCGTGAATTTGGTCTGACAATCAAACCCACCATCGGAATTGTATGACGCGTCAAATCCACTGATTTGCCCCGCAAAGATGCCATAACGGCCTTGCCCGCGTTTCTCGTACCGAACAATAGGAAACAGCGGACGGTTTTCGTTCACGGTTTCAGGATTGACGGTATACGGTTGTCCCTTGACTTGACCTGCTGTGAACAACTCCCGTCGCGCTTGTTGATCATTAACGTCCAATTCAATTCCAGCGGGTGCATCTTGCCACCCAAAATCAACGATCACCGTGTTTCCAGGAACCATGAAATATGGAATCAGTTCTTCAAACTGATTGGGTGTCCAACATTTCCAGTTCACAGTAACATCAAGATAGCTATTTTGATATTCAATGGATATACTTTCTGCACCCGGTTCCGGACGCAATGCGCCGCCCCGTTCGCCATCGTACTGCTGGAAAAATCCTCCTTGTGGTTGACTTTGTCCAAACTGATACGTTCCACTGGATAGAATTTTCCCTTCGGGCTGTCCTTCCGGTTGGACATTGGAGATGAATCGGAACCACGGTGTTCGTGGTTGTTGAAATCTCTGTGTGTTGTTTTTGCGCAAATCAAGCTCGTCTTGAATAAACTTGGGAAGCGGATAAAGGAGTTCCATGATTTTTGTGTTGGGTTCACGAATTGAGTTGATCTAATCGTCGTAGAATCCGAGATACTTCATTGCGCCGTGGGATTCTAAGCTGCGTTTGGCTGTCAACGAAAAAATCCGACACATTGTTAGCCCTTGCAATGATCCACCACAACGTGCTATCATCATAATAACGCTTTGCAACAAGGTCTAACCGATCTCCATATTCTACCAGGACGTGAGTAAATTCAATATTCATACGATCAAAATCAGGAAGGATCGTACTGCTGAACACACGAGTTTCTTCATTGGGCTTTGTTTGTATTGAGTTGTTTCTGTATCTTCCGTTCATGAGTTATATTCTTGGCGTTTTCAATCCTTGTGAGTGATGTCATACACCTCCATAGTTTGATCATGGCGATTCTTAACTGTGATATTGACAATTTCTCCGTGTTCTGAAAACTTATCTTTGATTTCATCGTACATGGCCCACACGATTTGTTCACCAAGTTCAACACTGCATGAGTCGTGTCTGGTAAATCCAATACTGAATTTTAGCGTGATGTGGTCAACGTGTTTCATGGGCATGCTGGATTGGAATAAAGTCATTTGGGTGTGTGTGTGTGTGTGTGTGTGTATAACAAGGATTGGTGTGGAAATAGTGATTTTTTTCACAAACTTTCATCGGGAATGATGTCAGCATCAAAATACTTGTCCCCTGCGTTTGGGAATTCACGTTCAATGAGTGTGTATGTGGTTGAAATTTCAACCTGTTTTGGCAGTTGGCGGCCTGCGGCGGTTTCCCACGGACTATCATCCGGCATTGTGAAATCCAAACTTTGAATGAATCCGGGATGTTTTCGGTATAAGTTTCCTATGGTGAGACGCAAAAATGGTGCAATCATGTATGCACCACCTCCTTCCAACGTTGAAAAATTGCTTGGATAAACAAGACTTTGCAGGTAATTCAATTTTGTCCACTGCGACTCCAATTCTTTTTGAGATCCGGCAAATGCAGTAAAGCTAAAACTAAGTTGTCTGCTGTTCCCCCCATAAATATGATATTGCTCGGGTCTTCCAATGTATTGTGTACTGTTCCAGTTTACGCTGTTGCTAACGCTGATACCCGACACATAGCTACGGAATGCGATTCGCTTGTTGTTGACAATGTCGTAAAAGCGAAGCGGAATGATGTCTTGAAATTCTTCCCCCTGATCATTGGTCAGCACGTCCGGATCATCATCCGAAGACACATCCTCAATTCCAGTTAAATTAACCAAATCTTCATCCTTTTCAGATACCGAGTGATTTGGATACCCATACGATGTTTCTCCGCTTGACTTTCTGCGATACACAACACGATATGTTTCATCGCCTTGAAACGTTTCATCACGGGGCGCATCTTCCGGCGGCTCGCCCTGAACTGCTGGATGGAATGGACTCACAGCATTTTCCTGAGCATCCACATTACCATATGATTTTGCATCACGGGCTTCTGCTTCACGTCGCGTGCGCTCCAAGAGCGGGCTTTGTTGACCTCCATCATATTCATTGTCAAGAAACACTTGATACGTTCGTATTGGGTTATACGCATCAAACAACTCTTGACTTGGACGTTCTTGGATTCCCAAACGGTTGAATGCAATCTGGGATCCTGATCGGGTTCTCATTCCAATAAATTGATTGCGTTCTCCATCAAGAATGGCTTGCTGTTCGGCTTGGAATTTCTGAAGCCCATCCGGAAGACGGCTGAAAAAGTCAGGTCGCAAACTTTGCACTTGGTTTGCAAGAATGGTTTGTGCTCGCTGTCTGTATTCGGCTCCTGTAATTCGGTTTGGAATGTTTCCGGGGCCGCCCAAATCGGGTGTCTGATTGACAAGATACCCTTCACCATCCGTGAGATCACGGATTTCATCTTCCCACTTGCTGCTTTTGGGAACATTTCCAATGTCTGAAATTGCTTCCGTGAGACCGCCGATGCCATTCACGATATTTCCAAGAATGCCTTCGCTTGCATCCACGTGGCGTGTGTCAGATACCAACCACGTGGGTGCCGAATTGCGAATGGCTGCCGGATCATAAAACCGGGTGAGGCGGCGTGTATTTTGTGTTTGCTTGGTCGCTTCTTCAGCAGAAAATAAAATGCCCTTTGGGCTTGCAAGAAACGTTCCAAGACGTTGCTGATCATCGGCTGCTGCACGTCCTGGAATTGCAGGAGTGCCCGCCGGAATATCTGCTCGTGTGCTGTCAGGTCTCACGGTCACAAAGGGTTCTTGGAATCGCCCACCCAAATCAAACTTCTCAAATTCTTGATCTCGGGCTTGCTGATTTTGTTCATCCAAACGAGATTCAGAGCGTTCTTGAATGTCCAAATCATCAATTGTGGAAAGAGATCCCGAATTCTCTGATTCCCGAACTCCATCGGGATCTTGTGTGTTGTCGGATGGGATGGTCTCGGAAACGCCCGGATCTTGGGGTGAAATTATCCGCTGTTCTGGGATATTCACTCGCTGCGATTCTCGTTCAATTTCTTGATCCGAAATGTCCACTTGAAAATTGTCATCATCACGAAAATTATCGGGCGGTTGATATTGAATATCATCAACCGATTGGACTTGGATGTTGCCTTCTTGAACAGCCAACTCCAAATCATGATCTTGTGGCACGATCTGATTGCGCCGTGGAACTTCTTGGACGCGGGGATCGGTTTCCGGGGTTTCTTGGTCAGAGGATTTCAATTCGGTTGGGTCTGACAACGGGTTTTGTGACACTTCAAGACTTCGTGGTTCGGTGGAAACACCATCAATAGATTCAGAAACAATGTTTCCCCGATTTTCAACAAATGGAATGTTCACCTCCCGAACTAACGATGGGATATTTCGTTCGCGTGATACATCCGGGGCTTGTTGCTGAACATTCGCGTCACGTGGAAATCCAACATTCGGATCTTGGGATTCAATATTCCCAGCTTGTTCAGGAATTTCGGGGGTTTGTCCGGGTTGAGGTTCAGCAGGACTCGGAACGGTTATATTTGGGCGTTGCGATTCGTTAGAAGATTGATCTAAAGACGGATCAATATCAGGATCTTGGCGTTGGATGTTCCCAGACTGTTTTGGAATGCCGATAAGCAAGTCTTTGAAATTTGACATATCATCCAGATGCTATGAGTGAATTCGTTGAGTTGCGACGTCGCAATTGGTCTGTAACTTTCCGCCCGTCCAAGTAAACATCAAATGCCCCTTGTTGGATCAATTGTACAATTTGTTTGTTGCTCTCAAGGATGGCAGACAATGCATCTACAACCGTGGAATCTTTATTGCGTGATTCCAATGTTTCATTCTGATTTACCGACCTAACCGTTTGTTGGTTGCTGGTGTTGTTGATGATGGTTTGATCTGTCTCGGATGTTGCATTCACAGCCTGGGGAGTCATCACGTTGGCTGATGCTGCAACCGTTCCAACCGATTCAGAAATTCCCGATATTTGAGATTGAATATCTTGAGAAGAAAGACGTTGAATGCTTGAAACCAATGATTCAAGCGCATTAGACACCATCAAGATTGGATCTGCATAAGATGCAATACTTTCCAATTGATCCGTGAATCCAATTCCAACAAAGTTTGCAAGCCCGGAAACGATTCCCCCTGCGGTCAACGTGGTCAAAGCACCAGCCAGTCCTGCAATTCCTGCTGCTGCAACGGCAATTTGGGGTCCAGCGCTTGCAACTTGAACAATTCCGTTAAACATGCGATCTAAGATATCAACAGCCGTCTGTCCCAACGAAACAACCGCGCTCAAAAATCCTTGAACCAGCGTCTCTATGATAGGAACCACACTGTTTGCAAGGGTCAAAAATGCTTGACTCACATTATTGAGAACATCGGCAAATCCACCTGCAAGAATTTCTCGTGCAGGTCCAAGTGATTCAATCAGGTTCGCCAATCCATTTGACATGAGATTGAATGCACCTGCAAGTCCGATTGCAGTTAATGTAAATGCAGCAAGACCAGCAAGTGTTGTGGGGTTGGCAATGGGAGCCAACGCCTGTGCAAAACTTGTGAATGCTTGTGCAACACCCGTCAATGCGCTTTTGAGAACCCCGGTGATCAAATCAATGAATCCTGTGAGAACGCCTTTGATGGATTTGAGTGTAGATTTGAAGAATTTTCCGAATCCAGATATGGATTTGCTGATGATTCCTTGACCACCGCCACCACCAAATCCAAGCGTGTTCACAAAAACACTTGCAAGTTTGAACAGCCCCGTCGCGATGACCCCCCCTGCAAGAATGGATCCAATGTTTTGGAACTCCAATGCAAACCCGGCAAGACTTGCTTTTGCGCCGGTGGACGTTTTTTGAACGTTTTCAAGAGAAGATATTGCCCCCCCAAACATGTCAGTCACGGATGACCATGCAGACACCAGCATTTCAGATTGTCCCACGAAATCAGATATGTTGGTTGTTGCCCATGAAACCCCATCTGAAAGAAGCGCAACAAGATCCGCAACAACTGTAATTCCACTTGCAACTAAACCCAACACCGATTCCAATGCTTCAAACACAGGAACAAGATTTTCGGACACCGTGAAAAGCAAACTTGAAAATTGATTTTGAAGCCGTTCAAGAGCCGTGAAACTTTCGGTTGCAGCAAATGCATCTGCAAAACTAACATCGCCAGACTCCACTTGTTCTGACAATGATGCAACGCTGTCTTCCGTTTGCTTGGCTTGCTCGGAGATGCGTTGCAACTGCGTGACCCCAATGTTGAACGCGCTTGCAACCTCTTGTTTGTCAAGGAAACTCATGTCGTCAAAGTTGATGCGCTCCAACTCACGGGACAATGTGTCTGTAAATTCATCCGTTCCTTGGGCTGCACTTTCAACCAAACTTTGTGCGTCAAACTGAATGCCGGTGATCACGCTTGCCTGTGCGATATTTTGAAACGTGGATGGAATGTCACTCAAGAATTGTTCTTGAATTCCAACCACTTCTCCAATGTTGGTTCCGAGTTGACGCGCTCGCGCCGCTGCACTTGCAAGCTTGTCTCCACTCTGACCGGAAAACGTGGCAAGTTTTTCTGCGTTATTTGCAATATCTTGAAACACCGCTTTTGGAGCAACCCCCGCAATGTTTGCAGCTTGAATGGCCGACGTTTCCAAACTGCGGCGTGTTGTGCCGGTGAGTTCTGCAACATCTTCAAACTGTGTGACAAACGTGGCTGCTTGCTCTCCACTCACTCGCAAACGCCCTGCAATGGCAGTGACTTCTTGGTTGATCTCCGATTGCGTGCTCTGAAGTGCGCGTGATGCGGCTTGAATGCTTCCAAATTGTTCCGTGAGTTCAACGCTGGCATCAACCAAATCGTCAAATTCAAGGCCAGAAAGAGCAGCCTGCCTGCGAACTTCAGTCAGGTTTCCAACCAATTCTTGGGACTGGTCCACACTCATCCCCGTTTGTTCAACGAATTTTGATGTTGCGTTGTTCAACGTCAAAAACTCTGCAATAACAAGTCCAACCGTTGCAAGTCCCAGTGCCCATACGTTGAATGCTGATGCAATCGTGTCTTTCCACCCGGTGGCTATTTCTGCAAGTTGCAATGCGGGAGCCGCCGCGTCTCCCAATCCGGTGTTCAGTGCTTCAGACACACCACGTCCTTGTTCAATTTGATTTGTGAATCCTTGTTGAGCATCTTGGGCCACTGAAAAGTTTTGTTCCAAGAGTCCGAGAAATTCTTGTTGTTCTTGATTTTGTTCTTGAAGGTTTTCAATGGTCTGCTCTTGAAGGTCGTTGAACTCTTCTTCAAGTTGCTTGCGTTCAATGGATCCATCCACAAACTGCATTTGGAGATCGTTGGCTTGTTGGATGTATGACGCAAGCTCTTGGGTTAGATTCGTGAAGTCTTCAACATTTTCTGTGCTTTCAATGCTTCTAATCACCTCGGGGCTGATGATCGCTTCTGCGAATGATTCTCCAATGCTTTCAAGCCCGGAAATGGAGGATAGAAAATCGGGAAGCTGTTGGGAAGCGGCTTGTCCAACTTCTTGAGTTGATTCAATGGCTTGAATCAACATTTCGGCACTTTCAACGCGTTCCTGTTCAGTTTCGTCCAATCGCTCAACGGTTTCTTGCAATTGTTGCATGGACGACCCCACACCCCCGGATGCTGAACTTCCGAAGGTGTTTTGAAACCCTTCCATCAATTGATCAAAGCTGATTGGCATGTTGGACCGCGTTTTATTTCTTTATATCTTCATTTGAACCGAATTCCGGTATCTTCCCGTGTTTTGTCAACTGCTTTCTTGACCTTTTCACGGTTCTTTTCAAGTTGGTTGATTGCATCCCGGATTTCCGGGTCACTGTTTTTGAGTTGGTTGATGTATGACTTCCTCGCACTTTCTCCTGAAATGATGTCTTGGAGGAAACTCCAAATGCCTTCTGATATATTTTTCATTGTGTTGATGGTTGTTGTGATTCACGAATCTTTTGCTTTGCGGACTCTGGCAATTCAAACTCCGATGCTTGAGCCGATTTATTATTGTTGTCTGGGGAATAAATCCGAGGATCGTGATTCAGGTGTTCATTTTTAACTTGGGTTGGATCACCAGGTTTGATGTCATCTGGTAGTTGAGACTTGGTAATGTCAAATTGCTTGGAGGCGGATTCTTTCTTTGCTTGTTCACGCTCATTGTCCATGATCTCTTGAATTTGGCGTGAATACAGGCGGCGCATATGCACTGGAACGTGGTAGTATAACTCGTTCCAACTATATCCGCCGTTGCTATAGTAGATCAGTTGTGTGATTTCCCGATGAACCTTGATTATGTAGTCATCTCCGAAGGAAAAAAAAAGTCTGGTTCAATGCTGATTGGAACACTGTCAATCCCCCCGTTATTGTTTTCATACTCATATGTCATATCAATATCCGGTGTCACATCATCTATGGCCCCTCTCAGAGACATGCTATCACGTGCAAGCATGTTATCCACATATGACCCAATGTCTTGATTTGAACCGTTTACAGACACGATCTGATGCTTCAAACGAAGTGTGACAGTTGGCGATGGTCCTCCCGCTTGCTTGAGTTTTTTCGTCTCAAACCGAATGTCTCGTTGATCTGCATGACGCAGGAGACGAAACTCAACAGTGTCTTCTGAAACGGGAAGCGTATGTTCAAAGGTTTTTTGGTGTTTTTCATATGCATCAAAGTTTATTTGCTTGTCCTTGATGTCGGTCAAATCAATGGTGGCGCGCCGAGACGACGTTTCACCCGGTGGCGTGAAACTGAAGGTGTATTGGGGACCGTATGCCATGATACGAGTTGCAACCACGGCAGCAGATTTGTCTCCAACAAGCATGGTATCTAAATTGACGTTATCATTGACAATGACAGATTTCAAAAGGCGGTCCAACGTTTCACCCTTCTGTGCATATTGCTTGTCGGTTAAAATATCCTCGTCACTTGCAGTCATGTAACGAAGTTCTAATGTTCCGGATGATAATGGATCATCCGCATCGTAAAAGTACCCTTTACTTGGTAGTTCAAAAGATTGTGTTTTCATTTGAAACGCTCGGTCTGTTTGTTATTGGTTCAAAATCCTCCGGTAGATCCGAAAAATGTTGGTGATATAATAAAATATACTACATCACACGTGTATGTAATACAGCGGGAAGAAATTCAAGACTGTCAAGGAACCCCGGTATCGTATGTGCCGCTCTGAAAAGATGGTGGGGCATGGGAATAACTTGGAATGGTGTCCGTATTGTCGTTTGAATTGTTCCAATATACTACTCACGCATTTCACAACATACCTTTTTGCGGTTCCGGATGTTATATCATAATAAATCAGGGACTTCAGAATCATCGTGGTACGCCTGTTTATGAAAAATAAGTCTGTATGCAATTGTTCCAATATGCGCTTTCACTGCCATTGAAATTGTGCAGGGATCGTGTCCAACGACAAATAGTTGGGTTTCATGGGATAAGATAATATAGCTCTTCAAAAACTCAATCTCTTGATCATGAAATGTTTTGCACTCGCGGTAAAACGAACAAAATCAATGGCGTCCTTATCAACAATTTTTTCGTTGATCACTCTATTCATGCTTTCTATTTCAATTTTGTGTCATATTGAAACGCCGTACCGATGATATAGCGTGCAACATCATTAAGGGTTTTTTCAGGATTTTTGTCACCATCCACGGTCCATGTTTCTTTCAGCGATCCGGGAGCCGGGTTTTGTGGGGTATGAATTGCAACTTCAAACTCAACATCGTGATTGTAATACACACTCGTTAGCGAAACAGAAACTCCGATGTCCGAACGTGCATATCCATCAAATTCAACATGTGATGTGCCATTGTTGTGCGTTGGTCCATGCGTCACTTTCACATTCCTGTCACCAACGTTTCGCTTGACCTGATTCAAAATCATGTTGATGCATTTTTGAAGAAACCTGCCGATTTGAAAATCGGCAGAAAACTTTTGCGGTGTGTTGATTCTCTCGTTCAACACCGAGCGGCTGTCAATTTCTTGTTCAACCAACTTTTGAATGACCGTTCTGATCCTACGTTGTTGTCTATTCATTTTTTGGAAATTTTCCAAGTGAATTGCTTTTTCAAATAGGTAGGGTCAAACCAAACAAACGACTCGCAATCCCACGTTCTAAATTGTGTCGTTTGTGCAACAGCCTTTGATATGTAAAATGCATCAAAATGATGGGCAATTTGGACCCAATCAAGCATATCTGTTTCTCTCCATGTGGAACGAAGTCCATCGTGTCCCCATTTCGCGTATACATCATCAATTTCAGAGACTCGGTTCACAGACAAAATGCGTGGTGATCCGACAATTGTAAACATGTGAACGTATTTTGCACGACGGACGAGATGGTTCGTTTTGATGAACTCCCACCAATCACTTGTCCATTCACCGTGTGGTCGGCATGCCGTTGATGTCCACAACCCCTTTGATGGTTTGTTGACGTGATGAAGGCGTTCGTTCTCTTTGACTGGCGTGAGGGTAATCGTGTCCTGTTTTGATATGTGTATCTGCATGAACCATGAATGTTTGTGTGAACATGTGTGCGAAAAATAAAAAGGTGGAGTCTCACCCTTGTCATATGAGACTCCACTCTGTGTCGGGGTGACGATGTCACCCCGCGTCCATAACGGTCCTAAGTTATGGATGTTTCTTGAAAACGTTGATAGAAAACCTGGCCAACCACATATCCATAATAGAGACCAATCTTCGTGTTCATTTCATCATAGGGTTTCATCAAGCAAATCGTGAATCATATCATCCAATTCATTGAAATTATTATCCAACGAACCATCAACGGTGATCTTGAATCGGTTGATTTGGGGGCGACGTTCATCTCCAGCCATCAACTCAAGAATGTAAACGCCTTGTTTTGATGTTGCATTCAACGAAAGCGTAACCGGTGGTTGGTATGCAGGTTCAAATTCAAACTCATTTTGTGGACTATGGTATGACATATCCACGTCTTTAAATCCAAGATCACTCAAAGAGCTTTTAACGGCACGCACAAACGTGGCTTCATCGTCACGCGACAATGCTTCCCGATCAGAATGCATGGATTGTCGTGTTTTGGTTGCTTTGAATTCGTTGACGGCGTTCCGTCTGCTCATGGGCGGTCGTTTTCTGGTGTTCTCTCGTAGTTGTCTGCGTATCTCTTGGCGAACCAAGCGACGCAATTTTTGATTTTTCATGGGCTTTGTTGTTTTGTTGTGAATTTAATTGTGTGTACTCTCGCTTGCTTTATATAATACACGCGCTTCTTTTCTTTTTTCAGTCAATGTACTTGTAATCACGAAGATCCCCTGTCAATGAAGGCTTGTATTTCATGCGAGTGATAAGGCCATCCGAAATGCGCTCTTTTCTATACGTTCGGTATGCTTTCCGCGCTTTTGGAATCTGTTTGACAACGTCATAATAGAACTCGTCATGTCCACCTTTGATTGGCCCTGCTTTATATTCAGCCGGAAAGGTTTTGTTCATCATTTGTGCAGCCATTGGCGACATGCGATCATGAAGATTGGCAAAAACCTTGGCAATGGTTTTCTCTGAAAGGTAGCTAAGGTCCAAAAAGGCGACGTTGCCATGATCGTTCTCTGGGTTCATGACGAGCAAGTGCCGTTCAACGTCCCCTTTCGTTTTGTGGGGATATGAAAGCCTGATGAAGTCGCCAATTTTGAAATCATTGACTCCAATGTTTTTGACGGGAGTCATGTTACTGGCATGGTTATACCGGCCCCCTTCATTGATGAGTTGGCGGTTGATTTCTTCACGAATCAACCGCCGCAATTTTCGTTTTGTTCTTGATCTCATATTTCACATGTTATGTTCAAATAGTTTTGTGTGTGAATATATAACACTATTTGTATGTGTGTGGCTTTTTTCTAACGGTAGACGTCTTGACTCCGCCAATACGCATGTGCTCTGCTGTCGTGGACTTTGATATCTACGCTATAGCCGCTTCTGGCTGTGTCAATGGCTTCATCCATATCAACAATTCCAGGTTCGTCTGGCTGTGAGTCTCTCTTCAAGGTTTCAATTTCTTGACTGCGCTGCAAGTAAACTTCCACCGGTTCATTACCATACTCAAACGTCAATAGGATATTTCCCATTCGGTCCGAGACAATCGTTGCAGGAACATATGGATCAAAAGATGCTTCATTAAGTTGATGCCTAATTTCTTCACGAATCAAGCGTCGCAATTTGTTGGTTCGTGAACTGCGTCGGCGTGCTCTTCTGTGCTTTCTACGTCGTCTCATGGTTTGTGTGTTGTGACTATGTTGTTATTTTTTGTTTGATATCATCCGAATTTTCTTACGAAGTCCCTTGCAAACGTGTCGGAGTTCCAGATAAGGTACTTATCGTGAAACTTCTTCACGGATCAGTCGTCTCAATTTATTTATGTTGTGTATGTTTTTTACATATTCAATAATCTGTGGAAATCAGAACTTGTTGTTGGTTCCATTTTAGTTGAGTTTTTGATTCTCATATCTGAAAACTTAATCTTTGAAATTTGATTATTGAGATCAACCATAAGCTCTTTTACTTCGTGTCTTCTCACACTTTCATCAAATGTAATGTATACGTGACCATCGTGAAGAACATCCGCATACCCATCAAGATAGTGATTTGAAATTACATATTCAACATGTTTGGCTAAACGAGCGGCGGGTTCATCGGTTGTGTTATAGATTTGGAGAGTGGCCTCCCATAATTCGTGATATTTTGCGTTTCACGAAGTACTCGTGAAACCTCTTCTCGGATGATTCGTCTGATTTTTCTACCGTTCATGGCGTGTGTGTGTGTATATTTGATTTTTTCTACTGAAGAGCGCCAACTGTTGCGGTCAACACGAGCCGTAGTTTTCCTTGGCTTCGTGGAGCCACACCAACAATATTAAAACCAGAGTTTTGCAGGCCACCAACATAAAGAAGACTTCGTGCTCCAGATACAGAAACATCAATGCGAAGGCTGTTGCGGCCCTTCGGAAAAACATCCATGACTTCTATCTCTCCCGGAGTAACACTAAGATGCCGAGAAAGTGATTGTTTGATGCTTTCATCATCAATCCCTGCATACGATGAACCATATTCATCAAGTTGCATCTGAATCTCATCTTGAATGACCCTTTGCAATTTTCGTCGCATTTGTCGTCTCATTTTTTTGCTTGTTTTATTTGTGTGTGTGTGTGTGTGTGTGTGTGTGCATAAAACCCCTTGTTATACTGCTCTATATCATCAGTAGTTTTGAATTGGGTAATCGTATGCAAGGGACAATGAAATTTCCATTGGAGCATCATTATCAAAACTTGCTTCACCGAAACTTGCAGATGTTACGAATGCACCTTTTAGTTTCCACTCCTCAATTCGCGTTCCAGATGGATCAAGCGTATTGTAAATCACATCTTTCTTGTATACATTGCTGTATCCGTCACGTCCTGTGACTGTCTCATGGTGCAGACGAACCCATTCCATCACGGCTTGTGAACCACTTGGTGAAATGGGATCATATAAAGTGAGTGAAACATCCCCATAACTCACCTTGCCTTTTAGCTTGCGAGTCATGTTGATATGTGGAAGTTCAAGTGTATTGAAACTAATCTCTGGACGGCTCGCCTGCTTGATCAAATACGTAGGAACGTTTGTATCCCCCAATTTGAATTGAAATCGGTTTGCGACCTTTGGCTCAAACCGACTGAAAAGCATCTCATTTTGCTGTAATGTCTCAAAAGCCATGTTGGGTTTATGTTGAATCTGTGTTATTGGCGGGCAAAGTGCCCCATAACTTTTTTGACATTGCGTTCTACGAAATATATATGGGATTCATAAAAAATTTGCAGACCCGGAATCCAAATCA
>Ga0209937_1000178_pt1 | contig 21773 bp, 20 predicted proteins | sample SalPon1_B_H2O_MG_FD_185699 | JGI IMG/M metagenome (GOLD analysis project Ga0209937, IMG submission 185699) | Salt pond water microbial communities from South San Francisco under conditions of wetland restoration - Salt Pond MetaG R1_B_H2O_MG... | ecosystem: Environmental > Aquatic > Non-marine... | reverse complement strand
CTATCACGCTCACGTCCCAAAACTCGTCGAGGAGGATGTCCTGTTGTTCGATGAGGCCACCGAGACGGTCGCGCCCGGGGAGAACGCCCAACAGGTGTTGCTCGCACTGCGAGGAATCAGCACCGGCCTTGAGCTACACGAGGGCGCTCAGCCATCGAGTGAGACGGATGCGGCGTGGGAGTGAGGAAGACCCCTCGTCGACGCCGATGTGACCGATGACTCTGACCACCTCCGGTCACTGGTCGCCCAACGCCACTACGGCCCGAGCGAGCACGTTGAGCTCACCACCGCTATCGTCTTTGCCGTCGCCAACCCGACGGGCGTCGACCCCCGTGTCGTTTCCGCCTAGCCACTGTACGAGTGTGTAGACGTCGAGGCCGTCGAGACCGTGCTCTCCGGCACCGAGCCGGTCTCGGCTCGATGTGAGCCGGCCGCGATCGAGTTTGGGTACACAGCGTTCAGGGTCCGGGTCCAACGCGATGGATGGATACGTGTGTTCGATCCGGCGGACGAATCGTCGCCGGAGTGAGCGCTTTGTCAAGCTATCCTCTCCACTTGCGTCCGAGTGCCTGCGTGTAGCTTTTTCGTCGGCTCACCGCTACAGTGATACATGCACGACGCATCTGACGGTCCTCCAGCGGTGAATCCTGCGCTCTACGCCGGGGTCGCACTGTTCAACGAGAGACACCACCTCGCAGCTCACGAGCCGTGGGAGGCCGCCTGGCTGCCGCTTGAAACGGGCGATGACGAACGACTCCTCCACGGCTTAATCGCGGCGACCGCGGCGACGCACCATGCCACAGATCGCAACTGGTCTGGGGCGGCCGGCTGTGCGGCCAACGCGGTCGGCTATCTCACCGCTGTTTCTCCCGGCCATCGCGACGTCTCCCTCGATCCGGTCGTCGAGTGGTGTCGTCGACTCCGGATCGATCCCGAGATCATAGAGCGGGCTGTCCCGCCGCGAATCCGCGTCGACGGGACCGCTATCGGGTTCTCTGAGCTCGATCTCAACGCCGCGCTTCTCGCGGCGCCGGGACTCGCGTCGACAGTCGACGCCGGCAGTGAGGATACCCTTGAGGCGGCTGCAACACTCGCGATCGAGGAGCGAGGAACCGGTCGCACGCAGGTGATCGACCTCATATTCTCGTACCTCACTCACCCCACGCGACGGCCACAAATTGCCGCCCGGATCGACGACCATGTCGAGCGGGCGAACCGAAAGCGCCGGGACGTCGGCAGCCTCTTCGAGTGAGCTGTTGAATGACCATCGAGCGTAGCCGCCGGCGAGTCTTCTACAGGTGAGTCAGGCGAGCGTCGAGGTCGGATAGAAATCGAATATTTCCGCGATGACGAGACGTTCTGCGTCTCGAATCACGTGACTTCGAAGCGGTTCACGGCTCGTCGACTGGGGGGTCGGTCTCGGTTGCCGAGTGGTCGGTCTCCTCGAGTGGGTCGCCCGCGAAGGAGTACTCCGCCGAGTTGTCCTGTGGGTCATAGCCAAGCACCTCGCGGGCGCGGTCGATCGAGTAGTACTTGCGGTCGTTATCGGAAATGCCGTACACGATCTCGAAGCCGTAGTCGGCCTGGAGCGTGCGATCGAAGAGGTGCGCACAATCCCGGTGTGAGAGCCACATCGCCTGACCCCGCTCGTACTCCCGCGGTGGGTGACCTTTGGTGAGGTTCCCAATCCGGACACAGACGACAGACAACCCGAACTCGTCATGGTAGTAACGCCCAAGAAACTCGCCGGTCGCTTTCGAGACGCCGTAGAGATTGCCTGGCCGAGGTAACTCCTCGCCCGTGAGCTGGTACGCATCGTCCGTGCGGTACAGCTCGGGCGTCCGGTCATCGGTCTCGTACCCGCCGACCGCGTGGTTCGAGGAGGCGAACGCGAAGCGGTCGACGCCGGCCGCAGCCGCAGCCGACATCACGACCTGCGTCCCGTCGATGTTGTTTCGTAACACCGAGTCCCACGGGGCGGTCTTACGCGGATCACCGGCGAGGTGGATTACCGCCCCGACGTCGGCCATCGCGGCCCGGACGGCGCTCTCGTCGGTGATGTCCGCGACGTACTGATCCGCGTCGGCGACGTGGCTCGGCACCTTCGCCGCGGGGATCGGCTCTCGATCGAGCAGCCGCCACTCGTACTTCTCGCCGATGCCGTCGAGGATCGCCTGGCCGACCCGCCCGCCCGCGCCCGTCAGTAGGACCGGCTCGTCCATTCGTCTTACCCTCACCCGGAGAGCGGCATATATGATGCGGTTCTGCGGCCGCTCGACGGCGGCGTCCGTGACCATACCCGGATGGCTTGTGGCATTGGCATCTGGACGACTCGCGGCGTTGGCGTCGAGACAGACGTGTGTCGACTACGAGAGCTTCTCGCGTGACACTCGCACACCGGTCGGAGTTACCACGATCTGGTCGTCGCCTTTCTGGACGATGTCGCCGTCGACCTCTTCGACGACCTGTCGAAGCTCGTCGACGATCCGCTCGATCGTCCGGTCGGACGTCGAGTGGCGGGTGATGTCCGCGATTACGAAGTCGCCGTCGTAGATCGCGTCTTTGATCGGAATGACATCGCCTTGGTCGGCGATCTCGGCGATGTGGACCTCCATGCTCGACTCGGCGCTCACGGCGGCGAACTCGTCGATGTCGAGCTCGACGTAGTCCTCGACGGAGCGCTGTCCGCCCCCGCCGAGAATCTTGCTCATGATACCCATAGCAGAATAACGACCACCTCGGACATTAGTTCTTGCGTCAGACGCGTCTGCCGCCGGCCAGCTCGCGCTTCGGTGGTCACCCCTCGTGTGTGGTCTCCGTACTCTCAGTCACCCGGTCTTGCCACGCGTCCACGAGTGAGATCAGTTCTACGGGCGGTGTCTGTTTGAGATCTAGGTCGGTCAGCTCCTCAAGGACGGCTTGTGCGGCCGGGTCGACCACGTCACTGTCTGCTGTCGAGTCGTCGCTGTCTGCTGTCGAGTCGTCGCTGGCCCTCGTTTCGCTATCTGTCGTTTCCGCTGTTGATTCTCCGTTCCCGGTTCTCGTGTCGTCAGCACCCGTGGCGAACGAGCCGGTCGAGAGGTCGAAGACGGCTTGTGTCGTCTCGCCATCAGCCGTGCCGCCCCGGGCCTCTATCGCTTTCTCTTCGCGCAGCCGGTCGAGCACGTGGTCGGCGCGGTCGACGACCGGTGCCGGAACGCCGGCGAGGTCTGCGACGTGCACCCCGTACGACCGATCTGTTGGGCCGTCACGGACTGTTCGCAGAAACGTGACGTCGCCGTCACGCTCATCGACCGCGACGTGGACGTTTGCCACCCGAGGCAGGTGGTCTGAAAGCGTCGTCAGCTCGTGATAGTGGGTCGCAAACAGTGTTCGTGCGCGCACTTCGTTGTGCAGGTACTCCGTCGCCGCCCACGCGATGGCGATCCCATCGTAGGTGGCGGTACCGCGGCCGACCTCGTCCAGTATCACGAGCGAGTCTGCCGTCGCTGAGTGGAGGATATTCGACAGCTCCTGCATCTCCACCATGAACGTTGACCGTCCCTGTGCGAGCTCATCGAGCGCGCCGACCCGGGTGTAGATTCCATCGACAAGCCCAATGTGCGCCTCGCGTGCCGGCACGAACGACCCTGCCTGTGCGAGCAGCTGGATTAACGCCGCCTGCCGCATGTACGTCGACTTTCCGCTCATGTTCGGCCCCGTGACGATCAGGAACCCGCGGTCAGTGTCGAGACGCAGATCGTTCGGCACGAAGTCAGTCGTCTGTTCGACGACCGGATGTCGCCCGGCTGTCACCGCGAGTTCGCGCGAGTCGGTCAGTGTCGGACGGGTCCAGTCTTCGCTCGCGGCGTGCGTCGCGAGCGAGGTGAGCGCGTCCAGTCTGGCCAGGGCTCTCCCGACGTCCTGGACCAGGGCTGCGGACTCGGCAACCCGCTCACGAAGCGCCTCGAACAGCTCGTACTCCAGTTCGGCGCGCGCCTCCTCCACCCGGAGCACCTCGCGCTCGTGTTCGGCCAGCTCGTCGGTGACGAACCGCTTCGAGTTCTTCAGAGTCTTGATCTCTCGGTAGTGAGCCGGTACCTCGTCGGCGACCGACTTACCCACCTGAATGTAGTACCCGTCCGTTTTGTTCCGGTCGACGGTGACGTGGGTGAGCCCGTGTGCCTGCTTTTCACGCTCTGCGAGCGTGTCGATCCACTCTCGGGCGGCCTCGTGTCGCTCGATCAGTTCGTCCAGCTCGGGATCGTATCCACGACACAGCAATCCTCCTTCGGTCTTCGTCTTCGGCGGGTCGTCTGCGAGCGCATCTGCGAGCGCTTCACGAAGCGCCTGAGCGCCGTCGTAGTCCGGCCGAGCGAGCACATCGGCTACCGGCGTCGTCGAGAGCGACGTTTCCTCGACGGCGTCTACGAGCTCCGGCAGCAGGCCGAGCGTGTCTCGGATCGATACGAGCGCTCGTGCCCCGGCGCTCCCGCTCGTGGTCCGCGCGGCGAGGCGTTCGAGGTCGTACGCGTCCTCGAGAATCGTGGTGATCCGATCGCGCTCGAGCGTCGCGCCGGCGAGCGCGTCGACCGCGTCCAGCCGTCGCTCAAGCGCCTCGCGGTCGCGCTTCGGCCGAGTGAGCCACTCACGGAGCAGTCGGCCGCCAGCGGCGGTGACCGTGTGATCGATCGCCTCGAGCAGTGATCCCGTCGTCTCACCCCGCATCGTCTCCGTCAGCTCGAGGTTACGTTGTGTCGTGGCGTCGAGCTCGACGTGGTCGGCGGCGGCGTAGCCGGTCAGTCGCGTCATCGACGCCAACACACCAGCACCCGTCTCGTCGACGTACGCGAGTGCGGCCCCGGCTGCGCGTGTCGCGGGCTGTGAGTCGAGCCCGACGCTGTCTGCGATCGACGCACCGAACTGGTCGCGAACTGCGTGGGCGGCACGCCCCGGTGCGAACGCCTCCGCGTCGAAAACGGAGAGCGTTCCCGTGAGGTCCTCACGCACCGTTTCGAGGAACGCGTCGTTGTTTCGCAGTGTCGGCCCTGGGACGACCTCGGCCGGGTCAAAGCGGTACAGCTCCGCGCGGAGGTCCTCCCACCCGTCGAGTTCGGTAACGAGGAACCGTCCGGTGGTGACGTCTGCGAACGCGACGCCAATTGGCTGTGTGCCCTCGCCACTCATCGTCTCGTCCCCGGTGCGGCCGTCGTCGTCCCCGCCAGCGACGATGGTCGCCAGGTATCGCGCGTCGTCGTCGCTCGTCTCGAGGAGTGTCCCCGGCGTGACGACCCGGACGATCTCGCGGGCGTGACCGCCGTCGTCGGTCTCGTACTGGTCGGCGACGGCGACGCGGTAGCCTCGCTCGACAAGCGCTCGTAGATACGGCGTCAACTCGGTCAGTGGCACCCCGGCCATCGGGTACGAGGACCCGTGTGATGACTTCTGTGAGACCGTCAGATCGAGCTCGTCGGCAACGAGCTCGGCGTCGTCTGCGAAGAACTCGTAGAAGTCGCCACACTGCATCGCGAGGACGTCTGCGTCCGTCTCCGTCTTGAGTTCGAGGAACTCCCCGACGATCCCCGTTGGCATACTCGTACCCCCGGCGGGGGCCGGTAAAACCCTGCGGGTGTGGCGTCGGTGGTTGTCGCCTGGTCCGGCAGGATCGGTCAGTTGCGGTCGTCCGTCACACCGCGGTCGCTCATCACACCGCGGTCGTTCGGCCGGCCGCCGTCGAGAACAGTTCCGTTCACCGCTCCTGGCCCCGAACCGACGTCGTACCCGTGGCGGATCGCCTCGTGCATTCCACACACCGCCTCGACCGTTGCCGACTCTAGCGGCTCGCCACGCGCCAATCGGGCGGTGATCGCACTGGAGAGCGTGCAGCCGGATCCGTGGGTCGCGTCGGTTGCGATCCGTGGGTTCTCGATCCGGCGGACGGACGGCTCACCCCCCTCCCCGTCACCGATTACGAGTGTGTCAACCACGGTGCTGGCCTCCCGTGTGTTGCCCTCGGCGGCCGCATCGCCGTCCCCGTCGAGGTGTCCGCCCTTCACGAGCGCGGCGGCGGCTCCCCACTCGACGAGGTGGCGACCCGCCGCGGCGGCGTCAGCCGGCGTCTCGACCGCTCGGTCGACGAGCACCTCCGCCTCGTCGACGTTCGGTGTGACGAGCGTCGCGCGGGCGATAAGATCCTCGTAGGCTGCCTCTGCCGCGGGCGACAGCAGTCGGTCGCCGGTCGCAGCGACCATCACCGGGTCGACGACGACCGGGCCGTCGTACCCTTCGAGGACGGCCGTCACCGTCTCGACGATCTCGCTCGTGGCGAGCATCCCTGTCTTGGCCGCCGCCGGCACGAAGTCATCGGCGACAGCCTCGAACTGCGCAGCGACGTGATCGGCCGGCAGTGGATGAACGTCGTGGACACCGCGGGTGTTCTGTGCGGTCGTGGCCGTCACCGCCGTCGTGCCGAAGACCCCGTGTGCCGCCATCGTCCGCAGGTCCGCCTGGATCCCGGCCCCACCGCCGCTGTCGCTGCCGGCGATCGTCAGCGCGACCGGCGGTGATTCGCGTGCGAGCGAGCCTGTCGGGGTGGCATCGCTCGTGGAGACACCGTCTTGGCGTTCATCGCGAGTCCCAGAGGCGTCGGGCGCTGGCATAGCTCACAGTATTCACCGATTGTACTAGTCGGTGGCGGTCGCGTCCGGTCACCACGTCTCGACGCGGCCCGCCCGGACGTCTGCAGCACAGCCCTCACAGTCGGTGTGGGCCGGCTCAAAACACGCCGGTCGCCCCGCCTCGTCGACCTCGACGGTTCGTCGCTCCGCGTACCGCCGGCAGACGATTCGCGCGCGGCCCGACTCGTCGGTCGGCAAGTCGTACTGTTCGGCGGCCTCGTTCCCGTCCGCGGTGTCCGCCTGCCCATCTTCGTAGGCTTGTTTTGCCGCCTCGAACTGCCGGCCGGCCTTCCTGAGCTGCCCGCGGATCACCCGCTCGAGCCGGTCGTCCATACGATCTGTTTGGCCGCTTCCGTGATATGCTCGTCGCTGGCTCACACGGAGCCTGCCGCTTTGATCTTCGCTTCGGCGAGCTCCACTTGAAACACCGCCCGCGTTCGACTGCCGTGCGGCTGCCGGGGGTCAGACGATCTGCCACTTTCACCCCGGTCACCGGCGTTTTAATACGATGAGGAACCAATCATCGTACGCCTCCCACAGAAACACGACCGGAGGCGAGACACCCATGAGCGAACTGCGACAGGAAGCGGAAGCGATGGCAGAACAGTTCTCGGACCACCTTGAGGTGGACCCCGCGGAGATCGAGTCTCAACTGGAGAACCTCGTCGACGAGTACCGCGTACCGCTCGAGGAGGCGCGCCGAAGCGTCACCAACAGCTACCTCGACGACGCCGGGCTCGACCGCGACGAGCTTGCACCCGGTAGTGCCACCCGCGCCCAGGTGGCCGATATCGATGAAGACGAACAATGGGTCGACCTGCGAGTGACGCTCGTCGACCTCTGGGAGCCCCGCAGCGATTCGATCGCCCAAGTCGGGCTCCTCGGCGACGAGTCGGGCACGATCAAGTTCGTCGCGTTCGAGACGTCAGACCTCCCGGCGCTCTCGGAGGGCCAGTCGTATGCGCTCTCGAACGTCGTCACAGACGAGTATGAGGGCCGATACTCGGTCAAACTCAACCGGACCACACAGATCACGGAGCTCGACGAGTCGATCGAAGTCGGCGACGACGCCGACACGGTCGAAGGCGCGCTCGTCGACATCCAGTCCGGCTCCGGGCTGATCAAGCGCTGTCCCGAGGAAGACTGCACACGAGTCCTCCAGAACGGCCGGTGTTCTGAACACGGCCAGGTCGACGGCGGGTTCGACCTTCGGATCAAAGGCGTCCTCGACGACGGCGAGACCGTCACCGAGGTCATCTTCGACCGCGAGGCCACGGAGCGACTCACTGGAATGACCCTCGAGGAAGCGAAGGATCTCGCGATGGACGCACTCGACACGACTGTCGTCGCTGAAGAAATGGCTGATGACGTCCTCGGTCGGTACTACCGTGTCACCGGGCCAACGTTCGGCCGATACGTGCTGGTCGACGAGTTCGAAGAGCCTGGGCCGGTCGACGTCGAGACCGCGCTCGTCGAAGCGAGGTCGATCTGAGATGAGCGGATCTGCCCCAACTCGCGAGGTCGCACGCCGCGTCTTCGCGAACGAGTTCAACGATGCCGGCTACACGTTCAAGGAGTCGGACGACGAGCGCGCCCCGGTGTACTTGTTGTTGCCGACTGGCGCGTCGGCAAACCGCGTCTTCTTCGTCGGCACGCTCACCGAGCGCGATGACGTCGGCGAAGACAGCGAGTACTGGCGGGGACGCATCGTCGACCCGACGGGGACGTTCTTCGTGTATGCCGGCCAGTACCAGCCCGAAGCCGCCTCCACGCTCCGCGCACTCGAGCCACCCGCCTACGTCGCAGTCGTGGGGAAGCCCCGGACGTACGAGACCGACGACGGTGAGGTCCGCGTGTCGGTCAGGCCCGAGTCGATCACGACAGTCGACGCGGCTGTCCGCGACCGCTGGGTCGCCGAAACGGCTCGGCGAACGATCGACCGCGTCGCCGCGTTCGACGACGACGGCAACGAGTACGCACGGATGGCCGACGAGCAGTACGCGCTCGATCCGGCGACGTACAAGCGTGCGTCGCTGTCCGCGCTTGAGGACCTCGATGAGACCGACGAGCTCGCTGCCGACGGCACCGACACGACAGACGCACCCGATCCCGCCGCCGACTGAGGGAGCCGCTCAGACGCGGGCTCCCGGGCACGCTGTCTCGGTCACGTCAGCTCGGCCACGTCGACCCGATCGCGCCGCGATCGCCAACCCATTGTGCTCGTCTGACGAACGTTAAAGTACTCGAGACTGCTATATGCCGGCAATGGGCAATAAGAACAAGACGATCTCCTTCCGTGTCAACGAGGACGCCTTCGAGACACTGCGGGAGCTCGCCGAGGACCGCGACATCTCGCTGTCGGCCGTGTTCCGCGACTACGTCGACGACCTCGTTGCCCACGATGGCCAGGTCAGCGTCGTTCCGGACGCCGAGCTCGACGGCGACGACGACCCGGCCCCGTTTCCTCCGCGGGTCGAGGTCCCGAAGAGTTTCGTCCGCGAACACGAGCGGCTCGAGCTCGAGGCGGACCACCTCCGCGAACAGCTCGAAGAGCACAAACGCTACGTCTCGTACCTCGAGTCGCAGCTCGAAGACCGGTCTGACGACGTGATCCTGCTCGACGACCTCGATGGTGCAGACGCCGAGGAGGCGGGCAGTCACTCGGTCGACACTACTGGACGCGTGGATCGGTCGTCCGACCCAGACGAGCCGTCGTTCCGGCTCGGCTAAGCTGACCTCCTTGGTCGGACCGAACACGTTCGCCGACCACGTCCCCGAATCCGCCTGCGGTGAACCACTCCCGCGCTTCGCAGAAACGATATTACCCGGGCGTTAGAATCCACGTCCATGACAGAGTGGTCCCAACAGTGAGCGTCTTCGATCGATTTCCCGACGATCCGGTTCGCATCCTCGATGCGGACGGATCTGTCGTCGGTGACACCCCCGACCGTTCCCCCGACGCGCTCGTCGAGCTCGCTCGCACGCTGCGACTCGCCGCTCACGCGGATCGACGGGCCTCAAGCCTGCGCGATCAAGGCCGGTTGCACTCGTATCGACCAGTCGCTGGCTTCACAGCGACGCAGGTCGCTTCGGCGGCCGCACTGGACCCACAAGACACGCTCTGGGCGTCACGGCCGACACACGCGACAGCCCTCGTCCACCAGGAGTCGCTGATCGAGACGCTCCGGTCACGGCTTGACCCGGCGAGCGCTGTGACCGACACCCGCGTCGAGTCGGCCACCCCACCGCGCGCTGCGGCGGCGCGTGCAACCGGCGCGGCCTGGGGTAGCACACACCACGGTGATGACGCGGTGGCCCTGTGTTACGTCGACGGCGACGCGACCAGCAGCGGGGCGTTTCACGAGGCGTGCGGACTCGCGAGCGCGCTCGACGCACCCGTTGTGTTCGTCTGCGTCCCGACGGACCGGCGCCAGGCCGAGCGTCCACGAGCCGCACCCGCTGCCCACCGCATGCCCCCGTCGCGGCCGGCTCGCCAGGCCGCGGCGTCTGGGCTCGAGACGATCCGGGTCGACGGCTCGGACCCGCTCGCTGTGTCCGCTGTCACGGCAGCCGCCGTCGAGCACGCGCGTGGCCAGCCGACAGATCGACCCAGAGCGGTCGTGATCGAGGCCGTCGGCTGTCGAGCAACGGACTCTGCGGCCGCGTCGTCGTCGCGACTGGAACAACACCTCCGGTCTGTCGGCGTCCTCGACGCCGCAGACATCGACGCGATCGAAGCGGATGCGCGCGCTCGCGTGGCCGAGGCGGTCGACGAGGCCATCGCTCGCGGGCCCTCGCCATCGGCTGAAACGCCCCCGACCGCGCGAACCGTGGATGACGCGACCGGTGCGGCCGTGGTGGCTGGAACAACGGAGACACGCACTGACGATACGGGTACAGAAGAGACAACGGCCGGCGATACTCGTGTGGCACACGCGCGTTCGCTCACCCCGCGGCAGGCGATTCACGCCGAACTCCGCGCGGCGCTCCAAGCGACCGACGACTACGTGCTGTTCGGAAGCACGGTCGACGCGTCGGATCGCACGCGTCGTGAAATCGACGCGTTGGCGTCGGCTGTCGGCCGCGGTCGCGTCCTGTCGCTTCCGATTGACACGGCCACGCTCGTCGACTGCGCGGTCGGCGCGACCACCGCGGGAGTTCGTCCGGTTGTCACGGCCGGCGGTTCCCCGGCAGCGGTGGCGGAGGCGGTCGACCGAGTCACCCCTGCGCGTCGGTCCGCCGATGCCACACTCCCGCCGGTGACGATTCGTGTTCCCACCCAGTCGGTCCGGCCGAGTGACGCATCTGCCGTCCGTTCGAGTCTCGTCCGAACAGGGTCGGCCCTGAGGAACGGTACATCCCCCGACGAGCCTGCTGACACTGACACAGCAGCCGAGCGGGATGCCGGACCGGTCGTCCTCGCGCCGTCGGCCGCGGCGGATGCTGCCGACCTGTTCGCTGCGGCGCTTCGCGATCCGCGCCCAGCAGTCGTGTTCGACCCGCCGGCCGCGGACCACGCTCGAACGGTGGTCCCGCGGGATCGAGAGCCCGTCGTGCTCGAGGGAGGGTCGGCACGAGTCGTGCGCCGTGGCGACGACGTGACAGTGTTCACCGCCGGGGCCACGACGAGGCCGACGCTTCGAGCAGCTGAACGGCTCGTCAACTCGGAGACTGACTGTACGGTGGTCGACCTCCGCACGCTCGCGCCGCTCGACCACGAGACGATACGCGAAACGTTCCGGCAGACTGGCCGTGCCGTGGTCGTAGAGCCGGCTGTGCTCGCCGGGGGACTCGCGTCGGAGATCACGGCACTCCTCCAAGCTGAGTCGCTGTTGTACCAGGAGGCACCGGTTGTCGGTGTCACACCGACCTCCGACGAGTGGCTCTCCGACGAGCAGTTCTCACACAGTGAATCGGCGCGGACCCAGCTGGTGAGAGACATCGAGAGAGGTATCAAGGAGGCTGTAGAGTTCAGACCATGACCGAAACACTCCGCTTTTCGGACGCCGGCGACGCGTCGGAAGGCGAGCTGGTCTCGTGGCTGGTCGCTCCAGGCGACCACGTCGCGGCTGGCGACCTCGTCGCCGAGGTCGAGACCGACAAGTCACTCGTCGAGGTGACCGCGTCGGTCGATGGCGTCGTCGAATCGCTCTCGGTCGAGGAGGGAAGCGTTGTCGCCGTCGACGACGCGCTCGCGACCATCGATCCAGAGACCGACTCTGACTCGTCACCCGAGGCGGGCGCGGGTACGGCGAGCGCGACGGATGAGGAGTCTCCCGGTGACCGCGACTCAAGCGATGGGGACGCCTCTACTGCCGCTGAATCGACCGACGAGGCCGCTACCGACGCGGTGGCGGTCCCGTCGGGTCGCGTCTTCGCACCCCCGTCAGTTCGCCGACTCGCCCGCGAACACGGTGTCGACATCACGGCTGTCGAGGGTACTGGACCATCTGGCCGGATCACCGCCGGAGACGTCACAGACTACGTGGCCGAAACCGACACGGGATCCGACATGGAGGATCACGCGACGTCAGGTCCGAAGCCACTCGATCTCGGCTCCGATGACCGCCAGTCAGCAGTCCGTGGCAAAGAGGCGTCCACAGCGACAACTGACACGGATGCAGACGAATCGCCGGGCCCGAAGCCGCTCGATATCGGGTCCGGTGGCCGGTCGTCGGCCGTCCAGAGCCGTGAGGCGTCCCCCCGGTCGACCACGCTTGCGACGCCCGCGACGCGTCGACTCGCGGACGAGCTCGACGTCGACCTCGACCGCGTGCCGACCGACGAGACGCGAGACGGCGAGGCGGTCGTGGACGAGGAGCGCCTTCGCGCGTACGCAGCCGAGTTGGAGGCCGAGACGACTGGTGACGACACTACGGCTGGTGGCGTCGACGCTGTGACAACCAGTGCCGACGTCGAGACGAGTGCAGCCGCGACGGCATCGGCGGCCACTGCTGTGGCATCGTCGACGACCCAACCGGCTACTGCAACGGCGACTGTCGTCTACGACACGGCCACGGTCGACTCGGTGCTCGCGGCCCGCGACCGGCTCGCGTCGCAGGCGGCAGACGGCACCCAGCCCAGTCTGCTGGCCTTCGTCGCGAAGGCGGTCGCTGTTGGCCTCGATCGGCATTCTGCACTTGACGTCGGAGCTGGTGAAGCCAACGGTTCAGCCGATTCAGGGGCCGTTCGTGTCGGTGTGGCGACCGCCGACGGGCTGACGACGACGCTCGTCGAGAACGCCGCCGACAGGGGGGTGTTCGAGCTGACGGCGGCGACAACCCTCGACAGCGACGCCGCTGAAAACGGTGGCCTCGCTGAGACCGACGATGCACCATCGGCTGGCACCGCGTTCACGCTCACCGCCCCCGGTGTGCTCGGCCGCGAACACGTCGCACCAGCAGTCACCGACTCGGCACCGGTTACACTCGCGCTGGGGACTGTCGAGAAGCGCCCGACGGTTCGTGAAGGGCCTGACGGAACCGCCGATGTGGTCGCCGCGCCGACGCTGCCGCTCTCGCTTGCGGTTGACCAGTCGGTCGCCGACGGCGCGGTCGCGGCGGCGTTTCTCGAGACAGTGATCGAACGGCTTGAAGAACCCCTGTTGTTTTTGACCCACCAATGACGGACACTGACGACACGATCGACACGGACGTACTGGTAATCGGTGCAGGCCCGGGCGGCTACGTCGCGGCCATCCGCGCCGCACAGCTCGATGTGGATACGACGCTCGTCGAACGCGACGCGTACGGCGGCGCCTGCCTCAACCGCGGGTGTATCCCGTCGAAGGCGCTGATAACAGCGAGTGGTCTCGCACACGAGGCGGGAACCGCCGAAGCGATGGGCATTCACGCTGATCCGGCGGTTGACCTCGCCCGGATGGTCGAGTGGAAAAACGGGATCGTCGACCGGCTTACCGGAGGCGTCGAGAAGCTGTGTAAGGCTAACGGCGTCAACCTCATCTCGGGGACCGCGTCGTTCCTCGACGAGAACACCGTTCGCGTCGATCACGACGACCAAAACGACGGTGACACCACGTCCATCGCGTTCGATCACGTCATCGTCGCCACCGGGTCCCGACCGATCGAAATTCCCGGGTTCGCCTTCGATGACGACCACGTTTGGGACTCGAAGGCGGCGCTCGCGGCCGAGTCGATTCCCGATCGGCTCGTCGTCGTCGGCGGCGGGTACATCGGGATGGAGCTCGCGACCGTCTACGCGAAACTCGGCACTACGGTCACCGTCGTCGAGATGCTCGACGATATCCTCGGTCCGTACCAAGACGACGTCAAACGCATCGTTAGACGACGTGCTGAGGACCTCGGGATCGAGTTCCACTTTGGTGAGGGTGCCAACGGATGGTCAGAGTCCGCTGACGGCGGCTACTTGATTCACACGGAGACTAAAGACGGGGAGGAGTCGGCGTATCCGGCCGACCGCGTGTTAGTCGCCGTTGGGCGTGCACCGGTGACCGACGGCCTCGCCCTCGAAAACGCTGGCATCGAGCCGACCGACCGCGGTTTCCTCGACACTGACGACCGCACCCGCACCGCGGTCGACCACATCCACGCCGTCGGGGATGTCGCGGGCGATCCGATGCTCGCGCACGCGGCCTCACAGGAGGGCGTCGTCGCCGCAGAGGTCATCGCCGGCGAGCCCGCCGCGCTTGACGCCCAAGCAATTCCCGCCGCCGTCTTCACTGACCCCGAGATCGGGACTGTTGGAATGACCGCGGCTGACGCCGACGAGGCTGGCTTTGACCCCGTCGTCGGCGAGATGTCGTTCGACGCCTCCGGCCGCGCGATGACAACTGGACACACCGACGGCTTTGTGCGGATCGTCGCCGACGCGGATAGCGGATTCGTCCTCGGCGCACAGATCGTCGGCCCCGAGGCCTCCGAACTGATCGCAGAGGCTGGGCTCGCAGTCGAGCTTGGCGCGACGCTCGAAGACGTCGCGTCGACGGTCCATACGCATCCGACGCTCGCCGAGGCCGTGATGGAGGCCGCAGAGAACGCCCGCGGGCAGGCGATACACACGCTGAATCGGTGAGTTTGACGTCCTCCCCGCCCTGAAGGGCGAGGATTCCTTCGTGGGGCGTCGGGCCGTCCAACGCTACCCCGAAGGCAACTTCCTCATCCACAGCGGATGAGTACCGGGTTCGTGCGCTACACGTCGGCCCTCGAAACGAGGGTATGGCGTATTCGTGCGTCCAAGAGGGACGCGGTATCCGCTTGTGCCGTACCCGATACCGCCTAAACCGAAGCGTCCGAATACCGGGCAACCACCCACGGTTGGAACGTGGACGGACACGGGTCGTGCCATCGACCGTACTCCGCCGACGAGGGCGGAGTGCAACCGCGAACGGGGCGTGTTTTGGTGTGCTGTCGCCCCCTTGTTTGCGTGGTCGTTGCCGACCGTCTCCAGTGACGGGTAGGGGTAGTGTGAGGACGGCAAACGAGTCCGAACCACGTACTCCCCACTGGGTTTGCTGGTGGTGGGCAAGGAACCGTCCGTATCAGCGGGAAGCGACCCCGGGTCTTCTGATTGAGAGTTTACGCGAGTTGTCTTATTGCACGGTACGACGCCGGGATACTTGTTCATATCGGTGGTGTAGGGATTGTCGGATTCATCCCCGCGGTAAAGCACGGGGCTTTCTCCTCGATTCTCCGTAACGCTCTCACACATACCGTCGTAGGCGCCCGTTTCCCTTTCATCTCGCTAGCGGACTGCATGCTCGCCGAACTCGCTGAGCGGCTGGTTCACGGACGATGCCGCCCGCCAGGAGAAGCAATTCTATATCGTCATATACAGTTTATTATTGCTCACCGCCCACTTTGTCTTGTCTTCGGCGACCGGGGGTGCTGCCTGCGTCGTGCGGCCCGACCGACTGGCTTTTTTCGCTCGTTTCCTTATTGGGAGCATGGCCGAGTTCGACCCCGAGAAGTTCGAGGACAAGTACGCGAACTACTTTACGGAGCTCCAGCGCGCGTATAAAAATGCGTTCTCCCAGATGAACGATCGCCACGATTCTGAGTTGATCCACGGGATCGACCAGATGGTGCTCAATGAGTCGGAGCCGATGTACGAAGACGGGGCGTTCTACGTCGAACTGCCGCCGAATCCGCGCGAGCGCCTCCAGGGTGTCGTCGTCGACGACGAGACGTTCGAGGAGACGCTTGCGGAGTACGTAGAGCGCATCGAAACGGAGCTGTACCGCACGCTCGATGCCGACCGGCCGGCGTAGGATCGTCGGAACGAACCAAACACATAAGCCCAGCGCACTCGTTTCGCGACACATGAGCACTGAGACGAGTGACCCCGATAACGACCTTCGCGAGCGTATCACGAACTTCCTGCGGCGGAACTTCCCGCAGATCCAGATGCACGGCGGCAGCGCGGCCATCAGCCACCTTGACCGTGAGACGGGTGAGGTGCACGTTCAACTCGGTGGCGCCTGTTCCGGCTGTGGCATCTCGCCGATGACGATCCAGGCTATCAAGTCCCGGATGGTGAAAGAAATCCCCGAGATCGAGACCGTCCACGCCGACACCGGTGCGGGTGCCGGTGCTGATGGCGACCTTGGTGGCACCGGTGGGATGTCGCCGTCGTTCCCCGGTGAGACCACTGACGAGGATGAAGGGCCGCAGGCGCCGTTCTAAGTACTCCCGTTTTTGACCCGCTCAAGCCGTTAGCGGCGCATTTCGCCGACAGGCCCGGGTGGGCGTCGTTCCCTCTAATAAACTGTATGCTGCGATAGCAATTGTGGTTCGTGGAGTTGGGTCGACCACACTGTGTGGATGTCTACAGATGAGCAAGGCGAGTGCCTCGAGGTCGGACCACGATCTACGGTCGTGACCCTACTCTGAAGCAATTGGGAGGCAGTTTTGAGGAACATGCGGCCCCTCGCTACACTAGCGACCCGGCAGATGAAACGGGCGTTGTCGGGCGGGGTAGAACCGTCGACCGCGAGTGTTCGGGTGTCAACTTCCGTGCGGGGAGGACGTCACGGTGAGCTCTGCAGTGCGCTGCAGGTCGTCACCCGAAGATACGACACGTGTACTGTATCAGCCATAGCGAACAAGAGCGAAGTGTGAGCGCGCTACGTGCGCGAGTCCACGGTCACGACTGCCGGGTGATCAGCTCTCACAGGCTTTGCATTCGAGGATATCTCGACTGAACTTCTGTGCTGCGTTCACGCTGTTCTGATAGTAGAGACTCTTCACTCCTTTCTTCCACGCCTCTATGTAGAGTTGATTGATGTCCTTGACGCTCACTTCTCCTGGATCGATCGAGACGTTCAGGCTCTGTGCTTGGTCTATGTGCTTTTGTCTCTGTGCCGCCTGGTTGATGATCGCCATCTGCGGTATCTCAGCGAACGTCTTGAAGACGTCTTTTTCTTCATCCGTCAGACAGTCGAGATGCTGTACGCTCCCATCTTTGTTTGCGATACTGTCCCAGACTTCTCGCTCGTCTTTGTCTCGCTCTTTCAGTATCGCTTGGAGGAATCTGTTCTTCTGTGTCGATTTGAGCTTCGCGCCGTCTCTCACGAAGTAGTTCGACTTCAGGGGCTCGATACTCGGACTGACTTGGCCCAGAATGACGCTGCTCGACTTTGTCGGAGCCACACTCATCGTCGTCGTGTTCCGTCTGCCGTATCCCTCGAGCACCGCTGGTTCACCGAACTCGTCGGCGAGCTCTTCGCTCGCGTCGTAGCTCTTTTCTTTGATCGTCTGGAAGATTTGTTCGTTCTTCTGCATTGCCTCCATGCTGTCGAACGGGATCATGTTGCTTTGGAGGTAACTGTGCCACCCGAGGACACCGATTCCTATTGCCCGATGTCTTTTCGCAAACCGCACAGCCCGCTCCATGAACTGTGTCCCGTCTGCTTTCTGGATGAACTCCTCCATTACGGCATCGAGGAAGCGCGTCAGCGTTTCAACTGCATCCGTGTCCTTCCACTCATCGTAGTGGAGTGCGTTCATACTCGAGAGACAGCAGACGAAACTTTCGTCGGGAGTGGCCGGAAGGGCGATTTCCGTACAGAGATTTGAGGCGTTGATCTCATAGTCTTTGTCCTTGTAGACCTGTGGCTTCCCCTCATTCATGTTGTCTCTGAAGATGATGTAGGGAACGCCAATATTGATCCGTGTCTCGATGATTTTCGCCCACGTCCCTCTCTTTTCTTCATCACCATCGACCATCTCTTGGAACCACTCATCACCGACGATGACCCCGTAGAAAATATCCTGGATCGGGTCACCCTCGGTCTTGATATTGAGCCACTCCTCGAGGTCGTCGTGTTCGACATCGATATATCCTGCAAACTGACCCCTTCGAGTTTCGCCCTGACTCACCACATTGATCGCGGTGTCGAATAGTTCGGTGAAACTATAGCTCCCATTACTCTTCCCGTTGTTCGTTATTGGGCTGCCTCGTGGCCGTATCTCACCGAAGTATCCACTCGTGCCTCCTCCGAGCTTCGTCATTTCACCCACTTCGGCGTGGGTATAGAGAATACTCTCCATGTTGTCTTCGAGATAGCTGCCGAAGCAACTGATGGGGAGCCCTCTACCCAGTCCAAAGTTCGCCCATATCGGGCTTGCGAGACTGTAGAATCCCCTACTCATGTAGTCGTAGAACTTGTCTGCAAAGCCCTCTGTATCCAGGATTTCTTCTGCGTTCTCTGCTATTTGTCTGACCCGTTCTTTCGGCCCGACCCCTTCGATCAGGTATCCTTCCTCGAGGAACTCCTTGCTGTCCTCGTTTAACCAGTAGAAGGGTTCGGTATGCTGTTCTTTGAGTTCTTCGAGTTGTGTGAGTTCTGCTTGTGCCATTGTTAGAACATCTCCTCGGCCGTGACGCTCTGCGTGTGTTTGTTGTACGTGGTCGACCGCTTGCTGAAGAAGTCGTTATCCTTTGTCATCATGATATCCTCATCGAACCACCGAGTCTCCTCGAGGAGGTCATCATCTGTCTCGAACAGTGGATCGACTTCGACATTATCTAGACTTTGATTGAACCGGTCTTTCAAGAACTCGTCTACGTGCTCTCTGGGAAGGAAATCCAGTTCTCCTTCAGCAAATATCCAGTCCAGTATATCCATTTCTGCCTCGTAGGCCTGCTGACAGGCTTCTTGGATTTCCTCCTCGAATTCATCATCGAACAGGTCTGGGTTCTCTTCTCTGATCGTGTCTACCAGTTCAACTCCGAACAGCCCGTGGATCTGTTCTTCTTTGCTGGTTGCTTCGACAGCGTTGGATATTCCCTTGAACTTCTTCTCGTACTTGTCGAAACTAGTCATTATCAGGAACTGGCTGAACAGTGAGACGTGCTCGACGAACGTACTGAACAACAGGATACTCATCACATACCCTTCTTTATCATCACTTTGTGCACGTTGTAGACAGTCGTCGAGATACTCTATTCTGTTTTTTACCGCTGGCACCTCAGTCACCTGTTCGAAATCATCAGTGATCCCCAACACATCGAGTAGGTGACTGTAGGCGTCCATGTGTCGCACTTCACTCTCTGCGAAGGTCATGCCGACACTGCCTATTTCTGCTTTCGGCATCTCCTCGTAGACATCTGACCAGAATGTCTTTACTTGCACCTCGATCTGTGCGATAGCCAACATCGTCCGTTTGATGACAGTCTTTTCTGCAGGCGTTGTGTTGACCTTGAAGTCTTGGACGTCTCCTGAGAAGTTGAACTCCGTGTGAACCCAGTAACTGCTCCGGATCGCATCAGTGTAATCGAGGAAATCGGAGTACTCGTACGGCTTTAGCTGTGTTCGTTCCGAGAAAATGTCGGTCTCTGCATCTCTGTCTGTGGGTTTGCTTTCACTCATTGGCACGTATTCAGGAATTCTTTGTCGGTTGGCGTCTGTCTCCGTCGTTCTTGATTCGGCGCGCTCGAATGCACCCCTGTCGAAATCTGTACGTCTGCCTGTGGTCTACGTATATCTGGTCGAGGATCGACTGAGAACCTGTTTGACATGTTTGTGTGTGTCACTGTGGGTCGTTCGGGGCTTCGAAGTCGTCTATTTCTGCATCTAAGACTGCGTCGAGTTCGCGGAGGAACTCTTGGGGTTCCGAGAACGCCTTGTACACGGAGACAAATCGAATATATGCGACTTTATCGATGTCTCGGAGGCGCTCAGAGACGAGGTCGCCGATGAGACTGGACGCAACAATTCGTTCGTCACGCGCTTGCAGATCCGCCTCAATGTGGCCCACTAACTCGGTGACTTCGGTGTCGGTCACGGGGCGTTTTTCGACGGATCGAAGGATTCCTCCCCGGAGCTTATCCTGCTCGTACGGTTCGATACTCCCGTTTCGCTTCTTTACTTGAAGCGAATCCCACTCTGGTCGCTCGTATGTCGTGAAGCGGAACGAGCAGCGTTGACATTCACGGCGGCGACGCACCGCGTCCCCATCTGCATTGGTTTCTGTGTCAAGGACGCGAGTGCGATCGTTGTTGCAGTCTGGACAGTTCATTGATACGGTATTGAGATGTCTTGCGGATTCACCGCTGCATGTGTGGGGTGGAGTAGATCAACTGCAACATATGCTGTCTCGTGGATGCTAATAAAGATATGCAATTCAGTTGCACTAGAACAAATTAACTTGAACCAATCGCATTTTGCCACTGACATGCTCTCATTATTAAGGCAGCTGCTGGGTGAACACCAGGTCCGTGTGATACTCGGGCACTACTTGGCCACACCCTCTCCAGCCGATTCCGTACGTCTGTGGCGGTTGTTGGTATGAGGCTCTATTGGAATCCTATTCTTCAAACGTATTATCGCCTGAAACACCCGGTCGGTGGGGACTGCGAACCGATCACTCGATCTCTAACTGGTCGCTCCCGTCGTCTCCCTCACTGCCGTTCTCGTCCCATTCGAGTTCGAACTCGATACTCAGTTCACTGGGTCCGTCTGTTGGCCCCTCGCGTTCGGCTTTAACCTCGAACGTCGGACGGGCTGGCGGTTCCATCGTCACCGACTCCGAACCGGATTTAAGTGTGACTGCATCTCCTCGTTCGAGTTTATCAGCGACACTACGGAGATACGATGCGATGTCTTTTCTAGTCTGGTTGCTCTCTGATTTAAACAGCACTTTTTCGGGCATACACACACGAATACTCCGCCTGTACCGATAAGTTAATTCTCTATACTGATCATAAGGGAGACAATACATATCATTTTCTAAGGATTTCAACAGAGCCTGGTATGATTATGTGACGAACACAACTGCGTGATTGCCGGACACCATTTTCAGCCACACCCTCCCCAGCCGATTCGCTCGTCGCCCACGGGCGACTCGCTCATCCCTCGCACGCGCTCGCAAGCCCGCCTCCGGCGTGCTCGCGAGGCGCGCGCCACCGGGCAGTTTGTCCATATTGCGCTCTCGACCAGTTCGAGCTGTTCGCCACTCGGCGGGAAGCGAGTACCGATCAGTGAGAACAAGTGTCGAGGTATTTGCCTGTGGACTCCGAAAGTGGGGATGTCGACCTTGGATCATGACCTACACACTCAAAATCAGCGACGAGCTCAAATCGCGGCTGGACGACCACCTAGAAGAAGACGAATCACACGAGGAGTTCATCGAGGAATTAGTCTCACTGTACGAAACCGAAGGTGCGTTCTTGCAGGAAGGCTACTCAGAGTGAACCGCGGTTGCAGTGAGCCGCCGGCAATGTGAACCGCGGTCGGAGTACGTGCTGGTCGCCATGAGTTTGGCGCGTGCTACTGGCTCTCAGCGGTCGTTGCGGTCGCTTCGTCGAAGAGAGACGCAACACGGTCTGCGATCTCGTCACGAATCTCGCGAACCCGCTCTGGGTCTTTACCGTCGGGGTCCTCGAGGTCCCAGTCGCGCACTTCGGTGTCGGGTCCGACCGTGCCGACCTCAAGCGTCGAACAGCCCATCGTCGCGACGTAGTCCGCAGACTGGAGCTCCGCCTCGGTGATCGCACGAGGGACACGATCAGCGATGTCGAAGCCGGCATCGGCCATCGCGTCGACGACCGGCTCGTGTACGTGGTCTGCCGGATGGGTTCCTCCAGTCAGGATCTCCACCTCGGCATCAAGGCCGCGTCGGTCCTGTTCTCGTTCGG
>Ga0209937_1000177_pt1 | contig 21861 bp, 22 predicted proteins | sample SalPon1_B_H2O_MG_FD_185699 | JGI IMG/M metagenome (GOLD analysis project Ga0209937, IMG submission 185699) | Salt pond water microbial communities from South San Francisco under conditions of wetland restoration - Salt Pond MetaG R1_B_H2O_MG... | ecosystem: Environmental > Aquatic > Non-marine... | reverse complement strand
TGTCCCCATTGCTGTCATGCCATGCGTCTACCATCTTGCAATACTGCGCCCGTTCCCGTTCCGCTTCGCTTTGCCCGGTGCTGGTAAGGTATAGGCCAGCTAACAGCGCTGCCACGATAGCGCCCATGAGTAACCTTTCAATCATTGCTTAGTCTCCTCTGAATTGTTAAATGCAATCTCTGCAAACTCTTCCCACCTTTCCGGTTCTGCCTCCACTGCCTCTACATAGTCTGCAGCGTCATCATATTCTAGGCAGATAGACTTTCCGCAATGGATAATCTGAACGAAAAACTTTGAATATACATCGACCACCATTGTTACGCTACCTCCATTCGTTTAACGAATCCACTGTGATCTTTCTTGGCGTCGCCTTTTGCTTTAAGGCCTACTACTACACCGACAGGATCAAGAAAGCGCAAGTCGCTATTGTCCCCGTCGACTACCTTGCGGCCATAGTAAGCTTTGGGGATAGTGTCAAAAACTACTGCTACATTTCCGCCAGCCATGGCAACCATGCGTGACGCGTCATCGTTCGACTCGCTAGCGCTAAAGGTCACATGGTAATTGTTAGGCATGTCACCTCGCGCCCACTTAAGCGCTCGAGCTGGTATTTTCGTGTAATCATAGAACTGTACATTCGGGAAAGCTTCCATTGGGTTCCGGTACTCGACACCGTCGCGCACACACTTAAACTTTTCCCATGGCAAGTCGCTAGTACCGTTCAGCCGGATGCAAGGTGTCATTCCCTCGCGTTCCGCCTTGCGGATTGTTGCCTCAATGGACTTTACCAAAGCTTGCATGAATCCTTTCCGGTCATCGAATAGCCAACGTGTCTTGTTAACCCTTGCTTGCTGGATCTTATCGAATCGCCCCCGGCCTGCAGTATTAAGGCACGCGGCAAGGCATCCAGCGCTAGCCTTTGGGCAAACTTGAACGCCAGCAAGATCACCGGGCGCAAGGTGTAGAATACCTGTCAGGTATCCGCTCGCCTCGCCTTTGGCTGTTTTGGTGTTGCCGTATGTAAGCACGTTACGCGTTGCCATTGTCATCGTCTCCAGTCTGTCGGTCGGTTTCCGTTACTGCTAGGGCCTGAATATACAGGCCCCAGCAATAAGGGTCAACCCTTAGGCGGTAGCGGTAGCAGATTCAGTCTCAAACCCTTGCAGGTAATCCACTGCCTGCGCTGCCTTGCTTGCCGCATGGAATATCGCTCGTTTGTCAGACTTGAGAGCTTGCAGCCAATTCTCGATGTATTGAGCATGGTCAGCGCGTGGCGTCGACGTAATACCAAGCGTCGCACAATTAAATGCCGCGCCCAATTCCGCTACCAGCTCCTCGAATGCGTAGGCGTTATCGCCAAAGCGCTTGCCGAATTTCCGGTCCATCCGGTGTTCCGCGCCTGTCCAATGCGTCAATTCGTGAAAGAGCGTAGAATAATAGTTTTCAGTTGCGCTGCTATGGTCCGTGTCAATGAACGATTCACGCTCCGGCATGTTTACTACATCAGCGCTCGGAATGTAACAGGCACGGTCGCCACCATGGCGGATATCTGCACCGGTTGCCGCTACCACTGCATCCGCCGTCGCGATTGTGTCCACCTCGCTAACAGTCTCAAGCGTAGGCTCTGACCATCCGTCCACTTGATCAGCATTGAATACCGTGTACGCCTTAGCAATCATGCGCGACTCATTTTCACGTTCGCCACTATCGTCGACCCGGTCAGTGTCGACCACTATCGGTTTGAAAAAGACAATCTTGGTTCCCTTGCTTCCCTTGCGGACGTTGGCGCCCACTGCCTGCCATTGCTTATATGTGGCCCATGTCGACGCGGTAAACCCTCCACGGGCAGCGCTGGCCCATAGTGCAAGAACGTTCACGCCCCGATAGTGCTTGCCACTGGCAAGGTTCACCGGCATACCACCGGATACGCTATGCCATGGCATGCGCCAGTCATTGCCTTTCGCCTTGCCTGTTTCAATATCCGCGATGATCTGATCAGTAATGATGTCATATGCACTCATGGTTAATACCTCTTTTGTGTGTGTTCAGTGCCGATTGTACAGATACCACCAAACCCGTCAACACCTTTGAAACTATCGGTACATGCCCTGTCGATTAATAGCGCCTATGGATAATGTAGCTACCACATACTCTCTCCCTCTGCAAACTTTCCTAACCGTTCATGCCGTGAACGCTAGCTGCTAGCGCATGCAACTATCATGCCAAGTATAATCTGATCTATAGGTCAGTAAATGCGAATGTGTACCAATTTGGTCCAGATTAAAAACTGATGCCGAGGTCAGTTTATCTGACAGATATGCAAAAATCGTGCCAACTTAGTGTTATGTTATAACGTAACAGGTACTCTCCAGCAGACCCCCTCCCCCCCGTGAGATGGATTGGGTCCCATAGCATGTATTAACACACACAACCACAAGTGAAAGCAACTATTAAGGGGTTGTAATATAGCAAGAAAAAAATATTTTATATTGGGAACTAAATGTAGCTCAGGTCGAGGTAGACGACCTTCGCCTTCTATCGTAACTGGTTGATTTTATTACACAATAGAAAAAAGTTACTGTTAAGGGGTTGACACAGAGTTTAAAATATGGTACACTATAGATGTAATCTAGAGCAACGCTAGATACACCGCGTTGCGATCTGTTAGGTAAATAAGTTTAATAGTTTATTTGTTATTAACATCTATCTATCTAACATCAACATCTCTAGTTTTACATTTAAAAGGACACAGGTCTATCTCCATCCTTGAGATCCGCAAAGTCTGGCTTGTAAAAAAAAAACAAAGGAAATTAGGGGAAAAGGGTTGACATTGTGTCTAAAATATGTTACACTGTAGTTGTAGTATAAAAAAATTCAATGGGCTAAACTCCAAAGGAGAAAGCAAATGTCAAAAGCATTTATGTATGATGGCACTTATACAACAGACTTTGGTGCCAGAGCACAAACATTGGTCAGCAACATTAAGTCTAGGGCAAAAAGAAAAGGCTTAGACTTTGACTTAGACTACCATTGGTACATGGAAAAATACGAAAAGGGTGTTTGCGAAGCTAGTGGCATTCCTTTTGAAGAACCAGAGTACAATGGCAAAAAAGGCAACAGAAACCCTTGGGTGCCTAGCGTAGACAGGATTGATAACAACAAGGGTTACACAAAAGATAACTGTAGGCTTGTTTGTTTTATCTTTAACATTGTTAAAAGTCAGTTTACAGACGAAGACTTTGAAAAACTTTGCCGGGGCTATTTGATAGCTAAAGCCGCAGAAAAAGCTCAAAGCAAAAGCGAGGCTTGATATGGAAACTGTACTATTAACCCTTGCCTTGGCAACCTGTGTAGAGAATACGGCCTCGTGCAACATCGAGGAAGGGGTTGAGGGCAACAAAACCTTGATCACGGCTTGCGGCCTAGCCCCGGACAAACAAGGGCGGCCCATTACGATTGAATCAAGGGTACAGGGCAAAGAGTACGTTATCGTCTTGGAACCAAAATGCTCGGAGGCTTAGGTGCCTGTAACAAAGTGTAGTAACGGAAAGTACAAGATAGGCTCTGGTAAATGTATGTACAAAACCAAAGCCTCAGCAGAAAAAGCACAGAAGGCGTACAAGGCTTCAAAAAATAGGTAAAAGTATGGCGTGGGATAACCGAGGCAAAGCCGAAGGCTCCAAACAAACGCAAATCCAAAAAGGCGAAAAGAGATCACCCGGAAGACCCAAGGGCGCTAAAAGCAAAAAGACAATTATCGAAGCGGCTGTCCAGACTGCGCTTGTCAACGAACTAGAACAAGACGCGATGGAGATTTACCAGAAGGCCGCACAGATGGCTAAGGAAGGCGACAAGACAATGATTAAACTTTTCCTTGGCAGGCTCCTACCAGAGCTTAAAGCCACGGGAGAAGACGAGACAGGCAAAGGCTCGGGTGGTATCCAGATCATTGTTAACCAAGGCCACCAGCCAGAACAAAAAGAAGTTATCAGCGCAGAAGACATTTCCGACGCTGTAACCGTTTCAGAATTGAACAAAGACGAGAAAGAAGATGGCTGAAAAAAAGGATGGACTTTACAAAAACATTCACCAAAAAAGAAAGCGAATTAAGGCTGGCTCTGGTGAACGTATGAAACGTAAAGGTGAGAAAGGCCGTCCCTCGGCAAAAGACTTCAAGGAGTCTGCAAAGACTGCGAAGAAGAAATAATTTTTTAGGAGAGTAACTATGTATAAGATGAAAAATAAATCAATGGGCAAGATGAAAGGCGACGGCATGAGCGGTCAGGGCAACGAGGCTATTGCTATGGCTGGTGAAAAGACCAAGGACTACGATGCAGCCGCCAAGATGGCAAGCCCCGGCAGCAAGCCAAAGCAGCAGGCGTAAAGCCCAGTTTTGACTGAAGCTCAAACACTAGATTTTAATCTTCACCCCCGCCAGTTTGAGGTCTTCAATGACCCCGCTCGGTTTAAGGTTGTAGCCGCCGGGCGTAGATTTGGTAAATCCTACCTAGCTAGGGTTATGCTTCTCATCGAAGCAATGAAAGATAAAAACGAAGAAGGCTACGATCTAAAAAACAGAGCAGTGTACTACATTGCTCCTACGTTTGAGCAAGCAAAGCGGATCATGTGGGGCGAGCTTAAAGACATGGGCCGCCCCGTGATAGACTCCACACTAGAGAACCAAGGCATCATCAAGCTCATTAACGGGCGAGAGATCCATCTCAAAGGCGCTGACAGACCGGATACCTTGCGTGGTGTAGGTCTATCTTTTGTGGTAATGGATGAATATGCCTTCATGAAGCCAGAGGTCTGGGAGTATATCATTCGCCCAACACTGGCTGACTGCCGTGGCGGGGCCATGTTTATTGGTACACCCGAAGGCAAGAACCACTTTTTTGACTTGTACGAAGAGACAAAGAAGTACCAAAAGCAGTGTGAAAAGGAAAACAAGTCCCCTGAGTGGTCTTCATTTACGTTTTCCTCGGCTGAGAACCCAACAATCCCTATTGCAGACGAGATTGAGCGTTCGATGCAACAGGGCACCCCAGCAGAAGTTATTCGACAAGAGTATTTTGCGTCTTTTCAGGCTGCTGGCGGCAAGATTTTCAAAGAAGAATCGTTCAAATACAAGGATTCCGAGCCGTCCGAAGGCTCTTACTACATTGCAGTGGACCCAGCAGGCTATGAAGAAGTCTCTAAAAAGGGCGCAAGAGAGGATAGGCTCGACGAAATGGCAATCGCCATCGTCAAAGTCGGCACTTTCGGATGGTACGTTGCTGAAATTCGCACTGGCAGGTGGAATGTTAGGGAAGCAAGCATCCAAATCCTGAAAGCAGCCAAAGATTACCACGCTCTTACGGTAGGAATCGAGCGAGGAGCGCTAAAAAACGCTGTTATGCCGTATCTTACGGACCAAATGCGGCGTTTAAGCATTTTTCCACACATTATCGACGTTACACACGGCGGTAAAAAGAAAACAGAGCGCATCGCGTGGGCATTGCAGGGCCGAATGGAACACGGAAGGCTGTTTTTACCAGAAGACACCTCCGATTGTGAAGATCCAAAGTGGGTTAGAAAATTTATTAACCAAGCACTTGACTTTCCAAACCCCATGTCACACGACGACATGCTTGACGCTCTAGCATACATCGACCAAGTTGCTACTACATCCTACATTGACGAGGATGATTTTGTAGATGACTGGGAACCATTAGATTCTATTGCAGGCTACTGATATTATGGCAGTTAACCCAATCGTAGACTCTGAAGAAAACGAAAATATGCCAAGTGAAGAAGGCAATCCACGTCTTCTTGGCTACTGCATGGAGCGCGTTCTTGAGGGTGAGCGTTACAGAGATCAAAACTACGGCGAAAAGTGGGAAGAATACTACCGCCTGTGGAGAGGAATTTGGGCTAGAGAGGACAAAGAGCGCACATCAGAGCGATCTAAGCTGATTTCCCCGGCCCTACAGTCAGCAGTAGAATCTACTGTTTCTGAGCAAGAAGAGGCGGTTTTTGGTCGCAAACAGTGGTTTGATCTTGTTGACGATTACCAAGACAGATTAGCAGGCGAAGACAAAGACCTACAAGTTCTACGCTCTTTCCTTATGGATCGTTTTGACGAGGCACAAGTCCCGTCAGCTATCTCAGAAATTTTCTTAAACGCTGCACTATATGGCACAGGCATTGGCAAGATTATTACTGAGACGATTAACAACAAAGAAGTAGAGCGTCAGGTTAACCAGCAAGTTGTTCAGCAGATTGCTCAAGCAGTTCAGGCAGGCCAAGTGCCACAGGAACAAGCTGAGCAGCTAATTGAACAGCAGGCGATTAGTTACGAAGTAGTAGATAAAGAGCGGTTTCTTGTACGGGTTGAGGCTATCTCCCCGTTTGATTTTGTTATTGATCCAGCAGCTCGGACAATCTCGGAAGCCGAGTATTGCGCCCACGTCTCTTATAAGCCATTGCACCAGATTATCGAAAAGCAGATGCAGGGCATTTACAATTCGGTTGAGGTTAGAGAAAAAAGCGCCAGCGAGCGCACTTCGGGCGAAGAGAACGATGACAGCGATGCAGTAAAACTAACTGAGTATTACGGCCTTGTCCCAGAAAGCTTACTTGACGTAGAGCTAGACGAAGATGAAGAGCTGGTAGATCTTGGGGTTAACGAGCAGCAGGATGGTGAAGACAGCAAGCCTAGTTCTTTTGATCTTTACGGCGAAAACCTTGTAGAAGCTATTGTTACTATTGCTAACGATTCGGTTGTGCTTCGGGCCATCCCAAACCCATTCTGGAATGATGACCGGCCACTAATTGCCTACCAGCACGATACGGTTCCTAACTCATTCTGGGGCCGTGGTGTTTGTGAGAAGGGCTACAACGCACAGAAAGCACTAGACGCCGAACTACGCGCCCGTATGGACGGTCTGGCGCTTACAGTCCACCCAATGATGGGTGTAGACGCTACACGGATGCCTCGGACCAGTTCATTTACAGTTACCCCCGGTAAGTCTGTACCAACTAACGGCAACCCCCGAGAAATCCTTAGTCCTTTCAACTTCGGGCAGGTTGACCCAGCCATTTTTCAAAGCACAGGCGATCTTGAGCGCATGGTTCAGGTTGCCACTGGCACGTCTGACCCCTCTGCGCCGCTTAACGTGTCACCGCGTAACAGCACGGCGTCTGGTATGTCAATGGCGCAGTCAACAGCCATTAAACGGTCTAAACGAACACTTGCAAACATCGAGCGCAACGTCATCAAACCTTTCTTGAAAAAAGCAGCTTGGCGGTTTATGCAGTTTGATGAAGAGAATTTCCCGGTTAGAGACATCAACTTTGTCACACACTCTACGCTGGGAATTACCGCTAGGGAGCTGGAGCAGCAGCAGCTTATTCAGTTGCTACAGACTGTACCACCAGAGTCCCCGGCATTTATGGTCATGCTCAAAGCCATTTACGATAACTCTAGCCTTAGCAATAAGGAAGAGCTTGTAACGGTTATTGAGCAGATGATGCAGCCTGACCCACAAGCCCAGCAGCTACAGCAAGTGCAGACGCAGCTTGAGATTCAGAAGCAACAGGCAGAGATTGAAGAGCGTCAGAGCCGAACGCAGGAAAATGTGGCGGATAGGCTCAAGACTCTTGCAGATATTGAGCTTGGTCAGGATAAGTTGGATGTAGAACTGCAATCGCAGATTCTAGATCTTTTAGCAGCCCGCGCTAATAAGCAAAACGGGAGTGAGATGAATGGCACTACAGAATCCAGAGACGGAGAGATTCTATCAGGATCTATTCGCCCTGAGCAGCAGGCCGGAATGGGCAACGTTTCGGCAGTACCTAGAGGAAATCCTCAAGGGTAAGATTGAATCGGCTATCGACCTAGAAACGATGGAAGACCTTCATCGCAACAAGGGTCAGGTAGAAATTCTTAGGATGATTGTTTCTTTCAGAGATTTACTTGAATCACATTACGAATACATTGAAAGAGAGGAACAAGACTACCAAGATGAAGATTTTTGACATTAAGTGCCAGTCGTGCTTTTACACTTGGGAAGATATGGCGAATGATACGTCAGATGTTTTTAAGTGTAGAAAGTGCGGTCAACTAGCACAGCCAGTCATCAGTGCGTGTAACTTTAAGTTGGACGGGACTGATCCGGGTTTCCCCACTGCATACGAGCAATGGGCAAGAACCCACGAACGCAGGGCGCGGGAAAAATCCCTAACGTCTTGATTAAACTCACTCCTACAACCCTTTTCATTTGCATAAGGCAGGAGAGATAGATGGATACAAAAATTGTGGATCGGCCAGAGAATAGAGAGGCAGACGAGGGCGAAGAGATTCTTGACCCTACCCAAAACCTAGAGGACGAGGTAGTAGAATCTACTGAAGCCGAAGAAGGCCAAGGAAGTGAGGTTCCTGAAAAGTTTCAGGGTAAGTCCTTTGATGAAGTTGTTGATATGTACCGTAACCTTGAAAAAGAGTACGGGCGCAAAGGCAATGAAATCGGAGAACTTCGTAAACTCACAGATGAGATTCTTCAGCTAGAAATCCAGCAGAAGCGCAACAACAGCGAGCGCGTAACCTCCAAGGAAGAGGAGCTGTCGGACGACGATTGGTTTTCCTCACCCAAGGAAGCGACAGACAAGTACCTTCAGAAGTCAAGTTTGGCTAAAGAGGTAGAACAACTAAAGGAACAGCTATCCAGCAAAGATCGTGAGCAGGCACATTCGGCATTTGTCGAAAAACACCCTGACTACATGGATCTTGCACAGGAAAGCGGTTTTCAAGAGTTTGTTAAAGAGTCTAAGTATCGTACACAGCTTGCACAGCAAGCCGACCAGTACGACTACGAAGCAGCTAACGAACTGTTTGACCTTTACAAGTCTATTCGCCAGCCCAAGGGTGCCGATGTGAGCGAGGACTCAAACAAGGCCGAAAAGCAAAGTCAGGCTAGAAAGCAGGCTACGCTTGAAGGTACGGGTAATCGCAACAAGGGGACTAAGAAAGTCTACAGACGCGCAGACCTTATTAAAATGAAAATGCAAGACCCCGAACGGTACAACACAATGCAGGATGAAATCATGCGAGCGTACCAAGAGGGGAGAGTTAAATAATTCGTAGGAGAATTTAATCATGGCACTAGGAAGTAATCACGTTACCTCCACAGCCGCAGCTACTTTTGTACCTGAGGTTTGGAGCGACGAAGTTATCGCATCATTCAAGAGCAACCTTGTTCTTGCCAATCTCGTAAAGAACATGAACCATCAGGGCCGCAAGGGTGATGTAATCCATATCCCTGCTCCGGTTCGTGGCGACGCCAGCCAGAAGACAGCTGAAAGTCAGGTTACGCTAATCAGCAACACCGAGGGCGAAGTTCTTGTCAACATCGACAAGCATTTTGAGTATTCACGTCTTATCGAAGACATTGTGGAAACTCAGGCTCTTAACACGCTTCGTCAGTTCTACACTGATGACGCTGGTTTTGCGCTTGCCAAGCGGGCTGATAGCGATCTTGGCGCTCTGTTTGCTGCTTTTCAGGGCGGCACTAACTACAGCGGTGCAGTCATTGGTACAGACGGTTCAACGGCTTTCGATCCGACAGCCAACACCAACAGCGGTAACGGCGCAGCCCTTACTGATGCTGGTATCCGTACCATGATCCAGACGCTTGACGACGCTGATGTTCCGAACTCACAGCGTTATCTCGTAATCCCGCCTGTTGAGAAGAACAACCTTCTCGGCATTGATCGCTTCACCGAGCAGGCATTTGTCGGTGAGACTGGTGCTCAGAACAGCATCCGTAACGGTCGCGTGGGTAACATTTACGGTGTAGAAGTCTACGTCTCCAGCAACGTCCCAACGGTCACTGCTGATGACGACAGCACGGACTACCGCGCCGCCGCCATGTTCCACGAGAGCGCAATGGTTCTAGCAACTCAGCTTTCACCTCGCGTACAGACTCAGTACAAGCAAGAGTACCTTGGTGATCTGCTGACCGTAGATATGCTTTACGGCACCGCAGAGCTTCGTGACGATGCCGCAATCGTTGCAGTTGTTCCTTCCTAATCGTAGGTAGGTAATTTAGGCTGGGGGAGGATCTCTCCCCCGGCTTCTTTTAAGAGGTTTATATGGTAACAGTTGAAGATACCAAAACTGGTAACACGTTTGAAGTAACAGAAGAACACTGGGACCAGAATCTTTGGCGCGTTAAGCGTTACAAAAAGGCAGAGAAAAAGCCAGCAGGACGCCCAAAGAAGACGTACACAGAAGAAACTGAGGAATAAGAATGGCTACCTACCTCTCCGCAGTAAACTCAGTCCTCAGACGCCTTAGAGAGCGTGAAGCGACTTCAGTTAACAACAACGCCTATACACGTCTAATTGGCACTTTTGTCAATGACGCCAAAAGAGAGGTAGAGGATGCTTGGAATTGGACGCACCTAAAAAACACCATTCAGGTGACAACCGAGCAAGGTGTGTTTCGATATTCATTGACGGGTTCGACCCGTCGCTTTCGTCTTGTCAAGGATTACCTTGGCAGGGCGGCAGTTTTTAACGACACAGAAGATGTGTTCCTACAAAAATCACCCAGCACTCGCTGGATGTCCAGACAACTAAACCACGATGACGTCACTGAAAACCAGCCGCAGTGGTTTGAGTTCAACGGGTTTGACAACGAAGGCGATGTTATCGTTGATCTATACCCAATCCCTGATAAAGCCTACTCTCTAAACTTTGACATCATTCTTCCACAGGAAGATTTTGCGACTAACGGTGATGATGACTCGACACAAATTCAGTGTCCTGTCCAGCCCATCGTTTTTGGCGCTTGGTCAAGGGCTATTTACGAGCGTGGTGAGGATCAGGGCTACCTTTCCGACCTAGCATTCAAGGAGTATCAGACTGCTTTAGCTGACGCTATTAGCTGGGACTCTGAGAATACCTCTGACGAACCTAATTGGTACGTTGTGTAAGTATGGCTAAAACACTTACTCCATTATCTGTAATTGCCCCCGGCTCTTATGGCATTAACACCAAGTCCAGCAGCCTAGAGATTGGGCCGCAGTGGTGTACTACTTCGAGAAATGCTATTGTAGCTAACACAGGTGTTATTGCTGCAAGAAAAGGGTGGCAGGCACAAAACAGCACGCAAATTGCTGGCGGAGCAGACATAAAGGTATTGCACGAATACATTGATTCTGGCGAGCAATCAAGAATTATTTCTACTGCTGACAATAAAATTTTTGAAGGCACAGTGTCAATTACTGATGTGACTGGCACAATCACAACGCCTACAAGTGACAATTGGAAGTTTGTAAATTTTAACGGCAAGTGCGTTGGCGTGCAGGCGGGCCATGATCCAATTGTTAAATCTAACAGCGGCGACTTTTCAGACATTTCTTTTGACACTACACCAGATGATCCTATTGATGCGCTGGCTGCTTGGGGTCGAATTTGGTATGTTGAAGCAGACAGGCAAACAATTAAATATACCGACTTATTGCAAGAAGGTGTATTAAACAGTGGCTCTTCTGGCACAATTAACATGTACACGGTCTGGGCTAACGGTGCAGACGAAATCGTCTCTATCCAAGAATTTAACAACTACTTAGTTATTTTTGGTAGAAAGCAGATTGTGTTGTACTCTGGTGGTGAAGACCCCAACAACAATCTGTCAATTGTAGACATTATTAACAACACGGGTTGCATTGCTCGTGATTCTGTACAAAACATTGGCAACGACATTATCTTTTTGTCCGAGCAAGGGATAATTTCACTAGCCCGAAACATTCAGGCTGGTGGCGACATCCGGTCACTACCTCTTGCTAACTTAGCAGATAACGTAAGTGATTTCCTGTCTATTTTTTCGCTAGGTGAGCCAGAAAGTAATGTGAAGTCAGCTTACAAGCCTGATGATGGCTACTACCTTATTACATTTCCAAGTTCTGGACGTACTTTTTACCTTAACCTTAGGTACCAAACGCCTGATAATAAAGCAAGGATTTTTGTCTGGACAGGAATTAACCCAACCGCGCTTGCAGTAGATCGTTCAGATAATCTTTATGTTGGAAAAAACGGCTACGTTGGCCTTTACAATGGATACTCTGACAACGGCGAAACCTACGACCTGTTTTTTAAGACGGGTTGGACTTCTGGCGGCGAAGAAAGCCTGACAACTAAGAAAATTTTTAAGCAGGCTGTTGTTACTATTAAAGGTGGTTACTCAAGCGATATTACTTTTGATTGGTCTTATGATTTTCTTTCTACCGTTTATGATAACGAGTCTAACGAAGTAGAAATACAGTTTGAGGCATCAGAGTACGGGAAGTCAGAATACGGTATTGCTGAGTATTCTCGCATTAACCCAGTGTCTACGCTAATTTACCGTATGTCGGGATCAGGCAAATCAGTGCAGTTTGGGTTTAGAACAGAAATTATTGGTTCAGAAATTGAGATTCAAAGATCAGACCTTTACCTTAAATCAGGCAAGGTTTCTAGGAGAGCTACCGTATGAGCAATTATAATAAAGCGACTAACTTTTCTGTCAAGGATACGCTGACTAGCGGTGATCCCGACAAGGTAGTTTCTGGCGCTGAAATAGATAATGAGTTTGATTCAATTGCTTCTGCTATTGGCAGTAAAATAGATAAAGTCTCTGCGGCAACTACAAACAACCTTGCAGCCCTAAACGCTAATGGCAACGTTATTGACAGCGGTTTTGCTGGCAACGCTACTGTCCCTTCGGGCGGCATTATTATGTGGTCAGGGCTTATTAGCGCAATTCCTACTGGATGGTCTTTGTGTGACGGAACAGACGGCACGCCTGATCTTAGAAATAGGTTTATTGTAGGTGCTGGAGATGAATACGACAGAAACGATGTAGGCGGCGAAAAATCTGTACAGCTTACAGAAAACGAATTACCGTCTCACAATCACACTATAGACCCTTCTGGCAGTCATACTCACTCGATTACTGATCCGGGGCATAGCCATAGCCATACTAGAACAAACTTTAAAGAAAATGTAGACAATGGTAATGAAAGTGATCTAGCTGGCACTCCAACTACAGATTCAACTGCGTCATCAACAACTGGAATAAGTATTGATTCCAATAATAGTGAACACACTCACATTATCAACAACACTGGCGGCGACAACGCTCACGAAAACCGTCCTCCATACTTTGCGCTTGCGTATATTATGAAGCTATGATGATTCATCGAGTTCCAGTAGTTAAAAGACCTGAGTACACAATTTGGCTAGAAAATTATAGAGGCATTGCTAACTTTATTCACGCTGATGTGTACAAGTACAACAAGACTGTCAGACAGAATTTTGGCAAAGACCTAGACAAACTGATGGATTTACACGTTGATCCGCTGTACGTTCTGACAAAAACAGAAAACAAGAAGCTAAAGAAGTTTATGAGTATTTACGGACTTGAACTAGACCACAGGCCTAATTGTGACGATGGTGTTGCAAGAGAGGTTTATCGGTTGACTAGGAGACAATAATGGGTGGTGTAGTAGACAAAGTAGGTGGACTTTTTGGTGTAGAAGGTGGCGACTCTGTTAAGCCATTAGAGTACAATCCCTACAACGTACAATCAGCTTTAGGGAATGTAGACTTTAGTGGAAACAATGCTAACTTAGAGTTGTCTCCCGAGCTAGCAGGCATTTTTGGTGGCCTTCTGGCACAGGGTCAGCCTACAACTCCTTCAGCAATGTCTCTTATGGGGCAGACAGGTGGTTTAGAACAAGCCGCTCAAGATGTTCTTTCTCAAGCCCCTAGGTTTCAAGAACAAGCTCAAGGTTTGCTTGGTAGAGCACAGACTCAATTTGATCTTGCTAGAGATCCGCAAGCAGCTTTAGACTTTCAGAGACAGATTTATGGTCCTGAACTAGAACGCCAGCGACTTTCTCAAGAGTCACGACTGCTTAACCAAGGATTGCTGGGCTCTACTACTGGGGCTTTACAACAAGAAGCTACAAGAACTGGTCAAAACCAAGCTCTGCTTAGAGGCGCACAGCAGCAACAGCAGCAGGCGTTCCAGCAGGGTCAAGGGCTACTTGGGCAAGCTGTTGGGCTTGAACAACTTGGTCTTGGCGCACTTGGTCAAGGTGCTCAGCAGGAGCTTGCAAGACAGCAGTTTGAGGGCAATCTTCAGCAGCAAGCAAGGCAGCAGCAGCTACAGTCGCTACAAGCCGCTCTTGGTGTTGCTCAGCAGCCTCTGGGTCTTGCAGAACTTGGTGGCAACCTTGGTCGAGGCGACTTGCAAGCACAAGAAGGTACTGCTAGTCTTAGACAACAAGCTGATGCTAACCAAGCTAACTTCTTTAGCAGCTTAGTGGGAGCGGGGGCCACAGCTTTCGGGGGTTTTAACAACGGCGGAGGGATGACAACTCAAGACCCACTCTCCGCCTCAACGTACGGGTCAGGCAGTTTCTTGCCAAACACTCAAGGATTTAGCGGCGTAGGTTCCTTCGGTCCAAGCAACGGAAGTTTCTACCAATTTCCAACAGGATAAGAGATATGGCACAAGGTCTAATGGGACTACAAGATTTATTAGGTCAGTCTAGCAATGCTCAACAGCAGAGTGGGCTGCTAGGCGGCGGTGTATTTAGTCAACCAGAAAGCAGAGGTCGGCGTAGATCACGGCTCCTTAACGAAGCCATTGCTGGCGCTGGACAAAACCCCTACGCTCGATTAGGCGCTTCTTTTGGAGGCTTAATTGGTATGGGTGGCCGTGCTGCTACTGAAGGGCTAGGCATTGTTGACAAACCAGCAGAAGTACAGCAATCAGAAGCAATCCGGCAGGTGCAGAAAGAAGTCGCTGATCGTGGGCTAGACCCAATGTCTAACCCCAGAGAGTTTGGGGACTTTGTTGCTGGTCGGTTCCAAGAATTAGGGCAGCCTCAGTTAGCTACACGCTCTCTGCTCCAAGCAAGGCAGATTGAAAGTCAGTTTGCTCCAGAGCAGCCCGAACTTCCAGCCGCCGCTCAAAACCTTGCATTTAGAGCGCAGCAGGCTGGGCTAGAACCGGGTACACCAGAGTATCGAGAGTTTATGCGGACTGGCGGTGATGTTGAAACAGGACAAGGCGAGTTCAAAACCTACTATGGCCCGGGTGGAGAGGCTGTGCAAGCCAGAGTGGAAGGCAACGAACTCCGCACATTAAGCGGAGAAAATATCACCGGACAAGGCTATTCAACTAGCAGCAGAACCCCTCAGGTGTCTATTGACCAAAGAGAAAGACCCGAACTTTCTGGACCTCAAGTATCCACTGTCGAAAATGCAGCAGAGGCAGGAAATCAAGCAAGAAATATAGAGTTTACTCTTGGTGCGATTGAAGACTTGGCAGTACAAGAAGACATTCCTCAAGATGCACTTCAACCTCTTATTACAGGAGCTCAAGGATACGCCGAAGCGCTTGGGTTGGATTTTGAAAGGGCGCTAAGCTCTTTAGGGTATGAAGGGATTGGTGATTTAAGCGGAAAACAAGAACTTAACAGGCTTTATACTGACCTTGTCATTAGAGGATTTGATAAGTTTAAGGGCAACCTTAACGACAGAGAGGTTAGATTGGCGCAGAATGCTCAGCCCGGAATTGGTAAGAGCAGAGATGCTAACTTGAAGGCTATTGCTACACAAAGAGCAGCGGCGGAAATCGCTAAAAGAGATTCTAGGATGTTCTTGTCGGCAACGACACCAGATGAATTTTCTAACGCACTAGAAAAAAGAGATGAAAGAAGTCTTGATGAATTTAGAGAGCTAAGAGACACTTACTATGAGCAACTTAAATCTAAATCTGGTGGAGCGCAAGGCCAAGAGGGGGGCAGTCAAGAAGGCCAAAACGAGCGTTTAAGATATAACCCTGAGACGGGAAGGTTAGAGTAGTTTATTATGGCAAAGATCGTAGAACTTCCAGACGGCAGAGAAGCTGAGTTTCCAGATAGCATGTCTAATGAAGAAATTGCTAATGTTTTAAACAAACAATTTGGAAACCAGCAGGCGACCCAACAAAGACAGTCTGCCGCTCCGCCACCGTCTGCTCGTCGGCAGAGCCAGCAAGATGTGGCTAGAGAAAGAGCAGCTAATATCAATACACTGCCCGGACCTCCGCCAGCGCAGCTTGCTAATAGAGAAACCCGTGGTGTTTTTGACAGGGCTAGAGACGCTGCAAGAGAGGCGGGTGTTGACCCAAGCCGTCCTGCGCCTTACGAAGCCCGAACTGCGCTTGCTCTTTCTGCACCTTCCGCTGAAATGACTGCAACGGGTAGGGCAGCGCTTGAGCCTGAAGAGCAGGCAAGGATCGTAAGAAACGCTTTAGGCGAAGATTACGAAGTTCGTGTTGGTCCTGATACTGGTGAGTTAGAGTACAAGACAAAAGATCAAGATCAGTTTGCCCTTGTAAATCCTCCGGGTTTTAACCTTTCAGACCTTGCTGCTGCTGGCCCTGAATCTGGGAGGCTTGGGCTTGGAGTTGTTGGAGGTCTTGGAGGATTAAAAGCAGGCGCGACCACTGGCAATCCTCTTTTAGCAGGAGCAGGAACTACTATTGGCGTTGCCGTTGGTGAAGGCACCGGCGCAAAGGTTAGTCTTGAAAGAGCAAGAGAGCAAGGCTACTTGCCAGAAATTACAGATGAAGAAATAACTGCAAGATCGTTAGAAAGAGGGTTAGAGGCTGCTATATGGACGGCTGGTGGCGGAGTTATTGCCAGAGGAACTAGGCAGCTACTTGCCCGTCAGCTTGGCGCATCTCCTGAAGTAGTTGAAGCACTCGCTAACACAGCAAATGTAGACGAGGCTTTTGAAAGAGCTAGGGATTTAAAAACCAGAGCAAAGGGTGCAACTGGAGAAGACTTGCCTATGACGGCAGGGCAAGCCGCAGATAGCCCAGAAATGCGTATTGCTGAAAGAACAGCGGCACGGCAAGGCGGTGGGGAGCAGCTTACAGATATTTTTGAGGGGCAGCGCAGGTTTCAGGAAAACCTTGAAAGGCAGACTTTAGGAACTCCAGTGACTCCTGACGAAAGGGCCAGAGTAGCACAAACATTTGAAAGAAAAGCAAAAGAAGATGTTGACCGACTTGAGGCAAGAACAGAGTCAGCGGTTTCGCCACTGAGAGAACGGGCAGGCGCTACGCCAGAAAGAGCCGCAGCTATTGCAAGAGGCGAAATTGTTCTTGGCCGCAGGCAGCTTTTTAATGAAGAGTTTGCAAGCCGCTATCAAACTTTATTTGGCAATGAGGCACTAACAGAAGCCGATTTAGCACCTTTAAGGCAGACTGCTGAAAACCTAAGAGATCAAAGAGGGCAAAAAATCTTACCATCTCTTAGCTTGACTGACCAGAAGGTATTAAAAGAGGCAGAGCAGGCTGGCCTTACTATTGATTCTGAGTTAACACTAAATTCAAACAATTTGCTTGAGTGGACTAACAAGCTGACTTCTGAAAATGCAAGCCTAACAGAAGTACAGAACGCTCTTGTTGATATAAGAAGAGAGCTTCGCAGGCCCGGAATTGTTGATGATCCTCAAAAAGCATCTATTCTTCGTGAATTAGAAAGTTCTTTAGAAGGCATTAGGTCTAGAGCCGTAGGCCCACAAAAACAACAGCAGCTTGCAGAGTTAGACGCTGAGTATGCAAGGGCATCAGCAGATTACAATCAATCTTTTGTTGACGAGTTTACAACTCTTCGCGCAGACGGGACTCCAGTGGTTACTAGTGACACTGCGTTTGAAAGAATTGTACGTTCACCCGAGGAAGCTGATACTTTTGTTGAAGCAATGGGCAGACTGCCTACGGGTGGAGAAGCCTTGACTCAATTTAGAAGAGGTGTTATTTCTCATGTTCTTGACAAGTCTACTAAAAACGGAGAAATCTCCGAGGCAGCTTTAAGAAGGTATTTAGACGGCCCCAAAAGAAGGGCGCTTTCTCGTATCTTTGAGGGCGAAGATATTGCAGAGCAATTTGACTCTGTTGCAGATGCAGCAAAGGCTGTCAGAGAAAGAAGAAATCAATATCAAGCAGCATCTAGGGTTACAGATAGGATTCTTGGTGAAAGTTTTGTCAGCCCAAACAAAATAGCAAACGAGGTCTATGCCAAAATTGACGACCTAACCCCTGAAAGAATCGGCACTGTAAGGAGCGCCTTGCCCAAGTCAGAGCGAGGGCTTTTTGATCGCGCTCTTGCGACAGAAGTCAGGAATGAACTTGTTGATTCAAATGGCAGAATTCAGCCCAACAAAATTGATAATTTTCTTCAATCAAATGGCTCTAGGGTCGCTAGGTCAGTGTTTGGTGATGTTTATCTCTCAAACCTAAGAACGCTTCGAGATGTAGCGCAGCTAAGACAGCCAGTTACGGAGCAGACTGCTGGTAGACCTATCAATGAGCAGCTTTCTCAAATCTTCCAGAGAGGCATCGGTGGTGCCGAAGGGATGCAGAAGTTCCTGAGAGTGCCCTTTCCACCTCTATCTGTTAAAGGTCGGGCCTTGACTGCAACTCTTGGTCAGTTACAAGAAAGAGGGCAAAGGCAGCTTGTAGAAATACTGTCTGACCCTTCAAGGTTCAACGATCTTCGTAGACTTCTCTCAACAGACTTTTACAGCAGGAACTATGACAAGATTGCTGCGAGGGTTGGTTTAAGCTCTCTTGTCCAGTTCAAGGATATTGTGGAAGGTAATGTAGCGATCCCTGAAACAGTGGAAGAAAACCAGTCTCCGCAAAGCATTAGCCCGACATTGTAAGAGGAAGACTAAATGTCACTATTCAGAGGTTCTAAAAACGCCACTATCGTCAACGGTGAGATAGTAGCCACTGCTCAAGACATTGCTGATGCAGTGAACGATGCTATTGCAGCTAAGAACGCAGCGGAAGCAGCGGAGGCAGCGGCCCTAAGCACACTAGATGACTTTGATGATAGGTATCTAGGTGCTAAATCATTTGATCCATCTACAGATAATGATGGTGATGCGCTGATCGACGGGGCTTTGTACTACAATACAGGCACAAACATTACCCGAGTATACGATGTATTTTCTAATCAGTGGTTTAACGTAAAGCCTACCGCCACAGAGCAGACAAACATTAACACAGTAGCAGGCATTGCTGTTGATGTAGAAACTGTTGCAGATATATCTTCTGATGTTACAACTGCTGCTGGAATTTCTTCTGACATCAGTTCTGTTTCTGGAGTTAGCATTGATGTCACAACAGTTGCGGGAATTGCTTCTGATATAACTTCTGTTGCTGCTGACGAAGCAGACATTGGAACAGTTGGTAACAATATTGCAGATGTAAGCACAGTAGCAGGAATTAGCACAGAAGTGACTATCGTTGCTGCTGATGGAGCAGATATAGGCGATGTTGCTTCAAACATCAACTCTGTAGACGTAGTTGCTTCTGATCTAGCTGGAGCAGGTTTTGACTATGATTTAGGCAGCATTACAGGTGTAACTGAAGGTGTGGTTGGCACACCTGATGGTTATATTATAACTGTTTTTAACATTAGGGATGATGTTCAAGCTGTTGCGGACATTGATACTGATGTATCTTCTGTGGCAGCCGTAGATACAGACGTCACTACTGTAGCTGGAATATCTTCTGATGTAACTAGTGTTTCTAATGTTAGTACAGATGTGACAACAGTATCTGGCATTTCTTCTGATGTAAGCACAGTCTCAGGCATTAGCTCAGACGTAACAACAGTAGCAAATAACGTTACTGATGTAACTAACTTTGCTGATGTTTACATTGGCGCTGCTTCTTCTGAACCAGCAACAAGATCAGATGGTTCTGCTTTGCAAGCAGGAGATTTGTATTTTGACACTACGCTAGATGCTTTAAGAGCTTATGACGGTTCTAGCTGGCTTTCTCTTTCTAGCAGAAGTGATTCTGAAATCCGTTCGCTTTTTTCTGCTGCTGGTGACCTTACTTACAATTCTGCTACAGGCGAGTTTTCATTTACTGAAAGAACTGACGCAGAAGTGCGTGCCCTACTAAGCGCAGCAGGCGATTTAAGTTATAACGCTACAACAGGTGAATTTTCTGTTACTACCTACAAGTCTTCTGACTTTGACACAGACTTTTCTGCTAAAAGCACAAGCGATCTAACTGAAGGCACTAATCTTTACTACACTGACGCTCGGGTTAACGCAGACATTGATGCTCGTGTAGACAAGACTTTTGTTGATGCGCTGAATGTTGACTCAGATACTTTAGATGGTCAAGAAGGAACTTATTACCTTGACCGAGCCAATCACACTGGCACACAAACACTGTCAACCATTTCTGATTCTGGCGCTTTAGCTGCGCTAGATGAAGTGGATACAGCGCAGATTGCTAATCAGGCAGTAACAGACGACAAACTAGCAACATCTCTTGATCTAGGGAGCATTTAAACATGGCAACAGAACTTAAACTACGGCGGGGCACTACCTCGCAGCACGAAAGTTTTACTGGCGCAGCATCGGAAGTAACTGTAGACACAGATAAAAATACAGCAGTGGTCCACGATGGAGCAACTACAGGTGGTTTTCCTCTTGCGAAAGAAGAAGCTGTAGGTGGTGATCTTATTGACCAAGGCATTGACCCTGCTGTTGCTCGTGCTGTTGCCTACAATGACATCGGCGCTCCGGTTGCTGGCGGATACTTTGCTGGTGTCATCGACACGATCAAGGGCACTATCCAGTCCAATGATGACTACCAGACTGGCCTTCGCTATGCGCTCATTGTCGCACCGAAAGAGCTAGAGGGCGGCCGGGGGTCATCGCCTGCATCGGGGCTAACCACGGGCGACCTTGAGTGGGATACAACGCGTACCACCGCTGGAGAAGCTGGCACTTTGACGCGATGGAATGGCCTTGAGGCAACTAACGTCATTATTAACAAAAATGATGCCAAATACGAAGCCCACAACTTCATTGATGAGGTGAGGAACCAATACCCAGCGCCAGCAACACAAGGCGGGACGAATTGGTATCTCCCCGCAATGGACGAGCTAGAATTGCTTTATCGCAATTTCAAGCCAAACTATGCGGACAACCGTACAGATACACGGACAAGAAACTTCCCCGGCTCTCAGCCTTCTGGCGAAAACCCCTCATCCGATCCGACCGGCTCAAACTATTCCAACAGCCCTCGCGTACCAGAAAAAACGCCTGTGCTTGGGTTTAGAGACAATGAGGCTGCGGCGGTTGACCTTGAGCTCTACTGGTCGACAACGGACGCCGATGAGGATGGCCGAGCTTGGTACCAGGACTTCTCTGATTCTGGGCCTGAGGGCAACCAGGATGCCGTTTTTAAGGACGCTACGAGCCCCAGCGTGCGTCCCGTCCGGCGCGTCGTCCTCTAGTTTTACTCGGGGGCTCGTAAAATTAACCTTTACACTTAAAGGAACAGAAGATTATGACGATGGCAAAAGTAGAAAATGACGTGGTAACGAAAGTTGGATTGTCACCAGAGCTTATGGGCTATCCAATCAAGCGGTTAAAGGCCATGGGCTGGTACCCAGTTGAGGGTACAGAAAAACCCACCGACCCAGTTGACCCCGGCTACCGCTATGAATACGGCGCTGAGTGGTCAGTTGCAGACGGCAAGGTTTACGGGGTCTGGAATGTCGCGCAGCGTCCACAACCTTACCCTAGTTGGAACTGGGTTGACGGAGAAGGCTGGGTTGCCCCGGTAGATAAACCTGATGACGGCAAAGATTACTATTGGGACGAAGACCCTCAATCATGGGTTGAGGATGATTTGGGATGACGGTTGAATCTCTATCGCCTTGCGTAGACATCTGCGAACTAGATAGCGACTTTGTGTGTATTGGCTGTGGGCGCAGTATAGAAGAGATACTAAAG
>Ga0209937_1000175_pt1 | contig 21892 bp, 20 predicted proteins | sample SalPon1_B_H2O_MG_FD_185699 | JGI IMG/M metagenome (GOLD analysis project Ga0209937, IMG submission 185699) | Salt pond water microbial communities from South San Francisco under conditions of wetland restoration - Salt Pond MetaG R1_B_H2O_MG... | ecosystem: Environmental > Aquatic > Non-marine... | reverse complement strand
ACCGAGACGCAACCAAAATTTATGAAGAGTCACAAAGAACGCCTTGCGTGCCTGCAGCGTCCCGCTCAGACCCACTCGAGAGCGTCGTCGAACGCGAGCGGCACCGACCCCTTCTGATACGCTTCGATCCGTCCGCTCGGCCGCGCCCGAAGCACGATGGCTGGCCGATGTCCGACGTCCGGCTTCGCGGCCTTAACCGCCGCCCAGTCGTCTGCCGGGAACGACGAACAATCGACGAGCAGGGTCGCTCCGCCGCCATGTGCTGAGAGCTGCCCGCTCGTCTTCGTCTCAACCGTGTCGCGAACGGCAGCGACGGGGCCGCTTGCCGACCGCGTTGACACTGGCTGTGGTCGTGTCACCTCGACGAGCCAGGCCTTGCCGGTCACGGGGTCAGCTGCCCGATAGTCGAGCGAGTGTCCGGTGGTCACCGCGGCCTCGGGGGTGATCGCGTACCCCGCGTCCGTGAGCAGCTTCGCCGCGGTGAACTCCCCGATCGTCGCGCTCATCCGGACGAGGTCCATCGACGTCGACGTGCCGAGCTTTCCGGCCATCGTCTCGCGGTACGCATCGAGGATGCCCGGGTGTAACACCCGTTCGACGTAGCCTGTTCCCTCTTTGCGGGTCGCGTCCGGAAAGCCGGCTGCGTGGTCTCGAAAGAACGCCCGGGTCGTCGCCGCACCGTCTTTCGAACAGAACACCGGAAGGAAGAACCACGAGACGTGCGGGTAATCGGCGAGCCATGGGTCGTCGTCGTGAAGCCCGGCCAATAGCTCCCGTTGTGCCCATCTCGAAACTGGGTATGGAACCGCATCGAAGCCGTACTTGTCCGTCCGCCAAAGCGCGCTCGGCGTCTCCGTATTCCCGAGCCAGTAGCCGACGGGTCCGCCGCCCGCACCGTCCGGCGGCCGGGGATCCTCGTCGCTCCAACAGAACAGCGCCCACGAGCCGTCGTCCATGTCGAACCGGCGGGCCTCGAAGCCGGGCGGTGACGCGTACCACGGGTCGCCGGCGGCAGCACCGAGGTTCTGATCGAGCGGCCGCTCGATCTGCGTCCGTACCCGGTTCTTGTCCCACCGGCCGGGCGAACGCCTGAATCGCAGCGGTTGTGCCACACAGGCTGTACCCGCTAGCTGGGTTAATCGCTTCCGGTGGGCCGATTTGTGGACAGGCGTCGGCCCCGCCGTCTCCGCCGACGTGTAGCGCTCAGGCGCCGATAAGTATATGTGCGCCTCTGTTTAAGTGAGAGTGTACCATGTCAATGGGTGTCTATGATGAAGCAGGCATCAAGAGAACAATGTGCGAACCGCCTCCCCCTGAAACCGCTACACCGTCTCGCCGTCTGCCAATTCCAGCACCCGCGCGCGCTCGTCCATCAATCCAATCTTGAACACGCCGTCGATGTACTTTTGCTCTATGTCTGGGTAGAATCTGTGGACATATTCATCCATCGAATCGGCACGCCGGGGACCCCCGTTCTCGTCCGTCTCCTTGCCGTCGCCCCGGAGGTACTGAATGTCGCGCCGGGTCATGTCCCGCTTGTCGGACTCCCACCACGTCGTGAAGAAGTGGCGGCCGAAGTGAGACGTGACCGCGCGGCGGAACTCCGTCTCGGCGTACTCCGGGCGGAAATACTTTTTCCAGATTTCGTTCACGTTCGACTTGTGGATCTTCTTGCCGCTCGTTTTCGACAAGAACAACCACGGCTCCCCATTGTCCGGGCGCACCAACAGGTACTCCCGCAGGCACTGCCGTAGCTCGTCGTCCGTCGGAATCAGACGCCCGTTCTTGGACTTGTTCCCGTCCCGCTCTTTCCGGTCGGGGATGTAGACCGCGGCGTGATCGGGGTCCTCCATTTCAACAAAGCTGTGGGTCCCCATCTCGGGGTAGTGGTTCTCGATCTCGGACACGTTGATTTGAATGTCCTCTAATCGAGCGTTCGACACCTCCCCCGCACGGGCACCGAGCTTGAGTTGAAACAGAATGATCGCACGGTCCCGGACATGTCGGATCCGGTCGTGGAACAGCTCCCCCATCTTGGCCTCGGTAATGTTGTGAATGTTCTTCTGTTCTTTCGGCTTGATGTTCACCTCGTCCAGCACGTTCTCGAACTCATTGTAGGTCACATCGTTGTAGATCAGCGGCGATCCATCGGACCCGGCCGTGTTGAAGAACGTGAAGCACTTGCGGAGGATTGTGACCTTTTTCGTAATTGTTCGTTTCGTGTTCTCGCGCTCGTCGCGGAGATGCTGGACAAACCCTTTCGCCGCGCCCACCGGCGGGGTAGCCGGGTGGCGGTCGCGCTCCTCGATGAAGTCCTGCCATTGCTCAAGGGTCGTTTCGTACCAGCGATTCGTACTGTCGTTGTACGCCATCGAGTAGATACGGCGGTCGAGGAACAAACCAAAGGTCTCCTCGTAGTCCTCGTCGTCGACAGAACGAACCGTCGGCTCCACCTCCTTCATCGGGTCGGCACTCCGGTTGTATGCTTCGTCCCACTTGCTCATTGACTCGTCCTCATTTTCTGGTTGCGTTCGTTCCGGTGATCCCACACCGCTCGCGTCGCGCCGTCCCCAGCCGCCGCCATCAACACAGGATTGTACGCGTGCGGGTATCCGGAGTGATTGGCTAACCACCCAAAGAACCGGCTCACGGGCACGTAGCGGCGCGTGTATAGCGTCTCCATCGTGACCTTCTCCATCTCCGCGCGAAAAAAGGAGTCAACGTCGTCCGGGGTCGGGAGCGCGTGGTGGCGTCCCCGCTCGTCCATGTGTTCTTTCCACAGCTTCTCCGTGGCGTGGTAGGTGTACCGGAGAACGTGATCGCTGTGGTCGCCCTTTTCTCGGAGCATGGACATGAAGTCCGCCCACACGTCGACGCCCTTGAAGTCGGTAACGTACTTCGGGTTCGAGAGTCGATACCGCGGCGTGACCTCCTCGAAGGACCCAAACACGCCCAAGTGATCGTGCGGGTCCTCTGAGGTTCGCTGAAAATTGGTCACTCGGACACCCCCAAGTCGGTCTCGTTACGAACGTATCCGTTGCGGGTGTAGGAAACGTACCCGTCGGCCTCGAACGAATCGAGTATGGACGGAACCCGCCGGTTCGCTGTCTCGACCACGCGGCTGACGATCTCGCTCTCCGGGGCGGGCTTATTGTCCTCGATGAACGTGATTATCTCCTCGCGCTCGCCGCCGTAGAGGCGATCCTCAAGCGTCTCCACGCGTCCCCGGAGTCTCCGGACTTCTGCCCGGAGTTCGTTCCGCTGTTGACGAAGTTCCCCGCTGGTCTCGTCACGGTCAGTCCGGGCGGTGAAATTCTTGTTCCCGGCCTCGACCATCATTTCGACGTACTCAGCCATCGACAGGCCGAGACGGTCGGCGTTACGCCTCCATCGCTCTTTTTGCTCGTCTTCTGGGTAGGTAGCTACTTGGGCCACGATTGTTCTCACGCACGACGAGAATAGTATTCTATTGATGATCTAATCGGATCACACATCACTCAACAATACCTGTCACGCTCTCAACTATATTGGGATCTAGCCCGTAGGTCGACAGCGCCTCGGCGTCCAGAACGAGGCAGACGGTTCCGGCCCTCCCCTCGCTGTGTCGGGACAGGTCCGCCTTCGGGGTCGTCACGGTGTTCGGTCGCTCGGTGCTCTCATCACAGGCGGTTAGCGGGCGGGTTCTGTCTGTTGACAGTAGTGACAATATCGATCGGGGCGATAGCGTGTCGTGTGAACGGGGACCATGATTTATGCTACTCCACCTCGTACTGTCGTGCTGTCATGGGACTTGGATCATACGACGAGGATGAACACGAGCGTCGTGAACAGAAGACGGGCGTTGTCGACGCCGACTTCGACGCCGAGCGGCCGGAGTACTCTGGGTCGCTCACGTACGATTCGGGCGACTCCGCGGAGGCACTCCTCGACAAATTTCAAGAAATGCAGGGCCAGTAGCGGAGCGTAACCTGGCCAGCACCCATGCGTTAGGGGCGCGTCAACAGTATCGCTGCCGAACACACCACCGCGACCGCGAGTACATGCCCGACGACCGCACCAAGCAGAATCGGCTCGTCGAGCAAGAACGGCACTAACGCGAGTTGTAACACCGAAAATCCGATGTTCTCTGCGTCGAGTCGCCGTGCGCTTTTGGCCTCGTCAGTCGGAAGGGTGAGATGGACCGCCCGCCAGAGCGCGACGACTGCACTCCACCACGACGTGCCGATCCGATAGGTGAGATCCCAGAGAATGAGTAGCGTCAGGTACACCACCGGGACCGGTGGGTTGGCGCCGAACAGCTGTGTCAACAACGTCCCCTCTACGGCGATCAAGTACGTCAAGAGCGCGATAAACGCGAGCACGCCCAACACGATCTCGATACTCGTTCCGAACAGGAGCCGCTTGTGTGACGGCGGGGTCGATAACACCCGGTTTTTGGCGCCGAGTCGGTGCATCTCGACGCTGCCGACCGCCGCAACGGCCACCGCAGCGGTTCCAGCGAGCACTGCGTCCCATAGGCCATAATACCAGCCGAACACGAGCACGCCGACCTCGAAGAGAACGAACTGGATCGCGACCGCAAGCGACCGCGGAACGCTCAAGCCAGGTATCCCGCCGACGAGACTCTCGTACACCCAGGTCTCGCCGTAGCTCCGACTCACGCCGACCGCCCCTCGGTCGACGCACCCTCGGACACAGCCGTCTCGTCTGTCTGTGCCCCATCGTCCGTGACGTCCGCGGGCACACCCTCGCCGTTCGCGTGTGCCTCGTCGATGGCCCTGGCGACCGCGAGATCGAACGACGTCTCGTCTACAGGGACGAGGTCACGAATTCGATCGTCTTCAACGATAACGGTGTTTCGAAGTCCTTCAACCAGCGACCGCGCGAGGTACGGGTCGACGTCGGTGACGAGCCGCAGCCATCGTGCTGAGAGTCCGGGACTTAACACCGGCACACGGACGATACGAAGCCCATGACCGAACTGCTGGCGAGTCCGTCGAAGTATCTCGGCGTAGGTGAACACCTCCGGCCCACCGACCTCGTAGGTTTCACCGGCTGTCTCGGGTACTTCGAGCACCCCAGCGAGGTACGACACCACATCGTTGATCGCGATGGGCTGACACAGCGTGTCGACCCACTTTGGTGTCACCATCACCGGCAGCCGACTTGCGAGCCCGCGGATCACTCCGAAGCTCGCGCTTCCATCGCCGATGACGATCGCAGCGCGCAGTGTCGTGAGTGCGTACGATCCCTCCCCGAGGAGCCGCTCGACCTCGCGGCGCGATCGGAGGTGCTCTGAGAGCTCCTCGCGGTCCTCACCGAGCCCACCGAGGTACACGACACGCCCAACCCCCGCATCAGACGCAGCCGTGGCAAAATTACGTGCGCAGTTCCTGTCGCGCTCCTCGTAGCCGGGGCCGCCCTCTATCGAGTGAACGAGGTAGTACGCCGCATCGACGACCGAGCCGTCGATTCGAAACGCCGGCGGCAGGGTCTCAGGCTCCAGCAGATCGCCCTCTACAACGTGGACACCCGCCGGCGGTCGATAGCTCTCGGCGTCGCGCACGAGCGCAACGACCTCGTGGCCCCGGTCGAGTAGCTCCGGAACGAGCCGGCTCCCGACGAATCCTGTCGCGCCAGTGACGAGCACACGCATGATCGGTGAGACGACTGGAAGGAACATAAGCTCCCGCCCGCCGCGCGCCGCCCAGCCCCGGCTGGCCGTCGGCGCGCGACCGGACGGTACAAGCAACCCGGTCTCGTGGGTCCGGTATGAACGCCGGCGAGTTCGAGCCCGTCCGCGGTGTCCCCGACCTCTACGTTCACGACACAGGGATGTTCGACACCGACGAGCACGGGTCCGTGTACGTGTACGACACCGAGCGACCGGCCGTGATCGACACTGGCACCGGTGTGAACCGGGCGGCGCTCTTCGACACGCTCTCTTCGATCGGCATCGGTCCCACAGATCTTGCGTGGATCCTCCCGACGCACGCCCACCTCGATCACGCCGGCGGTGCTGGATACCTCGCCGAGCGGTACCCGAATGCGGCGGTCCGTATTCCCGACCGCGGCGTCCGACACCTCGTCGATCCTGCGGCCCTTGTCGCCGGCACGAAGACCGCCGTGCGCGATCAGTGGCGCCACTACGCCGACCCGCGTCCCGTCCCGGAGGATCGTATTGCGGGGCTTTCTGACGGCGACCGCGTCGACCTTGGCGACCGCGAGCTGGTCGTCCACGAGGCACCCGGCCACGCACCCCATCACGCAGTGTTTCACGACTCCGACGCGGGTGTCGTCTTTACCGCCGACGCCGCCGGGATCTACGTCCCCGCGATTGACACCGTCAGACAGACCACGCCGCCGCCGCAGTTCGATCTCGACCAGTGTCTCCGCGACATCGAACAGGTTGCTGCGCTGGAGCCCGAGTTGTTGTGTTTCGCCCACTTCGGTCCTCGGGCGTACGACCCGTCGATACTCGGGGCGGCAAAGCGCGCGTACGTCGAGTGGGTCGAAGCCGTTCGCTCGGCGCGGGAGGCACTCCCCTCGGACGAGGCCGTCGTCGAGCACTTCGAGGCCGCAAGCGCCGACCACGACTTCTGGAACCCGGAGCGCAGACGGGCCGACGCGAGTCTCAACACCCGCGGTGTGTTGCAGTTCCTCGACGACAGGGCCGACGAGTCCGGATGAACAGCACGTACCGACGTCGACACCTGCCGCCACTCCGCGTGGAAACGCCCTAATCCCCGCGGCGCGTAGCGATGCCAACAGATGGGTATCTTCGATACGATCCGGTCGGTCCTCGGAACCAGCGCCGAGACCGATGCAACCCGTGCAGCCGACCCCGAGGACCTCTTCGGGATGTCGACAGCGTACGTGACGATGGAGGCAGACCTCGGCTATGACCACGCCGATGAGGCGGCGCTTTGTTTCTCCGACGTCGACAGCACCCGTTTCGACGACGCCGTTTCCACGGTCGAGGAGATCCTCACAGCAGGTGAACTCGAAACTGGTACCGGGTTCCACCGACACGCCGACGAGTACGGCTACCACTGGTTCGTCTTAGAGGACGACGACCCCGAAGACCTCGTGACCAGTATCCACTTTGCGGCCGACCAGTTCATCGAGGCCGGGTTCGGTTCGCGGCTCCTCGCAGCCGTCTTCGGCTTCGTCGACGCGGACGGCCCCGCGTATTGGGTCTATTCGTTCCGACGGGGGGCGTACTATCCGTTCGCCCCTCGGGGAACGAGCGACCGCGATCAGCGGACCGAGTTCTCACTGCAGTCCGTCCTCGACGGCGAACTCACGGTCGAATCCGACGAGTCGTATTGGTATCCGCTGTGGCCGGATGCCCCCGGACGACACCCTTGGGAGTGACCGATGCGCGAGGACCACTCGGCAGTAGACCGTGCTCCGCACACGGACGATGGCCCGTTCGCGCCGCGTGACGCGCTCGGTAAACGCGTGCTCCGCATTACCGCTGCACAGGCGGCGGTGGTGAGCGCAGCCGCTCACCTGCTTTGGGCGTGGCCGCGGCTCGCGGCACCGGCAGACGCCCGGCCGTACGTGTTCGTCCTCGCAGCCGTCGTCACTGTTCTCATCGCGGCCGCGACGCTCCGGGCCGACGAGTACCGCCGGCTCTACGCGCTCGGTGCCGGTACGCTCCTCGGGCTTCTCGCGGGATACGGCGTGTGGCACGGGGGTACCGCGCTCACCGCGTTTATTACCGAGCCGCTCGCGATCGTCGCTGCTGCGGCCGAAATCGTTGGAACGGCCGCGTTCGTCGCTCTCTACCGATTGGCACCGCCGACCGCAGTCGTCATGGCACGCAAACGTGACGCTGAACTGGAGGGTGAGACATCGACCGACATCGACTAGCCGTTTCGTCTCGATAGGCTGTCCGTGAGCGACACCTACCGGACGGTCGCAGCGCACGCAACGACGGCGTTCGAGGTACGTGGTTCTCGGTTCCTTGGTCACGTCGACGCCGCTGACAGCGTTGCCGAAGCGGAGGCGTTCGTCGACGCCGTCACGACGCAGTTTCCCGACGCGACGCACGTCGTCCCCGCGTATCGGGTGCCAGCGATCGACTCCTCCTCGCGGTCGTCGACGTCGACCACGTTTCTCCGGGAGTACGCCGACGACGACGGTGAACCGAGCGGGTCGGCGGGGAAGCCGGCGCTCAACATCCTCCAACAGCGCGACGTAGAGCGGGTCGTCTGTGCGGTGGTGCGGTACTACGGTGGGACGAACCTCGGTGTCGGCGGCCTCGCGCGGGCATACGGTCGCGCCGTTGCCGACGCGATTGAGGCTGCCGGAATTGTCGAAGAACGCCCACACCGCCACCTTGTCGTGCGAACCGATTACGACGATTCGGGAACGGTTCGTGGCATCATCGAATCTGCGGACGGCTCCTTCGAAGCCACGTACGACGCGCGAGTTCGATTCGACCTGCGGGTGCCGGTCCCCGCGGTCGACGGGCTCGTCGAACGACTCAACGACGCGACGAGCGGCCGAGTCGAAATCGAGTGACTCCATGCTACCATCTCTCGTCTACTGCGGTGGCGCGCGCCTCGCGAGCACGCCGGAGGCGGGCTTGCGAGCGCGTGCGAGGGATGAGCGAGTCGCCACAGGCGACGAGCGAATCGGTTGGGGAGGGTGTGGCTAACTGGTGTCCGGGTGTCGCGCGGTCGTGTTCGTCACATCACATACACCAGCGTATACGTACGGAATCGGTTGGGGAGGGTGTGGCTGTAAGTAGTGTCCGGGTGTCACGCGGTCATATCCGCTCGGGCACTCAGCTGAACTTCCGCACAGTCATCTCCAACGTGTCGAGGTCCAAAATTGGAGCGTAGCCCGCGTCCGGCGAGATGTTCACCGAGCGCTGGAAGTCGGTTTGTGCCTGCCAGCACCCCGAGTTGACCGCCAACACACCGTGGTACTTCCCCCACCCGAGCTTGTGTACGTGACCGGTGTGAAAGACGTCCGGCACGGAGTCGATAACGAGGTAGTCACGCGACTCCGGGGCAACCCGTGTGTGCCCGCCGAACTGCGGCGCGACGTGCCGTTTTTTCAGGAGTTGGTACATTGCGCGATGTGGCTCGTCGTAGCTCGCCTTCTGTTCGGGGAGCTCGGCTATCACCTCGTCTAAAGAGACGCCGTGGTACATCAACACCTCGACGCCTTCGACGGAGACGGTCGCCGGGTTCGAGACGATCTGTGCGTCGTGGACGTCCATAATCGACCGTATCTCCTCGTCGAAGCCGGGCTGTGGCTCGGCAAGTCGCACGGCGTCGTGGTTGCCCGGGATCATCACAATCTCGGTGTCACCTGGCACCTCCTTGAGGTACTCTGCGAACAGCTCGTACTGCTCGTAGATGTCGACGACGTCGAGCTCCTCGTCTTGGTTCGGGTACACACCGACGCCCTCGACCATGTCGCCGGCGATGAGGAGGTACTCGACCGGCGCGGCCTCCGGGGTGTGAAGCCAGTCGGTGAAGCGGCTCCACGCGTCGGCCATGAACTCCTGGCTTCCGACGTGGACGTCTGAGATCAGCGCCGCCTGGACGTGTCTGTCGGCTCGACCGCTCGTTCGCGTCCGTGGAACGTCCGGGAAGTGGATCGCGTCCGCAAAGAGGATCCCGGCGTCGTCAGCGAGCGTCCCCTGAACCGCGAGACACTCGTCCAAGAGGATCTCATCGACCACGTCGGCGAGTCCCTTGTCTTTCATCACCAACGCGGGAAACGTCCCCGTGCTGTCTTCGAGCTCGACCAGCCAGTGACCCGACCGCGTCGATCGAACGTCGTTCACCAATCCGATCATTGAGGCGTCGCTGCCGCCAGGCATCGACGCGATCGCCTCTGCCGGCCGGTGGTTCACCCGCCCCCGAAGCATCGTCGAGAGCCGCTCGTACCGGTCCCGGAACGTCCGTACGAAGTCGGTGTACTCGCCAGTCCCCGTGCTCTGACCGGTCATGTCGTTGCCGACAGAGAGCTCCCGACGCGACGGGTCACGGTCGCTTTGAGACGTGCCATCACCCTCGCGCCGGGCATCTCCACCGGCTGCGGCGCCACCGGCACGACCGGTCGCCGACGCTCGCCCGCTTGGTGACCCCTCCGTTTCGAGTGGAGATTCGGTCCGCTCACCCCCCTCGACGGCGGCGTCTCGGACGGGCTCCGTGGCGAGCACCGCCCGAACGTCTTCGGTCGTGATCCGAAGCGCATCGTCAGCGGCGTGCTCGACCACCGCCTCGAGCGCCGCCGCGGGGTCGGTGGCGCCTGCGAGAAGCGTCACAGCCTCGCGCTCGGCGTTGTAGCCACGGCTGGCAAGTTTGCTCACGACGCGTGTATTCGACTCCAGCGGCACGACCACATCGAACGCGCGAGCGACTCAAAACCGTTCCGGAGCGGCCGGGAGGAAGTCGCTCACCGCTCTCGATCGAAGGCGTCTGCGAGCGTCGCTTCCGGCACCGAGAGCACCGTCGGCCGACCGTGTGGGCACGCGTACGGCCGTTCACACTCACCTAAGCGGTCGAGGAGCGCGTCGACGTCGCTGCGGTCGATCGCATCGCCCCGCTTCAGCGACGGATGACACGCGAGGTCGGCCAGTAGCGCCTCGCGGGCGTCACGCGGCGACATCCCGTCGGCGAGTGCCCCCAGTGCGTCTCGCATCGACTCGGGGGCCGCCGCCCGGCCGAACGGTGTCGGCACCGTCGACACCCGGCGCGTCCCGCCACCGAACGACTCCGTCTCGAAGCCGAGCCGCGAGAGCGTCGTCGCGTGTGTCGCCGCGGCGGCCGCCTCGTCGGCGGACAGCGAGACGGTTGCCGGCGGGTCGAGCGTGGCGGTCGGGACGGCCTCGCCCTCGAAGGCGCGCGCGAGCCGCTCGTAGTTCACCCGCTCGTGGGCGGCGTGCGTATCGAGGACGAGAAGCTCATCGCCCGCCTCAACAAGCGCGTATAACTCGGCGAACGTCCCGATCGGCGTCGCATCCGCGAACGTCCCCGGTGACGTCCCGTCCGCTTTACCGACCGGTTCGAGAGCGGTGTCAAGGTCGGTTGCAACGTCGGCGCGACGCCTGAGGTCCGCCCCGGTAAGCGCGTCCGTGACGACCGACTCGACGGCTTCGGCCACGGCCGGCGCGTCTCGTAATCCGACTTTGCGCTTGGCAGGGTGGATGTTCGGGTCGACCCGTGCCGGCGGCACGCGAACGGTCACCGCGGCGACCGGCTCGCGGCCGTCCGGAAGCAGCCGCCCGTATCCCGCACGCACCGCACCGACGAGTTGATCGTCACGGACCGGTCGTCCGTTCACTGCAATCCGGATGTGGTCGTTCGACGCCCGGGTGATGGCCGGATACGCGAGTGCGCCGGCGACCGTCACGGGCGGTGATCCGTCTTCGTCCGTCTCGCGGTCACTGGGTGGACAATGGTCGTGCGACTGACCGCCGTGTGATTGCGTGTCGACCCGGGCTTCGATCGTCGTCGATTGGCTCGCCGTCTCGCGGTCGTACACCCCGAGGAGTGCGGCCGTCACGCCGGTTCCAGGCGTCGATAGCGTCTGTGATCCGTCGTGTTCGAGCGTGAACGCGACCGTCGGATTCGCGAGCGCGTAGTCGCTCACCCGCGCCGTGATCCGGCCGAACTCGGCACGCGTCCCTGCCAGCGACTCACGGCGGGCCGGCCGACTCGCGAACAAGTCTCGCACGACCACGGTCGTCCCACGTCCTCGGCCCGCGTCGCTCACGCTCGGGTCCGCCTTGTTTCCCGGCCCAACCACAACGCGGGTGCCGACTCCGTCGCCATCGGACGTCGTGAGTTCGAGCGTTCCCGCGTCCGCGATTGCGGCCAGGGCCTCGCCCCGAAACCCGAGCGAGTCGACGCCGACCGGGTCTCCGTCCGGTGCGAGCTTGCTCGTCGCGTGACGCTTTACGGCGAGTCGTGCGTCTGCACGGGACAGCCCGTGGCCGTCGTCGGCAACTCGGATCCGATCGGTTCCGTCGCCGTCGACCGCGACCGTGATCCGTGATGCGCCCGCATCGAGCGCGTTGTCGACGAGTTCGGCGACGACCCGGACCGGTCTGGTTATCACCTCGCCTGCGGCGATCCGATCGACGGTGGCCTGTTCGAGTCGTCGGACGCGTCCCCCTGGCTGGCTGTCGTTTCTGTGGGGCTCCCCGTCGGCTCTGCGGGCGCCCTCGGGTGGATCACTCGGCATCGTCGACCCGCTGTTTGAGCTCGTGGAGCGTGTTTAACGCCGCCATTGGCGTCGTGCGTGCGAGGTCAAGGTCGCGGAGCGTTGCCGCCACCTCGGCTGGCACTTCCGTGGCGGCCGCCCCGCCGGATCCGCTTGGTTCGTTCCCGTTATCGCCGACGTCACCAGCATCACTGACGCCGCCAGCATCGTCGATGTTGCCAGCATCACTGACGCTGCCAGCATCGTCGAGGTCGCTCGTCTCCACCAGCTCGCGCGAGCGCTCGACGACCGAGCGCGGCACACCGGCGAGCTCGGCGACCTCGACGCCGTACGACGATGAAGCCGCTCCCGGGACGACCCGATGGAGGAACGTCACGTTGCCGTCCTCGCGGGTCGCAGTGAAGTGGAGCGTGGTGACGCGCTCATGTGTCTCCGCCAGCGCAGTGAGGTCGTGGTAGTGGGTCGCAAACAGCGTGGTCGCGCCAAGTTCGTCGTGAATGAACTCCACGGCCGCCTGTGCGATGGCCCGCCCATCCGTCGTCGCGGTGCCGCGCCCGACCTCGTCGAGCAAGACTAGTGAGTCCGGCCCGGCGTCGTGGAGAATCTCGGTGAGCTCACGCATCTCACGCATGAACGTCGACTCCCCGCCGGCGATGTCATCAGAGGCGCCCACACGAGTGAACACGCCGCGTACGACCGGTAGCTGTGCTGCCTGCGCTGGGACAAACGATCCGACCTGTGCGAGTACGACCGTGAGCGCGACCTGTCGCATGTACGTTGACTTCCCGCTCATGTTTGGGCCCGTGATCACCGCGACCGACCCGCGCGACAGCGTGGCGTCGTTCGGGACGAACTCCGCGGTCGTCCGCTCGACGACTGGGTGCCGCCCGCCGTCGATCGCGATGCCCGCGTCGGGGTCTGTATGCAGCTCGGGACGAACATAGTCGGCTTCGATGGCGACCGTCGCGAGCGCCGTCAGCGCGTCGAGCTCAGCGAGCGCCCGGGCGAGCGCCTGAATACGCTCGGTCTGGGCGGCAACCTGCTCGCGGACGTCCACGAACAGCCCGTACTCGCGGGCGTCTGCGCGGGCGGTCGCGCCGAGAATCGATTCCTCGCGCTCTTTTAATCCGGGGGTGACGTACCGCTCGCTGTTCTTGAGGGTCTGTCGGCGCCGGTAGTCGTCTGGCACCCGGTCGCGGTTGGCGTCGGTCACCTCGATGTAGTAGCCGTGTACCTCGGTGTGCCCGACCGACAGCGAGCCGATGCCGGTTCGCTCGCGCTCGCGGGCTTCGAGGTCGGCGATCCACTCGCGGCCGGCCCGCGCCGTCGCCCGGAGCTCGTCGAGGTCCGCGTCGAATCCGTCGCGGATCACCCCGCCGTCTGTCACCTCCTGTGGGGGGTCGGCAACGATCGCCTCGGCGATCAGGTCCCGGACGTCGGCGAGTTCGTCGAGTCGCGCGTGAAGGTCCTGGAGATGCGCGGTTTGCGGGCCGGTAGTCGCCGGCGACTCGGGGTCGTCCGTGTCTGTGGACGCGTCGCCGATGTCTCCCTCCGGGCCGCTGTCGCCATCGGGTGGCACAGCCAGCACCGTCCGCAGATCTGGGACGACCGCCAGCGTGGCGTGGAGCGACCGGAGGTCTCTGGCGTCGGCCCGCCCGCGAGAGACCCGTGCGACGAGTCGCTCGAGGTCGTAGGCGGTCGAGAGCGCGTCGGCGACCGCTGTGCGCACCAGTGGGCGGTCGACGAGCTCCCCGACCGCGTCGTGTCGCGATCGTATCGTGTCGCAGTCGACGAGCGGCCGCCTGAGCCACCGCTCGAGACACCGCCGTCCGAGCGCACAGCTCGTCTCGTCGAGCGTCTCGAACACCGTGTCGCTCGCGCCGAGCCCGCGGTTCTCGAACAGCTCGAGGCTGCGCTGAGCCGCCGCGTCGAGCCGGAGACGCGCGTCCGGCTCGTACCGCCGGACCCGCGAGACGTACTCGAGTGGACCGTCATCACCCTGTGTGTACTCGGCGTACGCCAACACGGCACCCGCCGCCCGGAGTGCCGCGTCGGTCTCGAGTCGACGTTCGAGGCCCCCGCCGTAGGGCGTGAGCCGCTCGACAGCTGCATCTCGCCCGAAGACGGCCGGGTCGTGCCGATGGATCGCTCGATCGGGGTCGCCAGCACGGGGGTCGAAGTCGTCGACGGCAGCGGCGAGCGGTTCCGCCACCGCCGGTGATGCACCCGGTTCGGTGCCGGTCGAGCCGGCGTCGGTTGGGTCACTACCACCCGGCTCTCCGTCGGTCGACCCAATCGCGTCCGAACGTGTACCGCTCGATTTTAGTTTCGCGTCGAATTCGGGGCCGACAATCAGCTCTGCGGGGGCGAGTCGAGCGACCTCCTCGGTCACCGTCGCGGGGTCGCCGTCGGTGACGAGACACTCCCCGGTGGTGACGTCGACGACCGCCAGCCCGAGCGTCGGGGCGGCCCGATCGTCGGTGTGGGTGTCGCTGCCGCTGTCGTCGCTGTCGGCAGCATCGTCGACTCTCTCACACGCGACCGCTCCGACATACGTCGTCGTACCCGACTCGACTAACTCGTCGTCGACGGCGGTTCCGGGGGTGAGTACCTCAGTCACTGCGCGGTCGACGAGGCCGCTCGTCGCCGCGGCGTCTTCGACTTGGTCGGCGAGGGCGACCCGGTAGTCGGCCTCGAGCAACGACTCGAGGTACGACGCGGCGGCGTCGATTGGGATCCCCGCCATCGGGTAGGTCCCGGTCGAGTCGGAGCGTTCGGTGAGCGTCACCTCACAGACGCGGGCGACCGTCTCAGCCGCCTCACAGAACGCCTCGTAGAAGTCACCGACCTGGAACAACACGAGGGCGTCCTCGTGGGCGGCACACAGGTCGGCGTACTGCGAGAGCATCGGCGTGAGCGACGCTCGCGCCGTGGCGATCCCGGGCGGGACCCCCGTGACCGCGGCTCGATCCGCCGGTGGCATACACGCATCCGGGGCGGCCGCAAATATAAACGACACGGGCTTTAGAGGACTGCTCCGATCGGCCGTGCACGCATCCATCCGCGGATATTGTATGGCATAAGCTGACACCGTATGCCTCCGTCCGCTGGCCGGGTGACGCTCACCGTCTGCACGACCGTCGCCGTCGTCGCGACCGCCGGGGAGCCTCTCTGTCAGTGACATCTTCGCTCTGCACCCGTATGAGCTGTGGTCGTTGGACTCACTTTTGACACGTATCTGAGGCGCTGACACCCGAGACGCTTACAGTCATGCACGCCCCACTACGACCGTGTCGAACCGCACGATCATCGTCGGGATGGCCGCGACATTCGCGGGGCTCACGGCCCTGCTCGTCGTCGCCGGCGTCGTCGTGAATCCGATCCTCCTCGCGGTCGCCGTGCCAATTGGGGCCGCAGCCTACCTGCTATGGTACCACGCCAGCGGCCGGCTCCAAGCACAGATCCACCGCGAGGCTGACCGACTGGGTCCAACCGAGCGGGAGCGCGCCCGCCAGCGCGCACGAGCCGCGGAGAACCGCCGGGACGCCTACCGAACCGCCGGCGCAGCCGGGTCTGGGGCGCGAGGGGCAACCGCAGGCGGTCGAACCGGAAGGCGGTGGGCGGGGACCGCTGGCACTGGCGATCCGCGCGACCGCGCCCCGCGAGCGAATGGGATGTCCGAACGCGAGGCGTACGCCACGCTCGACCTCGATCCGACCGCCGACGCAGACGCCGTTCGCTCCGCGTACCGCGACCGCGCGAAGCAGCTTCACCCCGACAGCGAGACCGGCGACGAGGAGGCGTTCAAGCGGCTGAACCGCGCGTACGACCGCCTCTCTGACTGATCGACGGCTCAGACAGCGGCCGCGGCCGGGCCGTTGCCACCGACAGGTCCACACCGACCGCGCTCTCCCGACCTCCACGCCCCGCAAACCGCGTTGATCGCCGTTGTACCCCCCGAAAAACGACCTGTTAAGTGGAACGGGCCCGTACCAATATTCATGCCAGAGGAAACGGATCTGGAGGAGCTGAAGCGGGGCACTGAGCTCATCAAGCGCGGCTTCGCACGCATGCAAAAAGGCGGGGTTATCATGGACGTCGTCAACCGTGAGCAGGCCCGCATCGCCGAGGACGCCGGTGCGGTCGCCGTGATGGTGCTCGAGCACGTTCCCGCAGACATCCGCAAGCGCGGCGGTGTCGCTCGGATGCCCGATCCTGAGCGCGTTCCGGGAATCATCGAAGAGGTCTCCATTCCCGTCATGGGGAAGTCACGCATCGGCCACCGCAAGGAGGCTGAGATCCTCGAAGCGCTCGGCGTCGATATGATCGACGAAAGCGAGGTCCTCACCCCCGCTGACGACGAGTACCACACCGACAAGCGCGACTTCACGTCGCCGTTCGTCTGTGGTGCACGGAACCTCCCCGAGGCGCTCCGCCGGATCCACGAGGGCGCGGCGATGATCCGCACGAAAGGCGAAGCCGGCACCGGCGACGTCAACCAGGCGGTCAAACACCAGCGCACGATCAAAAACCAGATTCGGACGCTCACCGGCCTCAACCACGAGGAACGTGAGAAGTGGGCCCGCGAACACGGCGCTCCCCGCGACCTCGCACACGAGACCGCCGAGGCCGGCCGGCTTCCGGTGGTCAACTTCGCGGCCGGCGGCATCGCGACGCCCGCAGACGCCGCCCTCATGATGTACCACGGCTGTGACGGCATCTTCGTCGGCTCCGGTGTCTTCGGCGCCGAGGACCCCGAAGCGATGGGCACCTCCATCGTCGAGGCCGTCAACAACTGGGACGACTCCGAGGCGCTCGCCCGCATCGCGAGCGGCAGCGGCAAGGGGATGAAAGGCCAGTCGAACGCCGACATGGAAGAAGCGGAGATGCTGCAGGGTCGCGGCGTCTAAGTCGGCTGACGCTCACAGTCTTCACGTTTTTTCAGTACAACCGTCCGGATCGTCTGATACGGCCAGCGACAAAATCCAGCGACGACCGTCTCACCCGTCGATGATAGTCGCCCCGCGGCCGATCTCCGTTTGGTAGGCGCGCGCGTTGACGCCAGCGTCACCGAAGGCGTCGAGCATCGCGGCCGCGATCGCCTGGCGACTCCCGGGGTGGCAGGCGGCGACGACGGCCGGCCCGGCGCCGCTCACCGTGACACCGGTTGCGCCAGCCGCAAGCGCAGCGTCGTGGACCGCCTCGTAGCCGGTAATAAGCGCCGCGCGCTCAGGTGTCACCACCGGGTCAGCCATCCCCGTCCCGACGAGTTCCGGGTCGGACCGACACATTCCGACCGTGAGCGTGGCCGCGTTGCCGACGGTTGCGACGAGCGCTTCCATCGACGCGGTCTCGGGGACGACACGCCGGGCGTCTCGGGTCGAGACTGCGACGTCTGGCAGGCACACGACGAGTGGAATCGACGCGTCGACGCTGTGGGTGCCGTCAGCGGTCGTGACGGTGAAGCCACCGAGCAGGGCGGGGGCGACGTTGTCCGCGTGGGCGACGCCCGAGACGACGGCCTCACCCTCAGCAGCTATCGGCACAAGCGCCTCTCTTGAGTGCCCGCGATCGTAGAGTCGGTTGAGCGCGACGGCGGCCGCGGCGGCGCTGGCAGCCGACGACCCGAGCCCTGAGGCCGGCCTGACGCCCTTGTCGATGTGGATGTGCGCCGGGGCGTCGAGCGCCTCGACGACGGCCCCGACGGTGTTGCCGTCAGGGTCTTCCGGGATGTACTGGGCGCCGACCCCCGTCACCTCGATCGTCGTTCGGTCGGCCCGCTCGACGGTGACGACGTCGGCGGGTCGCGAGAGCGCCGCCCCGAAGACGTCGAAGCCGCTCCCGAGGTTGGCGCTAGTGGCGGGTGCCCGTACCGTAACCATGCGGAGGCGTAACTCTCGGGCGTGAAAAAGGAGCGGGATCGCCGCCGGCGGTGGGGTGGTCGCTTGACTGCCTGCAGCGTCAGGTCGTCGTGTGGTCAGCTCACGAGTCGGCGGTCGTCCACAACAGCGGGCCAACGACCACGAGCCCGATGCCGAAGAGGATGTACGTCGCCGGCATCGTCGAGAACGGCGAGATCGTGAATATCACGCCGAAGGTGATAACCACCGCGGCGATCACCTTCCGCGACTTCAGCGGGAGTGTGCCGAGCAGCGAGAGGACGAAGGTGAGCAACAGGACGTGCCCGAGGTGATAATCGAGCAGGAACGTGTCGATGACCAGCGGCGAGAGCATCTCACCGAGAGGTGGGTACGATTTACTCATTAACGTTCCGCTTCGCTCGACCCACCGAACGCCCCGTCCGTGACGGCCCGCTGTCAACCCGGCACCGACTTGCTGCTGTGCCCCCGACATATATGTTGGATCCACGAGATGCACACCCGTGCGACTCGTTCAGGTCACGATTCCGACCGGCAGGCGGGACGCGGTCGTCCGCACGCTCGATGACGAGGGGGTCGACTACATCGTCACCGACGAGACGGGAAACCGTGAGATCGCAGCCGTGGCGACGTTTCCGCTGCCGCAGGCGGCCGTCGAGCCGGTCCTCGAGCGGCTTCGGGAGGTCGGTATCGACGAGCGAACCGTCACGGTCGTCGTCGCCGCTGAGACCATCGTTTCGGACCGGTTCGACGAACTCGAAGCCGAGTACGCCGAGGTAGCCGAACGGGAGGAAGACCGCATCTCCCGACAGGAGCTCCAGACGAAAGCCGAGGAGCTCGTCTCTGGCACCCAGACGTTCGTCCTGATGACGGTGATATCGGCAGTAATTGCGACCGCTGGACTGCTCCTCGACTCAGCGGCCACCGTTGTCGGGTCGATGGTGATCGCCCCGCTCATCGGGCCCGCGATGTCGGCAGCGATTGGTACGGTTGTGGACGACGAGGCGCTGTTTCGACGCGGCGTCCGGATGCAACTCGGTGGGGTCCTCGTCGCCGTTGCTGCGGCGACGCTGTTCGCTGTCACGCTCCGGTCTATCGGGCTCGTTCCGCCCGGGCTCGACCCACTTGAGCTCGCCGAGGTGTCCGAGCGACTCGCACCAAACGTCCTCGTGCTCGCGGTGGCGATCGGCGCTGGCGTCGCCGGGATCGTCTCGCTTATGCGGGGCGTCTCCGCCTCGCTCGTCGGGGTGATGATCGCCGTAGCGCTCATCCCGCCTGCGGCGGCCGTCGGCGTCGGAATCGCCTTTGTTGTGCCGCGACTCATGATCGGTGCGGGCGTCATCGTGGCCGTCAATCTCCTCTCGATCAACCTCGCCGCGCTGGTCGTCCTCTGGTACGAGGGGTACCGCCCCGAGCAGTGGTTCCGCGAGGACCGGGCGCGCTCGGCGCTTTTCAAACGCGTCGCCGTCCTCGTGGTCGCCATCGCGCTGTTGAGCGTTTTCCTCGGCGGCGTCACCTACGACTCATACACCGCGACGACGACCGAAGCCGAGATCCGCGACGCCGTCGGCGCAGAGCTCTCGACGCTAGAGGGCGACGCGACCCTCGTCGAACTTCGTATCGAGCGCACTGGGACGCTTCCGCCGCTGGAGACCGAGCGGGTCGTCGTGACTGTCGGCGCCGGCGGGACAGCCTCGATCGATGGCTTCGCCGACACCCTCGCTGACCGCATCACGGCGGTCACCGGCGAGGACCCGACCGTCGAGGTGCGACTCGTAACGGTCGACCGGGCGTGAGCGTCGGCTACGAGCCTCGTCTGCTGTCGCCGGCGATCTCTCGGCTGCCCCTTGCAATGGCCGCGTTGTCCAGAAGAGCAACCTCTTTGTGTCGTCCACCCCCGTCTGCACGCAGTGACCCCGTCATCAGGCCGCGACGACGACTCCGTCCGGGAGGTAGTCGAGCGATCGAAAAGCGGTGCGCCGGCCGTTGGCGAGGCGGTCAGAGACCGGTTCTCTTCCGACGAGGTGTTCCAGCGGATTGTCGCTGCCGCCGACGAGGAGGTCACCTCGGGTAGTCGGGAGCTCTTTTTCAGCGGTGTCGCCGCTGGGCTCGCCATCACGATCACGTTCTTGTTGTACGTTTCGTTGACCGCTTCGACCGACGGCCACCCGCTGTTGAGCGTGCTCTTGTACCCGCTCGGGTTCGTCTACATCATCCTCGGCGGCTACCAGTTGTACACAGAAAACACCCTACCGCCGGTGGCGCTGACGCTCGAACGGCTCGCGAGCCTCCCGACGCTCTTGCGTCACTGGAGTATCGTGCTCGCCGGGAACTTCGCCGGTGGCGTCGTCGGCGCGCTCGTTCTCTCGTACGGTGGCGTCTTCTCGGGTGACGCCGTCGACGCGGCGATCTCGGTGTCGAGTAAAGGCCTCTCCGTCGGGTTCTGGCCGCTGTTTTTCAAGGCCGCGATGGCCGGGCTCATCGTCGCCGGCGTCGTCTGGGTCGGCTTCGCCTCCACCAACTCCGTCACCCGACTGTTTGTGGTCTATCTCGCGTTCCTCGCGATCCCGCTCGGTAACCTCTACCACGTCGTCGTCTCGTTCACCGAGGTGGTTTACCTCCTCTTTGCGGCCCGTCTCGGCCTGTACGCGGGTGATCTCTCGCTTGTAGCCGGTTTCACAGAGTTCGTTCTCCCAGTGTTACTCGGGAACACCGTTGGCGGTGTCGTGCTCGTGACGCTTGTGAACTACTTCCAGACGAGCGAGGAACGGCTCGAAGAGGCGCGTTTCGAAGGAATGACCCGACGACTCTCGATACCGGAGTGGACGTTCGGCCGGGCGTTTGGTCGGTCGTACGTGCCGATCCTCGACACCGCGGAGGCGGCGTTGTTCGCCGACGAGGGCTACCGGGTGATGGTCCCCGTGGCGAATCCCCGGACCGACGAGTCGATCGTTGAACTCGCAAGCGCTCTCGCGAGCGGCCACGAGGACGGCCTCGTCCACATCGTCCACGTGGTACAGACCCCGAATCGGGTCCCCGACGACACCCGCGCCAACGAGCGGATCGAAGACTCCTCTGAGCGACAACTTGCCGCCCTTCGTGACACCGCAGAGGGGTACGGCGTGCGCGTCGACACCAGTACGATCGTCTCACGCTTCTCGTTCGAGGAGGTGTTCGCGATGGCCCGCCGGACGCGGCCGGAGACGGTGGTGATGGGCTGGGGCGACGATCACCTGTGGAGCGCGGCGCGCGCCGAGCGGCCGATCGCAGAGATCACAAATCAGCTTCCGTGTGACTTTCTCGTGTTGAACGACCGCGACCTCGACACCTCTGAGATCCTCGTGCCGACGGCTGGTGGCCCGGACTCTGCACTCGCCGCCGATGTCGCGCGCAGTCTCGCTCGGACTGCCGGATCGGCAGTCAGGCTGCTCCACGTCGTTGACGACGCGACGGAGCGAGCCGCCGGCGAGCAGTTCCTCGCCGAGTGGGCGGACGCACACGGCCTCGAGACCGCGACGCGAACGGTCGACGAGAGCGGCGACATCGAGACGGCCATCGAGCGGGCGGCGACCGGCAGCACGCTCATCATTATCGGCGCGACGGAGAAGGGGCTACTCTCGCGGCTGGTTGCCGAGTCGTTACACCTCGACGTGGCGAGCACGGTCGACTGCTCGGTACTGCTCGCAGAACGCCCGCATCACCGCACGCTTCGAGCACGGCTCTTCGGTCGCGGCCAGCGGGCAGTCGGGGGCGCGAACCGCGTCGAGCCCACTGAGACCGACCCAATCGACGCCGAGTGAGAGGTTGGTTCGACGATT
>Ga0209937_1000174_pt1 | contig 21909 bp, 11 predicted proteins | sample SalPon1_B_H2O_MG_FD_185699 | JGI IMG/M metagenome (GOLD analysis project Ga0209937, IMG submission 185699) | Salt pond water microbial communities from South San Francisco under conditions of wetland restoration - Salt Pond MetaG R1_B_H2O_MG... | ecosystem: Environmental > Aquatic > Non-marine... | reverse complement strand
TGTTGGCCCAACTGGTGCTACAGGTCCCACTGGTGCGCCTAGCACAGTTGAGGGACCAACAGGCCCCACGGGTGAGCAGGGTATCCAAGGTAATTTAGGTAACACAGGACCTACTGGCGAGACTGGCCCCACTGGTGCTACTGGTCCAGCCGTAACAGGTCCAACAGGTGCAGATAGTACAGTAACTGGTCCTACTGGCGAAACAGGTCCTACTGGTGAAACAGGTCCTACTGGCGAAACAGGTCCTACTGGCGAAACAGGTCCTACTGGTGAGCAGGGTGAGCAGGGTATCCAAGGCATCACTGGACCAACTGGTGAAACAGGTCCTACTGGCGAAACAGGGCCAACTGGTGCAGATAGCACCGTTGAAGGACCAACTGGTCCAACGGGTGAAACTGGTCCCACTGGTGAGCAGGGCACTGGTGTTACGATTCTTGGCTCATTTGCCACTGAAGGAGAGCTACCAGCAACTGGAGAACTTGGTGATGGTTACCTAGTTCAAGGTGAGCTTTACGTTTGGGACGAAGTTGGTCAAGACTGGAACAACGTTGGAAGTATTCAAGGTCCTACAGGCGAGCAAGGACAAACTGGACCTACGGGTGAAACGGGTCCAACTGGCGCTACTGGTGAGCTGGGTGCTTTTGCTGTTGCAGACTCCACACCCCCAGCTAACCCAGACGAAGGTGACGCTTGGTATAACAGCGAAACTGGACGAATTTATGTCTACTACGACAACTTCTGGGTTGAGACATCAGCTGCTCCAATTGGACCAACTGGTGCTACTGGTGCAACGGGTGCAACAGGTGCTGACAGCGACATCACTGGCCCCACTGGTCCTACGGGTCCCACAGGTTATAGAGGTATAACTGGTCCTACAGGTGAAACGGGTCCAACTGGTGCTACAGGAGCTGATTCTCAGGTAACTGGTCCAACGGGTGAAACTGGACCCACAGGTCCTACGGGTGCGACTGGAGCAGATAGCGAAGTTACAGGACCAACTGGGCCTACAGGCGAGACTGGGCCTACTGGTGCAGATAGCGAAGTTACAGGTCCTACAGGTGCTCCTGGAGAATTTGTCCCTAAATCAGACACTCCTCCAGAAAATCCAGCACCAGGAGAAGTATGGTTTGACACTGTCAACGGTGCGGTCTTTGTCTACTATGACGACTTCTGGGTAGAGGTTGGAACTTCTGAATTTGGTGGTGCTACTGGTCCTACGGGCGAGACAGGCGAAATAGGGCCAACAGGACCTACGGGCGAGACGGGGGATGCTGGACCAACTGGAGCTACTGGAGCTACTGGCGAGACTGGGCCAATCGTAACAGGACCTACAGGTCCTCAAGGGTTTGGCTCACAGGCTCAGGGTGCGTACGCAACCTTTGCCGAATTTGATGCAGATAAGGTAAACCTTACTCCAGAGGTCGGAGACTTCTACGTCATCTATGACGAAGACACTATTTATATTTACACCGAGGAAGACCAGTGGATTGAAGCTGGAGCACTTATTGGACCTAGCGGTCCGACAGGTGTAACGGGACCCACGGGCGAGACTGGACCAACTGGTGAAACAGGCGAAGCTGGGCCTACGGGGCCTCAGGGTACTTCTATTGAGTTCCAAGGAAGCGTCACCACAGCTGCGGCTCTGCCACTATCTGACAACGATGTAAACGATGCTTATATTGTCGATGACAACGGTGACCTTTACGTCTGGGACGGCCTTAACTGGAATAGCGTAGGACAAATTGTTGGACCAAGCGGACCTACTGGTGAAACTGGTCAAGCAGGACCTACTGGACCAACTGGTGCTACAGGTGCTGATAGTGATGTAGAAGGCCCCGCTGGACCTACTGGACCCATAGGCCCTAAGGGTGGCGTAACCTTTGAACTTAGCTCAACTGGTAACGGTGGCTCTTTCCAGGTTGAAGGTTTGATTGGTAATAATCCAAACATTGTTGCAGTTCGTGGAGAGCGTTTATACCTAGATGCCTCAAACGTGCAGATTGCAAACTCAGTAGCGTTAAGGCTTTCATCTGGAAGTACAGCTACAGTCCCTGGGACTATCAACAACTCTCCAAGTTTGGGTAGAAACTCGACTAGCGAAGACCCAGTAATTATTTACGATGTGCCGATTGACGCTCCTTCTCAGATTATCTATCAAGATGTAACTGACCCAGCTATTGGTGGAGTTGTTGATATTATCGACAAACAAGGTCCAACAGGTGAGCAAGGAGAGCCAGGTCCTTCAGGCGTTCCAACAGAAGCATCCTATGCTCCAGTGTTTGATGGTACAGGATTTACCGCTACAGGAACTGTTGCAACAGGAGTTTCCTTGCGTTCAGGTAAGGATGTCAACTTTGAAATAAAGATTGACTTTACATCGGCAACTCAGTTTGGAACTGGGCAGTACACAGTGACTTTGCCAGCGCTTCCAAGTTCTACTCAGATACCGTCTTTTGTTGGAATCTTAGATATAGACGGAGACGGAGGAACTGTCTATACCGTAATTGCTAGTGGCACAGCCGAAGGTTCTGCTTTCTTGGGACTATCCTATTTAGGTGCAGACGGACAGCTAACTTCTCTTACGGGCGATGGAAGCTCTCCAACAACATTAAACACAAACAGCCGTATATACATAAACGGTTCATATAAGGCTGAGAGCGTATAGGTAGATAATGGCAGCGATTGATTTCCCCGACAACCCCACAGTAGGTGATGAATATACCAACGGGATTAACACTTATGAGTGGGACGGTCAAGCTTGGCGTTTAGTGCGTACAAGTGCAGTTGGACCTACTGGCCCCACAGGTCCTACAGGTGCAGATTCAACCGTTCCAGGTCCTCCAGGGCCCAGCGGACCTACTGGACCAACGGGTGCAGATAGTAACGTCCAAGGCCCAGTCGGACCGACTGGACCTACGGGTAGCTTTGAAATTGCTCCTTGGACTTCATATACGCCTACTTGGACAGCCTCAGTTACAAACCCAACTTTAGGCGATACCAGTATCACAGGTAGGTATATGAATGTTGGAGCCACGATTTTTGGTGAAATTAGGATTTCTGCTGGAGTAACTGGATTTGTTAGAGGAGAAGGAATTTATAGAATTGGATTGCCAACTCCTGGAATTGTAGAAAACTTTCAGCCAGTAGGTCAGGTAGTTATGCGTGACGAAGGACCTGGAACAAACTTTTTTGGAACTGCAATCTTTAACAACAATTTAACAGGCGAAATTGAACTTTATATGCATTCTCAGGTATCCCAGTTTGACGAGGGAGTTGCGGTTACTCACTCAGTGCCATTCTTATTTAGTTCCAACGATAAAATTCTTATTCAATTCACATACGAGTCAGACGTAAGTTAGGAGGAGTGACAGATGGCAGCGATTGATTTTCCCGACAGCCCCTCGGTGAATGACACCTTCACTGATGGCACCTCCACATGGATTTGGACTGGCTCTTTCTGGAACTTAGTAATTTCTCCAGTAGTTGGCCCTACAGGACCTACTGGTGAATCGGGTGCGGACAGCACCGTTACGGGACCTACAGGACCTACGGGAGTTTTTGCTACAGAAGCAGCCACACCCCCTGGCTCTGCAGATGTCGGAGATGCATGGTTTAACTCTGAAACTGGTCAGATTTACATTTATTACGATGGCTACTGGGTAGAGTCAGCATCTAGCAATATCGGCCCAGCTGGTCCAACAGGTGCTACGGGTGCTACGGGTCCAGAAGGTGAGATTGGTATTACTGGTCCAGCAGGACCCACGGGTGCGACTGGGCCACAAGGAAATACTGGACCAACTGGTGCAAACGGATTAGATATCACTGGACCTACTGGGCCTTACGGACCCACAGGTGCAACAGGTGCTGACGGCGTTGAGGGTGAACGAGGACCCACAGGTGCAACTGGACCTTTAGGTGCGACAGGATTGACTGGCCCAGCTGGAGATGCTGGCCCCACTGGGCCTTCTGGTGTAGCTGGTCCAACAGGCCCAACAGGTTCAAGAGGATTTGTTGGTGCAACAGGTGCCCAAGGTCCTACGGGTGCCACTGGTCCTTCTGTTACAGGACCTACAGGTGAGGTAGGACCTACAGGTCCGTCAGATGGCCCTACTGGCGCAACGGGTGCTACAGGTGCACCTGGACCCACGGGTGCGACTGGAGCGGATGGTATTCGTGGTGCTACGGGTGCAACTGGTGCTAGCGGTGCAGCGTCAACTATCCCAGGGCCAACTGGCTCAGTAGGACCAACTGGACCTACGGGCGAACAAGGCGAGCAAGGAATTCAAGGTATTACTGGACCAACTGGACCAGAGGTTACTGGTCCTACAGGTGAGCCTGGACCTACTGGCGTGAGTTTTGCTGGAGTAAGCTCTTTAAGTAACCTAACAATCACTGATAGTGGTCTTATTAGCTTCATTGTAAACACTCAAGGAGCCTACGAAGAAGGCACTCGAGTTCGACTAGTGAGTAATGTTGTTACTACCAACTTTATGGAGGGTGAGCTTCAGACTATTGCTGGAACCTCATTTACCATAAATGTTGATACAGCCTCTGGAACTGGAAACTCATATAGCTCATGGTCACTTGTTCTAGGTGGCGGTCCCCGAGGACCTCAAGGAGACACTGGTCCTCAAGGAACTTCTATTGATTTCAAAGGGTCAGTTGCAAGCTCCTTTGACCTGCCGAGCAGCGGAAACGATGTAAACGATGCTTACATTGTTGACGATGAAGGAGACTTGTATGTTTGGGACGGTAGTGTCTGGAACAATGTGGGTCAAATTGTTGGACCTGCAGGCCCTCAGGGTCCTCAAGGTATACAAGGTCCCGAGGGGCCAGCTGGACCTACAGGTGCTGACTCTACAGTCCCAGGGCCTGTAGGACCCCCTGGACCAACTGGTCCATCGGTAACTGGGCCAACTGGTGCAACTGGCCCCGCAAACTTCGAACTTGTCGGTGCACAGTACTTGGGCAATAGAGTATTGCAAGAAGAAGATTCTGCAACCATCGTAAAAATTAACAGCTCGTCCCTAACAACTGTGACAGTTCCTGCCGATGGAGAAAACGGTTACACATTCCCTGAGGGCACGCAAATTGTGCTTACTCAGTTGGGTGTGGGTCAGTTTACGGTAGAAGGTCAAACAGGTGTTTTAATTAATTCAGAAGGTAGTCGATTCACAACGAAGGCTCGTTACTCGGTTGCTTCCTTAATTAAACTTGGTGCAGATGAGTGGTTGCTAAGCGGAAACTTGGTGGCTTAATGCTTATATCAACTCACGCAATGCACGCAACTCTGCCCGCTCCTTTAGTCACTGCAGGATGGCAACAAGTAGTTGACTCAACTTTTGGAACAAGCAACATTCATTCAATAGCAGCAGATGCTTCAGGTAACTTGGTTGCGGTTGGTAGCTCAGGTAAGATAGCAAAATCTGTTGACGCAGGTCTTAACTGGACTCAGCAAGTTTCTCCTTTTTCTGAAAGCAGTATTTATGCCGTAAGCCACGGGGACGATACTTGGGTAGCTGCAGGTAGTTTTGGAAAAATGGCTACTTCACCAGACGGAGAAAACTGGACACTTGTTAATTCAACTTTTGGTGCAAGTGCAGTTTTAGGTATTGACTACCTACCCTTCGCTTCACTCTGGGTTGCCGTAGGTGCATCAGGAAAACTTGCTACCTCTGTTGACGGTTCTCAATGGCTGCAGAGGGCATCTTCTTTTCAAACTACATTTATTAATAGCGTGCATGCATCTGTCAATCTAGCTGTTGCAGTCGGATTTGATGGAAAAATTGCCACCTCACCAAACGGAGTTACTTGGACTCAAAGAGCATCCTCGTTTATTACAAGCACGATATTTGATGTTGCCTCAAAGCCAGATGCTAGCGAGTACGTTGCTGTTGGCGATTCAGGGAAGGTTGCAGTGTCATCTGATGCAGAAACTTGGACACAAATCTTTCCAACAAGTAGCTTTGGTTCCTCATCAATAAAAGGCATAGCAGCTGTCGAAGATAGTTACACGGCAGTGGCTTCTGCAGGCAAAATCGGTACAGCGTTTGAGCCAGACTTCTGGACGCAGAGAAATTCAACTTTCACACTCTCGAGCATAAACGACGTGATTATTGCAAACAACATTGGAGTAGCTGTAGGTAATAACGGAAAGATAGCCTACTCGGCATAGGGAGATATGTTTTCTTACAAGATACTTGAGTCAGAACGGGGTCCACTAGTGCAAATCTTGCACGGTAGCAATGTCATAGACGAATGCGGACCATGGGAAAGTTTGGGCTCTGCCATCGAATGGGCAGACTCATATGTAACAGCAAAAAACAATGGACTAGTCGAGCCAATATATTGAACCAAATAAAACAAAGTACAATAGATACATTGAGAGAGGAGGGCTAAAGTGGCAGCGATTGATTTCCCAGAACCCACGGTTGTCGGTGAAGAATTTACCGTAAACGGCCAAACTTGGGTATGGACTGGGACAGTTTGGGAAGCCCTCCGAGTAACTCCTACAGGACCTACTGGTCCTCAAGGTATTCAGGGTCCTACAGGTGCGACAGGTGCAACTGGTGCAACAGGTAACCAAGGTATCGTTGGCCCCACTGGCCCAGTGTCAGACGTTGCAGGACCGATTGGACCAACTGGTCCTACTGGTCCTCAAGGTATAACGGGGCCTCAGGGGACTCAAGGACCGACTGGAGAACGAGGATTTACTGGACCTACTGGTGCAGATTCAAACGTTACTGGACCGCAAGGACCCACTGGCCCTCGTGGGCAGACTGGGCCAACTGGTACTACTGGTGCTCAGTCTGAAATTCCAGGCCCAACGGGACCCACTGGACCCCCTGGTAAATTTACTGCTAGTGCAACCCAGCCAGACATCTCAACCTCAGTGAACGGAGATGCTTGGTTCAATACTCAAAACGCCAAAACCTATGTATATAACAATGGCGTTTTTGTAGAAGTTGCAAGCGGTAATGACGGTGCAACTGGTCCAACAGGAGCTAATAGGTCTTTCCCCGTTTCCGCTAGCTGGTGGCTCGGAGTATAGAAATTTTAAAAATCACAAAAATCATAGAATGCTATCCTAATAGGGGTTTTCAGAGCGAAAGAGGTATCTACTAATGCCAGGTTTTCTAGGCGGTAGCGGCGGTGCATCAGGTGGTGCAGGCGGAGAAATTACTTTTCCCAAAGAGTTTATTGACCCAGTAACTAAACTTAGGGTATCCCAGCCAGAAAACCTGATTGACACCGACTTCGAATATGGTCTGCAACCCACCAAATGGGAAACAGTTGAGCTTATCAACAACACCCCCTCATTCTTTTCTAAGTCTGGCGACACAACCATTCCTGGAATTCTTTCCATTACTACAACCGCTGGAACACGTGAGATTATTGTTAACACTGCTCTAGACCACGGGTTGGCAGTCGGTATCCCAATTAACGTTCAAGGAACTAAGTCTGTCACAGCCGACGGGTCTTATATTATTAACTCAATCCCAGACACTAGGACTTTTACGTATCTGTCTCGTGACCTTCAGGAAAACACTAGTGCTATTGAAGACCTCTACACATCTATCATTACTGGCGAGTTCTTTCAGGGCTCTCAGCTAAGAATTGCAGAAGCCGATGGTATTGTTACAGATGCAGGCAGTCCTTCTGTTCTAACAGTTACTACAGAAAACCCACACGGGTTTGGACCAAACACACCGTTCTACTTCCTAAACTTAAACTCCACAATCTCACAGGAGTTCGAAGCCGCTAATACTGCTGCTAAGTCTTTTGACTCCTCTAACTCCGCAACGGCACAGAGCTTCGATGGTTCTAACACCCTTTCAAGTCTTAACATTGATTGGTCAAACAGTGCAACTGTTGGTGGTGCTACGAGCACAGTTAACGGAGCAAACTCAACCAACAACACAATTACCGTTGCTCACGGCACAGAAAACTTTGTAGGTTTGCCAATTGGTCAGCCCCTTTACTATGATGTTTCCGCATCACTTGGATACTTTTCTGTCAACCCCAGAGGTGTTGTATTTTTAAAAACCAATGATAGTCTAGACGTTGGTTCATCTACCTTTCAAGTAAGTCAGGTACCAGATGGCGCTGCCATTAATATTGAGTCCAATGTTGTCGGCACATTCCAAATTGCAAATCAAGCTCGTACTTTTGCTGGAAATAACCGAAACGCATTAACTGAAACTACTATTGATGTTTTGCAAGGACCCCCTCAAGTTTTTGATGCAACAAATGCTTCAGGCGTTGAGGCAGAGGTTACAGGGTACAGCGGTGGTCAAATTACTGTAGAAAGCTCAACTTTTCTCGACTGGTATCAAGGTGCTATGGTTTTTTACTCAACCACAGGCTCTGCGGCTTCAGGGTTGACCGATGAAACTACCTATTTTGTTGACTCTTTCTTCCGTCAAGGAGTTAGTGACCTATACTCATTTACGCTCAAGCCTCTTCCTGACCAGTCAGTAGTTACTAGCATTTCAGGTGGAACGGGGACGCAAACTTTCAAGCAGATATTTGTTTCGCTTGATAAAGACATTTTCCACGTCAAAGACAACGGGTTTTCAGAGAAAGATATGGTTGAATACCAATACCCTGCAAACGAAAGATTTGGTGTAGGAAATCAAGACCAAATTAAAGATTTTTACTTTGTCACAACTAAGTATGACGCTCACAATATAGAGTTGCTTGAAACTACGGGCTCTCTAGACCCTAAAACTGTGGCCATTACAGTTGACCGTGGTGAAGAAATTACTCCTACCTCTGCAACCCCGATTGGGCTTACTGCGCCAATAACCTTTGCAGTTACGAGTGGTGTTCTTCCTACAGGACTTTCACTGAATACCAGTACTGGCTCTGTGACTGGTACTCCTGTAGAGGTAGTTGAAGCCCCAGGTAGAGAAGTAGTTATTACTGCAACAGATGCTAACGGCACAGAAGTTTTCCAGACTCACACATACATTATTAATGCCACAGTTGGAAGCATTAGTCCAGAAACAGTTTCTAGGGAAAATATTTTTGCTGATGAAGCTATAACACCAACACCTACACCAACAACTGAAAACTTAGTTGACCCAATTGTTTGGGATATTTCAAGCAATAACCTGCCTACTGGACTTTCTCTCAACACCAGTACTGGTGTTATTTCGGGTACGCCTAGTGAGGTAATCGATGAGCCTGGACGTGACGTTATTGTTAGAGCGACAGACGTTGGAGGTTTAGAAGCATTCCAGACAGTGACTTTCCAAATTAACGAACCACCAGAGCTGTATTCATTCTCATCTGCAACATTCACTTCAGGCGGGAGAGTTGGTCGAATTGGACCGAACTTGAGTGAATCGAGAAACGGTGTTGGCAATCCCAGCTGGGCAACAACTTATTTACAACAGGCAGGCTTTACAGGTTATTTAAGGTGGACCGTACCAGCAGACGCAATTTATAGAATAACTGCGGCTGGAGCTCAAGGTGGAAATTCTCAAGGTAGCGCTGGTCCTGCAGCAATAATTAGAGGAGATTTTACTTTAAATGAAGGAGAATTTCTTACAATTATTGTTGGTCAAGAAGGCCCTGATGCTAGTTATACAGGTGCTGGTGGCGCAAGCGCTGTAGTTAGACAAAGTTCTGACTCTCCTCTAATTGTTGCTGGTGGTGGCGCTTCTGGGAATACTGGAACTGGTAACTCGGACTCTTTTGGTCAAATGAGAACATCTGGTGGTCAGGGAAATCCTGACAGGGCTGGAGGAGTAAACGGACAGGCGGGCGCAGCGCCACGTAACGAATATAACGGTGGCTCGGGTGCTGGTTTTTACGGGCAAAACACTAGCCGTTCTGGTAACTTTGGCGGTTCAGGCGGACAAAGGTACACTAGCGGCTTTGAAGGCGGAGTTAGGGGGAACTACTCTGGTAACGCCTCTACTGAAGGAGGTTTCGGTGGCGGTGGAGGCTCTGGATATGGAGCTGGAGGCGCTGGCGGATATTCTGGAGGCGGACCAAACAGTACAGCAGGTAGCGGTGCATCTGGTGGCGGAGGTGGAGGAAGCTTCATAGCCACGGGTGTTGCCAATCCTGCAACGTCGACTGGTTCATGGTCACGAACTGGTGGTGAACCTGACGCGGCTTATGGAGGAAGCGTTTCCAACATAGGTTCATACAATTCGGGCCCTGGCTACGTTACGATTCAGAAGCTTTAAGGAGAAAATAGATGTCAATTAACATAACCTCTGTTGGAGGAGCTGGTACGCACTCCTTTAGGCGCACCAATATTAATACAGAAGAAGATTACATCTACTTTAAAGATGAGGGTGACGATGTTATACCCTCTACATTGACTGTTGGTTCGACATTTATCTATGCTGACAGAATTGGTAATCTTACTGGATTTAGTGATGGTGGGCTCGTCTACGTTACAACTGAAGAGCCTAAAAAGCTAACTTTCAGCGCGACTGATGGCGGTACTGCTATAAATATTACTGATTACTCGCCTGGTCAAATAGCTTTTAACAACCCTATTGTGTTTGACAATGCATTAAATATTGGTTCGTCTACTCCTTCTAACCAAGCTGTTAAGTATTACACAGACGGGACGCCTCTTACAGGTCTTACAAGCGGGGAAACTTACTTCTTAAAGAACGTTTCTATTGACAGCTTTGCTGGTCAAAGTGCCCTTTACAACTTTACAAGCCACACATTTACTACTGGAAACAAAACAGGCAGGACTGGACCTACCTTTTCTCAGCTAACAAACGATTACATCGGCTCTGCCCCCTGGGTCCAAGACTACCTAAGCGAAGGTGACTTCACTGGGTACCAAGACTGGACAGTCCCTGTTTCAGGTATTTACCGTTTTGATGTAAAAGGTGCTTCTGCCTATGAAGGCGATGGGTCAGGAACAGCTGGTAAAGGAGCTAGACTCCGCGGAGAAGTTTCCCTCACCAAAGGTGAAATTATTACCATTGCTGTTGGACAGCAAGGAACTGCGCCATCAAACGGAGACACTTATGGTGGTTCTGGTGGTGGAAGCTTTGTTGTACGTAAGAGTTCAACTGAGCCACTCCTTGTAGCAGGTGGAGGTTCAGCAGATGCTGGTGCTACAAACGGTATCGATGCTGTCACCACAGTAAACGCTGCCGAATCATCAAGCGTTGAGCTTGGGGGGCAAGATGGAAACGGTGGAAGTGCTCAGGACTTTAGCCGTTCAGCTGGTGGTGGAGGTTTCTTCAGCCGAGGCGAGGATTCAAGCTTTGGCGAAAAAGGTGGAGGCTCTTTCCTAGATGGGCTGACAGCTGACAGCAACCTTTCTCGTACAGGTGGCGAAGGTGGTTTTGGTGGTGGAGCAAGCTCTGATGCACAAACTTCTGGACAGTCTGGTGGTGGCGGCGGCTACTCTGGAGGCTCTGGTGCTCGTACAACTGCAGCCAATGAAGTTGGTGGCGGTGGAGGTTCTTTTGCTGCCGTAAGTATTGAAAATTTGGCTACATCTGACGGCTCATACAACAGCTCAACAAACTTTAACAGTCAGCAGATTACAGACCTGAATAGCTACAACACTGGCGATGGCGAGATATCTGTGGAAGTTGTTTCCACTTTTACCGCTGGCAACGAGGTCTACCCAACAGCTGCAGACGCTGCTGCTGGTACAAACCAAATTGCTATTGCACCAGCTGGTAACTCTTATCACTCAATCGTGCCAATCAACTTCGACATCGAAAATGACCTTATCTACAGCCCAGCTCCGCACACTTTGGCATCTGGTGAGGCTATCGTACTTAACTTTAACGAGTCAGAGCCTGTCGGTGTGTTTAACGGTCAAATTTACTACGTTGACGTTGTTGACGCTTACAGCTACAAGCTAAGCACTACACAAGCTCCAAACTACACATTGATTAATTTCACAGTTCCCGCTGGTCGAGAGGTGGGCACTAGTTCTACTTTAAGCCGAGTAATTGTAAACACAGTCACTAACACTCTTACTATCAATAACCACGGATTCCTTGTTGACCAGCCACTACTCTACGATAACGGTGGCGGAACTGACATTACTCCCTTACAGTCAGGACAACGGTACTACATTGATGAGGTAGTTAACGCAAACCAAATTAAGCTAAAAGTTGCTTTAGATGCACCGCAGCCAATTAGCTTTACTTCGGCAGGAACTGGTACTTCACACAGTTTCTTGTTCTTGACCGTTGACGCTGGAGATGACAGTCTCTACATTCCAAACCACGGTCTTGTTTCTGGTCAGTTGGTTACTTACAATAAAGGTGGCTCAAGTAATGTAGTAATCCCAGGGCTCACCGATGGAAACCAGTATTACATCTTGAGAGAAGATGCCAGCATTGTAAAGCTAGCATCAGATTCTGAACTTTTAAACGTTGTAAACATTCTTAATCCAGACCCATGGCCTGCAACGGGAACGCACTCTCTCGTTGTAACCTCGCTTGACTTTGTGAATGACATTATTACAATTCCAAGCCATGGCTTCCTAACTGGTGAGCTGGTCGAGTATGATTCCCGAGGTCAAACCGAGATTGCTGGACTTACCTCGGGTACTCCTTACTATGTTATTGAAGTAGCAGGCGGTGACCAAATTAAGCTGGCAACCACACCGCAAAATGCAATAGACGGCATAGCCGTTGATTTGCAAGAAAGCCCTGCAGGTGTTGGAAGACACTCGTTGCGTTCTCTGACAAAAACTCCCGACGGTACATACTCAATTACTACCGTACCAACCCCAACTACTTTTACTGCTGAGGCATCTGGAAACGTTCCAGTTATTGAAAAGATTTTCAACCCAAGGTCTACTGCAGACTTGACTAGAAATGCCTTCTTTCTGCCATCTCACGGATTCTTAACAGGAACAAAAGTTACCTATTCCCAAGGAGATGCAGCTACTGACATGGGCGGTTTGACTGATGACACAGATTACTTTGTTGTCACTGCTAACAATGACTACATCCGTTTAGCAGCTACCGCAGACGATGCGGCCAGCGGTGTGACCTTAGATATTACTGGGTTTGGAACTGGCGTTGAGCACTCATTTACTGCGGACCAGATTAATGGTAACGTAACTGGTGGTGGCTCAGTGACCGTTGCTGCTGGTTCGGTGCTGGTGAATGGTAGTGGTACTCAGTTCTCTAAGGTTCTAAAAGTGGGTGACACATTTAGGCTTTACCCAGATAACGTTGAGACCTCAATCACATTTGGCGAGTCGGACGTAAACACCACAACTGACATTATTACTAAAGCACACTCGTTCTCAACGGGTGACATTGTTAAGTTTAATGCAGGTGGCGGAGTGTCTCCAAGTCCATTAATTAGTGGTTATTACTATTTTGTCCGCGCAGTTTCTAGTACAGAAATTACACTTCACAATTCCGAAACCGACGCAACCACTGACACTAATGCTATTGACTTCAACACAACTGGCTCTGGCTCCAACTTTACTCTTACAGAGACCGAGCTATCTAGTCCAATTATTCGTACAATTACTGCTGTTGGGTCTGATACACAGATTACAGTAGACCGCCCATACGCTAGTGGTTACAACGCAATCTCCTATTCATTCCCCACATTCCTATATGTACGCCCTTCGGGATACAGTCTGCACCGTCCATTCGATGGTGGAGTAGAAATGTCCAGTGGAACAAGTACTTGGTTTGGTCAAATAATTAGGCAGACTCGTAAGTACTTCCGTTACCAGTCAGGTAAGGGCATTCAAACTTCAGCTGGTATTAACTTCCAGCCCTCAATTGACCTTGAGAGTATGACTAAGTTTGACAACAGCACCATTGAAGCCAAGACTCGTCGCCCACACGGGTTGCTGTCTGGTCTATTTGTTCGAATCAGCCAAGCTACCGACTCCTTCGGGGACCCAAGTCAGGTCTACAACGGAGACTTCCAAATTACTGTTGTTGACCAGACAACTTTCCGCTTCGGTCAAGACATGACTGGTCAAGAAGACAGAGCTTATGGATTTGGGCAGTTCTACGTACGTGAGTGGACTAATGGAGCAGTTCGTTCTGGAATGTTTGACTTCCAGAACGGCATGTTCTACGAGTTTGACGGAGAAGAAATCTACTGCGTCCGTCGTTCTTCCACCCAGCAGATGGCTGGAACTATTGCGGCTTTGCAAGGTTCTGAGCTTGTCTTCGGAACAGGAACCAACTTTAGTGCTCAGGTAGACGCAGGCGACTTCATTGTCCTTCGAGGAATGACATACAAAGTTGTGTCGGTAGATTCAGACACACGTATGGCTATCCGCCCTGAGTACAAAGGTGCATCTGGCTCTGAAAAAGAGTTTGACCCAAGTGAAGTTGTAAATACTGGAACTGATACATTTCAACTTATTGGTCACGGGTTTAGTAATTTGCTTCCCGTTGTGTACAACGCAATTGACGGCGAGCCAATCGGCGGTTTGATTAACGGTAGAACATATTATGTTGACCTAATCAATAACAATAACTTTAGGTTGCTGGCAAGTCCAGACGCACAAAGCAATGTTTCTCTTTCCAGTGCTGGCACAACCAATGTTCACTCATTTGTGCCAGCTAAGTCAGGAATTATTGCTACTAAGACTGTAGATACTAAGGTTCCTCAGGCGGACTGGTCAATTGACCCATGCGACGGCTCTGGTCCAACTGGATATAACCTAGACCTTTCCCGCATTCAGATGGTTTACATGGACTACTCTTGGTATGGAGCTGGAAAGATTCGCTTTGGTTTCAAGACCACAGACGGTCAAGTACAGTACACGCACGAGTTCGTACACAACAACAACTTGTACGAGTCTTACTTCCGCTCTGGTAACTTGCCAGCTCGCTACGAGGTTCTTACTCGTGCAAACCCAACTTACATTCCTTACCTGTTCCACTGGGGAACCTCGGTAATGATGGATGGAACGTTTGATGATGACAACGCTTATCTGTTTACCGCAGGTAGTCAGACACTTAACGTGGCTGGTACTACGCCTAAGTCATTCTCATCCGCTGGCATTGACCTTGACACTGATTTGTTCACAGTGCTGGAGCACGGTTTCCGCTCAGGAGATGTATTGCAATTCCAAGCAATTGCAGCAGATGGGTTCCCATCTAATGACAACCAAAACCCTGCAACTGAAGTGGTTGGCACACAGACTCTGCCAAACTTGACTAACTCTGCCAAGTATAAGGCTTTCGTAAACTCCCCTAACTTAATTCACTTGACGCCAGAGGATGCCACCATCACAGTTGGTGGAACATTTTCTAGGTCAGGCTCTACGGTTACGGTTGTTACTGCAGCAGCACATAACATTCCCGCTGACAATAACGTAGGTATTTACTTTGTCTATGACGGAAATGGTGATGTCATTGCGGGTCTTCCAGAGTCATACGTCGGACCAGTCACTGTGACAAACTCAACTACGTTTACTTTTGAGGCAGAGGGCTCTGAAACAGTGTCTGCAACCGAAATTCCAGGAGCTGCAATTGGAGAGGTTCTTAATTTCACCAGTCGTGGTAACACTCAGTTTACCTACTTCCTGTTCCCAGATGGTTCGTTGAACAACACCTCGGGGCCAAACTACCAGCCACTGATTTCTCTCCGCTTGAGTCCATCAGTATCTGAAGGTTTGACTGGAGCGTTAGGTGACCGAGACGTCATCAACCGAATGCAGTTGCGATTGCAAGAGGTTGGTATCTCAAGTAACGAGCTTGTTGATGTGAAGATGCTCCTAAACGGACGTCTAAACAACTTGAACTTTACTGGCGTGGACTCTCCATCCCTGACTCAGATTGTAGAGCACACTGCTCAGGACACTATTTCTGGTGGAGTTCAGGTATACAACTTCCGCGGTTCGGGTACAGAAGAAACAGTTGTAAATGTTGCAGAACTGTTTGAGCTGTCTAACTCTATCCTTGGTGGTAACTCTATCTTCCCCGACGGGCCAGATATTATTACTATTGCAGTATCACGACTCACAGGAAACGAGACACGTACTTCAGCGAAGCTATCGTGGACAGAAGCACAGGCTTAGGAGAGTAGGCAAATGCCAATATCAAGACTTGGAATTGCCAACCCAAGTGCAAATACAGACACAGTGTTGGCGGGTTTCAACGCTGAACACTTGGTGTCGGTGGTTGTTGCCAACAAGGCAGTAGTCGCCACCCCCATAACTCGTGTCAGTATTTGGATTGTGCCTGCTAACGCAACTATAGAAGCTCAGTATGCGTACATTGCATTCAACTTACAGCTAGGTGTTGGAAGTTCATTTGAAACTTTTCGCTTTGGTGTTGTAAATGGTGACACCGTCTATGTACGCTCTAGTACAGACAACACCTCTTTCAGCATCAATGGAATACTGCAGGATGATGCTCAGTTTGCAAGAAATGTTTCTGAGACGTTTACCAATAAAACTATTAGAGGTACTGAAAACACTCTCCTCCTTGATAAAGGCGACACAGCTGACCGTCCTTCAACCCCCGAGTCAGGCTATACCCGATTCAACACAGAAACCAACAACTTGGAGGTTTACACAGGTGAAGGGCTTTGGGAGGCTGTTGGAACTGGAGAAGGCGAGGCAGGTCCAGCTGGTGCAGATGGTACAGATGGTGACTCACTAAATATTAGAGGTAGCGTATTTGACTCAACATACCTACCTGAAAACACAAACGACTTAACTTTTACTGTCACAGTTGAATCAACCTCTGAAGGTAATAAGTACTTTATTAATGGCGAGCTTCACCCAGACCTGTATCTTGCACCTGGTGGAACATATGTGTTTGACCAATCAGATGCATCTAATGCCACACATCAGCTCTATTTATCTGAAACCTCCAATGGGCACCATGAGTTAGGTGGCACGGTGGGTGAAGCCGAGTATACAGAAGGAGTCACTTACACAGGCGCTGCTGGGACAGACGGTCAGTTAGTCTTTATTGTGCCAACCGAAGTTGGTTCAGGTGAAGCTGCAGCTAGTAACGTACCAAACACCCTTTACTACGTCTGCGTAAATCACTCGGGTATGGCTGGCGATAGCGAAATTAGTATTGCTGATAACGCTAATAATGACGCTTTTATTGCTACTGACACTGGCAACTTGCATACTAGAAATGAAGCAAGCTGGTCAGATGTAGGTCGTTTTGTCGGACCTACAGGGCCTAGTGGTGCTGACGGTGCAGACGGCGCAATTGGTCCAACAGGTGCAACTGGTGCGACAGGTGAGCAAGGTGGCTCAATTAATCTTTTAGGTAGCGTTGCTACAGTAGGAGACCTACCAAGCTCAGATAACACCGTAAACGATGCATACGTTGTAGCTGCTGATAGCAATGTCTATGTTTGGGATGGTTCGGCATGGAACAGCGTTGGTCCAATTGAAGGCCCCACTGGGCCCACTGGTGAAACAGGTGCAACTGGGCCAACTGGTGAGACTGGTGCAATTGGCATTACTTGGCAAGGAGCCTGGGACTCTGGCACCTCTTACTCTGAAAACGACGGGGTAGAGTATCAAGGAAGTTCCTACGTAGCAATTGTCACTAGCCCTGCTGTCGGGACTACTCCAGACGGTTCAGCAGATTGGGACCTAATTGCTCAAAAGGGTTTAGATGGGTCAGGCACTGGCTCTACTATAGAGGTAACGTCCACTACTGACGCAACAACTTTTGTTGGACTGTATGAAGACGCTACAGGAACTATTGGTGGTAAAACCAACTCTGGAATTGTCTATGATGCAGCTTCTGAAAAGTTAACTGTTACAAGTATAGAAACAGAAAGCATACAAGCACCAAGCTCCATAACTGGAACTTACAGCATTGTATCTCCGACAACAATTACTTTAGATGCTACGGATGAAATTTTAAACAATGCACCGATAAGGCTTGTTAACAAAACAGCAGCTCAGATGGGCACTCTTGTTGCCTCGGTTGGCTCTGTAATTTATAACATTGACGATGATTTGGCTTATTACTATGACGGTGCAAGCTGGAATAGTTTGCAAGGACCTGCTGGTGCTGACGGCGCAGATGGTGCAGACGGAGCAGATGGTGCAGAAGGACCAACTGGACCTGCTGGACCTGCAATTAATGCAATTGCTACTCTTGACGTTGCCAATAACGGCTTTAGTGCTTATACCTTTAATAGTCACTACAGTGGTGACAACCCCACCGTATATGCATTAGGTGGTACTACTCTGGCATTCGATTTGACAAATGTCTCTGCCAGCCATCCTTTCTTAATTCAGGAAGACTCAGGTTCAGGGTTTGCAAACATTACAACTGGAATTATCCACGTTGCAGATGATGGAACTGTTACTGAGGGTTCTGGGGCACAAGCTCAAACAAGCGGCACTGTTTACTGGGAAGTTCCTATTACAAGTGCTTCTACTTGGCAGTACATCTGTCAAGTTCACTCAGCTATGGTCGGGTCTCTTGTAATTAAATCACTATCCACTATCTAAGGAGTAGACAGTGGCGAATGAGAAGAAGTACACAGTCACCACACCAAACTACGAAACAACTTTGGAAGTTTGGAAAGAGTTAACCGCAGACACTTCTGAGTCTGAAAGGATACCAGCACGACCAGTTTCTGTATCTAATGAACGAGCCAGCAATCCTAGAAACACCGAATATTGGCTTACAGACGAAGAAGCTAAAGAGCTGAGGCAAGACCCCAGAGTTCAATCAGTAGAGCAGCTTGAAACGCTTGCTTTGAAAAAAAGTGCATTTCAATCAGGAAATTTTTCTAAAGCCTTTTCTTCTGCCGACGAAGAAGACATCGTAAACTGGGGGCTAATAAGGCATATTCAAAACACTGATACATTTAACGGAAATGATTTACCGAGCGGTTCGCCAACTTACGATTACGTATTAGACGGCACTGGCGTAGATGTAGTAATCGTAGACAGTGGGATTCAGCCAGACCACCCAGACTTTCACGATGCCGATGGAGTCAGCAGGGTGAGACAAATAGATTGGTTTACGGAGTCTGGCGTATCTGGAAGTATGCCGACTGATTTCTACACAGATTTTGATGGTCACGGAACTCAGTGTGCGAGCATTGTGGCAGGAAAAGTTAACGGCTGGGCGAAAAATGCTGATATATATGCAATTAAATTAGATGGACTACAAGGTGCTTCGGACCCAAACGGAGGAATATCAATAGCAGATACGTTTGACTGCATACTTGGCTGGCACAACAATAAAAACAACGGACGACCAACTGTAATCAACAACAGTTGGGGTCTAGTTGTTTACTGGAATACTGATACAGAGGAACTGGCCTTTGATACCGAGTTTACAAATACTACCTATGCCATAACAGGTGGTTCTTATAGAGGAACGCCTTGGACTGGAGGTACTTTTGACAACGCTAAAGGTCACGTGGGAGCTGTCGCTGGTTCTAGCAATATACGACAAATGCCCTACAGAAGTGCGTCAATAGATGCAGACGTGCAGACTCTGGCAAATGCAAACGTAGTGTTAGTTAATGCTGCTGGAAATGAGTATCAAAAAATAGATGTTGTAGGCGGAGTTGATTACGACAACTATGTCGCAGCAACTGGACTGTCTGACTATTACTACCACCGTGGAACAAGCCCATTTTCACCTTTCCCAGAGGGGTTTGAAGTGCCAGCTATGGCCGTAAATAACATATCAGGCGAGTTCGGCACAGTCTTTAGCAACAAAGGTCCAGCCACACCAGTATATGCGGCAGGGGAAAGTATACTTGCGGCTAACATATTCGGATTTGTCTATTACGGAAATACTGGCAACTTCTACTACTCAGTTAGTGGAACATCTTTTGCTGCCCCACAAATAGCAGGAATGGCAGCTTTACTGTTACAGATGCATCCAGATTGGACTCCCCAGCAAGTAACAAAGTGGTTTGTAGATAATGCTGCAAAAGACCAGCTTAGAGATACTGGATTAGACGATGACTACACAGCCAACTTTTCGCTTTTGGCAGGAGAAAACAACGTTGCGTTTTTCCCCAACGCTGGGCAGAGACCATTCGAGATTAGCTAAGTAAGATAGAATATAACAAAGAAGGTTTGAGGAAATATGCCAATTGAAAGAATCGGAGTTGCGCAACCCCCTGCGTTTGTCGACACCTACACTGAGCTCGGCACTGCCACCAAAACCACAGTTGCATCGGTAATTGTTGTAAACAGAGGCAATACCGACATGACAGCAACAGTGTATGTTGAGCCCTTTGGCGCTCCTGGTGCAATAAATGAGCGTGCATACATCGTTGACAACATTACCGTGAGCATAGGTCAGACATTCGAGACCTTTAGGTTTGCACTAGACGTTGGTGACAAGATTTTCGTTGGTGCCTCCACAAACAATGCAGCATTTGTTGCAACTGGACTTTATGACCAAGTAGGCCGTGCGAATATCACATATCAAGTGGCTACACCAAACTCTCCACAAATTGGAGATATTTGGATTGACCAGGGTAGCAACGACGAAATTAAAGTCTATAACGGCTCTGAGTTTGCAACTATTGCTAGCGCTGCCCCTCAAGGCCCAACAGGACCAGCAGGAGAAGCAGGTGCCGAGGGGCCTACTGGACCTACAGGACCTGACGGTTCCAGTGTCCGAATTCTTGGCACTTACGCTACGGTAGACTTGCTTGAGCAAGACAACCCATTAGGAAATCTGGGAGACGCATACTATGTCACGGGCGAAGACGAGTTGTATATCTGGTCACAACTTAATCAAGAGTGGGCACCAGGTGGTCCTCTCGGTATTACAGGCCCGACAGGAGCTACGGGTGCAACGGGTCAATCAGGCCAAACCTTAAGTATTCTTGGCACGGTTGCAACCGTAGGAGACTTGCCTATTCTTGGCACTTTAAACGAGGCATATGTTGTTTCAGAAAATGAAAAATTATATGTTTGGGACGACGAAAATCAAGAATGGGACGAGGCTGGTAATGTTGGGGTTGAGGGTCCTACAGGTGAGACTGGGCCTACTGGTGCTACTGGGCCTACTGGTGCTGGTACTATCACTGGTCCTACCGCTCCAGCTAGTGCTTCTGCCACTGGTGACCCAGGAGACTTTTTTTGGGACTCTGATTACATGTATATTTGTGTAGCAGTCGACACGTGGAAAAGAGTTGCCATTTCTACTTGGTCATAGCTTTAAATAAGCTAAACTGTAGGAATAATGACAAACAACAATCTACCCAACTGGTTTGCCAATGACGGCGAAGCTAACTTCCAAAACATACTTACTCCTGAGCTGAAGGGCAAACCTGCTCGCCTTCTGCAGATTGGCTCTTACGCTGGAGACGCTAGTTTTTGGCTATATGAAAACTTGCTAAAAAATAGTGAAGCTGTTTTGGTAGATGTTGATACGTGGGAGGGTTCAGATGAAGTTGCTCACAAAGAACTCAACTGGTCAACGGTAGAAAACGTTTATGACGTAAAAACAAGACAAGCAAGACTTGACCGAAAAATTTTAAAGTTAAAAACTACAAGCGACGCTTTTTTTAAAAATAATCGAGAGCTATATGATTTTATCTATATTGACGGTGACCACACTGCGTACGGAGTGATTAAGGACGCTGTAAACGCTTTCGAGAGCCTGCACACTGGTGGAATTATCGCATTTGACGACTATGACTGGCGAGGTGGAACTGGACCAGCCGACAGACCCCGCATGGCGATAGACGCATTTTTAGAGATTTATAGGGACAAGGTAAAAGTCCTGCTTAAAGGCTACCAATGTTGGATAAGAAAGATAGGCTAAAGACATGAAAGCAGCAATCTACACAATCGCACTAAACGAAGAGCAGTTTGTCGAGCGTTGGTATGAGTCGGCAAAAGACGCAGACTACATTCTTATTGCAGACACAGGCTCTACAGATAAGACGGTAGAGAAAGCCGAAGCCCTTGGAATTAACGTTCTCAAAATTAAAGTA
>Ga0209937_1000173_pt1 | contig 21912 bp, 29 predicted proteins | sample SalPon1_B_H2O_MG_FD_185699 | JGI IMG/M metagenome (GOLD analysis project Ga0209937, IMG submission 185699) | Salt pond water microbial communities from South San Francisco under conditions of wetland restoration - Salt Pond MetaG R1_B_H2O_MG... | ecosystem: Environmental > Aquatic > Non-marine... | reverse complement strand
AAATTCATTGATAAGCGTTGGAAGAAAAAGTGTTTGCTTAAAGAACAGCCATACCTTAAATATTACAACAGTGATTAGTGTTTAGCATTACGCCTAACGTAATGCGTATAAGGTTAGTAGCGTGTAAATTATGTTACCCTTATGAATGAGGGTAACAAATGTAAAAAATCAATGAATACAAGGGATTGAATGTAAAAGCTATTAACTTTATACGGTGTTATGTATAGTATAGCGGATTGATAAACACTAACTTTAAATTAAGAACTGAATGAGTAATAATATATTTTTTGAGCGTGGGCAAATGGCTAATAAGCCAAATAACTACCTTTGGTTAGGCGACTGCCTTGAATTGATGCAAGATATACCAGATAAAAGTATTGATGCTATTATTTGTGATTTGCCATATGGAACAACTGCTTGCAAATGGGATAGTGTAATACCTTTTGAGCCACTTTGGGAACAGTATAAACGTATTATAAAAGATAACGGTGCTATTGTGTTATTTGGAAGCCAACCATTTACAAGTGCATTAATTAGTAGTAATTATAAAATGTTTAAATATGAATGGATTTGGGAAAAAAACGCTGGAAGTAATTTTGGTTCTGTAAGGTTTCAACCAATGAAAGAGCATGAAAACATTTTAGTTTTTAGCAAAAAAAGACATAATTATTATCCAATTAAACAAAAACGTTCAGCAAGTGGTGAAGCAAGGGTTTTAAGCAGTAAGATGACTTACAATAAAAATAAAAAAGCAGATTATATTTATGGCGATTTTAAAAATGAAACATTCAAAAAGAAAGCCGATAAATTAAGATGCCCAAGAAGTATTCAAAAATTTAATAGGGAAAGAGGTTTACACCCAACTCAAAAACCTTTAGAACTTCTGAAATATTTAGTTAAAACCTACACAAACGAAAACGATTGGGTATTAGATAACACTTGTGGAAGCAATACAACAGGAATAGCCTGTTATGATTTAAACCGAAATTATATTGGTATTGAAAAAGATATTGATATTTATAACGTTGCTAAAAAAAGGATGGAAAAAAATATATTATTACGTGCAAATGAGCAACAAACTCTGTTTAAGCAATGACTTTAGCTATATTGTACATAACGGACGAGTGTATGAGCAGTAGCCTTGAACGAGTTTAGATAAATGAATACAACTTTAAATTAACAACTGCAATAGTTAAAACGCCTAACGGCTATTGCTTATACACATTTGTTAGGCAACGTTATTATATGATTGGACAAATTAAACTACTCGGACACGAATACACAGAACCTACAGAAATAAGACTTTCAAATGGCTTATATATTTGTAGAAAAGGTGCTAAAGTAGTACTTACAGAGAAGGCTTTTTGTAACGAGGACATACATTATTTTGAAGAGAACCCTAAAAAACCTATACCGAAAGACACCATTGTTAAAATAAACTATTGTTGGGCTAATTTTGAAGGCACATTTGTTAATGTAAAACATAATGGTAAAAACTACGACATCAAGCCTTCGTCTTTGAAGCACGATTCCAATTTTGCCTAACTTAAACGTATATGGCACGTTTTAATGTGTTATATACGGTGTTACCTACTGTTAAAAAAGATTTTATGACTGAACCTAATATAGAATTACTAAACCAAGATTGTTTGCTTTATATGAAGCAATGCTCTGATAAAAAATTTGATTTGGCAATAGTTGACCCACCCTACGGAATAGGTATGGACTACCAAAAAGAATCGTACAACCAAGGCAAAAAAGGTGAAGGCAGAAGACATCGTAAACAATGGGATAAAAAAGGCTGGGATGATAATATACCAAGTAAAGAATATTTTGCCGAATTAAAGCGAATAAGTAAAAATCAAATTGTTTGGGGTGGCAATTATTTTATTGAACATTTAGAAAATACAAGATGTTTTTTGAGTTGGGATAAAATGCAAAGTTTTGCTGGAAGTGATTTTGAATTAGCGTGGACTTCTTTTGATAAGGCAAGCAAGGTTTTTAGAATGACAAGGATTGAAGCATATAGTAATAACAATAATGTAATAAAAGACCCATTTATAAAAATACATCCAACTCAAAAACCGATTAAATTATACGAATGGATTTTAAAAAACTTTGCGCAAAAAGGCGATAAAATAATTGACACGCATTTGGGTAGTGGAAGTATTGCGATTGCTTGTTATAATTACGGATTTGATTAAGTAGGACTTGAAATTGATAAAGAGTATTACACTAAAGCGAACAAAAGGCTTGAACATCGCAAAAAAACACCTAAGCTTTTTTAATTGTAGGTAACAGGCAAGTATAAACACAGTAAATTTTTAAGATTATGGAACGATTAATTGAAGACCTAACTAAACAGTTAGAGAAAGTAGTAAGAGAACACCCAATCGAGGTAGATAATGATACTTATTGGAGAGGTGTAAAAATTGGATTAGAAACAGCTATTAAAGTAGCACAAACCCTTAAAAATTAATTGGGTTTATGCATTGTTGTAAAATCGTTTTAATGTTTTACAACACAATATATCCTTAATTCAAAAAATTGCACCAGATGAAAACACTTAGAAACATTAAAACTATTAATGATTTAGAAACATATATTGATGGTTGCTTAAATGATTATAAATACGATTTAAGTACTCAAGAAGAAACAAAAGAAAATATAGCAAAATTAATATTGCATTTTGTAAATATAAACCAATGATTAACGAAACCTACGAACAACTAATAGAACCTAGCAATTTTAAAACTTTGTTTAATTCAAGAAGAGAGTTTGAAAGCTGGTTAGACTTAGGTACCAAAAAGGAACTTCAAGACACGTTAAAAGCATTTGAAAAAGCTGAAGAATATGAAATCTGTATTTTAATTAAAAATAAAATCCTTAGTATAAAATAATTTTATTATATTTGATACCGTAATAAAATACGGCTATGTTAGATATAATTGCTAAAGATCATAAAGAATGGATTGAAGTATGCAAAGGCTACGGAGTCGAGAAACACGCTGAAGACTTGGTCCAGGATATGTATTTAAAGTTAGCCGACTCTAATATTGACAATTCTAAAAATTATCGAGGTTACGTTTTTAGCACTTTAAGAAATCTTTGCTATGACTATCACAGGAATAACAATTTTAATATTAGCTTAATAGACAACCTTACAGAGGACACCGTACAAGCAGACGATGACTTACACCTAGAAGACATCGACAAAGCAATAAAAACACTAACCTATTTAGAACAACAAGTTTTAAAATATAATAAGATTGACGGTATAGGCTTGTGGGAAATCGAAAAAGAAGTGGGCATCAACAGAAAACTACTTTGGCAGGCAAAAAACAGAGCTATTGAAAAAATAGACAAATATTTAAAATCATGACAACAAAAGATTTTATAAACAATATCGACGAAAATCTGTATTATAATGTAGAAGGCACTACATTAAGTGTAAAAGGCAGTAAGCTAAAAGAACTCTATAAAAAGAAAATAGCTCAAGAGAACGCAAATAAACGCTATCTAAAGCTAGCTAAAAATAACAACTAATGAAATATAAAGGAAAACCAATAGAATACTTTGAAGGCTTAGACAAAAGAACAAGCGAGTACAAAGACTACAAAGAATGGAAAGCAAATCACGAACAAGAAAGCAAAGGTCTAGGAGACACAATAGCCAAAGCAACCAAGGCAACAGGAATAGATAAAGCAGTAAAGTTTATTGCAGGGAGCGACTGTGGATGCGATGAGCGAAAAGAAACGCTAAACAAACTATTTACCTATGATAAGCCAAAATGTTTAGAAGAGGACGAATACAATTACCTAACGCAGTTCTTTAAAAACCCACCAGAACTAGTAAGTGTAGACATCCAAAAAAAGATGCTAGCAATACATAACAGAATATTTACTAAGCAAGAACAGCCAACAAGTTGTTCAGCTTGTATTAGAAGAGTGTTTAATAAAATGAAGAAAGTTTTAGAAAGTTACTAAAATCAAAAGTTGATTTGTATTGATTATGGATAAGAGAAAAAACAACGGAGGTAATAGCACCAAAGCAAAAGGAGTAGATAAGCGAAAGAATGAATATCGTTTAGCCTTAGCAGAAGCATCAACTAAAGAAGATGTTATAAAGGTTATTCAAACAGTAAAAGACAAAGCAGTTAATAAACAAGATATTCAAGCAGCTAAATTATTCTTAGAATATTACTTAGGCAAACCAGATGCAAATATTGACATTAGGTCAAATGGTGAGACGCTATCATTTAACGAACTTGTAAACTTTGGCAGTAACTCTAAATGAGAAATATAAGCGAATAGGAAGCGATGCAAAATTCAGCATTGTAACTGGAGGGCGAGGGAGTGGAAAATCCTTTGCCCTTACTTACTTAATATGCCTTTTAAGCTATGAGAAAGGTCATAAGATACTTTATACTAGATACACGTTAAGAGCTGCATCAATATCAATTATTCCTGAGTTTATTCAGAAGATTGAGCTTATGGGTAAGCAAGCAGACTTTTATGTAACTAAAGATAGTATAATAAATAAAGTAACAAAATCTGAAATACTATTTAGAGGTATCAAAACAAGCTCAGGAGATCAAACTGCAAACCTAAAATCCATTCAAGGTTTATCCACCTGGGTATTAGACGAAGCCGAAGAGTTAACAGACGAAGACAAATTCGATACTATAAACTTATCTGTAAGGCAAGAGGGTGTTCAGAATAGAGTTATTTTAATTATGAACCCGACCACTAAAGAACATTGGATTTATAAAAAATTCTTTGAAGCTAAAGGAGTTAAGGCAGGAACAAATGATACAATAGACGATACAAATTACATACATACTACTTACCTAGACAACAAAGAAAACTTATCTGATAGCTTTATAAATGACGTTGAACGCATTAAAGAAACCAATCCAAAAAAGTATAAGCATAAAATACTAGGGGGATGGCTTGATAAAGCTGAGGGAGTTGTATTTAATAACTGGGAGTTTGGCAAATTCAATCCGAATAACCTCCAGACCTCATTCGGACTTGACTTTGGGTTTAGCGTTGACCCTGATACATTAGTTGAGGTTGCAATCGACAACAAAAAGAAAATTATTTATTTAAAAGAATGCCTTTACAAGAATGGCTTACAACTAAATGAACTTGCAACAATCATAACAGGAATAACAAAAAGAAGTTTAATAATTGCAGATAGTGCCGAACCTCGTTTGATTGCAGACCTAAAAAGCAGAGGAGCTAATATAAAGCCTGTTAAGAAAGGAACTATTGAAAGCGGTATAACTTTAATGTTGGATTATAAAATAGTCTTAGAAAGCAATTCTAACAACATAGCAAAAGAATTAAACAACTACACCTACTTAGACAAAGGCTCAAAACTTTATATTGATGACTGGAATCACGCAATAGATGCTGCGAGATATAATATCACTTACCAACTAGACAGTCCAAACAAAGGAAAGTATTTTGTATATTAAACAACAAAAAGACCATTTTTAACGTATAATAAATATGAAGCTGAAATTATTAATACCAGATAGCCAGAACGAAATACAATTACAATCGTTTCAAAAGTTTGTTCAAATAGAAGAGCCAACAGACTTTGACGTGTTAAATTGCTTTTATGGTATAGACCAAAAGAAAGGGTTTGGAATGAAAGCTAAAGACGTTACTGAACTTGTAAAAAATATTAATGAGTTACTAGAAGATAATCCAGAGGACTTAGTAACAACTTTCAAATTAGATGGTAAAAAGTTTGGTTTTATTCCAAACTTGGATAACATGACTTATGGAGAAAACAACGACATTATAAACTATATTAACGACCCTAAGTTATGGCATAAGTTAATGGCTGTTTTCTTTAGACCAATAACACAAGAGCAGTTTGGTAAGTATTTGATTGAGCCTTACGAGGGTAGCGATAAGTATTCAGAAATAATGAAGCGAGCGCCTTTAGATGCTTTGTTAAGTACCAAGGTTTTTTTTTACAATTTACTGAACGACTTTATGAGTTGTATCCCAGCTTATATACGAAAGGAGAGTCAACACCTTTCGGGAGAAAGTGGGGAGCTTATTCAGCGATATACCGACTTGCTGGAGGAAGATTTAACCACATTGAGGAAGTCACTAACGAGCCACTTCATAAGTGTTTAATGTTCTTAGAGTATGAAATAGACAAAGCAAACGAAGAGGCTAAAGAATATAAAAAGAAAATGAGATGAATTACATAGATGTTATAAACACAATTAAAACAGACCTCGAAGCAACTCCATTAATTAATAGAGTGCAAAATGAGGACTTAGATGACCTTGATATTGATAAGGCTAGTGTTTATCCTTTAGCTGCGTTTTATGTAAGCAACGTCGGTTTAAATAGCCCTACAAATACATTTACTGTTAATCTTTTGGTTATGGATATTCTAGATATCAACAACGAAACAAAAGAGAATAACAAAGACTTTATCTGGAATCAATCTTTAGCAGTCCTAAATAACTTTGTCAGCAGATTAAGACGTGGTGATTTGTTTGCTGATAGGTTGCAACTAGATGACGCTGATATAATTGCCGAGCCATTTACAGATAGATTTGATAAAGGGCTTGCAGGTATGGGTATAAGTTTAAGTTTAAATGTACCAAATGAGATGACTATATGCTAAACACTAGACAAGCCTTAGAGAAGTTTGGGAAAGGTACAGTTAAGCAATCCCGAAGCAACTTAACCCGAAAGGATAAGAATGTATCTAGGGAGTTGTATGATAGTATAAAGTATGATTTAGAGGTTGGTCCTAATAGTTTTAGTATTACTGTTAATATGGCAGACTATGGCAAGTTCCAAGACGAAGGAGTTAAAGGTGCTGACCCTAGTCTAGTTAAAAATGGTGTTCAGAAAGCACCGTCAAGCCCTTACAGTTATAAGTCAAAGTTTCCACCTGTTAAGCCTATAAGAGATTGGGTAAACGCAAGGGGTTTAAAATTAAGAAACGAAAAAGGACAGTTTGCCAAAGGAGGTGCTAAGACATTAGCCTATTTAATTAGTCGAAGTATTTACGCTCAAGGTATAAAACCAAGTAGATTTTTTAGCAGGGCATTTGAAACACAGTTTAAGAATTTACCTGATGAAATAGTAGAAGCATTTAATTTAGATTTAGACGATCTATTAGAATTTAGCAAAGAATGAAAGCATTACAGACCAGAAGTCCGATAAACTTGTTTTACGAGTACCCAAATATAAGCAGGGTAAACCTATCTATTTGGGTAAGTGATACTATTAATATAGACACAACAACAACGCCAGACTATCAACTATCAACAAGCGCAATAGAAGACCTTGGAAGTTTTGAAATATCTGAGCTAATAAGAAGCAAAAACCAGTATATATTTAATGAAGACTTTTACACTAAAAGAGATACAGCAAAGTATGTATTAGTAAAGTCTAATCTATTAACAGTCGATGACCCTCAACTAACTATTAATAACTTTAAGACAAGAGTAGAAGATGACTTTGGAACGTTTGAGGCTGAAAGTTGTTTGTTAGAAACTTTTAATCCTGAGGTCAAATATGACTTGTTCAGAGTGAGAGATGGTTACATACAGCGTGTTAATGATGTAACTGTAAAGGAACTCCCACAAATATTTGACAGGCTTATTCCTGCAAATATAGGTGATTGGTTTGAAAGCTCAGCTTCAACAACAACAGGAATACAAGACCCGTTTAATGGAAGTAATGCTGTCAAAAAAACAAATTCACAATCTATTTTTTACACTATAAGTACATCACTTATAAAGCCATTAAAAACTGGAACGTTCAGTATGTATTACAGAGCTTATGAGAATACTGTTCTAAGTTTTGATACAATAATTGATGGGGTTGATGATGGATTTTTAAGCATGGAATTAGGTACAAAAATAGTAACTTTTAACAACACTGGTGGAAGCGTAGATGTAATTGAACTAAATAACAACTGGAATTTATTGTCAATTAGTTTTAATAATTTTACACCAATAGATGAGATTAGAATTAGTTTTGTTAATTCTACACAAGGAGACATAACTATGGACTTCCTTAGTTTTAGTCTAAGGGAGGGGGATAATTTACAAAGCGAAGCTAGTGAACTTATACTGCAAGATAATTATGAAGTCTTTACAGACCAGAATATTAGCTTCATGGCTGATAAAAAATACACTAATGGGAGTTATCAATATTTCAATTTATCACTTAATGATTTAACTGAACAAAGTAGAAAAGTTGGTTTTGCAGGAGGATTTGACAATGTAGATTTAATATATGATGACTTAGAGGGTAACGAAACAAGACAAACATTAAAATATAATCAAATAAACGAATGCAAACACACACCAGTTAAAGTATCATTTATTAATCGTTTTGGAGTTATACAAGACTTGGTATTTTTTAAGAAGCGTATCGATAGCATAGACACCGATAAGGAAAGCTACAAGACAAATGTATTGCAACAAGGTAACTACTACCCACATATAGGACAAAACCAAACAATACGCAAGGAGTCCAAACGAAGTGTAACTTTAAACTCTGGTTTTTATCCTGAGGAGTTTAACACCGTCTTTGAGCAGTTGCAGAATAGTCTGCATTATTGGATAGATGATGAGCCAGCAGTTTTAGATGGCAGTAGTTTCAATGTAAAGACCAGAGTAAATGACAAGCTCATTAACTACACTTTTGATTTCAGTTATAGTAATGAGGAAGTAAATACGATATAAATGAGGGTAGATATATTTATAGAGGACAAGCAGGTAGACACCTTTAAAGATGAGACTATCCAGATAACGGATAGTATTCAAAATGCACAAGATCCAAACAAAATATTTACTAGCTTCTCAAAGCAGTTTAGCCTACCTGGTACAAATAGGAATAATGACATTTTTAAGCACTTCTATGACTTCAATATTGTAAATGGCTATGATGCTAAACGGAAAGTAAAAGCCTTAATTAAGATAAACGGTATAGACTTTAGGAAGGGGTTTATACAGCTAAACAGTGTTAAGCTAAAAAACAACAAAGCAACATCTTATAATGTTTTTTTTACTGGAGTGTTTTCAGAACTGAAAGAAGTTATAAGAGATGACAAGTTAAGTGATTTAGACCTTAGTCAATACGACCATAATTTCAATGTTGACAATGTAAACACTGGCTTTCAGAACTTTGCTAATGTTGTTAATAATACCTTAGTAGGGAATAATGATGGCGATTTATGTTATCCACTTATAACACATACCAATAGGCTTATTTATGAAAACAATAGAATAAGAGAGATAGACCAAAATGGAGACCAAGTGCCTAATAGTGGGGGAGGTGTAACTCACACTCAATTAAAGCCAGCATTAAGGTTAAAGGCAATTATTGATGCGATTGAGAATAAGTACGGGTTTACTTTTGACTCTAATTTTTTTAACAGTCCAGAGTTTGATGGATTGTTTATGTGGCTTCACAGGAATAAGGGGCAGGCTGTAGAGCTAGGTGATTTTATATTAAGCAAAAGAATAACAAGAGATAATTTTGAAAACACATCTGGAGATGAGTCAATACCTAGTAGTGTTGATTTTGTAACGACAACAAATGAATCACCTGCGGGTATTTACGATCCTAAAAAATATGTTATAACACCAACTGTAGAAATAACAGGAACAGGCTCTTATGATGTTATAATAACGGACACAAATACAGGGGAAATACTTTTACAAGAAAATAATTTAGAAAACAACAAAACCTTTTCAGATGTAATTCTACAGTCTCAAAATTTAAGATTTTGGAAGCCTAATATAAAAGTAATTGTAAAAAGTTTAGATAGTGTAAATATAAAATTGACAGTGGAAGAACAAGACCCTGTTTTTTCAAACACAATTTTATTAGGTGATTATCAATTAAATGGGGGTGCAGTTGCAGCTATTTCTAACATAGTTATTTCAGAGCAAATACCACAAATGAAAGTTATAGACTTCTTGGTTAACATTTTCAAGATGTTTAATTTAACTGGCACAGCTGATGACTATGGAGTGATAACAATTAAGCCATTAGATGACTTTATAGCAAAAGGAAAAGTAATAGATTTAACTAATAAGGTAGATATTTCAGAGTCAACGGTAAGTAAGGTCGATCCATTCAGTCGTATTAATTTTCAGTATGCAGAGCAAAAAACATTCTTAGCGGTAAACAAAAATATAATTGATGACGATGAATTTGGAAGTTTAACGCAAGATTTAAATAATACAGAGTCTGGTGTGGTTTACACTGGTGGTGATTATGATGTAAAGATTGATTTTGAGCACATGCTTTTTGAGAGAATAAACGATCAAACTACTGGTGACTTAACTACTGTTCAATTTGGGTGGTTCGTTGATGAGAAGCAAGAGCCTACATTTGGAAAGCCTTTAGTGTTTTATCCAATAAAAACAACTAACACTGATGATGCTAATATAGTAGGTAAAACCGAGGGTAGTAATTACATAAGACCATCAAATAGTAGGGGTGAGGATTTACAAACTATAAACTTTGGAACTGAAACAGATGAGTTTAATTTATCTTCAAATGAAGAAAGTTTGTTTAAAAATTTTTACAAGAACTACGTTGAGCGAGTTTATGACCAGTCAAGCCGACTTACTAAAATATCTGCTTATTTAGGTTTTGGCGATATTATAAATTATAGTCTGGAAGACGTGATAGTTATCCAAAACAAAAGATATTCTATAAACAAGATTGACATAAACATTAACACTGGAAAAGTAGAACTTGAACTATTGAACTTATGATTTTTGAATTATTAGCATTAGATAAATGGTACGGTGTGTCTAAAAACATAGACATAGCCAAAGGAATAAACAAGATACCAACTAGCATTAGTGAGGGTGCTGAACAAATACAAAGAGAATGGCAACAGAAAAAGTAATTGAAGTAAGGGCAGAGACTAAAGATGCTGTTAAGCAAGTTGAGGACTTAAAAAAAGAAGTTGAGGGTGTAGGAGAGTCAGCTGAAAAGTCTGGTGATGAGGTTGTAAAATCAAATGATAACATCACTAAGTCAGCCAAAAAATCAAACAAAGCTGTAAGAGGTATAGGTAAAGGATTTAAGGCTTTAGGTACTGCCATGAAAGCGGCAGGTATTGGTTTAGTGGTGGCTGTGGTGGCTAAATTAACACAAGCTTTTAGTCGTAATCAGGTCGCTCTAGATGCTGTCAATAAAGTCATGGAAACGGTTAATATTGTTTTCAATGAAATAAGCACTGCCATAACTAATGCATTTGAAAAAGTAAGTGATGCCACTGGTGGATTTGAGTCAATGACTAAAGTCGTAAAAGGTTTAATGACTATTGCGTTAACTCCTTTAAAACTACTTTTTGACGGAATTAAATTAACAGTCCAAGGAGCTCAACTAGCTTGGGAACAATCATTCTTTGGTGATGGAAATCCTGAAACTATAAAACAGTTAAACGCTAATATATCAGAAACACAAAAAAGCATAGCAAACACAGCAGGAGAAGCTGTAAAGGCTGGTAAAGATGTAGCTAGTAATATTGGAGACGCTATTAATGAAGTGGGTAAATTTTATAAAGAAGCTAGCAAGGGTATAAATGACATTTCAGTTGAAAACGCTAAAGCAAGTGCCGATAGAATAGTGCAATTGAGAAATGAAGCTGAATTAGCAGAGGCACAACTTGGAGGACTTACTTTAAAATTCCAACAACAGGCAGAGGTTTTAAGACAAGAGCGAGACGATATAAGGTTGTCTATTGAAGACAGGATAAAAGCCAATGAAGAGCTTGGTAAGGTCTTACAGAGGCAATCTGAAGAGGAGTTAAAACTTGCTAATAAACGACTTGCATTAGCGCAAGAGGAGTTAAGGCTTAATCCTAAAAATATAGAAAACCAAAAAGCATTGCAAGAGGCTTTAAACGGAGTTGCTGAAGTTGAGGAGCGTATAACAGGACAAAAGTCTGAACAACGTGTAAATGAAGCAGCTTTACTAAATGAGCGTAGGGCAAATTTAGAAGAGCTTCGTAAAATTGGATTAACAGAACAAGAGCTTGCTAAACAGGAAAGCGAAAATGAATTAGAAAATCAAAAACAATTAATTGAAAGGACAGTAGCTAATGAAAAAGAAAAGAAAAGACTTTTAGAAGCTGCTGAACAAGAGCATCAAGCAAGACTTAATGAAATAGAAGCTGAAGCTATTGCTAAAAAACAAGAAGCTGAACAGAAAAAAAGAGATGCGGCTCAAAAAACAAAGCAAGCTGAACAACAAGCCGCTCAAGAGAAGTTAGCTAGAGAAGAGGCTTTAAAGCAACAAACGATTGCCATGTCGTCTCAAACTTTAGGTGCTGTTAGTCAATTACTAGGAGAGCAATCAAAAGCAGGAAAAGCCTTTGCAATAGCGCAAGCCTTAATTAACACGTATCAAGGTATAACTGCTGCGGTGGCATCTGCGCCTTTTCCTTTTAATATTCCTGCAATTACAGCTGCTGCTGCAACTGGTTTTGGAGCGGTTAAAAATATAGTTTCAACAAATGTAGAGAGTCCAAGTGCATCTGGTGGTGGCGCAGCAAGACCATCAAGTGGTGGAGCATCTTCACAACAGAGCCAACAACAAGTCCAAGCTCCAGCGTTTAACATCGTTGGGGATAGTGGTACAAACCAAATAGCAGATGTACTAGGACAAAATCAAAACAAACCAGTTAAAGCCTTTGTAGTAAGTAAAGAAGTATCAAGTCAACAAGAATTAGACAGGAACATACAAGGCAGCGCAAGTTTAGGCTAATAAATTAAAATAAATAATTTAATTAAGTAACAAAAAGCATAATTAAAGCGTATAGTAATATGTAAGAGTATAAATAAAAATTATATATTGAAGTTATACGAAATGTTTATTGATGAGCTTAACGAGTCCTTAGGGGTCGAAGCTATAAGCGTTGTAGAGAATCCAGCTATTGAGTCAGACTTTGTGGCTTTAAATAAGGACAAATACATAGAGCTTGCTGAGATAAACAAAGAGAAACGTCTTTTATTAGGTGCTGCCTTAATCCCAAACAAGCCAATCTTAAGAATTAACGAAGATACAGGCGAAGACTACCATATATTTTTTAGTGAGGAAACCGTAAGGACTGCATCACAACTTTACGCTAAAAAGAAATTCCAAGACCAAGCGACTTTAGAACACGCTAAAAAGATAGACGGGATGACGGTTGTTGAAAGTTGGATAGTAGAAGATAAAGAAAAAGATAAGTCAGCTTTATACGGTCTTAATGTACCAGTCGGAACTTGGTGTATAGCTATGAAAGCTGATAACGATGAGGTTTACCAATTAGCAAAGCAAGGCAAGGTAAAAGGATTTTCAATCGAAGCATTTTTCACAAATGACAAGCCTAAAGAAATCAAAGCATCAAGGGATTATGAATTTCTTATAAACTTATTTGAATTAGAACAAGAGATAGGACTTGCAGAGAGCTACAACGATTATCCAGAGGCTGCTAAGAACAACGCTAAGCGAGCTTTAAAATATGCTGAGGAAAATGGCTGGGGAACTTGCGGAACAGATGTAGGAAAGCAACGAGCAAATCAATTAGCAAAAGGCGAAAATATAAGTAAAGATACGATAGCCAGGATGGCATCTTTTGCAAGACATGAACAACATAAAGACGTGCCTTATTCTGAGGGCTGTGGCGGTCTTATGTGGGATGCTTGGGGCGGTAGTGCAGGTATTAACTGGGCAGAAAGTAAACTTGAAGAAATAGAAAATGAGTAGAAGCAAACTAAACACAGCCTTTAAGGTTGTAATGGACGTATTCGACCAAGATAAATTGAGCGAGGTTTCGTATGAAGAGGGCGCAATGCACGTAGCCGATGGTGGACTTTATTTACATTATCAAGGTAATAAAGTGTTACTACACCCTAGCGCTGAATTGCAAGCTGAAGAAACTGAAGTTAGTGAAGCCGAGGTATTAGCTTTAAATAGTTCGCCTGTAGATATTATACCGGCACAGGGAGAAAACAAAGTTATAAATCCTATAAGTGTAGTCGTTATTCGAGAAGCGGGAACGGCTTATACACTTGTTGAGAATCTAAACTTTAGTATTAATAATAATGTAATTGTATCAATTGAGCCTACTATCGTTACAAGTCCAAGTGGTATAAGAAAGGGAGCGGCACAAGCGGGAAACCTAGCAGCTAATCAACCTTTAAAATTAAGAACTGCAACTACTGACCCTGTAGGTGGGACGGGTGGAATTAAAGTCAGAGTTATTTATGACATAATCGATATATCGTAATGAGTAGAAGAGGATGCCTTTGTCCAGATAGAGATACTTATCATGTGGATTGCTGTGATGACAGTAACGACAAAAAACTAAAGCCACAAGGTATTGGAAATTTATTAGACCAAGGAATTAGTAACACAATAGACAATAGAGAAACCAGAAGTAAATCCGTAAATAGATAAATAAATGAGTGAAACCAAAGAGACTCTACTTAATAACATAGCTGACCGAGTTGCGAAGTTTATGTTTGCGAGTGAGGAAAAAAGCGAAGCCAAAGAGGTTAAGCTAGAGGTAGCCAAACTTGAAGACGGTACAGAAGTGGAAATCGAAGGAGATGACATTTCTGTATTAGTAAAACAAGATGGCGAAGAGGTCGAAAAAATACCAGCACCAGTCGGAGAGCATACGCTTGAAAATGGAGATGTGGTAGTAGTTCGAGAAGAAGGAAAAATCGCTGAAGTTAAAAGCGGTGAAGAAGAGGTCGAAGCAAAAGATGAAAAGGAAATGGACTTAGCATCTGAAGTGGAAAGCCTTAAAAAAGAAATGGCAGAGCTAAAACAAAAAGTAGAAGCTGGCTATTCTGAAAAAGAGGAAATGAGTAAAGAGGAAGCTCCAAAAGAAGAACCAAAAAAAGAAGAACCAAAAGAGGAAGTTAAGGAAGATGTACAACTTTCTGAGGAAGCTCCTAAAAAAGTTACTCATTCACCAGAGAAACAAGTAAAACCAAAATTCAACGTAAAACTTAAAAACCACGGAGGCACTAAATCAAGAGTGTACTCTAAATTATTTTCTTAAACTATGGCAACAACAACTAGTATTACTACAAGCTACGCAGGACAAGAGGCGATGCCTTATGTGTCGGCTGCGTTATTGTCTTCACCTACACTTGACAGAGGTGGAGTAGACATTATCCCAAATATCAAATTTAGAAAGACGCTAAGACCTTCTAATATTGAGGACATTATCGCTGATGCGACTTGCGACTTTACTGCAACTGGTTCTTTTTCAACTGTTGAAAGACAACTAGAGCCAAAAAGACTACAAGTAAATCAGCAGTTTTGTAAAGACGATTTCGTGGACACTTGGGATGCAATCGAAATGGGCTTTAGTGCTCACGATGTAATTCCTAAAACCTTTGCAGATTTTGTAATTGCAGAATATGTAGCTAAGGTTGCAGAAGCTAACGAAATTTCAATCTGGAGAGGAGATTCAACAAATGACGGAGAGTATGATGGCTTTACTACTTTGATTGCCGCTGATGCTAACTTACCAGCTGATCAAGAAGTAGTGGGAACAACTGTAACTTCTTCAAACGTAATTGCAGAAATGGGAAAGGTAGTCGATGCCCTTCCAGACAGACTTTACGGTAAAGAGGATGTTCACATTTATGTAGCTACTAACGTATTTAAGGCTTATAAAAGAGCTTTAGCAGACTTAGGAGTAGGTGGTCTTAATAACGCTGGTAACAACCAAGACATTAACATTGAGTTCTTTGATGGTATTAAAGTGTTTATGACTCAAGGACTTTTGGCTGATACAATGGTAGCGACTAGAAAGTCAAACCTTAAATTTGGTACTGGTCTTTTAAGCGACCATTCAGAAGTTAGACTTTTGGATATGGCAGAGAATGACGGAAGTCAAAATGTACGTTTCATAATGAGATATACAGCAGCAGTGCAGTATGAATTTGCACAAGATTTCGTAACGTACGGAATTACTAACTCAGCAAACCCAGCATAATAGATGGCGTGTGATTTAAGTTTAGGTAGAAAAGAGCCTTGTAAGGATTCGGTAGGTGGATTGAAAGCATTTTATTTTATCAACTTTGATAAAGATATATTTGCAGAGTTCACTTTATCTAATGGTCTTATTACGGGGCTTAAGTCCGCACCCACTACACCTTTAGATTTGTATAAATATGAGTTAAGAAGCTCAGGACATAACTTAGAGGACGCTGGTGAGGTGTCGGGAGAGAATGGAACGGTATTTAATACCCAAACAGTAACAGCAATCCTTAAAAAGATAGATGCTGAAACTAGAGCAGAGCTACAGATAGCTAGTTATGGAAGACCTCATGTAATTGTTGAAGATTACAACGGGAACTTTTTACTAGCTGGAATTGAAAACGGCTGTGATGTACAAGTATCACAAGTCACAGGTTCTGCAATGGGTGAATTAAGTGGTTATAACTTAACAATTACCGCACAAGAGAGAGAGATGGCTTTTCCTGTTGACCCTACTATCATAGACGATGGTACGCAAACAACAGTAGTAAAAGGCACTAACTCTTAATGATTATAGGTTAATAATAAATAACCCTGTCTTTAGTCGGACAGGGTTTTTTTTGTTTAAATAATAAACAAAACGATACATTTTAACGTATAATATAATGTAAGACTAATAATAACTAGTTTATTTATAATGGCTTGTGATGTATCTTCAGGACGAAAAGAACCGTGCAAAAATTTGGTAGGTGGCTTAAAAGCTATTTATTTTTTGAACTATAATAGAGATATTTTTGAAGAGTTTTCTTTGACAAATAACTTAATTACAAGTTTAACAATAAATCCAAGCACTCCCTTATTTTTATTTAAGTACGAATTAAGAAGCTCAGGGCATAACCTTGAAGATGCTAACGAAGTTACAGGCGAAAATGGAACGGTCTTTAGTAATCAAACTATAACGGCTATTCTTAAAAAAATAAGTATCCAGTTGAGATCAGAATTACAGATAGCCGCATGGGGTCGGCCTCATGTTATTGTAGAAGACTATAACGGTAACTTTCTTTTTGTAGGTATAGAAAACGGATGTAACGTGCAAATAACTCAAGTTACTGGCAGTTCTTTTGGCGAGTTATCAGGTTATAACTTAACTATAACGGCTTTAGAGCGTAAAAAGGCTTATTTCGTTGACCCTGCAATTATAAATGATGACGTACAAACAACTATAAGAACAATAGAGCAGATATTTACAGAGCGTGTTTTGGCTGATGGTGGTGTAGTTGAAGCAGAAGAATGTATAAAGATTTAATATGCAAGTAAACAAAGATACAACCGTTTTATATTTTGTACCTAGTGAGGAGGTTAGCAACGCTAGGGTAATAATAATAAATGAGACGACTGAACAAGATATTTATGATCAGGTTGTAAATTTAGATAAAGAAAGTTACTATTATAAATTAACAGATTCCAATGGTTTTGGTTTTGTAAATGGCGAAAGTTACATTTTAGAAGTATTTGAAGAAGGTATTTTAGTTTATAGAGCTAACCTTTATTCAAATAGTGTACCAGTAAGACAAAGAAAACAAAGTCGAAACCTAGGAGAATCCAATAACGAATACTTGACAATATGAGTGAGTCAAACGCAATAAGTGTAAGCCTATCAAAGTTTACAAGTCCTAAAATAATTGAGACAAAAAACCAGGATTTTGTCGAATATGGAGAGGACAATGATTACTTTGGTTACTTAATAGACAGGGCTAACCGAAGCACTACTAATAAAGCTATTTTAACGGGTATATCTAACCTTATTTTTGGAAAGGGATTAGATGCTACCGACGCAGGCAAAAAAGCTGGTGAATGGGCTTCTTTAATGGCTAAGGTAAGACCAAAAGACTTGCGTAAAATAATTACAGATCGTAAGATTTTAGGAATGGCATCTATTCAAGTCGTTTATCAAAAAGGCGAGGTTAAAAACTTAGAGCATTTTCCAATGAATACTTTAAGACCTGCAAAAAAGAATGAAGACGGTCAAATAGAAGTTTGGTACTACCATCCTAATTGGAAGGATTACAAAAGAAGTGATACTTTAGAAGAAGTTAAGGCTTACGGGTTTGGTAATGGAAACGAGCCAGAGATTTATATTTGGGGGGATTATGTAACAGGCTCAGAATACTTTACACCACCTGACTATATTGGCGCATTACCTTATGCATTACTAGAAGAGGAAATTGCAGACTATCAGATTAACGATGCTCAAAATGGTTTTAGTCCAACTACTATCGTTAACTTTAACAACGGTGTTCCTGAAGACCAAGAAAAAAGGCGAGAATTAGAACGTGATGTTAAGTCTAAAATCACAGGAACAAAAGGAAAAAAGGTTGTTATCTCTTTTAACGATAGCAAAGAAAACCAAACAGAAGTTAATAGCATTCCTTTAAACGATGCACCTCAGCATTATGAATACTTATCTAAGGAATGTTTTAATAAGTTAATTGTAGGGCATAGAGTAACCTCTCCAATGCTATTGGGAATAAGAGACGGTCAATCAGGACTTGGAAACAATGCAGACGAAATTAAAAACGCTACTTTACTTTTTGAGAATATAGTTATTCGAGTATTCCAAAATCAATTAGTAGATATTATAAAAGAAATCACAGGAACTACCTTAGACTTATATTTCAAAACAATACAGCCTTTAGAGTTTATGCAAGTTGAAGGTGTAAGCGAAGATGAAGAAGAGAAGCAAACAGGAGTTGAGTTAAAGTTAGCAGAACAAAAAATAGACAGTTTAGTCGCTGATAATCTAATATCTAAAGGCGAAGACTTAAGCGAAGAATGGGGTTTGATTGAGTCTGGTGATGCAGAAATGGAAGCCGAGGAAAAGATAGCTCAATTAGTAGAGGAAGCCAATAAAAAAGCCTCTAAGAGCGAAACTCTATTACATAAAGCAATTAGACTTGCAAAGACAGGAACTGCAAGACCAAACGCAGGAAGCACCCGAGACGACAAGACAGCCGAAGCACAGTTTAAAGTAAGATACGAATACAGTCCAAATAAAGTAAGTGCTAACAGTCGAGAGTTTTGTCGTAAAATGGTCGCAGCTAAAAAGATTTACAGACGTGAGGACTTAGCGCAAATGAGTAGAGACCCAGCAGTTAATCCAGGTTTTGGTCCAAATGGTACTAATACTTATGACATATTTAAATACAAAGGCGGCGCAAATTGTTCTCATAGATTTGTAAGAAAGGTATTTATGAAGAAAGACCCTAGCGGTGGAATAGATATCAATTCTCCTATTGCAAATACTTTAATTACTAGTATAAGAGAAGCAAGAAGCAATGGATATGACAAAGGTATAGACCCAGACTATAACACGGCAAAGACAAGACCAAAGGATATGCCTAACAATGGATTTTTAAACCCGAGAGGATAATGGCAACAGTATTATTTATAACACAAAAAGACCTTAAGGAAAACAGCATCTTGACTGGTTCGGTTGACCCTGACAAGTTTAAGCAATGCCTTAAGATAGCTCAAGAGATACACGTTCAAAACTACTTAGGCACTAGACTTTATGAAAGGTTAATTAACTACGTTGAGGGTCAAGTCTTTGACGATACAGACCCCGAAAAGATACTTATAGACAAGTTTGTTAAGGACATGACCATATACTGGGGGCTTGTTGAATATGTAAGTGTAGCAGCTTTTCAGATAACCAACAAAGGCATAATGAAGCATACTAGCGAAACAGCCGAAACAGCTACTAAAGATGAAGTTGATTTTTTAGTCGGAAAGTATAGAGATAAGGCTCAGTATTATACCGAACGATTTATAGATTTTATGTGTTACAATCAAACGACATATCCAGAATATAACCTAAATAAAAACGACGACAGATACCCGAGTAGAGATAGTTACTTCGGAGGCTGGCAGATTTAATTAAATAAAAATATGAGTTTACAAGACGCAAAATTACTTACGACACCAAACGCTTATAAAGCAGGCAAACTTTACTCAATAAAGCCTTTAGACGGTTCTGGAGATTTCACAGCCTCCAGAGCTACAACAGCCACAAGGGTAAACGAAAACGGACTTATAGAAAGTGTAGCTGTAAATGTACCTAGAATAGACTATACTAATGCAGATTGTCCAGTTTTAGCAATAGAACCGCAAAGGACTAATTTAGTTGAAAAGTCTTTTGGGGATTTTACAAAAAGTATTTTTACAAGTGGTGATAAACAAATAAACTTAACTGAACAATCTGATTCTAATCCATTTGATTTGTCATCTTTAAACATTGAAACAACTGGAACAATTGGATCTGCTTTAATTAGAAGTAAAGACTTTTTTACAAATGTTAATAAAAATTACACTTTATCATTTTACGCCAAGAAAAACACAAACACAACAACTGAAATAGAAAGAATAAGAATTTCTGAAAATAATAGTTCTTTTGATGATATAGTTGTTCAAAATTTAAGTTTAACATCTAACTACAAAAAATATAAATTTACAATTACTAGAACTCAAAATTCACCAGAAGTAAATCAAGTACATTTTATTTTCTATAATTCTGATATAAACATTATAGGGCTGCAACTAGAAGAGGGATTGAATGCTACATCTGATATAATAACAGACGGAAATCAAGTCACACGAAACCAAGACATCTTAACAAACGATTTAACATCAACAATTGATGCGAGTTACTCAGCACTTATAAAAGTAGAAGCGGATAATAGTAGGTTAAAAATAGAAGATACAAATACTGGCTTTGATTTGCCTTTAAACGGAACTGGTAACATAGCAATGGTAGTAGATAACCAGATAACCTTTCACTTTCCAGACAACGGACAAGCGAATACAACGGTAACTTATGATAAGCCAGCAGACCTAAGAAATTGGGAGATATTATCAAAATTAGGAAGGACAGGCTTAGCTATACTTTCTATTGAGAATGGTGCTATAAGTCAAAACAAAATAGATGATTGGGTAAGCGGTACAATATCCAGCGATTGGCTACAAGATTATAGTACGCAGACTGATTTTGGTGGTGAATTTAGAGAGCAAGACTGGGATTATTTTCCAGCTATTGATTTAAGTAATGGAAGTAATTTTCAAAATGCTTGGAGAGATAACAACTTAACATCATTCCCAGCTATTGATTTAAGTAATGGAACTAATTTTGTTAGAGCTTGGCGTTTTAATAACTTAACATCCTTTCCTGCTATTGATTTAAGTAGTGGTACTAATTTTTTTGCTGCTTGGTCGAATAACAGCTTAACATCATTTCCAGAAATTGATTTAAGTAGTGGAACTAATTTTTCATTTGCTTGGTCGGGTAACAGCTTAACATCATTTCCAGCTATTGATTTAAGTAATGGGACTGATTTTGGACTTGCTTGGCGTGATAACAGCTTAACATCATTTCCAGCTATTGATTTAAGTAGTGGAACTGATTTTTCATTTGCTTGGCGTCTTAATAACTTAACATCATTCCCTGCAAATATGTTTGACAACAATAATGCAAGTAATTATGAAAGAGCCTTTGAAGATAACGCATTAGACCAAACATCAGTTGATAACATATTAGTAAGTATTGAAGCATCAGCACAAGCTAATAATATTACAAATGGTGAGTTAGGAATAGACGGAGGCACAAACGCAACACCTAGTGCAACGGGTCAAGCGGCTGCGGATAGCCTTAGAAATACTTTTAATTGGACAGTAGAATTAAACGGATATTAAAATATGAGATACAAACTAAAATACACAGACGAGAACGAAGCGTTAACAGACCTTATGGATAAGGGTATTATCCAAGACAGAAGGTACGAAGATGAAGACGGTAACGTGGTTTTAAAACGCACACCTTATACAGACATTACAGAAGCGGTAGTCTACATTG
>Ga0209937_1000171_pt1 | contig 21974 bp, 21 predicted proteins | sample SalPon1_B_H2O_MG_FD_185699 | JGI IMG/M metagenome (GOLD analysis project Ga0209937, IMG submission 185699) | Salt pond water microbial communities from South San Francisco under conditions of wetland restoration - Salt Pond MetaG R1_B_H2O_MG... | ecosystem: Environmental > Aquatic > Non-marine... | reverse complement strand
TATTGGAAATCCACAACCCAGAGTTGGTTATTGCAACTCTGAACACCAAGGCAAAATTTGAAGTCGAGTTCACCATCGAGCGTGGACGTGGCTATGTTTCAGCCGCACAGAACAGAAACCCTGATGCAGAAGCAGGGGTTATCCCAGTTGACAGCATCTACAGTCCAGTGTTGAAGGTGAGCTACCGCGTTGAGGCAACTCGTGCCGGTGAGTTTACAAACTTCGACAAGCTGGTTTTGGATGTTGAGACCAAGCACTCAGTTCTGCCTAAAGACGCAGTCGCCAGTGCTGGATCAACCTTGGTTGAGCTATTCGGGCTTGCAAAGAACCTGAACGAAGAAGCCGAGGGTATTGAAATCGGACCAGCTCCGGTTGAGCAGCAGGAGAGTGGAGAACTTGCAACTCCAATTGAGGATCTAGATCTCACTGTCCGCAGTTACAACTGCCTAAAGCGTGAAGGCATCAACAACGTTAGTGAGTTGATTGCCCTCAGCGAAGACCAGTTGATGAACATCCGCAACTTCGGCTCAAAGAGTGTTGACGAGGTTCGCGACAAACTTGCTGAGATGGGCTTGAAATTCAAGGACGCAGTTCCTGGTTTTGACAGCGCATACTTTTCAGGTTTTGAGGAAGACAACTAGGTCTGATTTAGAAAGTCAAGGAGAAAGACAATGGCAAGCCCAACAAAGGGAGCAAGACTAGGTGGTGGCCCAGCCCACGAAAGACTGATGCTGAACAACATGGCCAGCTCACTTTTCAAACACCGCAGAATTACCACCACCGAGACCAAGGCAAAGCGCCTGCGTCCGATCGCTGAGCGTTTGGTTACATTCGCTAAGCGTGGAGATTTGCACGCACGTCGCAAGGTCATGGGTCAGATCACCGACAAATCTGTCGTGCACGAGCTATTCTCAGAGATTGCTCCACTGATGGAGGGTCGTGACGGTGGTTACACCAGAATAACCAAGCTTGGCTACCGCAAGGGAGACAACGCACCAATGGCTGTTATTGAGCTGGTTTTGGAAAAAGCAGAGCCCAAGCCAAAGGCCAACAAAAAGAAATTGGAAAACACAATCAAAGGCTCAGAAGCGGAAGCTGAGACTGTTGAAACCGAAGAGCCAGCAACCGAAGATTCTACAACCGAGAAAGCTGCAGTTGACGAAACCGCAGCCGAGGTAACAGAAACTGAGGCAACAGAGGCAGCAGAAGCTCCTGCAGAGGAGCCAGCCGCTGAGGAGGCGCCAGCTGCTGAGGAAGCTCCAGCCGAAGAAGCAGTAGCCGAAGAAGCGCCTGTAGCGGAAGCTGAGCAGGCGGAAGAGTCACCTTCAGATGAGTCTGAGGATAAGAAGTAGGAAGTTATGAATAAGCCCGCCAGCATCCCTGGCGGGCTTAGTCGTTTCCGGATTGACCTCGCCTATGACGGCACCGATTACGCAGGCTGGGCAATCCAGCCAGGTCTTAGGACAATTGAAGGCGAAGTCCTAAAAGCCCTAAGAGTGGTGTTTGGTGATTTGCCAGAGGGACTTAGAGTCGGCGGTCGCACCGATGCCGGCGTTCATGCCCTGGGACAGGTTTTTCATCTGGATTTAGATGAAACTCAAACTAAGCGGGTGAGTCACAGATTGGTTGGGAAACTCAACGCTGTTTTGGATGACGACATTCGAGTTTATTCATTTGAACCAGCCCCCGAGGGTTTTCATGCTCGTTACTCGGCAACAAAGCGAAGCTATCGCTATCGAATTCTGGACTCGAACGAGCAAGATCCGCTTTCTGCCAGGTATCACCTGTGGCATTACTCGCGTTTAGACGAGAAGTTGATGCAGGCGGCTTCCAAGCAGTTGCTAGGACTTCATGATTTTGCAAGTTTCTGCAGAAGAAGAGCGGGTGCAACAACCATTCGAGAGATGAAAAAAATCGAAGTTTCCAGACAGGGCAACCTGGTTCAGATTGATTTGGAAGCGGATGCTTTTTGTCACACCCAAGTCAGATCTATTGTTGGTGCACTGATGAAAGTCGGTAGCGGCAAGATGACTGAAACAAGACTTGGTGAGATTCTTGAGGCCAAAAGAAGGCTGAACGAATTCAAGGTTGTTGGGCCTGAGGGGCTAACGCTTATGCAGATTCATTATCCAGAGGAATCATTATTGGCGGCTCAAGCCGAGAAAACTCGAAATCTGAGGATTCTGGATTAGTTTTTGGTTGACCGCACTGGCCCCAGGAGGCTATTATTGTCGTTTGGTGTTGGCGGTTAGGCCAATATTAGATTCACCGAGTGAATCACCTGTTTATAAAGAATTAAGGGAAAAACGTGCGAACATATTCACCCAAGGCCAGTGAGCTCGATCACCAGTGGCACGTCATCGACGCATCTGACGTCGTGCTCGGTCGTTTGGCCAGCCACGCAGCCGCTTTGCTGCGCGGAAAGCACAAGCCAACTTTTGCTCCTCACATGGACACTGGAGATTACGTAATCATTATCAATGCTGAGAAGGCAGTTCTGACCGGCAACAAGCTAATTCAGAAGCGCGCTTACCGTCACAGTGGTTACCCAGGTGGTCTAAAGTCCATTGGATACGAAGAGTTGATGGAGAAAAACCCAGAGAAGGCTGTTGAAAAAGCGGTCAAGGGAATGCTTCCAAAAAACAAGCTGGGTGACCAGATTGGCTCAAAGCTAAAGGTTTATCGCGGTAGCGAACACCCTCACGAGGCGCAGAAGCCTCACACCTACAACATCGATCAGATTGCCCAGTAAGGAAAAGAACTTGGCCGAGAACACCACTGAAAACGAGTATTCAACCGAGAGTGTTACCGCTCCTGAGGTCCGCTCAAGAGGAACCCTTACCCAAAAAGGCGCGGGCTTGGGTCGCCGCAAGCAGGCTAGTGCGAGAGTACGCCTAATCCCTGGAACTGGCAAAATCACCGTAAACGGTCGTGAGCTGCAAGATTATTTCCCAAACAAGTTGCACCAGCAGCTAATCAATGACCCCTTCACTGTTTTGAACCTTCAAAACGGTTACGACGTTATTGCTCGCATCTCAGGTGGCGGCGTTGCCGGTCAGGCTGGAGCGCTAAGGCTAGGTATTGCCAGAGCGTTGAATGAGATTGATGCTGAGAACAACCGTAAGGACCTGAAAAGCTCTGGCTTTTTGTCTCGTGACGCTCGCGTGAAAGAGCGTAAGAAGGCTGGTCTTAAAAAGGCTCGCAAGGCTTCACAGTTCTCCAAGCGCTAATCCCCTAGACTCTTGGCTATGGCCAGGCTGTTTGGAACTGATGGCGTGCGAGGTCTCGCTGGTCGAGACATCACCCCCGAGTTATGTGTATCTCTCGCAAGAGCAACTGCTGAGATACTGGGTGAGACTGCTCGCTCTGAGGGGCGCAAGCCGATAGCTGTTATAGCTCACGACCCTCGACTTAGTTCTGATTTCATATCGAACTCAATTGCTGCTGGTTTGGCGGCGTCGGGTGTTGATGTTTATGACGCGGGAGTTTTACCCACTCCCGCAGCAGCTTTCCTAACTGCTGACTTGCAGGCAGATTTTGGCTTCATGGTCTCGGCCAGTCACAACCCAGCGCCAGATAATGGCATCAAGATTTTTGCCCAGGGTGGACATAAGTTAGCGGATACCGTGGAAGACCGAATTGAGTCTTCAATGAACAGTGAGCATAAAGTTTTCATTGGAAATGATGTTGGGCGGATTACTAGGTTTGCCGACGCCGAAGATCGTTACACGGTTCATTTGCTTGGATCGTTGAAAACATCACTGATGGGTCTGAAGGTAGTAGTTGACTGCGCCAATGGTGCTGCCAGCGCGGTAGCGCCGCAGACGCTGAAAGATGCAGGTGCAGAAGTCGTAGTGATTGGTGCAGATCCTGATGGCACGAATATAAATCTCGGTTTCGGCTCAACTCATTTGAGTGCACTTCAGGCACAGGTGGTTGAATCAAAAGCCGATCTTGGGATTGCCTTCGATGGGGACGCCGATAGATGTTTAGCGGTTGATGAGCATGGCCAGGTTGTTGATGGCGATGAAATCATGACCATTCTCACCCTGGGAGCCAAAGCTCGCGGAGAACTCTCCAGGGACACCTTGGTTGCAACGGTGATGAGTAATCTGGGCTTGGCATTAGCTATGCAAAAAGCGGGAGTTGAGCTGATCAGAACCAAAGTCGGTGACCGCTATGTGTTGGAACAGATGTCTGAAAAGGGTTACACCCTGGGCGGGGAGCAGTCCGGGCATATTATCTTCAGCGCACACGCAACCACGGGTGATGGGCTTTTGACTTCTCTGCAAATCATGTCAGAGATGGCCGCGTCCAAAAAAACGCTCAGTGAGCTTGCCTCGCAGATGACTCGCTACCCGCAGGTGCTGGTCAATGTTGCAGGGGTTGATAAAACCAAAACTGACGATTCGCAGTTGATGGATTTGATTCATGAGGCGGAAGTTGAATTGGGAGATTCTGGAAGAGTTTTACTCAGACCCAGCGGGACAGAAAACCTGGTTCGGGTGATGGTTGAGGCCACCGACTCAGGGACTGCGCAAGGTTGGGCGGATAGGTTGGCAAACAAGGTTCGGGAGCGGCTTAGCTTAGACCTTGCGTAGCAAAACAGATTCAACTCTGTGGTTGTCACCTTTTTTCAAAACTGCGGTTGCTCTATTTCTGGTGGGCATGATGTTGGCCTTCAGATTGGGCAGGTTTATTTCTCTCCAGGTTGTTTGGGCTCGATCAATAGCCTGCTCTTCATTCATGGTTTTGGTCAGGTCGTGGAAGTAGCTCTTCGGATCCGTGAAGGCCGAGCGCCATAATTTCTCAAACCTAGAAATAAACCACTTTTCGATATTTTTATAATCCGCGTCAACATAGATGCCGAAATCCAAGAAATCACTAATTGCGAGTTCTTGGTCAAACTGCGGCGGTTGCAACAGGTTCAAACCCTCAATGATTAATACATCTGGGTTGTGAACCACTTGCTTTTGCCCTGGAATGATGTCGTAGGTCAGGTGATCATAGACCGGAGCAGCTACCTCTCCAACCCCAGATTTGATATCTGAGATAAATCTCATCAGTGCTTTCACGTCGTAGCTTTCTGGAAATCCCTTGCGCTGCATCAACCCTTTGGATTCCAAAACCTGGTTTGGATATAAAAATCCATCGGTGGTTATCAGTTCAACGTTGGGAGTGTCTGGCCAACGAGAAAGCAGTGTTTCCAACACTCTTGACACCGTTGACTTACCAACCGCGACTGACCCAGCAACACCAATAACAAATGGTGTTTTGCTAGCTCTGGGACCGAAGTAATCGGTGGATAGTTTGTGCAGCTGTCGCTCTGATTGAGCGTAGATATTCAGCAGTCTGGAAAGTGGAAGATAAACCTCACGGACCTCATCCAGGTCCAAAAAATCTCCTAGACCTCTGATTTGATCAAGTTCGGATTCTGTTAGCACCGGGTTGAGTGAGTAGCCCAAATCGGCCCATTCGGATCTAGCAATCTCGATATATGGGCTGACTCCCATCTGAACTGCATTCATTTGGTAACAGTCTGCCCTAGATTAGAGATATGTGTGGAATCGTGGGCTACGTCGGCCCGAACTCAGCTTTGGACGTTTTGCTAGGTGGCCTCAAGCGACTCGAATACAGGGGATATGACTCCGCAGGTATTTCAGTCGTCACCAATGGTGAGATTCAAACTCAGAAAAGAGCAGGTCGGCTGCAGGTTTTGATTGACCAATTGGCAGCATCCCCAATGGCTGATGCACAGATTGGCATTGGCCACACTCGTTGGGCCACACATGGAGCACCGACTGATGGAAACGCTCACCCGCACAACGCAGGAGAAGAACAGATTTCACTGATTCACAACGGGATCATTGAAAACTTCTCAGAGCTGAAAAAGAAATTAGTCAACGAGGGAATCAAGTTCGAATCAGAAACTGATTCCGAAGTTGCCGCTCACCTGCTTGCAAATGAATATGCGAAAACTGGTGATTTTGAAAAAAGCTTTGTTTCGGTTGCGAATTCTCTGCAGGGAGCATTCACGATTCTGGCTATCAATAAATCCGACCCCGGATTGGTATTGGCCGCAAGAAGAAACTCGCCACTGGTGATTGGTGTTGGGGATGGTCAAAACTTCTTGGGAAGCGATGTTGCAGCCTTCGTTGATTACACAAAAACAGCAATCAGCGTTGGTCAAGACCAGATAGTTAAGCTCCGTGCGAATGATTTTGAGCTAGTTGATTTCCAGGGAAACCCAGTTGAGCACGAGGAGTTTGAAGTTCACTGGGACGCCTCTGCTGCCAGCAAAGGTGGCTGGGAGTCATTTATGGCCAAGGAGATCAGTGAAGAACCGCAGGCTGTTGGAGACACTCTCATGGGTCGGTTGGATGCCAATGGCGAGGTAAACCTCAGTGAGTTTGCTGGATTGAGCATTGAAAATATTGAAAACATAAACCGCATCATTATCACCGCCTGCGGGACCGCGGCTTATGCCGGTGAGGTTGCGAAGTATGCAATTGAACAGCTGGCACGGATTCCAGTCAGTGTTGAACTGGCTCACGAACTTCGCTACCGAAATCCAGTGATTGATGAAAAAACTCTGGTGGTCGCAATCAGTCAAAGTGGCGAGACCATGGATACCCTGATGGCGGTTAGGTATGCATCAGAGCGCGGAGCAAAGGTGCTGAGTATTTGCAACACCCAGGGAGCCACATTGGCTCGGGAAAGCGATGCAACAATTTATACCCATGCGGGTCCTGAGGTAGCGGTTGCATCAACCAAGGCCTTTTCTGCGCAAATCACTGCTGGCTATCTGCTTGCTTTGTTCTTGGCTCACGCCACTGGAAAAACAGAAAATCTAGATCACATCGGTAGGCAACTTTTGAGTCTTCCAAGAAAAGTAAAAACAACTCTTGAGATGACAGGTGACGTTGCAGAGTTTGCTGGAGAGTTGAAAGACATTCAATCAGTTTTGTTTTTGGGAAGAAACGTTGGTTTCCCAATTGCCATGGAGGGGGCTTTGAAGCTCAAAGAACTTAGTTATATCCATGCTGAGGGGTTTGCCGCTGGAGAATTGAAACACGGCCCAATCGCCTTGATTGAGCCTGGCCAGGTTGTGATTGTGCTGGTTCCTGCGCCGAGCTCAGAAGAAAATCTTCATGCCAAGGTTTTGGCAAACATTCAAGAAATCAATGCTCGTGGAGCCAAGGTAATCGCCATTGCCGAGCAGGGTGATGATGAGGTTGCAGAGTTTGCAGCAAAAGTTTTCTACACTCCAAAAACACATCCGCTACTAGCACCGGTGCTAAGTGTTGTGCCATTGCATATTTTCTCTATGGAGCTTGCCAAGGCCAAGGGCTTAGATGTTGATCAGCCAAGAAACCTGGCTAAGTCAGTGACGGTTGAATAATGCTGGTTGGCATGGATTTGGTCGATGTTCAGAGGTTCAAACAAGCTCTAGAGACCACCCCAAAACTAAACCAGAGATTATTTTTTGATTCTGAGCAGAATCTAACAATTGAATCCAAGGCAGCCAGGTTCGCGGTGAAAGAAGCTTTGAAAAAAGCCACTGGTGAGCCTGAGAAGTTAACTTGGAACGAGATCGAGGTAACCAAGGGCGGCAAGCCAAAAGTGGTGCTTCACGGGCAAACAGCTGAAAGACATCCAGATTTGGCAAATAGAATTGATGTCAGCATTAGCCACGATGGCGGCATGGCAGGAGCGGTTGTAATTATAAATGCGTGAAATTCGAATCAATCTAGACCGAATACGCGAGAACTATGAGGTTCTGCGCAGGGTGGCCAGGCCTGCCAAGGTGATGGCGGTTGTAAAAGCTGACGGTTATGGCCACGGTGCCATTGAGGTTGCTCAATCTCTGGATGACGATGTTGATTATTTTGGTGTTGCCGATATTTCTGAAGCAGTGAAGCTGCGGGAAGCTGATATCAGCTCTCCAATCATGGCTTGGATATTCAACTCACTCGAGGACCTTGAGCTTGCCAAAAAACATCAAATTGATGTTGGCATCAGTAGTTTTCATCACCTGCAATTACTAACCCAGGTGGAGCAATTGCAGTTGCATCTCAAGGTCGACACCGGACTCAGTCGGAATGGGTTTACGGTAAATGATTTGCCGGAGGCAGTTGAGAAGTTCATGCAGGTTATTGAGTCAAATAAGCACTTTGCGAAGGGCATTTTCACCCACCTCTCGAACACTAATGAAAATGAAGACAATTCTCAGTTCGAGGTGTTCGAAACCGCGATTGAGTATGCAAAGGGGAAGGGGGTTGAGTTTGAGCTTGCTCACGCAAGTGCTTCAAATGCCACTCTGAGCTACCCCAGCAAGCATTACGACATGGTTCGCTGTGGAATTGCTCTCTATGGCCTAAGTCCAGATGGCAGGGATGTTAGTGGGTTGCCTCTGGAACCTGCAATGAGTGTTTATTCCGAAGTGATCAACATCAAAAGAGTTCCTGCCCAAACAGGTGTTAGTTATGACTTCAGATATCGAACCGAAAAAGAAACAACTTTGGCCCTTGTCCCCTTTGGTTATGCAGACGGGATCCCAAGAGCTGCTGAGGGTCTAAAGGTAATCATCAACGGTCAAAGATTCACCCAGGTTGGTCGTATCGCCATGGATCAATTCGTGGTGGAAGTTGGCGACAGTGAAATCAGGATTGGCGATCAGGTTGAAATCATCTCAGATGACAATCCGGTTTCTCAGATCTCAACCAGGGCAAACACAATTAATTATGAGATTGTCACCAAAATGGGCCCTCGCCCCAACAGAACCTATGGGGGAGATTGAGGTGACGCTCCCTAAAGAATTGATTGTTGAAAATGAGCAATCAATGCAGTTGCTTGGCAAACAGCTTGCGGATTATCTTCAGGCGGGCGATCTGGTTTTACTCAACGGCTCCCTGGGTGCTGGCAAAACAACCATGACCCGTGGTCTGGGCAAGGCCCTGGGAGCCAGTGGCACAATCCAATCTCCTACATTCGTTTTAGCCAGGACCCACAAAACAGAAAAGGGTCCGGCGCTGGTGCACGTAGATGCATATCGATTGGGATCTGCGGTTGAGTTGGATGATTTGGATATTGATTTTGAAAATTCGATTGTGGTTATGGAGTGGCCAAGAGATTTCACTCAAGGATTGACCGATGACTGGCTGGAAATTTCCATAACCAGGGACAGAGACAGTGAGCTAAGAACTGTTTCCATTCAGGGCCATGGAGAGTGGAGTGAGCGGGAGGTGGAAATTGATATTGGCAATTGACACCACCGCTGGCACAACCGCAGCCGTGGTTGATAAGCAACAAGTTTTGGGTTTTTCCGAATTTGAAGACCGGTTCGGTCACGCTGAAAACATTGGAAACGCGATTGAGCAGGCTTTGCAGCAGGCAAAAGTAGCTGCAGCAGATATTAGCTCGGTTGCAATTAGCAGAGGCCCAGCCAGTTACACGGGACTAAGAGTTGGCATGGCAGCAGGAATTGCCTTTGCAACATCCAGGTCAATCCCGCTGGTTGCTGTTGTTGCCCTGGATGCGGTCGCTACCGCCAATCCTGTTGAAAACAGTGAGCAGTGGATGGTCGTAAGTGATGCAAAAAGAGGAGAGTTTTTCTCCTGCAGATATTCAGGCGTGGATGAATCAGGTTTAGCGATTAGATTCTCGGAACCAGAGGTTTTGAAGCCGGAGCAAGTGGAGAAATATTCAGACTTAGCAAGGGTCGATATCAACAGCGACGCAAAGTTGATTGGCATGTATGCGGAGAAAGCAATTGAAGCGGGTGTTGACCTAAGTGACGCGACGGCGCTTTATTTGAGATCCCCCGATGTCACACCTTCAACCAAAAAGCGGGTGACCGGATGATTCAAATAAGGGACCTAACTGAGGCTGATGTCGAAGCGGTTTATCAGTTGGAAAAAAAGATTTTTAAATCAGACGCTTGGTCGAAACAAAATCTAATTGCAGACAGCCAAGCAAGCCACACTCATTATTTTGTTGCTGAGGAGAATCAGGAAGTGGTTGGCTACGCAGGGCTTTCGTCGCCACCGGGTAGCTTCCAGGCGGATATCAACACAATCGCTATTGCTGAATCTCACAGAAGGCAGGGTATAGCTCACCAATTGGTTGAGCGAATGATTCACATGGCAACCAGAAATGGCGCTGAAAACATGTTTTTAGACGTCAGAGCGGATAACTTATCAGCTATCAAGCTTTATGAGAGTTTTAGTTTCGACCAGATTGACGTTAGAAAAAATTACTACCAACCTGCGGGGGTTGATGCGCTGGTGATGCGTAAGCGGATTAGTCAACCACTCGTCATGGGAATCGAAACCAGCTGTGATGAAACTGGAGTTGGGATTGTTCGTGGCAACCGGTTAATTTCAAACGCCCTAAATAGCTCTATGGAGATTCACGCAAGGTTTGGAGGAGTCGTTCCAGAGGTTGCTGCCAGAGCGCACCTTGAGGCATTGAAGCCAACAATTGACTCTGCTCTTTCGGAGGCGGGCATTGAGATTTCTGATCTGGATGCAATATCAGTCACCAATGGTCCGGGTCTGTCGGGAGCATTGATGGTGGGAATAGGTGCTGCTAAGGCAATTGCTGTCGCCCACGATAAGCCTTTATATGCGGTGAATCACTTAGTTGGGCACGTCGGTGCTGACATTTTGGAGCGAGGAAGCCTGCAGACTCCAAGCATTGCATTGCTAGTGAGTGGTGGGCACACCTCACTTTTGCTGGTTAGAGATCTCTTGGATGACGTTGAACTATTGGGTGAAACGATTGATGACGCTGCTGGCGAAGCGTTTGACAAAGTGGCCAGGGTCTTGGGATTGCCCTATCCAGGGGGACCTGAAATAGACAAGGTTGCCATCAATGGAAACCCGCAAGCAATTAGGTTCCCTAGGGGATTAAATCTCCCCAAGGATATGGCAGAGCATCAATACGACTTCAGTTTCAGCGGCTTAAAAACAGCTGTTGCCCGATATGTGGAAAAAGCAGAGGATTCCAGTGAAGAGGTTCAGGTTGCTGATGTTGCCGCAAGCTTCAGAGAGGCCGTGGTTGATGTTTTGATCAGCAAAGCGGTCAAGGCTTGCATTGAATACGATGTTCCCCGATTGATTTTAGGTGGCGGAGTTACAGCCAATGCGCGATTGCGTGAAGTGGCCAAGCTCAAGTGCGATGAGGCGGGAATCGAGCTAAGGATTCCAAAGTTTTCACTCTGTACTGACAACGGAGCAATGATTGCAAGTCTGGGCGCTCAGTTGGTGATGGCGGGCAGAAAACCGTCTGGTTTAGGTTTTGGATCAGAATCGACAATGGATGTCAGCAAAGTTCAAAGTTTATAGATTCGTTATAAAACTAGGAATGTTTGCTCTCAGTTAACTCGTTTAACCCTTTAGTGCTTTTTTAGATGAATTTGGACTCCAGCCTGTTCATCAATCCGCTCCACTAGGAGAGCCATCTAGTGGATAGGTTTCCCTAAAAGTGCTACTCGGGTGTCGCCCCGCTTGGTAACTATCAAGCTGGCGGCACCCTTTCCACTTAGCTTCACCTTCTTTCTAAACTGCTCAGGTATTAGATCCACACCTCTTTTTTTGATTTCCAATATCCCGATTGACCGAGCCTTGAGTTCTTTGGCGATCAGTTTTTCATCAAATGGCCACTCCTCCAATATTTCAAATCCCCTTAGCCAAGGGGATTTGATTAGCTCATCAGAGGTGAGATAGGCGATTTTTTCATCAATCAGGCCCATGCCATTTTCAATCGCGTATTCACCCATCAGCCCAGACCTAATTAGCGAGGCATCGGGCTCGTAGATGTATTTCTCTATTTCTCGAACATCGGGTTTTTCCGAAATGAAACTGTTGGCAGCAAACACATGCACCTCACCCTTGGACAAAAGCCTTGCCTGTCTGATTAGTTCCCCTCGAAGTTGTTTTGAATAAAGAGTAAGTTCAACTAGCTCTCCAGAATCAGATATCCACTCATAATCAAACTCATCTCCGAATTGTTTGTAATCATCGGCTGGGCCGAGCTTGATGGCAGTTGGTTTCTTGGCGGCAACCTCATTGATGAGCCAATCGAGAGAGGGCGAGTATTCGTATTTAGAGACTCTTTGCTTATTACCGGAGGCTTTCCTTCGGGCGGGGTCAGCAAAAAATGCAGAGTGGCTTTCAATTTCAACCTCCTCAGCATTTTGATGAATAACATTTATCCCCAGTCGCGAGGTATTGAATTGCGCAAAAGCTGCAGCTACCTCATCGAGTTCGATTGCGGTGACATTCATGCCATAACTGGCAAAGGCCATTGCATCACCCCCAAGGCCACATCCCAAGTCGACGATTGATTCAATGCCGGCCTGCTGGTAGCGAGGGACACGCTGGGCAGCAACCGTTAGTCTGGTCGACTGTTCCAAACCCTCTTTGGTGAAAAGCATTTTCGTGGCGAATGGACCGAATTTCTTTTCAGCTTTCTGCCTCAGCTTGGCTTGGCTGATGCATGCGCTGACCAACTCGGGTGGATGGGTTTTTCTTAGCCTGCTGCTAAGCGCTAGCTCATCACCAAGTTCACTCTGGTCAATTTCATTTAGAAGATTCAGAGCAGGCTCGGTGAGCAAAGTCTGCGCAATATTTTTATCCACCATCTAAAACTATCAATTGCAACACCTGGCACTCACCTTGACTGAGTGCTAATTCTTCTCTAAAGTTTTATTAGCACTCGAATTCCGAGATTGCTAGATAAGTTCTTGAGTTTAAGAAGAGGTCAAAGTGTCGGTTTCAATCAAACCACTAGAAGATCGAATTGTGGTTCGTCCACTAGAAGCAGAGCAGGTAACCGCATCTGGATTGGTTATCCCTGATACTGCAAAGGAAAAGCCCCAGGAGGCAGAAGTAGTTGCTGTCGGACCCGGCCGTTTCAATGACGACGGAGACCGTATCCCGGTTGATGTCAAAGTTGGCGACAAGGTTATTTTCTCTAAATACGGAGGCACTGAGCTGAAGTATGGCGGAGAAGAATTCCTGGTTCTCAGCGCACGCGACGTGCTGGCAATCGTAGGCTAAAGCCGAATTTAGAAACCCCGGGTACGCCCGGGGTTTTTTATTGCCCTAATATTGCTCAGTGAACAGATTTTCAGAGCCAGTGCTTGGAGCAATGCTTGCGGTCCTTGCATACCTAATCTGGGGCTCATTCCCACTGTTTATTGATGCGGCAAGTTTTGCCTCTCCCTTTGAAGTTGTTGTTTGGCGAGTGGTTTTTGGCTTTGTTCTAGCCGCATTGATTGTCACCATCACTCGAAGTTGGGGACCGATTGTCGCTCTGTTTAGGAAACCCAAGAGTCTCATCTGGGTATTTATTGCAGCGGTGTTTATTTATGCCAATTGGCAGACCTATGTTTTTGGCGTTGCCACCGGCAATGTAATTGAGACTTCACTTGGATATTTCATAAACCCGCTGTTTACTGTTCTGCTCGGAGTGCTGGTTTTGAAAGAAAAACTGAGGCCGTTGCAGTGGGTGTCGTTAAGTTTTGGTTTCGTTGCCGTGATTGTGGTCAGCGTTGACTATGGAAGGCCTCCTTGGATTGCGTTTATCTTGGCTGCAAGCTTTGGAATGTATAGCTTGTCCAAAAACAAAATGGGATCAAAGGTGAGAGCCATTCACAGCTTCACCATTGAAAGCGGAGTGCTGCTTCCGTTTGCAATTATTCAGTTATTGATTGTTGGAAGCTTTGTGCAGATTCAGTTTGGAGTTGCGGGCGTTGCAGGCACCAGTGCGCTGATTGCCTTTGGCTTCATGACCGCAGTCCCGTTGATCTTGTTTGGAGCTGCAGCAAGTCGAATTCAATTGTCATCAATCGGCTTTATTCAGTATTTGACGCCACTGATTCAGTTTTCGCTTGGCTTGTTCTACTTCGGTGAGCAGATGGGACCAACCCGTTGGGTGGGATTTATTTTGGTTTGGATCGGGCTGATGATTCTCACTTTTGACGCTTTTAGGGCAAATCGCATGCGTGTCACGGTAGCAACTTGAAACCTGATTGTTACATGTCGTATTCATTCAGCGGTTTAGTTGGTAATTCGTTGGTAAACGCTTATACAGCAAAGGAATAATCAGTAATTTATCTAAATGTTATGTAATTAGTTTCAATAAAAGGAAGATTGTTGGTGTTTCTTACATTTAACCTCCTGTAATAATCGTATTTACTTACTATTCTTTACTGGTCAGCTTTGGCGCGCGCCAGAGCTGTTTTAGCAAAACAAAGGAGCTAACTAATGAGCGCATTTTCACGTTCAGGTCTAGTCAAGGCATCAGCGCTTACCGCTGCTGCAGCCTTGGTATTGGCCGGTTGTGCTGCTACTGAAGAAGAGTCAGGTGGAGCCTCAGGCGACACCCTTCAGCTCAAGATCGGTACCGCACTTCCAATCACCGGAAACCTAGCATTCTTGGGACCACCCGAGGAGGCAGGTGTATACCTTGCACAGAAGGACATCAACGACGCTGATGCAGGCATCGAGCTCGAGGTCGTCTTTGGTGACTCAGGTGACACCGACAACAAGGCTTACGAGACCGAAATCCCACGTCTTCTAAACGAAGATGTCAAGGCAATTTTGGGTGCAGCATCTTCAGGTGTTTCACTTCAGTTCATTGACCAGGTAACTGGTGCAGGTGTTATTCAGTTGTCACCTGCGAACACATCACCAGCATTCACTGACTATGACGACGATGGACTGTACTTCCGTACCGCTCCTTCAGACGTATTGCAGGGTGAGGTTCTAGCGAACCAGATTTCTGCTGATGGTCACGAGAAGATCGCCATGATCGTTTTGAACGACCCATATGGAACCGGTCTACGTGACCGCGTGACAGAGGTATTCGAGGCATCTGGTGGAGAAGTTCTGGCAGCACCGACTTACAACACCGGTGACACCAACTTCACCTCACAGATCAACGAGGTATTGGCTGTAGACCCAGATGCAATCGTTCTAATCACTTTCGATGAAATCAAGACCATTGCTCCTGACCTAGCAGCACAGTATGACTCTTCCAACTTCTACCTAGTTGACGGAAACCTCTCAAACTACTCAGAGGACTTCGAGCCAGGTTTGATGGAGGGCGCTAAGGGAACACTGCCTGGTGCAAACCCAGACTTCGTGGTGGAGTTCACCGACCGTATGAACGACTACTGGGTGGAACTCGGTAACGAGGACCTAGACGGCGTATTCGCTTACGGCCCAGAGTCATACGACTCAACCGTGTTGATTGCCCTTGCCTCATTGGCAGCTGGATCAACCGAATCACGTGATATTGCAGACAAGCTGCAGGAAGTCTCAGGTGGTTCAGGTAACGGCGAGAAGTGCACCAGCTTTGCTGAGTGTGCTGACATCATCAACGGCGGCGGCGTCGCTGACTACGATGGTGTTTCAAGCCCGATCACATTCGATGAAAAGGGTGACCCAACCGAGGGTGCAGTTGTTGTATACCAGTATGGTGAAGACAACACATACTCTCCACTAGGCTAATTAGATAGTCAACGAAAAACCCCGGGGCTAAGTTAGCCCCGGGGTTTTGTAGTTAAAGTTATTTTTTCTTTTTGCGACTGTATAGAGCGACACCGATTGCAACTCCTACGGCTACACCTACGCCAACTTGGTCAATCGCCACCCCCACTGCAGTTCCAACTGCGATGGAAGTACCCAGAATCGCTCCTCTAGGGATTTTAAGCTCCTAGGTTCCCAAGATACAGCTCAACAACCTTAGGGTCATCCATGAGCTCTCGTCCGGAACCTGTTACCGCATCCACGCCCTGATCCAAAACATAGCCTCGGTCAGAGATCTGTAGGCAGCGGCGAGCGTTTTGCTCCACCATGATTACGGTCACACCCGCCTTGTTGATGTCAGACACGCGAATGAATGCCTCATCCTGTCTCACGGGGCTCAGACCGGCGCTGGGCTCGTCCAAAAGTAAAACCTCAGGTTCCATCATCAAAGCTCTGGCCATGGCCACCATCTGCCTCTCACCGCCGGATAGAGAGCCCGCACGCTGCTTCAAACGTTTTCCTAGCTCCGAGAAGATCTCTGTTACGAATTCCAGACGTTCAGTGAACCTGGAAGGTGCTTGATAAAGACCCATCTGTAGGTTTTCTTCAATGGTTAGCGAGGGGAAGACGTTGTTGTTCTGAGGAACAAAGCCAACACCTTTGGCGACCAGTTTGTTTGCTTTAAGTCCGATGATATTTTCACCATTTAGCTCAATTGAACCCTCGCGGATTTTCACCATTCCAAACATGGATTTCAAAAGGGTTGATTTGCCCGCACCGTTGGGTCCAATAATCCCGATTAGTTCACCCTCATTGGCATAAAGGTTTGCACCATTAAGAATGTTTACACCCGGCAGGTAGCCAGCGTAAAGATCTTTGATTTCAACTACTGGCTGGCTCACTTGTCTTCTCCATCGTCGCTAACTTCAATTCGTCCAGTTACCACCCCAAGGTCTGTTTCCTGGTGGCTTCCAAGGTAGGCATCAATCACAGCCTGTTCCTTCATTACCTGGTCTGGTGGTCCCTCGGCGACAATCTCACCCTCGGCCATCACAATCACCCAGTCAGCGATGTGACGAACCATGTGCATGTCGTGTTCAACGAACAAAACCGTCATGCCTTCTTTTTTGAGATCCAGAACGTGCTCAAGCAAGCTTTCTGTCAATGCTGGGTTTACACCCGCCATTGGCTCATCCAACATCACCAGGGTGGGGTTTGTCATAAGCGCCCTAGCCATTTCTAGAAGCTTGCGCTGACCACCTGAGAGGCTGGCTGCGAAATCGTCCCTCTTCTCATACAGCTTGAATCTCTCTAGAAGCTCCCCGGCACGCTTTTCGATTTCCGCCTCTTGCTTGCGCCAAATCTGTGGAATCAGCGATCCCAAGATTTTTTCACCAGCCTGATCAGTTGCACCCAACTTCATGTTTTCCAATACGGTCAACAAACTCAGAGCCTTGGTCAGCTGAAAGGTTCTTACCTGTCCAAGCTTTGCAATCTGGTGACTGCGCATGCCCGACAATGACTTGCCGTTGAATTCCATTGTTCCGGAATCGGGTGAGTCAAAACCTGTTAGCAGGTTGAAAAAGGTTGTTTTTCCGGCTCCATTTGGCCCAATTAGGGCGGTAATTGCACCCCTTGGGATTTCAACGTGTTCAACATTTACAGCGGTTAGACCACCGAATTTACGAGTTACATTGGAAGCTTTCAGGATTGGGTCTACCTTGGCAACACCTGGCTTTGCATCTCCTGAATGTAATCCGGTTGCTTTATCTGGTTCACTATTTGACAAAGGTCAACTCCCTCTTGTCTCCGGCTATACCCTGTGGGCGATAGATAACAATGAGCATCAGTCCTATACCCACCAAGATAAACCTCAGTGTTGAAGCCTGCTGGCTGGTAAGGCTTTCTAAGATTCCACCCTCCTGAGCAAGAGCCGGCAGAACGTTGGTCAAAAACGCCTGCAGCACCCAGAAGATGATTGAACCCAAAACTGGACCAAATACTGTGGCGGCTCCACCGAGCAGCAGTGCGGTCCAGATAAAGAATGTAAGCGAGGTTACATAAACGGTTGGGTTCACGGCACTTGGTAGCGCGTAGATCACACCGCCCATCGCACCGAAAACTCCACCGATAATCAGCGCCTGCATTTTGTAGGCAAAGACATTCTTGCCCAGAGCTCTGACGGCGTCCTCATCCTCGCGGATACCCTTGATGACTCGTCCCCAGGGGCTTCTCGACAACGCCCAAAGCAACCAAATCACGACCGCCAAAACTGCCAGTCCAAAGATTCTCACCCACCAGTCTGTTTCCGAATAAGTAAATGGACCAAAACCGTAGGTGCCCTCGGGGATTGGGTTAGCCGCACGGAAGCTATCGTGGTAACCAAACAGACCACTGGCGCTTCCGGTGAAGTCATCAAAGGTGTTGGTCAAAAACAGCAAGCGTGCAATTTCCGCTGCAGCGATTGTCACGATCGCCAGATAGTCCCCTCGAAGCCGAAGCGTTGGAGCACCCAGCAAGATTGCAAAAGCAATAGCTGCGACGATGCTTACAAGCATCCCACCCCACCAGGGCAAGTCAAAACGCAAAACGCTAATCGCATAACCGTAGGCTCCAATTGCCATGAAGCCTGCGATACCGAAGTTCAAAAGCCCCGCAAAACCGAAGTGCATTGCAAGACCAAGGCTTGCCAGCACGAAGGCAAAGGTTACCGGGCTGAGAATTGACTCAACGGTATTTGAAAGTATCTGTATCCAGTCCATTTCAGCCTTCCTAACCTATTCGTTCCTTGGTGCCCAGTAATCCTGTTGGCTTCACCAGCAATACTCCGATAAGCACAATCAGTGCACCCACATACTTAATGTCTGGGGCAAGAATCATGGTTGATGTCTCGACCATGATTCCCACAATCAGCGCACCAATCAGTGCACCGAATGCGGTTCCCAGTCCACCCAGCACCACTGCTGCGAAGATCAGAAGCAAAATCTTTTCTCCCATGTCCCACTTGATTCCTGGTCGGAAGTAGGCCCAGAGGATTCCTCCCAATCCAGCCAAAGCACTTGCTGTGATCCAGACATAGCGGATGACTCGGTCAACATCAATTCCACTGGCTGCCGCCAGGTCGCTGTTGTCTGAAATAGCTCTGGTTGCCTTACCGGTCTTGGTTAGAGTCAACCAAAGAGCGAAAGCAATCAAAACGATGATGGAAATCACCATCGAGGCAATGTCGGTGGTTGAGAGAGTAAGAGATCCGAATAACTTGAATGATTCCCCGCCCAAGGGTGGAAGCTGAGATGTAGAACCACCGATGAAGAATTGGTAGACGTAGCGCAGTGTCAAGGCCAGACCAATTGACACAATCATTAACTGAACAATTCCAATGCCCTTACGCCGGAGCGGTCGCCAGAGAATTACGTCCTGAGTGAGACCAGCCAAACCGCTCGCTATCACTGCGAGTATGATGCCCAAGAACGGGTTGATGTCCAAGCTTGCGAAAAATAGGGCAATTACCGCTCCGAATGTCACCATTTCGGCGTGAGCGAAGTTGGAAAGTTTGGTGGTTCCAAAAACCAATGAAAGTCCAACGCTAGCCAAACCCAACATCAAACCGAAGTTAATTCCGTAAACCAATCGAGTGAAAAACTGTGGCCATAGGCCAATCGCGGTTCTTTCACCTTCACCAATGAAGTAGTTGGTCACAACGGTTCCGGTTAAGCCAAACTCCACTTGTTTGATAGGGCCACCATCTTCAACCACCGCGATGCCCTCCGGCAAAGTTTCTTCGTTCAAGATCACTTCATATTGACCTCGCTCGGGAACTCCGATTGACCAGCGTCCATCGGCTCCAGTTACGGTGGAGGCTTCATAGCCATTTCCACTGACGGTGATCTCAACACCCCCCAGGGACTCACCGTCGAGTTTCACGTTTCCAAAAATTTTATCGTCGAATTCGGTTCCCACTTCATCCGCTGTTGCAGAAACCGGAAGGGCGAGTAACAGCATGATCGCTGCGAATGAAGCTGCGATTACGCTTACTGCCCGTTTCCTAGTCTTACTCAGTTGCACTGAGGCTCCTATCGGCTGTGAATCATATGCCCACCAGTCAAATGACCACCCCTCAAAACTGCGAGAAAGTGGCCATCCCAGAACGCGTTACCTAAAAATACACTTAAGTTCGCTGGTTAAGGTACAAATACATACATTTAGTTACAAGTTTGAAACTTTGACTTGGTGAGTAGAATTGAGCAAAGACCAGGAAAGTGCGCGCTAAATGACAGAAAATGATCCATTTGGGCTAATCGGCCTCACCTATGACGATGTGCTGTTGATGCCAGGTCAAAGTGATGTTGTGCCAGCCAATGTGAACACCGCGATCCAGTTGACCAAGAACATTCGTCTGAGCATCCCGGTTTTGTCCTCCGCAATGGACACTGTCACAGAGGCTCGCATGGCTATTGCAATCGCCAGACAGGGTGGGATTGGCATCATCCACAGAAACCTCTCGGTGGATGATCAGGCATCGCAGGTTGATTTGGTCAAGCGAAGTGAAGCGGGCATGGTCACAAACCCAGTCACCACCTCTCCCTACACCTCTATTCAGGAAGTTGATGACCTTTGTGCTCGTTATCGAGTAAGTGGTCTTCCAGTCGTTGATGAAGACGATGCCCTTGTGGGAATAGTTACCAATAGGGACATGAGATTTGTGCAGGAAGTGCAGAGAACCACAACGCTTGTAAAAGACATCATGACTTCCATGCCTCTTATTACTGGCCGAGTTGGAATCAACCCAGACGAAGCAATGGCCTTATTGGCTCAGCACAGAATTGAAAAACTTCCACTTGTTGATGAAAACGGAAGACTGCGTGGACTGATTACCGTCAAGGATTTCGACAAAAGCGAGAAATACCCAAATGCGGCCAAGGATCAGCGAGGCCGCCTATTAGTGGGCGCGGCGGTTGGAGTTGGACCCGATGCATGGGAGCGTTCAATGGCTCTGATTGAGTCAGGTGTTGACCTGTTGGTTGTTGACACCGCTCACGGCCACAACTCTGGAGTTTTGGAAATGGTGAAAAAGCTCAAGGCCGAGCCTTTTGCCAAAAACACCGATGTGTTGGCAGGAAACGTTGCAACCACCGAAGGGGCTCAGGCGATTATTGATGCCGGAGCAGACGGAGTAAAGGTTGGCGTTGGGCCGGGTTCTATCTGCACCACAAGAGTGGTTGCAGGTGTTGGAGTTCCACAAATTACCGCCGTTCACCTGGCAAGCATTGCAGGCAAAAAAGCCGGAGTTCCAATTATTGCCGATGGCGGGCTGCAGTATTCGGGTGACATCGCCAAGGCATTGGTTTCTGGCGCGAGTGCTGTGATGATCGGTGGATTGTTGGCTGGAACCGATGAGGCGCCTGGTGACATTACTTATGTAAACGGTAAGCAATACAAGACCTACCGGGGCATGGGCTCAATGGGGGCGATGAGTTCCAGGGGAAGCCAGCAGAGTTATTCGAAAGACCGTTATTTCCAAGATGATGTTTTACGTGAGGACAAGTTGGTCCCAGAGGGTGTTGAGGGCCAGGTTCCTTACAGAGGAACAGTTCCAACTGTTGTTCATCAATTGATGGGTGGTTTGCGAGCATCCATGGGTTATGTGGGAGCTGCAACCATTGATGAATTGTTAACCAAGGGCAAGTTTGTAAGAATCACCGCTGCGGGGTTGAGGGAAAGTCACCCTCATGATCTGCATCAAATCATTGAGGCTCCGAACTACGGGACTCGTTAGGGAAAAATGGCCGAAATTGAAATTGGGCAATCAAAAAGAGCAACTCGCAGTTATTCATTTGATGATTTAGCAATCGTCCCGACGCGCAGAACTCGCGATAGCGAGGATGTGAACATTGACTGGAGCATTGACGCCTTCAAATTTGAACTGCCGGTAATTGCAGCTCCAATGGATTCGGCAATGTCTACGGCACAAGCGATTGCGATTGGCAAGCTGGGTGGCCTGGGGGTTTTGGACCTTGAGGGTCTTTGGACCAGGTATGAAGACCCCTCTCAGCAATATGAAGAAATCATCGCTGCTGATGAGCAGAGTGCCAATGAAGTTTTGCAAAGAATCTATTCAGAGCCAATCAAACCAGAGCTAATCAACCAGCGCCTGAGCGAGATTCGTGATGCGGGAGTGACGGTCGCCGGTTCATTGAGCCCGCATCGCACCGCTGAGTTTCACGAAACAGTTTTGAATGCGGGTGTAGACATATTCGTGATTCGCGGCACAACTGTAAGTGCAGAACACGTAAGCGAAAACTCTGAGTCTTTGAACCTGAAAAAGTTTATTTATGAGCTGGACGTACCAGTGATTGTTGGGGGTGCTGCCACTTACCAGGCGGCAATGCACCTAATGCGAACCGGAGCGGCTGGAGTGCTGGTTGGCTTTGGGGG
>Ga0209937_1000169_pt1 | contig 22065 bp, 23 predicted proteins | sample SalPon1_B_H2O_MG_FD_185699 | JGI IMG/M metagenome (GOLD analysis project Ga0209937, IMG submission 185699) | Salt pond water microbial communities from South San Francisco under conditions of wetland restoration - Salt Pond MetaG R1_B_H2O_MG... | ecosystem: Environmental > Aquatic > Non-marine... | reverse complement strand
ATCAGAGCGCCCTCGCGCGGATCAGCAGATCCTCCGGATCTGGCGTCTCCGGGTTGGTATCGAAGCTGTCGACCAGCAGATACCGCCCCAACTCGGGCCCATGCACGGTCATGTAGCGGCCGATGACCCGCTCGCGGATCTCCCGTTCGACTACCCCGGTGTCGAGCGCATCCTGTGCCATCGCTTTGGCAGTCTCCAGATCGATGCCTGCCACCTCCGCGGTTCGCTCACGGTCGAAGATCAGCTCCTGCACGGTCTCGCCGTCATCAAGCACGCCTTTGATCCGCAGGTCGAAGCTCCCCGACTGCTCCCCGTGCTCGCTGCAGGTGCCGTTCTGCAGCACCCTGGTGCACCCTTCCTCATCACACCGCCGGATCAGTCCACTACCGCGCTGGACGTCCACGATGGCCCCGGTGATGGCTCGGGTCGACTCACCGACAGCAACCTCCTCATCCAGCTCGGTGATCGTCGTCGTCCGGTTGAGCTTCACCGAGTACCTGCCCTCATACTCGTCGGTCACCACGTTCTCCAGGTGGTATGAGTGCCCCTCGACGAGTTCTGGGAGCTCCGAGGTCGTGAAGGAGACGAACTTCATACGGCCGGTCTCATCGCCGAGCAGTCCCACCTGTGCGATGGCATCGCTGTCGGAGTCCCACAGCTCGACCACCTGCACCGTGATGTCGATCCACTCCTCTGGCCGCTCGATCGCATCCAGCGTCGCCGATTGATTGGCATCCAAGCTGCCCATCACCTCCGGTGCGTCCTCAGGTGCGACCGCGCCGATGACCGCACGTCGCGCCTCCGCGACGGGGAGGTGATACTCGTCGATGAGTGTGCGCAACTTCGTCGCGATCTCCGCCACCGTGACGGTCTTCTGATCACCAAGCTGTTCACCGATCTCTGCTGCAAGGGTATCTATGTCTGCCATGGTCTCGTGCATCTCCTGGTTGGTGTCGTGGGGAGATGCGCGATAGTTGGCGCCTGCTGGATAATAAACTATCTCTGGTGGGCTTTAGCCCATCCCCCACTGTGTTTGGGCATGACCATGCTACGGAGCGAGATGGTGGACGGGAGCCCAGCCGGTGGGGCGTGTGATGACTGAGGTGACCGGTGTGATTCTCGCGGGAGGCCGCGGGACCCGGTTACATCCAGTGACCAGCGATGGCACACCCAAGGCACTCGTGCAGTTGTTCGGAGAGCGGACGCTGCTGTCGATGACGCGTGACCGACTCGCTGGGGTGACCGATCGCCAGCTCATCGTCACGCATCATGCGGCGGCAGAGCTGTACCGAGAACACGCACCAGACACCGAGCTGCTCATCGAACCCGCCCGTCGGGACACCGGTCCAGCGGTCGCACACGCCATCAGCACGCTCCATGCGCGCGACCCGGACGGGGTCGTCGTCATCACCCCTGCGGATCACCTCGCTGATGAGGACTTCACCAGGGCGCTGACAACAGCGATCACAGCTGCCACACAGCGAGATGCGATCGTGTTGATGGGTATCACCCCCACCCGGACGGCCACAGGCTACGGCTACATCGAACCGGCGACATCGCACACGGATGGCATCACCGGCGTGACCAGCTTCCATGAGAAGCCCGACCGCACGACCGCCCAAACCCTCATCGAGCAGGGTGCGCTGTGGAACACGGGCGTGCTGGTCGCCCCGGTAGAGGTGCTGCATGCGGCGGTCTGCGATAGTCCGCTCGGTGAGTTCGCGGCGGCGGTCAGGGCAGATCCATCTGCGGCGTACGCGCAGGCCCCGTCGGTCAGTGTCGATGTGGCGGTGCTCGAGAAGCATGATGACCTCTGGGTACTTCCCACCGCGGCCGACTGGGATGATGTGGGATCGTGGGATGCGTTCACCCGCCCGCCAGCCCGCGAGCTCATCGAATCCTCTGGACCCACACACCTCGTGGCGGCCGAGGACGTCACGGTGCTCTCGGACGGCCCCGCGGTCGCGGCGGTCGGAGTCGAGGACCTCATGATCGTCGCATGGGATGAGCAGGTGCTCGTCGTCGATCCTGCGGCCGCTCAGCGGGTCCGCAGCCTCACCGACCGGTGAGCTGGTCTACAGCCGGACCTGCAGCTGCCCCTCTGGGGTCACGTCGACGGTGAATGCGTCGGACACCAAGCGACCATCGACGGCCACACTCGCCGCCTCGGTGACGAGCTGGAGCACCTCCGGTGCGGTCCGGGAGACCTTCACCCCCGCTGCATCACACGCATCGAAGATCATGGTGGGTACCTCGTATAGATCCGTCCCCCGCTCCACCTGGACACGGACGGGTGCGGCCATCGCAGCGGCGAATGCGACCGTTTCCTCAGCCTTCGCGACGTTCTCTCTCGCGCTCGACTCCACACTCGAGACGTTCGCACGTGACGTGCCGAGGATGTCCGCGATGGTGGTCTGTCGAAGCCCCTGTTCGCGGAGGACGAGCACCTCGGCCTGCCGCCGCGTCAGAACGCTCGTCTCTGGATCGAAGCTGAGGCGCGCGAGCAGCTCTTCGGGGTCGGGGACACCCCCATCGGCGGCCATGGTGGAGGGAGGAGTCGAAATGATAAGAGGTTGCGTATACCGATCAGCTTCCCCAGAAGTTATCGCGCGATCCGAGCGCTGTCGGCCGTTTCGGCCGCCGTCGCCGGCCTTCATCATCCCCCTCCTCGGTTGCCTCCTCGCCGCTGGCGTCTGCCTCCTCAGCAGCCTCCTCCTCCGCGTCCTCGCCCTCGAGTGGGAGTCGTTCGACCACCTTCTTTGAGGTGGCGTGGTTCGGCTTCACGCGATCGATCCGGACGATGGCCTTCGCATCGGGGAGGATGCCATCGATCAGGATGATGAAGCCATCCTCCGTCCGCCCGACCCCCGCGCCGCTCTCGTGGATGTCATCGACGACCACCGCCACCTCCTCACCCGGCTTCACCGGCTGGCCCTTCAGATCACGGATGGGTTGATTGTAGCTGTTGCACCACTCCGCTCCACCACGATCGCCGTAGTACTGGCATCCCATCCCATCGATACGTTCGGAGTACCGCGGGCAATCATCGGCGAGCGGACATTCAGGCATACCCCCGGTACAGGACCCCCGAGTTAAATCCTTCCGGGGCCGGCCTGCTCAGGCCAGCGGTGTGCGCTCGACGACCGTCCCACCCACGGTCGGGTACTGCTCGATCACCTCACCACTGTGGAGCTCACCCGCCTCGATCATCTCCTCGAGCAGCCACCAGGCCACCTCGATGTGGTCGTCTTTGATCGAGTAGAACTCGCCGGGCACCCCCAGGTTCTCGAGCTGTCCCGGATCCACCCAGGTCTTGCCGTACACCAGCGTCCCATCATCGGTGATCTCATCGAATGGTCGGCTGATGGTCGCAGCCATCCGCTTCAGGCGGTTGCGGTGCTGGGCGGCGTCTTTGAACACGGACGTGCAGAAGTACACCTTCGGGTGGGCATTCATCTCTGCGAGAATCGCCTCACGTGTGTCGGCCACCGCTGACATGTGCCCCTCCTCGAGCGCATATCCCGCCGACTGCATACGCTGGTGGTTGCCGTCGGACATCTCGAACTCATTGATGTTGCAGAACGCCGCGGCACCCTCATCGAGGAACTGCAAGAACTCCGGTTCTGGACGGATGCCCGGTATCTCGAATGCGGGTGTGATACCCGCCTCGGCGGCCGTGTAGAGGATATCCTCCCACGCGGTCCCGTGTAGCTGACCCCACTGCTCATACGGGGGGTGGAAGCGGATCTCATCGAGACCCGCCGCCGCCAATGCTGCCATGTTCTCAGCCCCGCCGACGATCCCCGTGTACAGATGGATGTGGTGCTCGTCGCCGAAGCTCTCCTTCAGCAACCGGATGTAGTGACACGTCCGATCGAGGACCTCCTGCGGCTCTCCGCCGGTGATCGACGTACCCAGTGCCTGCATCGTCCGCGCCTCCGCGAGCACATCCTCATCCGAGCGGACCAACCGCTCGTTCGCATAGACATCTGCTACATTCTTGCGGCGCTCACCGAGCGGACAGTAGAAGCAGTCACGCTCATCGCAGTAGCCGTACACGAAGAGCACCAGCTTGCCGCCCTTCGCGCACTGCTCGCAACCGCGTGAATGCATGCTCTCAGCTAGCCCGGGGGTCATCAAAAAGGCGTGCGATTGTCAGGTCGACCGAATACAAATATACCCAGCCGGCGTGGACGGGAGTATGCTGGTCGTCCTCTGCATCGATCTGGATGATGACCTCGGTCGGAAGACCTCGATCGAGACCCCAGTCGTCGGTCGGCAGCGGGTGGAGGCTGCGGCGGTCACACTGGCGACAGCCGACCCAGAGGACTCCGACGTCAATGTGCTGTTCCAGGGGCTGGCAGAGTACGATCGTCTCCAGCGGGACACAGGAGTGACCGATACGGTGGCGATTGCCGCGATCACGGGCACTGCTGGGCGGGACGTCGCGGCGCTGCGGGCCATCGGTGCCGAACTCGACACCGTCATCGACCGCCTTGCACCCCCGTCGGCTGCCCAGGCGATCCTGATCACCGATGGCGCCCAGGACGAGTCGATGGTCCCCATCGTCCGCTCACGCATGCCGATCGACGGTGTCCGCCGCGTGGTGGTGCGGCAGGCCGACGATCTTGAATCGCTCTACTACACGATCAAGCAGGTCGTCGGTGACCCCGAGACGCGTGGGACTGTGCTCGTGCCTCTGGGGATGCTGCTGCTGCTGTACCCATTGTTGACGCTCGCGAGCGTGTTCAACATTGACGGCGGCATCGTCCTCGGGGTGATCTCTGCGGCGATCGGCCTGTACACGCTCTCACGCGGACTCGGGCTGCAGGACCGGATCACGACGGTGATAGAGCGCTCGCGTGGCATCATGTATCAGGGCCGCATCATCCTGCTGACGTACATCGCCGCCGCGGCGCTGGTCCTCGTGGGGGGCGTGCGGGGCACCGGCCTGGTCACGATGACGACCAGTGCGGTCACCACCCCGTCGGTCGCGGTCCTCACCGCAGCCTTCGCGCACGGGGCGGTACGATGGGTGGTCGCTGCGGCTGTGGTGGTCAGCATCGGTCGCATCACCGATGAGTACCTCCGCGGGCGGTTCCGGTGGCGGATCCTCAATGCGCCCGTCTACGTGGTCGCCATCGGACTGGTGCTGTACGTGATCTCGGGGTTCGTGCTGCCTGGGACCGTCCCCGCAGTGGGTCGCTTCACCCTCGTGGAGGTGGCGTTGGGTCTGGCGGGTGGCACGCTGCTGGGGGTCATCAGCACGCTGGCGTTGTCCATCGCGGAGGCGCGGTCAGACCCCGTAGCTGAGGCGACTCGCGGCTGATCAGCGCCCGCGGATGACGACGAACTCCGCGAGGTCATGGAGGTACTCGTACGCCTCATCATGTTCGATGCCCGTCGCATCCAAGGCGGCGACCCCCTCCGCAGCGTACGATCGAGCCAGCTCCGTCACCTCCTCGGGACTGCGGTCGGTCACCTCCACCATCGTGGGCCGGTCCATCACCACATCCTGTCCGGCTGGCTTGCCCAACTGCTCGGGTCCTGCTGTGCGGTCGAGCACATCATCACGGATCTGGAAGGCGATCCCCACGGACTCCGCGTACGAGCCGAACTGCTCGACCATCTCCGTATCGGCCCCACCGGCGATCGCCCCGACCTCCGCGGCTGCCCGGAACAGCGCACCTGTCTTCCGTCGGGCCAGGTCGAGATAGCTCGCCTCATCGGTGGGTGGCGCGAGGAGCTCGATCGCCTCACCCTCGCCCAGTCGCACCATCGCCTCGGCGACCTGTTCCATCGCCACTGGAGTCTCCTGCAGCAGCTCGAACGCGGCCCCAAGCAGTGCATCTGACCCCACGATCGCCGGCCCATGACCGAACTGACGCCACCCGCTCTCTGCACCCCGCCGCAGCGGTGCCCGGTCGATGATGTCGTCGATCACGAGCGAGGCGGTGTGGACCAGTTCGACGGCCACCCCGACATCGACTGCCAGGTCGGCATCTCCGGCGCAGGCCTCACACACCAGCATGGCGACCGCCGGGCGGACACGCTTGCCACCCGCCATGGTGACCCGCCTGACTTCGCGCTGCAGCACCGCTGGCTCGATCGCATCGATGGCGACCTCGAGGCGCCGGTCGATCCGCTCGACACGGCGCTGTAGCGGTTCCATCGTCCTCGCTCTGCGGACGGCGTGCAAAGCGCTTGCGACGGGGGGACGCTCAGTCCTGCTCGGGGAGTGAGATGAGGTTCTCACGGCCCAACCGCAGCTTCTGAACCCGCCCGCTGTCGGTCATCTCAGACAGCAGCTGCGACACCTTCGCGTCGGACCATCCCGTCGCATCGACGATATCTGCCTGCCGCATCCGTCCGCCGTTCGCCTCCAGCAGTCGCTCGACGCGCTCCTCATCCGACAGGAGACTCAGGTCCGTCTCCTCCACCGCGGGCGCCGCATCGTCATCCGCTGCGCTGCCGCGAGGGGTCGCTCGCCCCAGCCGTCCCTCCCGACGCAGGTACAACACGGCCACCAACCCGATCAGCACCCCGAGGACCCCGAGCATGATCCACCACCCGCCGGTCTGGATCACCCCCGCCTGTTGATATTCGATCGCCAACCTGGTGTCCCCTCCCGTCAGGTCGATCGCCCGGTTGATGACGATGGCCCCCTCCCGCTGTTGAACGGCGATCGAGGTCTCCGCGACGGTGTATCCGGCAGGGGGGTAGATGATCATCTGCTGCGAGCCATCGGTGAGCGAGACCCATGACTCCGTCAGCTCCTGATCTCCGGCGGCGACCCCGAAGACGTCACGCAGCTCGAAGCCTCCGTCCGTCCTGCTGGTCGTGAACGACGACCAGGTGAACCTGAGGGTGAGCGTCCCCCGCTCCGCGGCCGTTGCCCCCGACCGCTCGACAGCGGTGATCTGCATCTGCCGACCCGTCACCACAGACGCCTCCGCGGCCATCTGCCGGAACATCTGCTCCTGCGGTCCCACGGCGGTCGAGCCCGACTCGTACTGGTCCACCAGGCGCTCGAACGCAGCCGCCTCGGCCTCCGACCGCAGCGGCACGGTCATCTCCACCGTCCACCGCGCTGTACCATCGGTCCGCAGGTCGATCGCGACGGTCGTCACCGGATCCGCGACGGTCCCCTGCTCGGCTGTCAGCTGTGTGGGGGTCGGAGCGCCCACAGCGCTGGCCGAGAGTGCGGCGCCGATGAGAATGAGGATCATCACCGATCTCACCCCCCACCGTCGCGTCATATGCCGCAGAGCCACGGTGCGCCCGCAAAACGCTTTCCATGGCGCGAACGCCGCCCTCAGGCGGCGCTTACGGACGACAGCTGTTATTACGCACGACACTTCTGTACCTGCATACAATGACTCGTCGGCTGACGGCGGTGGTGCTGGCGCTGCTGGTGACCCTTGCGGGGGTGCCTGTGATGAGCGCGGATGCGGGTGACCGGACGCGTGAGGCTCCAGCTGTGGATGAGCCCATGTCCTTGGCCACTGCGGTCACGACCGACCGCCATGCACAACTGGACCGTGAGGGGACCGGCCCGATCCTCTCCCTGTTGGGGATCTCGCCGATTGATGTCGATGCGTCCACGCTGCGCACCGTACATGTCCGATTGGGCGAGGGGTTGGCGTTCGACCGCCAGTCGTCTACAGCGCGGTTGGCGACCGGGGTGGCGATCGGCGCGATCGATGCAGCCGAAGACCCCACCAGCCGACAGCAGGCGACGCTGCGCGCGGTCAGTCAGATCGAGCAACGGGTGGTCGCGCTGACCGCCGCACAGCAGCAGGCGATCACCGCGTTCGGGACGGGGAACATGAGCCCGGATGCCTTCCTGTGGGAGCTGTCACGCATCGACGCGGCCGCACGCGAACTGCAGCACCGCCAGGCGGAGATCGAAGCGCGTGTCGAGGCAGACCCGGCCCTTGCGCTGTCTGGGTCCCGGCTCGACACTCTGGCGGGCGAGCTCGCGGTGCTCACCGGGCCGGTCCGCGCGGAGGTGCGCGCGGTGGTCACCGGTGAGGCGCCCTCGAACCGGTTCTTCGCCCAGGTGGGACCACAGAGTGTCGTGCTGTCGGTCATCCGCGATGGGGTCTACGTCCGCGAGGCGTACCGGGGGGAGTTCCGCGCGGGGGGTCCCGATAGCTCCATCTCCTCGCCGCGGGCGGAGGAGATCGTCGAGGAGGGCTACCCCACGATCTGGTCGATGCGGACCACTCCGGACCCCGAGCGGATCGATGATGGGGTCAGTGCCCGCATCGAGTTGGAACACGAACGCGGGCGGCTGGTGGCGTACGTCGATGCAGAGTCCGAGCGGGTCTTCCGGGGGGTGCAGTACCGTCCCCTCGACCTGAGCTCCACCCGCCAGTCATCCACTGCGGTCAAGGATGGACTGCGCCTGACGGCCCACCCCACCTTCCCCGGCGGTCCGATCCTGTTCGAGCTGGTTCGCACCGAGGATGGGTCCCCGCTGGATGCACCCATCACCGTCGGTCCGCCCGGTGGTCGCTCTGTGGTCGTCGGCGAGACCGCATCGGTGTGGACGATCGAGCCCGCCGCCGCCTACCAGGTCACCGCCATCGATGGGAGCTCGGTGGTCTTCCTGGAGATGGACCCCGCATTCCCACCGCTGATCTACGGGAGCATCGAGGAGGATCGCTCGGTGCGCTGACGGGGTCCGTTGAAACGGAAGGCCGCACCAGTGCGGTTGATGGCCCAACGAGCGGTGAGCACGGTCCCCGCGACCGTGCTGCTGATCGTGGTGACAGTCGTGGTGGCGGTGGGACTTGCAGGCGCGAGCGGGCACGTCCACGCGATGGGGCAGGCTCCATGCGTCGACACGCCGGTTGCGGTGGCCCTCGCCGTCGATGGGACGCAGCTGCGGCTCACCCATCTCGCGGGGCCACCCGTCCCGCTGACCGATGCCGTCGCCACGATCTCGGTCGGCGGGCGGCCGCTGCGGCATCAGCCCCCGCTTCCCTTCTTCGCTGCGCACGGCTTCCGGGCGGCTCCGACCGGCGCGTTTAACAGCGGGAGTGATGGCGTCCTGTCTGTCGGATCACAGGCGAGCCTCCGGATCGCCGCCACCAACGACCCCGTGCCGCACCGGGGGACAAGCGTCCGATTCGTCCTGCGCGCTGACGGCTGCACCATCTTCGATGTCGCCGGACGGAGCTAGGCGGTGGGCACGCGGGCCGTGGTGGTGATCGCCCGCGGCGTCCCCCGTGCGGCCTGCTGGATCTCGTGGGCGATCTCCTCAAACCCCGCCTGCTCGAACATCCCTTGCGCCTCGTCGCGGTCGTAAAAGAGCATGATCGCACCCGCAACGCGTCGCATCACCTGGTTGCGTGGTGCATCGGGCCCCACGACCAGCACCTGACCACCAGGTCGTGTCACACGACGGAACTCACGCAGCGCAGCCGGTGGGTCGGGCCAGTACTCGATCGACCCCGAGGACCACACGATGTCGAAGTGGTCGTCACCGAAGGGGAGGCGCTCGGCATCCCCACGGTAGAATCGGACCTCACCGCGTCGCCCGAACTTCTCGAAGGCGTGTTCCAACTGGTGGATCGACTGGTCGATCCCGTGTACATCATCACTGTGCTCGACCAGGCCTGCGGTCGCGAACCCGGTCCCGCACCCAACATCCAGGACACGGTCGCTCGCCTCGATTTGGAGGCGATCGATCGCCGCATCACGCATCTCCTCATTCCAGATGAAGGGGTTGACCCGATCGTACACGACAGAGAGATATCGGTAGAACCTCCGTGCTGCCCCTTTGTCCTCGAGGATCCCCATCAGCCGGTGCTGAGGATGCTGTGTGTAAAACCATGCGGGGTCCGACACCGCCTTCCGCAACTCCCTTATATCGAGTTATCTGACCTGTCGTACGAACAGACATGCCACGACCTGAGGTCTTAGAAGAGCTGCAATCCGCCGAGGGGACCGCCGCCGAGATCGTCGCCTCTGCAGAGGAGGATGCGGCGCAGACGGTGGCTGCGGCACGTGAGCGGGCAGCGGAGATCCGCTCAGCGGCAGAGAGCGAGGCGAGCGAGCTCCGCCAGGACCGGCTCGCGGCCGCTCGCGAGGAACTCTCGGCAGAGGCCGATGCAATCGTCGCTGCGGGTGAGGAAGACCGGGAGGAGATGGTAGCAGCGGCGGCTGACCAGGTGGATGCAGCGGTGGAGAGGGTGCTCGAGCGGTTCGAGAAGGTGGTGGATGATCAGACCTGACCGGATGAGCCAGGTCTCGGTGACCGCGGGGCTCACACACGCCCCAGCGGTGATCGAGACACTGCACGATCTACAGCTCGCGCAGGTGACCGCCTATGACGACAGCTGGGAGGGCTTCAGACCGGGCGATCCGCTCCCCACAGCTGAGCGACTGGCCGAGGAGCTGGTGATAGTGCGTGCACTCGAGCAGACGCTCGGTATCGACCGGGTCTCACCCCCACCGCGGACCGCGGCAGAGACCGACATCAGCGAGTTGCAGACAGCGGTCAACGGGCTGGATGATCGCCGCGGAGACCTCCGCCAGCAGATCAATGCACTCCGCGACCGTATCGATGCACTGGAACCGTTCGTCGCACTGGGGATCGACCTCGACCTCCTCCGGGGCTACGAGTCGGTCTCCGTTGTCGCGGGTGAGGGTGACGATGACGCCGTGCGCGCCGCCCTGATGGATGCGCCTGCGATCGATGCGTTCGAGGTGTTCACCGGCGAGCGCAGGACACTCGCGGTCGTTGCACAGCCGGCCGACGGCGACCCCACGCCGCGGATCATCACGGATGCGCTCGTCGGTGCCGACTTCACCGCGTTGGAGCTCCCGGCCGGATCGGGCCCTCCACGAGAGCTCAGAGCATCGCTGCGGACCGACCGCGATGCCCTCGAACGTGAGCTGCGTGATGTCGACGAGGAGCTGGCGGTCCTCGCTGAGCGGCATGGCCGGACACTCCTCGCCCGCGAGGAGGAGCTGACGATCGCGTTGGAGAAGGCCGAGGCGCCGCTATCGTTCGCCACGACAGACAATGCGTTCACGGCTGAGCTGTGGGTGCGGACCGACGACGTGGGCCGTCTGCGGGGTGCCCTCCGGTCTGCGGTGGGGGATCATGCAGCCGTCGAGGAGTTGCGTGCGGTCGCACACGCTCCCACCCACTCCGTCGAGGACACCGACCTGGTGGTGATGGATGATGAGGCCCCCCCGACGGTCCAGGATAACCCGCCGTCGGTGCGTCCCTTCGAGGTGCTGGTCCAGGCGGTCAGCAGACCGCGTTACACGGAGTTCGATCCCACGGTAATCCTCTTCCTGACGTTCCCCGCGTTCTTCGGATTCATGATCGGTGATGTCGGGTACGGACTCGTCTACACGGCGATCGGGGCGTTCCTGTACACCCGCTTTTCGGACCGGCCGGCCGTCCGATCGATGGGTGGAGTGACCATCACTGCCGGCGTGTTCACCGTGGCATTCGGCATCCTCTACGGCGAGCTCTTCGGGCTCCATACCATCGCTGAGGTGCTGTGGCACGACATCGTCGGTCTCAGCGGCGCCCCTATCGAGAAGGGCCTCTCGCCGGCGACCGCTGACTGGGCGGTCGGCTGGTTGGTGGTGAGCGTCCTCGCAGGGGTACTGCATCTGAACATCGGCTGGATCATCGACTTCATCGAGCGGAGACAGTCGCATGGTCTCGGTGAGGCTGTGCTCGAAAGCGGCTCGTGGTTGCTGATGATGAACGGCCTGTGGGTGTGGATCTTCAGCGATGCACTTCGGGGTGTCGCGCCGGCATTCCTGTACACCACCTTCTCCACAGAGGGGGTGATCCCGATCGGGTTCGAGGGCTTCCCGCTTCTGCCGCTGTTCACTGTCCCGGTCCTCGATGCGCCGATGACGGTCCCCCTGGCCGTCTTCATCCTCGGGCTCCTCCTGCTCGCGCGGGCGTCGCTGATCGAGGTGGTCGAGTTCCTCAACGTGTTGGTCAACGTGCTGTCATACACACGGCTCGCGGCGGTCCTCCTCGCGAAAGCGGGGATGGCGTTTGTGGTGAACCTGCTGTTCTTCGGCGTCTATGTCACCGAATCGGCCGCTGGCGATGAGTGGCACTTCGGCGTCGGGTACATGCCGAAGGTCGGCGATATGTCGCACGGGCATGAGGTCACCGAGATCATGTTCGGCGGGCTACTGCATGGCGGAGGCGCCGCGATCGTGGTAGGGGTACTCGTGCTGCTCCTCGGCCATCTGCTGGTGCTGATCCTGGGCGTGACGAGTGCGGGACTGCAGGCGATCAGGCTCGAGTACGTGGAGTTCTTCAACAAGTTCTACCAGGGCGGCGGTCGTCGGTTTGAACCGTTCGGTCGCGAGCGTGAGTTCACCACGGCGGACTGACCTGAAGGGTGTCGGCCCGAGGCGGAGCCGCTCTTGCTGCCAACGGGCGCGTTAACCCCTCTACACCGTACTTGGGAAGCTTTATGAATCGCCCACCATCAGGTTCACCCGTTCGGAACGAATCCGTCACATAGGAATCCACAATGTACGAAGTACTCCTCCAGACTCAAGCCGCTGCACCAGCATTGGAACCCTCCGCAGCCGCCGCGTTGGCGGTCGGCCTCGCCGCTCTCGGCGCCGGCTTCGCCGAGCGTGGCATCGGCGCAGCAGCCATGGGTGCGATCGCCGAAGATGAGAGCCTCTTCGTCAATGGGCTGATCTTGACGGTCCTGCCAGAGACCTTGGTGATTCTCGCACTCGTCGTCGTGTTCCTGGTGTAAGCACCGCGCCCATGAGCCTGGACACCGTCGTCACCGACATCACCGCCGAGGCCGAGGCGGAGGCTGACTCCATCCGGTCGTCCGCGACAGCCGAGGCTGAGGAGATCGTCGATGCCGCCCGCGCGGCAGCTGCGGACACGCTCGCTGAGGCAGAGTCGTCGGTCGAGGCGACCATCGAGCGCGAGCGGGAGCAAGCGATCGCGTCGGCGAAGCTCGAGGCGAAGCAGCTCCGGTTGGGTGCTCGCCGTGAGGTGCTCGCGGACGTCCGATCGGCGACAGAGACCGCACTTGCCGAGATGGAGGGTGAGCGGCGCGAACGGCTGACCCGGGCCCTGGTTGATGCGGGGGTAGCAGCGTTCGACAGTGAGGAGCTGACGATCCGGGGCCGACCGACAGATGCGGAGCTGCTGTCGTCGATCGCAGACGCAGATGCTACCCTCACGGTCGGAGAGCCCCTCGAGTGTCTCGGCGGGGTGATCGTCGAGAGTGCGGGGGCAGATGTCCGTGTCAACAACACGTTCGATACGATCCTCGACCAGATGTGGGATCGGGAGGTGAGCACGGTGAGTGATGAGTTGTTCGACATATGAGTGCGGCGGGCGGGTCGAACCCGGAGTACGTCATCGCACGGGTCCGCGCCCGCCGCGCGAGCCTCCTCGGTGAGGACGCGTACCGGCGCCTCGTCCGGATGGACCCGGCGGGGATCGCACGGTTCCTCGAGGACGATGCATACAGTGCACAGATCACCGCACTGGGGACCCGCCACAGCGGGACGGATCTGATCGAGTACGCACTGAACGAGAACCTGGCGCAGACCTACCGTGATCTGCTGGGGTGGGCCGATGGGCAGCTGTACGACCTCATCGCCCGCTATCTTCGGCGATATGACGTCTGGAACATCAAGACCGTGCTGCGAGGTATCTACTCAGATGTCGACGCGGAGACCGTCGGAGACGACCTGATCCCCGCGGGCGAGATCGACGAGCAGCGTCTCCGAGCACTCGCAGACCTCGGTTCGATCGAGCAGGTGGTCGAGGAGCTCGAACGGACGGTCTACGGTGCCCCCCTCGCGGAGGCCACAGACGCGTACGTCAGCTCCGGGTTGCTGTTCCCGCTCGAGAACGCCCTCGATCGGACATACTACCGCCAGCTGTTGACTGACCTGCCCAGCGGCCAGCAGGCGCGTGCGTATGTGGAGTTCCTGACCGCTGAGGTCGACTTCACGAACATCATCAACATGCTCCGGTTGAGCCGTTCAGGTGCGTCCCTGGACCCCGCGGCGTACTTCCTCGATGGTGGGGCACTCTTCCGGCTCGAGACCGTTGATGCGCTCGTGCAGAACCCCGATGAGCTGCTTGCGACCATCCGTGAGTCCCTCTACGGGGACCGCCTGTCGGGGATGCTCGCAGCGGTGGAGGCCGGAGCGAGCCTCATCCCCGCCGAACATGCTGTCGAGGCTGCGCTGTTGGCGACAGCGGACTCGCTGGGGTATGAGAACCCCCTCTCGATCACGCCGGTGCTGTCGTTCATCCTCGCGAAGCGACGTGAGGTCGACAACGTCCGTGCGATCGCGCGGGGTCGGGAGGCGGGCCTGGACGTCGAGACGCTCGAGTCTGAGGTGGTCATCGTATGAGCGATGAGATCGCGGTCGTGGGCTCACAGACGTTCACGACCGGGTTCCGGCTGGCGGGGGTCCGTCGCTTCGCCGAGGTCGCTCCCGATGCTGCATCTGAGACGCTGGATGCGGCTGTCGAGGAGGTCCTCGCCGCGGAGGCCGTCGGGATCGTGATCATGCATGATGGGGACCTCGACCGGCTGTCCCGCGGTGTACGCGAACGCGTCGAGACCAGCGTCGACCCCACCGTTGTGACGATCGGCGGTGGCGGCGGTGCGAGCGGACTGCGGCAGAACATCAAACGCGCCATCGGCATCGATCTGATGGAGGAAGATTCCTGAAATGAGTCAAACAACAGAGGCCGTCGCCCGCGACGGTGTCATCGAAGGTGTGAGTGGACCAGTCGTGACCGCACGTGAACTCGATGCCCGGATGAACGACGTCGTTTACGTCGGCACGGAGGGGCTGATGGGCGAGGTCATTGAGATCGAAGGGGATATCACCACGATCCAGGTGTACGAGGAGACCTCGGGGATCGGCCCCGGGGAGCCGGTCGAGAACACCGGTGAGCCGCTCACCGTCGACCTGGGTCCCGGCCTGTTGGACACCATCTACGACGGCGTCCAGCGCCCGCTCGATGTGCTCGAGGATGAGATGGACAGTCCCTATCTTGACAGGGGGGTGGACGCACCGGGGATCCGCCTGGATCGCACGTGGACGTTCGACGCGACGGTGGCGGTTGATGATATCGTCAGTGCCGGTGACATCGTGGGGACCGTCCAGGAGACGGTCACGATCGAGCACCGGGTGATGGTGCCACCTGACTCCCCGGGTGGGACGGTCACGGCGGTCCACCCTGGTGAGCACACCGTCGATGACATCGTCGTCGAACTCGACAGTGGGGAGGAGATCCGGATGCGGCAGGAGTGGCCGGTCCGCGTGGCGCGCCCCAGCGCGGAGAAGCAGACACCGCGCGAGCCGCTCGTGAGTGGGCAGCGCATCCTTGATGGACTGTTCCCGATTGCGAAGGGCGGAACCGCCGCGATCCCCGGCCCCTTCGGCAGCGGCAAGACGGTGACGCAGCACTCGCTCGCGAAGTTCGCTGACGCAGACATCATCGTCTACGTGGGATGCGGTGAGCGTGGAAACGAGATGACCGAGGTGATCGACGATTTCCCCGAGCTGGAGGACCCGTCGACGGGCAACCCCTTGATGGCACGGACCTCACTCATCGCGAACACATCGAACATGCCGGTCGCGGCGCGCGAGTCCTGCGTGTACACCGGGATCACGATCGCGGAGTACTATCGAGACATGGGGTATGACGTGGCGCTGATGGCCGATTCGACATCTCGGTGGGCCGAGGCGATGCGCGAGATCTCATCACGGCTTGAGGAGATGCCCGGTGAGGAGGGCTACCCGGCCTACCTGTCGGCGCGGCTCTCTCAGTTCTATGAGCGGGCGGGTGCGTTCACCAACATCAACGGGACGAGCGGATCGGTCTCTGCGATCGGTGCCGTCTCACCACCGGGTGGGGACTTCTCCGAGCCTGTGACACAGAACACCCTCCGGATCGTCAAGACCTTCTGGGCGCTGGATGCAGATCTCGCAGAACGTCGGCACTTTCCGGCGATCAACTGGACGGAGTCGTACTCGCTGTACCGCCAGCAGCTCGACCCGTGGTTCGTCGAGCATGTGGATGAGTCCTGGCCCAGCGAGCGGCAGTGGGCGATTGACGTGCTGGATGAGGAGGCCGAACTGCAGGAGATCGTCCAGTTGGTCGGAAAGGACGCGCTGCCAGATGACCAGCAGCTGACGCTCGAGGTGGCCCGCTATCTGCGTGAGGCATACCTCCAGCAGAACGCGTTCCACGACGTCGATCAGTTCTGCCCGCCGGCGAAGACGTTCCGCATCATGCAAGCGATCCATCACTTCCATGACGCCGCCTTCGCCGCGCTGGATGCAGGTGTGCCGGTCCCGGAGATCGTCGCGATCGCCGCAGCACCGCAGATCAACCGGATCGGGACGCAGGAGGCGTATGAGGAGTACGCCGCGGAGGTCGAAGACGCGATCAGCGAGGAGCTCGGGGGGCTACACTGACATGAAGGAGTATCAGACTATCACAGAGATCAGCGGACCACTGGTGTTCGCTGCGGTGGATGAACCGATCGGCTACGATGAGATCGTCGAGATCGAGACACCCGCGGGGGAACTGCGTCGGGGACAGGTCCTCGAATCGCAGTCGGATCTGGTGGCGATCCAGGTCTTCGAGGGGACGACCGGCATCGACCGCAACGCCTCGGTGCGCTTCCTCGGGGAGACGCTGAAGCTGAAGGTGACCGAGGACCTGTTGGGCCGCGTGTTGAGCGGATCGGGCCAGCCCATCGACGGGGGTCCAGAGATCATCGCTGAGGAGCGCCGGCCGATCGTGGGCGCTGCGATCAATCCGTACTCCCGTGAGTACCCCGAGGAGTTCATCCAGACGGGGGTCTCCGCCGTCGATGGCATGAACACGCTGGTGCGGGGCCAGAAGCTGCCCATCTTCAGCGGGTCCGGACTGCCCCACAACGAGCTCGCCCTGCAGATCGCCCGACAGGCGACGGTCCCCGAGGACGACAGCGGGGAGGCCGCAGAGTTCGCGGTCATCTTCGGTGCGATGGGCATCACCGCAGAGGAGGCAAATGAGTTCATGGAGGACTTCGAGCGGACGGGGGCACTGGAGCGGTCGGTCGTGTTCATGAACCTCGCGGACGATCCGGCCGTCGAGCGCACGGTCACCCCTCGGATGGCGCTGACGACCGCCGAGTACCTCGCCTTCGAGAAGGGGTACCACGTGCTGGTCATCCTGACGGATATGACGAACTACTGTGAGGCTCTTCGAGAGATCGGTGCAGCCCGCGAGGAGGTACCTGGTCGCCGTGGGTATCCCGGGTACATGTACACCGACCTCGCCACGCTGTACGAACGTGCCGGCCGGATCGAGGGGCGGGCGGGCTCAGTCACACAGATCCCGATCCTGACGATGCCGGGCGATGATGACACCCACCCCATCCCGGATCTGACGGGTTACATCACCGAGGGGCAGATCTACGTCGACCGTGACCTGCACTCGCAGGGCGCACAGCCGCCGGTGAACGTGCTGCCCAGTCTCTCGCGGCTGATGGATGATGGGATCGGTGAGGGGCTCACCCGTGCGGACCACGCGGATGTCTCCGACCAGATGTACGCGGCGTATGCGGAGGGCGAGGACCTCAGAGACCTGGTGAACATCGTCGGCCGTGAGGCACTCTCAGAACGTGACAATCGATACCTCGACTTCGCAGAGCGCTTTGAGGCACAGTTCGTCGACCAGGGCTTCGACACCGACCGGTCGATCGCACAGACGCTCGACCTCGGGTGGGAGCTGCTGTCCATGCTGCCCCGTGATGAGCTCAATCGGATCGATGAGGCGTTGATCGACGAGTACTACATCGACGAACCCGCCGCGGAGGCGTCTGCCTGATGAGGACCCCGCAGGATGGCTGAGGACGTCAAGCCCACCCGGAAGAACCTGATGGCGATCAATGATCGCATCGACCTCTCGGAGCGGGGCCATGACACCCTCGAGCAGAAGCGGGATGGGCTGATCATGGAGTTCATGGAGATCCTCGATGAGGCCAAGGATGTCCGCGCGGACGTCGAGTCCGCATACGGAGAGGCGCAGTCGGCGATCGACATGGCACGCGCGCTGGATGGTGACGTCGCTGTCCGTGGGGCCGCTGCGGCACTGCAGACGGTCCCCGAGATCTCCAGCAGCTCGAAGAATGTGATGGGCGTCGTCGTCCCCGAGATCGAGTCGACTGGTGTCCGCAAATCCCTCGATGAACGGGGATATGGGGTGCTGTCGTCCTCGGCGCGCATCGACGAGGCGGCCGCGGCCTACGAGCGGCTCTTAGAGCAGATCATCCTGGCGGCGGAGGTGGAGACGGCCATGCGCAAGCTGCTCGTCGAGATCGAGACGACCAAGCGCCGTGTCAACGCGCTGGAGTTCAAACTGCTGCCGGAGTTGTACGAGAACCGTGATTTCATCGAGCAGAAGCTCGAGGAGCAGGAGCGCGAGGAGATCTTCCGCCTGAAGAAGATCAAGAACAAGCAGGCCAACACGGAGTGAGCATGCGGTGTCCACGGTGCGACACCGGACTCGAGGGCATCGAGGTGCCACCCGCTGCGGCGTCGCTGTTCACCTCACCCGCACCAGGCGGGTGTCCGACCTGTCTCACTGTCGTCGACGCAGAGGCGGTGGTCGACCCGGCAGCTTCGTCCGTGATGGGCCCCACCGATCCGGTGGCGATCGCGGCGGTGTGGTCGGTGATCCGCGACCTCCCCCAGCTGGCGATGGCACACGATCGCCTCGATCGCGCCATCGCGGTCGCGGAGGAGCAGGGTGTGGATGTGTTCCTGCAGCTCGAGCGGTTGGCAGCCGACCCCGCGGTCGACGCACACTTCGACATCGACCGTCGACGTCGCCAGCTGGCCACATTTGTCGACTGAGTCAGACCCCGGTAGCATAGCGTAGGATGCCCGCGATCCCTCCGAACGCATCGTACAGCTGCTCCCCCTTCTCGAAGTCTGTCGAGATGAACTTCGTGGTCGTCCCCCGCTGTTCGGCGATGGAGATCAGATGCTCGATCACGTCCTCGCGTGCGACCTCCGTGGCGGGCTCTCCGCAGGTGCCGCAGGTGTGCTCAGGCGTGCTATGCCGACGGTCGATGACCTCATACTCGGTGTGACCATCGGAGCATTCGAACGTGATGACATCACGCCGGAGGTCTTCCGACAGCAGGAGGCGGTCCACCGACCCCATGATGAGATTCTCTCGCGTGGGTCCAAAGCCATAGGTCGCCTCATCCTCCGCATGCAGCTTCTTGAAGAACTCCTCCATCTGGAGCTTGTCCTTCATGACCTCCTGGTCTGCCAGCACATCGCTGGCCGCATCGACGAGGTCCAACAACCCCGACTCGTCCGTGTATGCGACATCGAACTTGTCGATCACGAGGTCCTGGATCTCATGATGCAGATATCCACCGGTGAGGAACTCATCTTTCGTCGGTGAGGGGCCGCCGACGAGCACCCCATCCAACTCGTGTCTGCGTGGGACGAACAGCTCATCCGCCATGCCAGCGACCTCCTGATAGAAGTTGTCGATCGCCTCGAGTCGCAAGCGGGCGAACCGCTGGGCGGACTGGCCCCCTTTGCGCTGTTTCCCCGGGACTAGCGATGATGCGGATTTGACAGCCTCCACACGCTTGCCACGCAACCATCCCACCGTCGCCTCTCGCCGGTCGAGGACGACGAGCCCGAAGAGCCCCTTATCGGACAGCATCTCCTCGAGCGGCTCCGTCAGGAAGTCGCTGTCACAGTGATAGATGAACGATTCGACGGGTTCCGGGGGTGCCTCGAGCACCCGCGTCACCATCTCGGTTTGGCCTCCGCCGGAGTTGACCGCGCCACTGAAAATCACGAGTCCGGTCTCAGGCGGGAACGTGTCATAGTACCGCAGTCGATCCTTGATCGAGACGAGCGCATCTTGCACGTTCGTCCGTGTCTGCTTCGACTTGATGTTCGCCGCCTCCGAGTGCTCCTGGGTCACATGTGCGACCACATCTGAGATCTGCTTGTCCGGGGGCACGTAGATCGTGACCAGCTGCGTCCCTGACCCCTCGAAGTCTGTGAGCTCCTCGATCACCTTCTGGAACTCATACCGACGCCGGTCATCACTCATGTCGGCACCCTCGCTACTCATCGGCGCACCTACCGGAGTCCGGGGTAAGTATGCTGCGACTATGGCCCCATGAAACGGTAAGCGCTTTTTCCACCCGCTGTGCGGGGGCGTGTATGTCTGCTCCAGATACGACGGTTCCCCGATGGTGGATCATCCTCTTCTTGCTGCTCGTGCTCGGTGCAGGTGCGCTGACGGTCCGTCTGGTCGGCGGCTCTCTCGTCGTCGGGTGACCACGCGGTCACATCACCTCGGGTGCCTCGACACCGAGCAGCTCCAACCCGCTCGCCAGCGTCGCCTGCGCTCCGTGGACGATCGCCAACCGTGTGCCTGCGACGTCGGGTTCGTCAGCACCGACGATCCGGGCCTCGCGATAGAACTGATTGAACTCCTCAGCGCACTCACGGACGTAGGTCGCGATCGTGTGGGGTGTGAGTTCTGCGGCTGCCTCCTCGATCACCATCGGATAGCGCGCGATCGTCTCGACCAGCCTGCTCTCCACCGGCCGCGTGATGACCGAGGGCTCGACCGCCGGTTGGATTCCCGCATCGGCCGCCGTATCGATGATGCCAGAAGCCCGCGCATGCGCGTACTGGATGTAGGGCGCTGATTGTGCCTCCACATCCAATGCGCGGTCCCAGTCGAATGTGATGCCCTTCGTCGGCTGCTTGCTGATGATGTCATACCGCACCGCACCCACCCCCACCGCATGGGCGATCGCATCGATCGCCTCCGCACCGAGCTCGGGATCTCTCTCGATGACCTCCGCGCGCGCACGGCGAATCGCCTCATCCAGCAGGTCATCCAGATTGATGCCCGTGCCTGCTCGCGTCGACATCCCACCCTCCGGGAGCGTCACCCACGAGTACCACGGCTGGGCAAGCCCTGAGGTGTCGTCCCCCAGCAACCGCAGTGCCGCACGGAGCTGCTCCGCCTGGAGCTTATGATCCTCTCCGAGCACGGTGACCGCCGCATCGAACTCCTCCAGCTTCCAGTGGTGGTATGCAAGGTCGCGTGTGGTGTAGAGGCTGGTGCCATCCCCCCGGACGAACACGAGCTCCTTGTCGATGCCTGCCTCCGAGAGGTCGAGCATCCATGCTCCATCCTCCTTCTCACTCTCAGGCAGGTCTTGTAGGGCGCTGATGATCGCATCCGCGGACCCATCCCGGATGAACCGGGTCTCCTCGACGAATGCATCGAAGCGCACCCCCAGCCGCTCGAGACTCTCCGCCATCCCTGCGAGGACCGGATCGATGACCGCATGCACACGGTCGTACGTGTCCTGATCGCCGGCTTCGAGCCCCTGCATGATCGCATCGATCGCCGCTGTCGCCTCTGCGACCTCTGTCGGATCTGCCGCATCGAGGTAGCTGCTCCCGTGTTGGTAGTAACGAACCAGCTGGTGGTCCGACCGGTCACGTGTGGGCTCCGGTAGCGCATCTGCCGCGAACCGCTCGACGGCCCAGGTGAACGTAGCGACCTGTCGACCCGCATCATTCACATAGTAATGCCGCTCGACCGTCGCACCTGCGGCGCTGAGCAGCCGTGCGAGAGCATCACCGAAGATGGGATTCCGTGCCCGTCCGACGTGAATCGGGCCCGTCGGATTCGCCGATGTGTGCTCGATGATCACCGACCTCCCTGTCGACTCGAGCCGCCCCCAACCATCAGTCATCGCCGCGGCAACTGTGTCTGTGAGGTACGCCTCTGTCATCGTGAAGTTGATGTAGGGACCCATACTGGTGGCCGCGGCGACATACCGCCGGTCACCGATCTCGACACCTGCAGCGAGCGCCGCGGCGACATCCGGTGGTGCCTCTCCGCGGCGTTCGGCCAGCCGGAACGCGACATTGCTCGCCAAGCCTGCGTCGACCTGGTCCGGGGGCTCCTCGAGCCCCACATCGACGTCGGCATGCCCCATC
>Ga0209937_1000168_pt1 | contig 22067 bp, 27 predicted proteins | sample SalPon1_B_H2O_MG_FD_185699 | JGI IMG/M metagenome (GOLD analysis project Ga0209937, IMG submission 185699) | Salt pond water microbial communities from South San Francisco under conditions of wetland restoration - Salt Pond MetaG R1_B_H2O_MG... | ecosystem: Environmental > Aquatic > Non-marine... | reverse complement strand
AGCGGGTGTCGCTCCCAACTCCGCCTCGCTGTACACCGGCGAAGAGGGCGTCCTCCACGGTGCGCGGACCAAGCTGCTCCAAGACACCGACGGCCAGATAATGGAGAGTCACTCCGTCTCTTCCGGGCTCGACTATGCCGGCGTCGGTCCAGAGCTAGCGTGTCTGGTTGATGAAGGCCGCGTCACGCCCGTCGCAGTCGACGATGACGCCGCGCTCGAGGGGTTCCACCGACTCTCGAACACCGAGGGGATCATCCCCGCGTTAGAGACCGCACACGCGTTTGGCTTCCTCGAAGAGCACACCGAGTCGCTCGGCGACCGAGTCGTCGTCAACGTCTCGGGACGCGGTGACAAAGACCTCGACGCGGCCATCGAAGAGACGGACAAACGCGACGTCCCGGGTGCGCCGGACATGTCGTTGTTCACGGAGGGGATGTGAGTGACGAACCGTGCGAACAGCCCCGCACTCGCCGACGCCTTCGCCGACGGGGCGGCGTATGTGCCCTACCTCGCGGTCGGTGACCCCACGTACGACGCCTCACTCGCGTACGTTGAGGCGCTCGACCGTGGTGGAGCGGATGTCATCGAGCTCGGCCTCCCCTTCTCGGAGCCGATTGCGGAGGGACCAACGATCCAGGGGGCCGTCGTCCGCGCACTCGAAGGGGGGATGACGCCGGACCGATTCTTCGCGTTCGTTGAGGAGCTCACGGTCGAGGCGCCACTCGTGTGTATGACCTACTACAATCTGATCTACCAGTATGGCGGCGGTGCCGAGGCGAACGGCCCGCGGCCGTTCGTCGAGCGCGCAGCCGACGCTGGCCTCGAGGGGTTCGTCGTCCCCGACCTTCCCGCCGAGGAGGCGGGACCGCTCCGTGCGGCCTGTGACGAGTTCGGCCTCGATTTGGTGTTCATCGTCGCGCCGACGACTCGTGGGGACCGACTCGAGCGGATGATGGACCAAGTCTCCGGCTACGTCTACGTCCAGGCGCGTCTCGGCACGACGGGCGCAAAAACCGACGTCTCCGATCAGACGACAGAGAGCCTGGACCGGCTGGAGGCGTACGACGTGCCGAAGGCCGTCGGATTCGGCATCTCGACCGGCGAACAGGCGGCGCGAATCGTCGCGGGCGGTGCCGATGGCATCATCGTCGGGTCCGCGCTCGTCGACATCGTCGCTGACGGCCACGAGACCGACCGACCCGTCGAGGCAGTCGCCGAGGACCTACAGACGCTCTCACGGGAGCTGAAGACGGGCGCGGAGCGCGGCCTCGAGGCACGTGCCGCACCCGAGACGCAGTAAGTGGGCATCACAGCCGTGAGGCCGATCAGCCGATCGACCGACGTGGTGTACACACGACACGCGGGCTGACGGTGCAAGCCAATTCGTCCCCGAACGAAACCGTCTTACCTCAGTTTGACACACGCTCACACAACGAGCCCCATACCATGACAGCAGGACTTTCCGCACGACTCGATCGGATCTCGACAAACGACCGCTACCTCATCGTCCCGATGGACCACGGCATCACGATGGGGGCGGTTACGGGCCTCGTCGACATCGAGTCGACCATCGACGGCGTCACGAGCGGTGGCGCAGACGCAGTGTTGACTCAGAAGGGCATCGCGCCTCGCGTTCACGCGAACAAAAACGGCGCCGGCTACATCGTCCACGTCAACGCCTCGACGACCATCGGTCCCGACGAGCAGGATAAACGGCTCACCGCCGACGCCGAGGCCGCGATTCGTGCCGGCGCCGACGCAGTCTCGTTTCACATCAACGTCGGCTCGAATCACGAGCCGGAGCAGATCGAGGACCTTGCGGCGCTCTCTGATGACGCGTCCCGACTCGGGTTGCCGGTGCTCGCGATGGCATACGCCCGTGGACCAGGTGTCGACAGCACGGATCCAGAGGCGCTCGGGCACGCGGTGCGACTTGCTGAAGAGCTCGGATCGGACGTAGTAAAGACGGGCTACTCGGGCGACGCGGCCTCCTTCGAGCGGGTCACCGAGTCGACTCGGTTGCCGGTCGTCATTGCAGGCGGGTCGAAGGGCACGGACCGAGAGACGGTCGAGATGGTACGCGGCGCGGTCGATGGCGGTGCGGCGGGCGTCTCGATGGGGCGGTCGATCTTCCAACACGATGACCCGCGTGGAATTGCGCGGGCCGTCTCGGCCGTCGTTCACGACGACGCGCCCGTCGACGAGGCGCTCGCCGTCGGTGGCTTCCTCGAGGCCTGAGCGCGGTCACGCGGTCGTGGGTCCCAGCCCATGTCTCACCGACCCCTTCCGCAGTTTTCAAGCCCGGGCGCCGTGAGAGACGGGTAATGACACGCACGGTCTGGGTGAAAGCTGACGACAGCGTCGGGGATTGGGAGGCGCGAAAGCGTCGGATCACGACCGCTATCGAGGCGGGCGCGGACTGGGTACTGGTCGACGAAGACGACGTGGGCCGCGTCCGTGACCTCGGTGTGATCGACGTGGCCGCGTTCTTATCCGACGCCGATGTCGTCGACGGTGGCGGTGAGACCGCCGAGGCGGACGCGGCGTTCGTCGGGAAGGGCGGCGAAGGCGACGGCACCATCGATCTACCCGACGACTTCACCGGCTCGGCGGACCTCACCACCCTGCGGCGTCGCGACGACCGGGCGCAGGGTGCGTACATTCGCGTGCTCGGAACCGAGTACGAGGCGTTCGCCGAGTCGGCGGCGGCGGCAGCCGACATCACTGTCGTCATCGGTGAGGACTGGTCCATCATCCCGCTCGAGAATCTCATTGCGCGCGTCGGCGACGAGACGCATCTCGTCGCGGGCGCGACCACCGCGGCCGAGGCGCGAACCGCCTTCGAGACGCTCGAACTCGGTGCCGACGGCGTCCTCCTCGACACCGACTCACCAGAAGAGATCCGCGGTGCTGTCGAGGCGCGAGACGCAGCTGAGCGCGAGTCCCTCGAGCTTACGACCGCGACGGTGACCGCGGTTGAGGCGACTGGGATGGCCGACCGCGTCTGTATCGACACCGGCTCGCTGATGGACGACGCGGAGGGAATGCTCGTCGGGTCGCTCTCGCGAGGCCTCTTTTTTGTCCACGCAGAGACCGCCGAGTCACCGTACGTCGAGTCCCGGCCGTTTCGGGTGAACGCGGGTGCAGTCCACGCGTACGTCCGCAACCCAGATGGAGGAACGAACTACCTCGCTGAGCTGTCGAGTGGGGACGAAGTGCAGGTCGTCGACCGCGACGGAGCGACGCGCGAGGCGATCGTCGGGCGTGTCAAGATCGAGAAGCGACCCATGTTCCGGATCCAAGCGGAGGTCGAAACCAACGACGGGGTCGACCGTGTCGAAACGCTCATTCAGAACGCCGAGACGGTGAAAGTCGCCACGAGCGCGGGACGCACCGCAGTGACCGATCTTGAGGCCGGTGATGAAGTGATCGTCTACTACGAGGACGTCGCGCGCCACTTCGGTGAGGCTGTCGAAGAAAGCATCATCGAGAAGTGACCCTGATGGCCGGCCAGGACGGTCGGCCGTAGCCAACCGTTAACTCCACGCGTCTGTATCGATCGCGTACTGATGACTACGATCGGCATCGTCGGCGCGGGCGCGGCCGCCGCGGCGGCGACGCACGTCCTCGACGGCGCAGTTCCAGACGCAGAGATAACCGTCCTCGAGAAGTCGGGCGGCCTCTGCGGTCGGGCCGCGACGAGACGGAACGACGATCGGTCTCTCGTCTACGACTACGGCGCGAACTACCTCAAATCGGCCAACGACCGGGTCGTCGAGCTCGTGACGGAGACGCTCGCGGACGACGGAATGGTCGACGCGACCGAGCCGATACACACCTTCGACGCTGCCGGTGAGGTGTCGCCCGGGCGCGACGCCGACGACCACAAGTGGAGCTACCGGATGGGACTGACCCAGATCGCGAAGCGACTCTTCGGCGGGACCAACGCGAACGTCTACCGGCGCACCCGTGTCGAGACGATCCGCCGGGAGCCCAACGGCGACGGCGACACCGACGCCTCACCCGGTGCGAGCGACAGCGTGTGGACGCTCGTCGACACCGACGGCGAGCAGTGGGGACCGTTCGACGTGTTGTTGTTGAACCCGCCGGCACCGCAGACGGCGGCGCTGCTCGCGGATGCCGAGTGGGACGCACCTGTTCGAGAGTCACTCCAGCAGGCGGCCGAATCAGTTCCGTACCGGTCCGTTTGGACCGCCGTGCTCCACTATCCGTTTACGCTCGACCGACCGTACTACGGGCTTGTTAACACGGATAAGGAGCATGCGGTCGGCTGGATCTCGCGTGAGGAATGTAAGGCCGGGCACGTCCCCGACGGTGAGTCGCTACTCGTCGTCCAAGCCGGCGGCGAGTGGTCTGTGGCCCACTACGACGACGACCCAGCGGACAACGTCGCCGAGTTGGCCGGACACACCGCCGAGATAGTCGGTGACGACCGGCTGCTTGAGCCGTCGTGGACGGATCATCAAGGATGGCGCTATGCAATCCCTGAAGGCGGGGTGGACCCCGACCCGGTGGAAGCCGCCACAGCACACGACTGCTACGTACTCGGTGACTGGGTCGCCGGCGAAGCTCGACTGCATGCCGCGCTCGCGAACGGCCTCGACGTCGGCGACCGAGTCGCGACCCGCGTATAGCGGAGTCACTCCCGCAGTCCGACTCCGATCGAAGCGACTCGGCCTCTCCGGCCATCGACCAGCGTACACCAACCAGCTTGCGGTGGCGCGCGCCTCGTGGACCGCCTGTGGCGTGTCCACGAGCGCGTGCGAGGGATGAACGAGTCGCCCGTGGGCGACGAGTGAATCGGTTGGGGAGGGTGTGGCTGAAAATGGTGTCCGGCAATCACGCAGTCGTGTTCGTCACATGCTCATACCAACAACCGTCACAGACGTACGGAATCGGTTGGGGAGGGTGTGGCGGCAAGTGGTGCTTGTGTGTCACGAAATCGTGTGTCTCACACGGCCACCAGACCAATCGAACTCTCACAGCCATCACGACGATCACACAGAATCAGTTCGGAGAGCGGGCTACCTCCGGAGATCGTCGGTATCGCGCGCCGGTGAAATACCGTTTTCCAGACAACTCATCACGCACGTGTATGTGTCACACTATGCGATTCAGTATCTCGCTCCGGGCGTCGTCTGCTGAGTCATACAACTCGTCGTCGCCCGAAGCGAGCACGTCCGCCAGGGTTTGTTCGCCGTCCCGAATCTCGATATCGTACTCGCCGTAGGCCTCGATCAGCTCCGTCGTCGTGGCCGGATAGTCGTGTGAATCGAGCGCGTCGCCAAGCGCACCAAGGTCGCCGCCCGTCGGCTCTGTTTCGTCAGCGCGTGTCACTGCTTCTTCTTGCATCCGCTCTCGCTGGCGCTCTTGTTCACGATCTGCTTGCTCATCTCGACCCTGTTTGTCATCTGCCATGTTCTCCCGTAGAATAGCCAATCAGATAACAGTATGCCAGACGCGCTCGCTGACTGAGTCGAACAGCAGCTCTCCAACCGGTATTGGCTGCAGATCCGTGTTCCCGTTTTTGTCGCCGGCACAGTCTCAAACAGGCATTGATATCCTCCCCGCGCTGAAGCGCGAGGATTCCCACGGCACCGCTGGGATACCTCAATCTTTACTTTGCTAGTATGGTGGTAGTCACCGCATTACTGCGATCGTACAGTTGTAAGCTCATGCATGACCGACGATCACCTCGCCAGAGTGGACGAACTCCTCGATGAAGCCCTGCGAAACGCGGCCGATGACGAAGTACGGTACACAATTCGGAGTGCAAAACAGCATCTCATCGCAATGTCCTCGGACTCAACTGACGACTGAGTCTGACAGCGCTGACGCGGGTTCATCTGCTGGGCTATCGGGTAATTCGCCAGGTGTATTACGTAGTAGTATCTCTTGGTACTCATGTTGGGTACCGTTAGTATGCATCTGCGCACAGAAGCGGCCGATCCGGCTGGCGGTGATGTCGAACCGCTCGCCGATAGTCCTGGTGAGAGTGTCGTCACGTCTCCCGTTGAGCTGATACAGACCAGCCGAACGCAACGAACCGCAGCCGGCCGAAGCGAGCCGCACGGAGACACGCCGGAGGTTGCAGTATGAGCATCGATCTCGAGGAGACGATGGATGTCGTTGTGAACGAATCACCGTTAATCAACGCCATCACGAACGCCGTCACGGTGAACGACGTCGCACAGATCATCTTACACTGGGGTGGGCTGCCGGTGATGGCTGATGATGAACGTGAGGTCAGCGACATGGTCGCCGCATCGGAGGCCTGTCTGTTGAACATGGGAACCGTGAGCGAAGCGGGAGAGACGACGATGATAACTGCCGGCCGGGCAGCAAACGAAGCCGATGTTCCAGTCGTCGTTGACCCAGTCGGTGTCGGCTCGACACCGACGCGGGACCACGTCGCAACGCGGCTCGTCACCGAACTCGACGTGGCGTTGCTCAACGGAAACTACGGTGAGATCACAGCACTTACTGGAGACGACGCGACGGTCCGCGGCGTCGAGTCAGTTGGTGAGTACCGCGATATCGCGACGACGGCGGTCGCTTGCGCCCGTGAGTACGATACCGTTGTCGTCGCCTCCGGTGAGACCGACATCGTGGCGACGCCCGAGCGGGCGTACGAGGTGACTGCCGGCCATCCACAGATGGGAACGGTCGTCGGAACCGGCTGTATGCTCGGCGGGTCACTCGCGACTATTGCTGGTGCGCTCAACGATCCCGAACGGGCCGCGTTGGCCGGAACCGTCGCGTTTGGCCTCGCCGGTGAAGCGGCTGCTGCAGGCGCGTTCGGTGACGTTCACGGCCCGGGCAGCTACAGCGTCGCGTTCAAAGACGCCGTTGCCGGGGTTCGCGATACTGCTACCGACCCCGCAGACGACCGTATTGAACTGGTTATCGAGCCAAGCGGGTGATCGAACTGTCCCCGCTGGGTGTGACCTGCTCCGCTACAGGTCGTACAACTCGCCGTACTTCTCGTCGACGTACGCGAGGAATGCGTCTGCAGCGAAGTCCTCGCCGGTCGCCTGTTTAACCAGCTCGTTCGTCTCGTAGCGGGAGCCGTGTCGGTGGACGTGCTCGCCGAGCCACTCGCGGAGCGGTTCGACGTCGCCGTCGGCGATCGACGATTCGAGCCCGTCGACGTCGTCTGTCACCGCGTCGTAGAGCTGTGCTGCCATCACCGAGCCGAGCGAGTAGGTCGGGAAGTAGCCGAAGTTGGCGTGACTCCAGTGGATGTCTTGGAGACACCCCTCCGCGTCGGTCTCGGGACGAATGCCCAGGTACTCCTCGTACGCGTCGTTCCAGGCGGCAGGGACGTCTTCGACAGCGAGGTCACCACGCACCAGATCGCGTTCGATCTCGAACCGAATCACGATGTGGAGGTGGTAGGTGAGCTCGTCCGCCTCGACGCGAATCAAGTTGTCCTCGTACACCTGGTTGACCGCCTCGTAGGCGTCCTCGGCCGTGGCGTCTGTCGTCTCCGGGAAGCGGTCGTGTACCGCCGGCAAGAACGCCTCCCAGAATGCTCGGCTCCGACCGACGTGGTTCTCGAAGAGCCGCGACTGCGACTCGTGTACAGAGAGGTCCCGCGACTCGCCGAGTGGCGTGCCCCACGCCTCCTTCGGGAGGCCCAGGTTGTACTGTGCGTGGCCGAACTCGTGGATCGTCGACGTGAGCGCCCCGAGCACGTCGGACTCGTCGAACCGGGTCGTCACCCGGCAGTCAAACTGGTTTCCCGAGGTGAACGGATGTGAGGAGACATCGAGTCTGCCCCGGTCGAAGTCGTACTCAAGCAGCTCGAGTGCATCGTGTGCGAGCGCCTCCTGCTCATCGACGGGAAACGTCCCGTCGAACGTGTCGACAGCGAGGTCGTGGTCCGACGCGCGGATCGCGTCGATCATCGGGACGAGCGCCTCTCGAAGCGACTCGAGGATGGACTCAGCCTGTGCGAGTGGGAGACACGGTTCATAATCCTCGAACAACACCGCGTAGGGGTCGCGGTCGGGATCGATGTGCGCCGCGTACTCGCGTTTGAGCTCGACGTTTCGCTTGAGGTACGGTGCGAACGCCTCGAAGTCGTCGGCAGCCTTTGCGTTTTCCCACGCCGCGAGCGCCTCGGTGCTCGCCTCGGATATTTCTTCGACCAGCTCGACGGGGACGGCCGCGGCCCGCTCGTACTCGCGGCGGATCTCGCGGACGGCAGCCGCCTGTTCGTCGGTGAGTGACGCTGACTCAAGCGTGTCGAGCAGTGCCGCCGTCTCGTCGTCGGTGAGGAGGTCGTGGCGCAGCGACGAGAGCGTCGAGAGCTGTTTCGAGCGGGCGGGGGTTCCTTTCGGCGGCATGATAACCTGTTGGTCCCACTGGAGGACGCCGGCCGCGCTGCCGACCGTGTTCCACCGGCGTGCGCGCTCCACGAGCGCCTCGTACGCCTCGGGGGCGGTGTCACCCTCGTCGGTGTCGATTTCAGTAGCCATTGTACATGTCAGTCCGTGCCCGAAGAGTAAGGAACCGACGGTCCCGGCGGAGTGAGTCGTCGGTCGGCCGAGCCCTCACCACAACGGTTTGGCGGCCGAGGAGTATTTGTTCGTGGGCGCGTACGACCAGCCATCGAATGGCGACAGACAGCTACATCGACCTGCGTTCTGACACCGTCACCCGTCCGTCGGAGACGATGCGCGAGGCCGCCCGCGACGCGCCGGTTGGCGACGACGTGTACCGTGACGACCCGAGCGTCGAGCAGCTTCAAGAGCGGGCCGCCGAGGCCGTCGGTGCCGAGGCCGCCCTCTACGTTCCCTCTGGAACGATGGCGAACCAGATCGCCGTCAACGTCCACACCGAGCCGGGTCAAGAACTACTCTTGGAGCGTGAATCACACATCTACCGCTGGGAACTCGCCGGTGCGTCGACGCTCTCAGGCGTCCAGACGCGCACGATAGACGCGGGTGACCGCTGTGTGCCGACGCCTGAAGCAATCACCTCGGCGCTCGTCGAGGAGGATCTCCACCGTCCGGGCACTGGACTCTGCGCGCTCGAAAACACCCACAACTACCGCGGCGGCGTGGCGGTACCGAAGTCGCGGATCGACGCCGCGGCCGAGACTGCACACGACGCCGGGGTCCCCGTCCACCTCGACGGTGCGCGTGTGTTCAATGCCAGCGTTGCGCTCGACACACCGGCGCCCGAACTGCTGGAGGGGGTCGACAGCGTCACCTTCTGTCTCTCGAAGGGGCTCGGAGCGCCAGTCGGGTCGATCCTGGCCGGTGACGCCCCGTTCATCGAGGAGGCCCGGCGGGTGCGCAAGCTGTTCGGCGGCGGGATGCGACAGGCCGGAATGATCGCAGCGCCCGGGCTGTGTGCACTCGAGAACGTCGACCGGCTCGCAGACGACCACGCGAACGCCGAGCGGCTCGCTGCCGGACTCGACGCAATTGACGGCGTGACCACACCGGAGCCGGACACCAACATCGTCATCGCCGACACCGAGGCGGCGGGCGTGACCGCCGAGGACCTCGTTGCGGCGTGTGAGACGGCAGGGGTTGGCTGTGGCGCGTTCGACACGTACATCACGCGGTTCACGACACACCTCGATGTCGACGCGGACGCCGTCGAAACAGCGATCGATCGGATCGCAGCCGTCGTCGACGACCACTCGGCGTGATGGCGGTCGGTTCCGGATCGTTCAACCGTCACGGGTGATGACGAATCGTATGGGAACCCCACTCGAACCCCGCGAGGCGCAGGTCGAGGCGGTGCTCGAGCGACTCTACGAGGAGTACCCCGACTCGACTATCTCGCTGCGCTACTCGAATCGACTGGAACTGCTTATCGCTGTGGTCTTATCTGCACAGTGTACCGATGAGCGGGTCAACAGCGTCACCGCTGACCTCTTCGAGACATACGAGACGCCAGAAGACTACGCGAACGCGCCCCAAGCGGAGATGGCCGAGGCGATCAACTCGATCACGTACTACAATAACAAAGCGAAGTACATCCGCTCTGCGTGTGCGGACATCGCCGAGAAACACGACGGTGCGGTCCCAGATACGATGGATGAACTCACCGATCTCGCGGGCGTGGGCCGGAAGACGGCAAACGTCGTGCTCCAGCACGGCCACGATATCGTCGAGGGGATCGTCGTCGACACACACGTCCAGCGGCTCACCCGGCGACTCGGAATCACAACCGAGGAGCGACCCGAACAGATCGAATCGGATCTCCTCAAGATCGTCCCCGAGGACGATTGGCAACAGCTCACCCACCTTCTGATCGACCACGGCCGGGCCGTATGTACCGCGATCAACCCGGACTGCTCGGCCTGTGTGCTCGCAGATATCTGTCCGTCAGCCAAACCGGACGCCGACATCGACCTCGCGAGCGGCGAACAGTGGTGAGCGCGCCCGGACAGCGCGACAGGCCAAGACAAGCCGAGACAGGCCGGCGACGGGCCCCGCAACCGACACGCGACCGCCGGTATCCACGCCATATAAGAACGGCCAGGGCAATCCCCGAATAATGGAGCACGGCTCGCGGGACGCATTCACCCGTCTTGGAACGCTCGGGATCGAAGAGGAGTTCTTCATCGTCGACGCCGACGGCCGGCCGACCGGCGGTATCAACGACCTCATCTACGGGCGAGAGCCGCCCGAGGCCATCCCCGACGGGTTCGATCACGAGCTGTTCACCTGTACGATCGAGGCACAGACACCACTCATCGAGGATCCAGGCGACGCGAAATCGGCACTCGAAGCAGTCCGTACGGCACTCGTCGAACACGCCGCTGAGGACGGCTACGGAATCGCCGCGGCAGGACTGCACCCGGCAGCTCGGTGGCGCGAGCTTGATCACGCACAGAAGCCGCGCTACCGCTCACAACTCGACCGGATTCAGTACCCCCAACACCGAAATACGACCGCGGGGCTCCACATTCACGTGGGGGTCGACGACCCCGACCGGGCGGTGTGGATCGCCAACCACCTACGGTGGTACTGTCCGATACTGCTCGCACTCTCTGTAAACTCGCCGTTCTGGAACGGCTACGACACTGGGCTCGCGTCGGCGCGCGCCGTCATATTCGAGTCGCTACCGAACACCGGTGTTCCGACAGCGTTCGACGATTTCGACGACTTTGAGCGCTTCGAGCAGCAGATGATCGACCACGGCTCGATCGAGGATCGTGGAGAGCTGTGGTTCGACGTGCGCCCGCACACTGAACATGGGACTGTCGAGGTGCGGGCTCCCGACGCACAGCGCGACCCGGCGAAGACGCTGGCGTTCGTCGAACTCGTTCACGCGCTCGTCGTCGACCTCGCGGAACGACACGCCGATGGGGAGTCGCTGCCGACTCCACGACGTGAGCTACTCGATGAGAACAAGTGGCGAGCAGTCAGACACGGCCACGACGCCTCGTTCATTACGCGGGACGGGACAGGGACCGTCTCGCTTGAGACGGTCGTTGATGAGGTCTGTGACCGGCTTGACGTCGATGGCGTTCGTGCAGTGTACGACGCCGAGAGTGGGGCTGACCGACAGCGCCGGATACACGAGCAGGAGGGTCCGACAGCGCTCTTTGCGGACCTACTCGTAGAACCGTAACCTGTGAGCATGATCGGTCGACTCCCCGACGAGGAACGCTTTTGCCCGCGTAGAGCCACCACATGATATGGCCACGGACGACATCGGTGGCGACGAGGGAGACGTCGAGGACGTCGAAGACGAGGGGTCGGCCACGGAGCGAACCAAAGCGGAGCTCAAGCGGACTCGTGATCGGCTCGGCGAGGGCGCTGGGCGGGCGGTCAAAGAGTTCGACGACGGCATCGTCGACCTGCTCGCGTGGCTGCTCGACACCGAGACGCGGGCGCGTATCTACGTCTACCTTCGGGAGCACCCAGAGCGCACAAGCGACGAGATAGCCGAAGGGACAGGGCTGTATCCGAGCACCGTTCGTGAGGCACTCGCTGAGTTACACGACGAGGAGACGGTCTCACGCTCGAAACGCGAGGCCGACGGGGCCGGCAACAATCCGTACGAGTACGAAGCCATCGCGCCGAGTGAGCTCGTCCGTGGTGTGGTCGGAGACGTCCAAGCCGAGCTTAACGCGGTGTTCACCCTCGATAGCCGCCTCGGCGGGGACACTCCGGACGACGACGCCGAAGATCCGGTTCAGATATCCGTCGCCGCACCGGTAGCAGACGACGACACAGCCCACGAGCCGGCAGACCCACAATCGACCGACACAGATCACGCCTGAAGAGCTCGCGGACTACTGTCGATTGTTGATCCCGGGACCATCTCGTTTGAGCAGCGGTGTGGCTACCGTGGCACGCCTGGTCGGCCCGTTGTGGACAATTTAAGTTCCACCCGGCATACGCTTGGACATGAACGTCGCGCTCGGTGGCACCTTCGACCCCGTCCACGACGGCCACCGAAAGCTGTTCGAACGCGCGTTCGAGCTCGGTGACGTAACTGTTGGCCTCACCACCGACGAGCTCGCCCCGAAGACCCGTCACGTCGACCGGTACGTCCGGCCGTACGAGGCGCGCGAACGCGACGTCGAAGCCGAAATTGCGCCAATAGCCGCGGCCCACGACCGCGAGTTCACGGTTCGATCGCTCGAAGCCCCGACTGGCATCGCGGTCGAACCGGGATTCGACGCGCTCGTCGTCTCGCCCGAGACGAGGGGGGGCGCCGAGCGGATCAACGAGCTCCGTGAATCGCGTGGCCTCGATCCCCTTGAGGTAGTGGTCGTCGACCACGTGCTCGCCGCCGATGGCGACCGAATCTCGTCGACCCGCATCGTCGCCGGCGAGATAGACGAACACGGCCGGCTCACACCGGAACGAACCGGCCGTGGTGCGACCCCGCCGGAATGAGCGCGCGGGCGGCCGACAAGCGGTCCGAACGCCGGCTCGAGCGCGCTGCGGTGTGGAGTCTCGTTGGCTGTGGACTCACGTTCGCCGGTGGCACACTCGTCAGTCCGTCCGGGCCCGTCGACACCGTCTCCGCGCTGGCTGCCGACCCGTTTGTCATCGGATGTGTCGTGCTCACGCTCGTCGGCGTGGTCGGGTTTGCACGGATGGGCGCTAGAATCGGGGTGTCGATCCTTCTCGCTCTCGGTCCGATGTGCGGTCTCACGCTGTCTCAGTTCGGCTGGACTGTCGGCTCACGTCTCGCTGTCATCGCGGTGGGCGCTACCGTTGTTGCTGCGGTCCTCATCGGCGGTATCGGGGTCGCCACCGCTCGGATCACTGGCGCGTCACGATCTGAGCGCGCCCAGTGACTGCCCGGCGGGGCCTGCAGACCGGGTCGCTCACGACTCGAGTGATCCGCGTAACACCTTGGCTGCAACAAGCACTGGGTCCCACACCGGACTGAACGGCGGGGCATACGCGAGGTCGAGTCGCTCCACCGCCGCAACGGACAGCTCCGCGTGGATCGCAGTCGCGAGGGTGTCGATTCGCACGGCCGCACGGTCGGTACCAGCGATACTCCCGCCGAGTAGTCGCCCAGAGGTGGTGTCCGCGACGAGGGTGACGTCCGTCTCGGCCGCCCCCGGGTAGTACCCCGACCGGGATCCGGCAGTTATCATCTCGCTCACGGGATCGAATCCCGCATCGCGTGCTGCCGCCTCAGTGACGAGTCCGACCCGCCCACACTCCATCTCGAACGCCTTGACGACCGCCGTACCAGCGACATCACCGACTGGGGTTGGGTCACCCGCAACGGTTGCACCGACGGCCCGGCCAGACCGGTTTGCGGTGAGCCCGAGCGGGACCCACGTCTCCTCGCCCGTCACCGCATGTCTTGATGTCGCACAGTCGCCCGCCGCGTACACTCCCGGCTCGGCCGTCTCACCGTAGCGATCGGTCCGGATCGCACCCCGAGGACCATATTCGACGTCGGTCCCGTCAACCACCGCGGTGTTGGGTTCGATGCCCACGCCGACGATCGCGAGCTCAACCGGGACGGTTCGGCCATCAGCACGGACGCCCTCAACGCGGTCGTCGCCGAGGATAGCGTCGACGGAAGTGTCTGTGTGGACGGTCACATCGTGTTCTGTGAGCGTTGAGGCAACCCGGTCACCGACGGCGGTTCCGAACGGCGGGAGGAGCCGATCAGACCGCTGAAACAGGTGGACGTCAAGGCCGCGTCCGCGAAGTGCTTCGGCCATCTCGACGCCGACGTATCCGCCACCGACGATCGCGGCAGTCTCGGGAGCGGGGTGGGCGGCAGCGCGGTCGACGCGATCGCGGTCGACCGCCGCGACATCGGCTCTGTCCGGGTCGTACCCCTCCGGGTCGGCGATGTACGCGTCGATCACAGCGGCGTCGTTCAGCCCGTGGAGGGTGAACGCGCCGGCAAGCCCCTGCACGTCGAACGGGCCGGTGACCGCGTGTGCGCCGGTCGCAACGAGCACCTCGCTGTACGACTGTGTGCTCGTCGCGCCGCCGGCCGTTCGGACGTGGACCGTGTTCGTCTCTGGGTCGACGGCGACCACCTCGTGGCCTCGTCTGAGGTCGATCCCGCGGTCTTCGACGTCGCTCGGCGAGAGCGAGAGCAGATCCGAGAGCCGGGACACGCGCCCCTCGACAAAGTACGGCGTCCCACAGTGTGCGTACGAGATGAACTGTCCGCGCTCGAAAACGACGACGTCGCGGTCGGGTCGCTCGCGCCGAAACTTGCTGGCTGCGCTGAGCCCGGCGGCATCAGCACCGACGACGACGAAGGGATCCGTCATGCTCGTCGAGTTGGCGAGAGCGAATAAAAAGCCACGGCGCGCGTGCGGTGAGCGAACACGCACCGTTGGTGACACCAGCGAGAGACGTGCTACCGTGGTCTACCGGGCGTCTACGAGCCGTTACCGCCTTCCGTCCCGCCTTCGACACCCAGCGCCTCGAACAGATTCCGTCTGACGGCCTCTTCGGTGAGGTGTAAGAGCGTGTCGCGGTTCCCACCGCTCGTCTCGATGCCAGTGAAGATGCCGAGTGGAATCTCGACGTATCCCTGTGTGGAGTGGCCCGCCGCGTCGCCCATCTCTGCGAACGCCTCCTGGAGGACGTTGCCGATGTCGAGACGGATGTCTTTCGAGCGAGCCGCGAGGTAGATGTGGTCGTCTGCGATCCCGAGGACGGCTGTGGTGGTGATCCCCTCCAGGTTGAGGAGGTGTTGGGCGGCCTGTGCGAGCGCCTCACGGTCGCGGATGAACCCTGCGGTCGAAAAGAGGTGACTCCCCTGCACCTGACGGTTCTGGATCGCCTCGGCGAGCACGTCGAGTGTCTCGGGTGACATCGACGGTGACTCCACCTGCTCGAGCGTGTCGTGGTTCGCGAACGGGTGGAGGTACGCCGCCGCGGTGAGGTCGCCGGGCGTGGTATCGCGCTTGAAATCGAGCGTCTCCGCACGGATCCCGTACAACAGCGCGGTTGCGACCGCCTCGGAGGGCGACTGGTCGAACTCTTGGAGGTACTTGGTTAGGATCGTCGAGGTCGACGAGACGTTTGTCCGAACGTCGACAAAGCGCGCCTCGGGCGGCGCGTCCGACTCGAGGTGATCGAGGTAGATGTCTATCTCGACGTGTTCCGCCACGGCTGCTTCTTCAGCCGATTTCGCGAGGTCGACAGCAGCAACTGTGTCGTACTCGGCAAGCGGCGGGGTGTCGGCCCGCGATTGGAGGTCGATCCCGAGCAGGTTGACGAACGCACGGTTCTCTTGGTGGCCCACGTCGCCGGAGTAGACGATGTCGGCTTCAACCCCGAAGCTCTCTGCTATTGCCTGGAGTGCGGTCGCCGAGGCGATCGAGTCGGGTTCGGGGTTGTCGTGTGTCAGGATCGCCATCGTGCCGTCTGTCCCCTCAATTATCTCGGCGAGCTGCCGGGCCATGTACTCGAGCTCGCCCGTCTCGAGCGACTGGAGAGCGCTGTCTGCGATGACCGTCGAGGGGTTGATTACGACATCTGCGCCGCGCTCGCGAAGCTCGTCCTCGCTCACTGGGTCCGAGGCGCGGACCACGACGTACTGGTCGCCGCCGCTGTCGCGCACCGCCGACACCGCCTGCTTGTTGGCCTCGACGTCGGACGCGAGGATCAACAGGATGTCGCGGTCCTCAACCGCGTCGACGACGTCAGGCTCGACGATGTCTTGTACCCGCGCGTTGAGGTCTTGATCCCGTAGTGCTTCGACGCGGTCCGCGTCGCGATCGAGAATAAGCACGTCCTTGTCGCGCTCCGAGAGCGCGTCCGCGACCGCGTGCCCGACGCTTCCACAGCCGAGGATCGCGTACCGCGTGCGTGCGGAGCCGGATGCGCCACTACTCATTGTCAACTGGTTCCGCGGCACGCCACTTAACGAGTACGCTCTCACCTGCAACGCGGGGAAATCGACAGGCCACCAGGGCGGTGTCGCCCGCCGAATGAAAAGGTCTTTTACCTACACAGCGGTAAAATTGTGTAAGGGCCGATAGCTCAGTCAGGGAGAGCGACGGACTCTTAATCCGTCGGTCGCGTGTTCAAATCGCGCTCGGCCCGTAGCTCATATATACTTTTTTCACCCTTTACTGACACTTAGCGGCGCTCTCGCCGCCGATCTGGGGGTGGCAAAATGAGCAGTGTGGAGCGGCAGATCGACGTTGATCTCGATGCCGACGGTAACATTCTGAGCGCAGTCGTCGAAGAACGCAGAGAACTCGAAGTCGGCGAGCTATTCAACGAGAACGGCGAGCTACGACTTTGGCAAGATCGTGCCGGTTGGAGCGGCTACGTTCGCGAAGTCATCGACGCAGAAGTGCGGTTCTACGAGGTTAACACTCGGTTCGACGACGATTCGTGGATCTCGAAAGTGCGGTGCGGAGAACAGGCGGTCCGCAACGCGATTCAAAAGCACATCGAAGACCGGCATGCAGGTGGTGCCGGGAACTTCGTTCGGAGGTGCTCGCCGCCATGACGGCTGAAACGGCCGTCGACGAACAGCGCAAGCAGATCGCGAGCCGGCTTGGCGAGTCAGAAGCGTTCGCATTCCCGGCCGGGTGGTCGACGTCTTCGAGCTGGCACCGTGCACAAGCGGCCGAGTCGACCATCGGCGCCGTAAATCCGACAGAGTTCGACGTGCTTCTCGGCCGCCTCGAGGGCGACGCTTCGATGAGTCGCCACCGTGTGCTCTTCACACTCTACGAGGGAGAGCTTCGAGCTGAGTGCGACTGTGATGGGCACCGCTACCGCAGCTGGTGCGCTCACGTCGCCTTACTCTGGTGGCGCTGGTGTAACGTGGAACTCGCAGTGACCGACCTGGATACCGGCCGGACCCACCTCTCACCGCCTTGGTGGCTCTCGGTCGACGACGCCGACCGCGACCGCTTCGACGCCGAGACGCGGCAGCCCGCCGTGGCCGACGGGGGTTCGAACCGAGGACCTCCGCTTCCACTGTTTCGAGTGGAACGGCTGGAACGTACGAGTCGTACGACTGGTCCAGTGAGTCGTACGACACGAATTTGCACCTAGAAGTTTCAGGAATGCCGAAAATAGCAGAATTCGACGAGTCGTACGAGGGTACGGGGGGTATCGAAATCGGTGCCCACGTGACGCATCCGTGTGTGTGCGTGCGAACTTGGCGCGGCGCGCGCGCTGGCCCGCATCATGCGGACGGGTGGGTGCTCGCAGGCGCTGGAGGGTGGGCCAATGAGCAAGAAGATCCTAGCGTGTCCCGAGTGTGACTCGTCGGATGTCTACCGCCGAACGTTCTCGGTGAGTTCGCACCCGACAGACGGTGCGCGGTACCGGTGTCAGAGCTGTTGCGCTCGGTTTGACGAGCCGACACAACGAGCTCGGAAGACGAGCGGACCGTCGATCAACAAGGGAACGCTAGCGCGTCGTCTGATGGACGCGGACGCCGACGAGGTGAGCGCATGATGAGCGAGAAGTCGCGGGTCGCGAAGGCGACTGTTCGTGACGAGCGCATCCTGCGGGCACTCGAAGAGGCCGAAGACGAACACGGCTCACTGGCAGACGCAGTCCGACACGCAATCACAGTGACGTACGGTGAGGATACTAACGACGCCGACATCGACGACACCGGGCTGCCGGTGAAAGCCCGGGAAGCGCGAGAGCGACTCAAGGAACTGTCGAACGCGGAGGTGGCGCGATGAGCACAGACGAGTTCGAGAGGCGGCTTACGTTTGCCCTCGATCGTCTTGCGCTCAGCTTCGAGAGTGCAGATCCCTCCGTTCGGCATGAGGCGAAGATGGTCGCGAAACAGAATATCGGGCACATAGCTCGCGAGGTGAGCACCGATGAGTAGCCGAGAACGCTTCACTCGGCGATCGCGGCGCAGAGCCGTACGAGTGCGACACGGACGAGCGGCGAATCATCTCGGCCTTCTGCTGCACGTGTGAAGTGGAAGCGACGCTGTATCTCGAGGTCGGCGACTCGGAGCCGTGGGAACACGACGTCGCACATCCGAGCCACGTGGTCGACTATTGGAGGGACAGATGAACCTTCCGTCAGACTGGCTCGCCAGCGAGGTTGATCTGGAGGCGATGAAAGCCCCGAAGACATCTGTCGCCACTGGCATCGAACTCCAGTGTGTGATGGAAGACGAATGGCCGCGTGACCGGGTCGTGCGCGCTCATCAGGAGATCGCCGACTTGGGAATTGAGATGATCCCGCTCGGGGCCGATGCGTTAGATGCCGCCGCTGACCTGCGGTCGCAGTAAGACTCGTTGAACGTCTTTGACGGCTTCAATCTCGGAACCGCCCAGCCACTCGGTGAGTCGATCGCCTCCACAGACACACTGTATCGGCTCTGTTGAAATCCTCAGAAAATGATATATTCTGACTCTATTGCGGTCAGCACAGAGTATACAGATACCCTGATAGATAACTAGTAGCGGCCTGAATCTCTACTGAATAGTATGGATGACAACTCCAAACTCATCCTTGTCGCAATATTAGGTTTGATTATTAGTGTGCCGATCTGGTATACCATTCTGCCCTCAGAACAATTTTCTGTGGATTTGTTTTTCAACCCCAGCCTCATATTCTGGTTGATTTTTGGATTCTTAGCTTTTATATTCGGATTTTACTATCAATCAGACGAGTAAGCTCAGCTACTGCGACAAAAACGAAGTAGGCCCTGCTAGCGCCAGGAAGTCTCTATTTTGGTTAATACCTCTTGTTCAGAAAAAGACAAGATCATCTATTCCTCTAATAATGCTACTAAGAAGTCGCTTAGTATACATTACTCATTAACTGGCTGTTTCAGGCGAGAATCTGTCTGAAGAATAGGATTTCAACAGAGCCACTGTATCCTAATATCCCCGAAGTGGAGATTTTTGACCCGAGAGAGCTTGAGTAGCTATTCCCACCCGTGTAGAAGTAGTCGTCACCGTCCATCTCCACGCCGGGGAGATGCGTGAGCGTGTTGGAATCACAGCCTTTTGACAGGGAGGCGGTCTCAACAGGTTGGCCCAATCAAATATCAACCGGACAGCCGTTAATCTCGCCGCCACGCATCCCGTCGGCCAACCAGTAAATAGAGAGTGTGAGGACAACCACAGCTCCCAACGCGAACTCCAGTCCGTCAAGCGGCAAGAAAAGTACCGACGCCGAGACCCCGACAAGCGAGAGCAAGCCCACCATCACCGCCGATCCGCAGGCCGCACAGCCCGCTCCGAGCGTACCGAGCACCATACCCGCAGCGCCAGCGCCACCCTGCTGGATGTCAAAGCCATGTTCGCGAAAATGGTACGTCACCATCGCGATATCGGTGCCGGTCAACAACGCAACGACCACCAGCAACAGTCCCTGTACCACCGTGAAGTTGGTACCCACGAAGGGGTACAGCTCACCAACGATGGCCAGACGACTGGACAGCGGTAGCGTCCCACCAACGACAAGATCCATGAACACCGGCACATTCAGCGAGACGACAAAGGCGGTCAGCGAGATGACGCCAGCGATGACCGCGATGAGGGCATACGTCGGGAGTGTGAGCACAAGCCTGGCAGTCCGACTCATTAGCTGCCAGTCGTGCCGCTGGGTGGGTAGTCGTACGCCCCGTAGCGCACGGCTCAGGACACTCATCAGGACAGCCCCAGCGCGTTGGCGATAAGGTCGTAGCTCACGCTACCGTTCGCCCGCGTGATGAACTGGCCATCGCGAAAGAGCAAGACGATTGGCGTCTGCTGTGGCAGGTCAGCGTTCTCTGCGGCTGCGATGTCGGTTTGGACCGCGTCGTCGTGGGCCTTGTTTCGGGCATCTTCGACCACTGCTGTGCCATCAAGATCGGTTGCCTCCGCGAGAAACTGTTCTGTGCGGTCGAAGACGTTGTTACTGGTGAACTGGCCCTGCGTGGCGAAGTAATGGTCGAACAACGCCCAGAATGCCTCTTCTGTGCGGGCGAGCGTCGACTCCAAGGCCTGTGTCGCTGGCTTCCCCCAAGGGTAGATGATTGGATACGTACGAACGACGAAGGCACCCGCACCTGCCTCAACGATGTTTGAGTGTATTTTCGGGACCGCGTTCTCGTGGAACCGCCGGCACTGTGAACATGACGGGTCTTCGAACGCGAGCACCACGTTCCCACCAAGCGTGCCCTGTCGGGGTTGGACCTCAAGATTTGCCGCCGCTGGATGATCGTCAATAGACCGGCCGCTGTCACCACTGGTTTCACTGGCGTCGGTACTGCCGCGACCACCACAGCCCGCAAGCGAACTCACCACGCCTGCGCTGGCCAGTGTCAGATATCGTCGTCTGTTCACGTTTGGTGGAGGCTCTGAATTGGTTTAGTAGTACTGTGAGTTGAGAGGCACAGATATTACTCCTGATTTTGTTGTTGATCGTGCTCTCGCTCTCGTGTGAGTTCGCGATCGATCGTACTTTGATCGGCATCTAACAGCGCTGCATCTCGTTTCTCGCGAAGCATCTCTTTTTCATGTCTGTGTTGTTCTTGTTCGCGAAAATATTGATACGCCCCGATGACTGTCGCAACTCCCACCAGTGTCAGTGCCGTCAGTACGAGTGCGAGTTTAGCAACCATCTAGTTAGCCCCTCTCACCGCAGTCGCGTTCGTGGTTGATCCAACGTCACGGGTTAGCGTGATCCCACCACTCTCCGTGGGCACGTAGATTGTCTCACCTTCCTTTAACGCCTCAATATACCGTTGTTGCAAGACGATCTCGTTTTCCCTGAGTGCCTCACCGCGAATCGTAATGGCCTCTGCATCTGCCCTTGCTTGGACGATTTTCTGCTCTGCACGCGCTTCTTCTTGTCTCACCTGTTGGAGTTCAACCTCTACCTGTTGTTTGGCTTGCTCTTTTTCATCGAGCGTTTGGTCGATCTGGTCTGGGAGGTCGATGTTTCGAATCTGTACGGCCTCAAGCGTGATCGGCTCGTCTTCAAACTCGTCGCGTAGTGCGCTGAGAGCCGCTTTTTCGAGTGAATCTCGGCCCGCTTGTGTGTAAATCGCGTCGGTACCAGTTGTCTGGAGTCCTGACGCCTCGTCACGGAGCACTGTCCGGATCGTCGGGCGGATTAGTCGCTGTTCCATCTGGCCTTCCTGCCGCCAGTCTTCAACAAACGTGTCCGCCTCAGAGGGGTTGATTCGATACCGGACAGTGACATCCACGTCAACGGATGAACCATTGATCGTTTTTACTGTGATCGAATCGCTTCTCGTTCGTTCGCCTTCCCCCTCGGTCGCACTCATCGTGTACGTCCGGGGGCGAATCTCAACGGCCTGTACGGTCGTCATGACCGGCACCTTCCAGTGAGCACCTGGATCGAGTGTCGTGCCGGTCACAGCGCCCCACTTTTTTTCTACGCCGGCAGTACCTTCAGGTACCTGTCTATACGCTAAGAGTCCAGTAAGGAGACCAACAACAAGCAGTAGTACAACCCCAACTGCGAGTGCTTTCTGTCGTGCGGAGGGCATCATGCACATGGCGGCAACACAGATACAAAAGGTGGCTGATTTGTCCAGAGCGATTTGTGTGAGATGATTCGCGCACCGCTCGCTTCGATCACAGAGATGTTACTACGATTATCTGTTTT
>Ga0209937_1000167_pt1 | contig 22304 bp, 19 predicted proteins | sample SalPon1_B_H2O_MG_FD_185699 | JGI IMG/M metagenome (GOLD analysis project Ga0209937, IMG submission 185699) | Salt pond water microbial communities from South San Francisco under conditions of wetland restoration - Salt Pond MetaG R1_B_H2O_MG... | ecosystem: Environmental > Aquatic > Non-marine... | reverse complement strand
AGTGTACCCATCGCTGTCTGACTCAATTTCCGATGCAGCTCGAGCCCTGCACGTACCTATTGTTTAGTCAGCAATAGAGAGTATCTTGGTTCCAGCTGACAGTGTGGTACCTGGCTCCACCCTCAGATCAGTAACCATGCCGCTGCGATGAGCTGTTACGGGTTGCTCCATCTTCATCGCTTCCAAAACTAGGATCAAGTCACCCTCGTTTACATGATCGCCTTCGCTCACAACCACCTTCACCACATTGGACTGCATCGGGGCAAACACGACATCGCCTTTGATTCCGGAGTGGGAAGTTTGTTGATGAGACTGTTTTCTTCTTGGTGGGGTTGAGTATTTCACTCCCTCACCGAGAATTCTGCTTGGCAGTGAAACACTAACCAGCTGACCATCCACCTCCACGGTCACTGTTTGCAAAGTGTCTTGCTGGTCGTTTTCTGCAATTCCCGCCCAAGGTTCTATTTCATTGTCCCAGTCAGTTTCTACCCAACGAGTGAATACTGAAAACGGTTGTCCCTCGGCAGTGAACTGAGGGTGGTTGACAAGCAATCGGTGAAATGGAATCACAGTTGGTATTCCGTGAACTTGAATCTCATCCAACGCTCGGCGCGCTCTTTGCAATGCCTGCTCGCGGTTTTCACCAGTGACAATAAGTTTGGCCAACATGCTGTCAAAGTTTCCACTGACGGTGTCGCCAGCTTTCACACCAGAGTCAAAGCGAATGCCAGGGCCGGAAGGTTGAACAATGCTTTGAAGTTTTCCTGGTGTTGGCATGAAGTCTCGTCCTGGGTCCTCGCCATTGATTCGAAACTCGAAAGAGTGACCCTTGATCTCAGGATCTGAGTAATCAATGCTTCCGCCAGCTGCAATTCTTAGTTGCTCACGAACCAGGTCGATGCCGGTTACTTCCTCGCTGACCGGGTGCTCCACCTGCAAACGGGTGTTTACCTCCAAAAAAGAGATGGTTCCATCTGCACCAATAAGAAACTCGCAGGTTCCAGCGCCAGTGTATTTAGCCTCGGTCAATATTTTCTTGGATGCCTCGTACAAAGCATCCACTTGCGATTTTTCTAAAAACGGCGCTGGCGCTTCCTCAACCAATTTTTGGTGACGTCTTTGAACGGAGCAGTCTCTCGTGGAGATGACGACGACATTACCCTCGTGATCTGCCAGGCACTGAGTTTCGACGTGTCTTGGTTTGTCTAGATATTTCTCCACAAAACACTCACCCCGTCCAAAAGCTTGAACCGCCTCTCTGGTGGCTGAGTCAAACAGTTCGGCAACATCGTCTCCCTCGCGAGCGACCTTGATGCCCCTACCGCCTCCGCCATAGGCTGCCTTAATCGCCACCGGTAATCCGTGCTGAGCAACAAAATCTAAAACTTCATCGGCGTTGTTAACAGGATCTTTGGTGCCTGGAGCGAGTGGAGCACCAACCTTTTCGGCAATGTGCCTTGCACTTATTTTGTCTCCCAGGATTTCAATAGCCTCTGGGCTTGGGCCAACCCAAATCATGCCAGCCTTACTTACAGCTCGGGCGAAGTCTGCGTTTTCAGCCAAGAAGCCGTAACCGGGGTGGATTGCGTCTGCGCCAGTTTTCTGAGCGATTCGGATAATCTTTTCAATATTGAGATAGCTCTCTGCAGCGGTTAGGCCAACAAGTGAGTGGGCCTCATCTGCCATCAATGCGTGGGGTGCACTTCTGTCCCCCTCTGAGTAGATGGCTACAGTCGGAATGCCGCTATCGTGGGCGGCTCTGATAATTCTGACGGCTATCTCGCCACGGTTGGCGATTAGCAGTTTTTGAATGCTGCGTTGCTCCATAACTGGCAAGCATATTGGTCTGATGGAATGATGTTGGAATTATTTCCAGAAATCTGTGTATTGATATTCCAAATCGGCCATCATTTCTCGCAACAGGTTCAAAGACAACCCCACCACAGTGTGGTAATCGCCCTCTATGCGCTTGATGAAACCTCCACCAAGTGAATCAATGGTGAATGCTCCCGCAACCTGCAGAGGCTCTCCAGACTCGACATAGCGCTCAATCTCAGTGTCTGAGATTTCTTCAAACCAAACTTTGGTTGCACTGAATTTGGTTATTGAATTTCCAGTGTTGGAATCCACCAGCGACTGACCGCTAAATAACTCGCCATGTTTGCCACGCATTTGTTTCCAGCGGGCAATTGCTGTTTTCGGCTGAAGGGGTTTGCCTAAAATTTCATTTTCAAAACTAAGTGCTGAATCGGCACCAATTACCAGGTAGTCACCACTGAGCGAATCTGCAACATTTTGTGCTTTGGCCAAGGCCAGAGTGGTGACGTAGTCCTCTACCGACTTGGCTTTATTTGGGGGCAGCAGGGCATCCTCATCCACCTGGCTAGGAATAGACCGAGGGTCAAAACCGGCATTTTTTAGGATTTGCATTCTTGCCGGAGATTGGCTGGCGAGAATTAATTGAGTCATGGACTAAGGATAATAGGTCGATGTATTTCGCTAAGCTCGAAGTATGAGTAATAGGGTTCTGACCGTTGCGATAGTTGATGACCACGAGGCTGTCCGTTATGGGTTCGCTGGGGCATGCCGAGAGTTCCATTACATCTTGATGGCCTCAGCTTCCAACGTCATGGAACTGATGGATCAACTCAATGGCAAAAAAGTAGATGTTGTTGTCATGGACCTGTCTTTGTCAGACGGGTCTTTGATCAGTGAAAATGTTAGAACCATCGTGAATCACGGGATGCCGGTTCTTATTTTCTCCATTGCCGATCGGCCAAAACTAATTAGGACCGCAATCAAAAGTGGGGCGCATGCAATTGTGCCAAAGAGCGAGTCTATGCAGGAGCTGATGAATGCCATTGAACTCACCTCAAGGGGAGTGTTCATTAACAATGCAGAAACCACCGCGGCTATTGATTCAGACCAAGATTTCAAAATCGCCCAGCTAACCGATCGAGAGCGCCAGGTTTTGACTCTCTATGCAAGTGGGCTTGCATTGAAGCAGGTTGCATATCAACTGGGAGTAGAACGATCCACGGCAAAAGAGCACATCGATCGTGTAAGAAGAAAGTATTCAAAGCTCGGTCGACATGCGGGGACCAAGATCGATCTTCTTCGTCGAGCCATTGAGGACGGCTACATAAACGAGGAGCTTTTGTAGGTGGAGACTCTTTCCTACTCAGCACGGGGAACTGTTGAGCACATAATTTTCCGGGCTTTTAGCATTGGGGTTTTGCTTACCGGTGTTGAAGTTGTTGGAAACGCAATCGTTCAAAACCCGGTGCTATTGCCTACTCACTGGCTATTGGTTGCGATTATCGTGATCAGCCAACTGGGATTGGTCTACGGAGCCTGGTTTGCACTCAGAGCCCAACCTTGGCTGGTGTTTCACGGAATTTCTCCAATAATCGTTATGTTGCTCTGGCCGATTTTGGCAACCGACCCAGCCTTGATTCCCGATGATTTCCGCCCCTGGGTTTGGTGGGCAATGGGTATGAGCGCCATCTCCCTATCAGTTGTCATGAAACCACCCCTGAGTGTTTTATCAGCAGCGGCTCTGACTGCAGTTTGGTTTGTATTCTCGGGTCAAAGTTTTGGCGGTGAGATTCCCCTGGACCGCAGGGTTCAAGACGCGGTGCTGGTTTTGTTCTTAGGAGCGGTTTTCGGTTCCCTGGCGAGGTTGATTATTGGACAGTTCGGAAGAGTGGATCAAGCCAACTCAGATTCCTTGAGAGATTCCGTAACACGCGCTCAAAAAGATGCGATTGAACGCGAGCGGGGTCTGGTCGATGCACTGGTGCATGACAGAGTCTTAAACACGCTGCTACTTGCCGGGAAGGCGAAATCCGCAGAGGAATACGAATCGGTTTCTCATCTTGCAAGACAAGCCCTGTCTGAATTGGAGACTATGGGCAATGAGGACACTGAGCGAACCTCCTTTTCCACATTAGCCTTGGTTCGAGCCCTAAAATCAGCAGCCTCGGAGTATGAGAACGTGATTGTCAGTTCAGTTGGTGAAGGCTACGCAACTGTCCCTGCAGAGGTTGCAGAGGCGTTGACTCAGGCATCTTTGCAAGCAATTGAAAATTCCCGGCGACACTCAGGTTCACCAAAAACCTATCTCCACACCGAAAGTGGTGAGGGTTTCTTAGAGATTCGAATAATGGACCACGGTCGGGGATTCAAATCTAATCGAGTCAGTCGAAACCGATTAGGCCTGAGACTGAGCATCATCGGTCGCGTCGAGTCAGTTGGCGGTCAGGCAACAGTCAATACGCAGCCAGGTGTTGGAACTGAGGTGATACTCAAATGGACTCGATAAAGGCATCAAGAATAACCATTTCGATTGTCGTCTTTCTATACAGCTGCTACCACGCTTGGCTTGGACTATCCAGCCTCTATGCGTATTCATCGACATCGCTTGCAGTGGCAATGATTGTTTCTTATTTGGTCATATCCCTCGTAAGTATTGTTTTTTATAAGGGATTCAGGATTCCCATCTGGTTGGCCCTGGTAAACCTAGTCTTCACAGCACTAACCCCACTGGTATTTAGTCAAATCATCATCTTGAATGAGCCTGCAAGTTATGCCACATGGTATGTGGTGGGACTTGGAACACTGATGGGAATTACCTCATTTCGCGGGCACGTGGTTATTGGCTGGATTGGGTTTTTTCTGATTGCCGTTCAGGTGGTTATCTGGGGTGGAATTGGGGTTTTGTTGAATGCGGGAATTCTCGGAGCACTGTTGATGGTGTTTGCCGGCCACGCATCGGGTTATGCAATTAAGACCGCAGACGTTCAAGCTAGCGAGGCTATGAAATCTCAGAGAAACTCATCCGTGATTGCAATCAGTCGTACCTCCGCTCGAAACGCTCGTCAAGAAAGAATTCAGCAAACACTTCAGAAAGCCGAGCCGTTGTTGACAGCCATCGTTGAAAATCAAGGTCAACTTACTGCCGAGCAGAAAAAGCAGGCACAATTTTTGGAGGCAGGACTGAGAGATTTGATTCGTGGCCGAGGTTTGATTGATGATCGGGTCAGTGAAGCGGCCAACCGAGCACGTCAACGTGGGGTGAAGGTCGAGCTATTGGACGAGGGGGGATTGGAAGATGTTGAGCAAACCGAACGGGAAGAAATACTTCGCAGAGTAACTGAGGCAATCGACAGTGTCAGTCATGGCAAAATCACCATACGGTCGCCAAAGGGCGAATCTTGGAAGGTGACAATTGCGGCGATGAGTCCAGAGCGATCAGAGCCAAGTGTTTGGGAGCGCATCTAAAGTGTTCGAAGCGGGTGATCCCCCAACGACCACCCGATTCGAACACCTAATTTTCTCAACTAGATGCTCGACTTGGACGGCCTGTAATCAAATTGGTCGTTGTCTTAATAGGGGACTGGTTGACCAGTTGTTATGCGGATTAACGAGGTTTTTTGCGGATTTGAAAAGTGTTCACCCAGGCCGAATGAGATCCCGCCGCGGGTCTTGAGACAGGGTCAGATTTGCTCTCTAAAAGTTGCGAAACAACAGCCACCAGAGCAGCCTTCTTGGTTTCACTTAGGCTTGAGTGAATTTGAAATTCAGGATTTTTGTCATCCATCACAGCGGGATGTTTCCATGCTTTTTAGGAGGAAGTTCGGCTCGCTTGGTCCTCAACGCTCTAAGAGCTTTGATGACACTGGTGCGAGTGGCCGAAGGCTCGATGATGCCATCCAGCTCACCGCGCTCCGCTGCCAAAAATGGGCTCGCCACACTGTAGGTGTATTCCTTGGCAAGTTTCTGCCTGACTTTTTCAACATCTTCACCGGCCTCAGTGGCTTGCTTAATCTTGTCTCGATAAAGGATATTCACAGCTCCCTGACCACCCATTACTGCAATCTCAGCAGTTGGCCAGGCCAAGTTGATGTCAGCACCAAGCTGCTTGCTTCCCATAACGATGTATGCACCACCGTAGGCCTTGCGAGTGATGATTGTGATCAACGGCACTGTGGCTTCAGCGTATGCATACAAAAGCTTTGCCCCGCGCCTGATCACTCCAGCCCATTCCTGATCAGTACCTGGCAGGTAGCCGGGAACATCAACCAGAGTGAGAATTGGAATATTGAACGAGTCGCAGAATCTAACAAATCTTGCGGCTTTTTCTCCCGCGTCAATATTTAGTGTTCCAGCCATTTGCAATGGCTGGTTGGCCACGATGCCAACTGTCTGTCCATCCACTCGGGCAAAACCAATGATTATGTTCGGTGCAAATAGAGGCTGAATTTCTAAGAAGTCCCCATCGTCAACAGTGGCGGTAATCACCGCATGCATGTCATAGGGATGGTTTGGGCTATCGGGAATTAGTGCATCAAGCTTTAGGTCTTGCTCAGTGATTTCTAATTCATGAGCCGGCTCAAACCGCTCGGCGTTTGACATGTTGTTCTCCGGCAAAAATCCAATCAATGTTCGAACATAGTCAATGGCATCCGGCTCGTCTTCAGCAAGGTAGTGAGCCACACCGCTTGTTTCATTGTGCGAGCGAGCTCCACCGAGCTCTTCCATACCAACCTCTTCACCCGTGACGGTTTTGATTACATCTGGTCCGGTAACAAACATGTTTGAGGTTTTATCAACCATCACCACAAAGTCAGTCAGGGCGGGTGAGTAAACAGCGCCTCCAGCGGCTGGACCCATGATAAGTGAAATCTGTGGGACCACCCCACTTGCCAATGTGTTTTTTCTAAAAATCTCACCGTATTTGCCAAGTGCGATGACGCCCTCTTGAATCCGTGCTCCACCGCTATCCAAGATTCCAATGATCGGAACTCCGGTGTCGATGGCAATCTGCATGATTTTGATTATTTTGTTTCCGGCGGCTTCTCCCAATGACCCACCGAAGACTGTGAAGTCTTGGCTGTAAATCGCGACCTGTCTGCCGTGAATAGTTCCCAAGCCGGTGACAACACTGTCCCCGTACGGCCTTTTTTCATCGACTGAGCCACGGCTTCTCACAAATTCATCGACTTCAACGAAGCTGCCCGGGTCCAAAAGTTGTTGAACTCGCTCCCTGGCGGTTTGCTTGCCCTTGGCGCGTTGACGATCGATTGCCTCTGAGCCGGCCGGATTCATGGCCTGTTGGTAGCGCTGTTTCAAATCGTCGATACGACCCGCTGTGGTGTCCATCTCTGGATTGTCTGTCAAGATCTCTCCAATTTAGTGATGCCGACTACTTTAGTAATGTTTGAAGGGTCCGAAGGGAATGCATGGACCTAAATTTGTCATCCGAGTTTTGCAACAAGCTGATTTTTTTGCCAACCGTTGATTCAACCAATGATTTTTTGATCACCGAAGCTTCAGCTGATGCTCAGTCCTGGCCAGATCTCAGTGTTGTTTGCGCAGCTGAGCAAACCGCGGGGCGTGGACGTAATCAAAGGGTTTGGGAATCACCGGCGGGATCTTCTTTGTCGGTTTCCATTTTGATCAGAAACTCGACTGAAGCTGGGCATTGGTATGGGATGCTGTTGGCCGTTGCCTTTGTGGAGTCGTTGATTTCTCAAGGAGTGTCGGCGGGATTGAAATGGCCAAACGACGTTTTGGTGAATGAGAGAAAAATAGCTGGCGTACTCGGTTCTACCCATGAAGGATTTGTGGTGGTGGGCATTGGTGTGAACCTATTGCAGATTGGCCTTGAGCAAACTGAGTCGATAGAGAACCTAGAGCTGAACGCTGACTATGACTTACAGCTTTCCAAGATTCTTAGAAACTTCGAACAAAGCAAAGCCGAGTTTGAATCTGAAGGAAAACAGCCACTGCTAACAAAACTTAGAGATGTTTCTCATACGCTTGGCAAAAGAGTTCGGGTTCAGACTGACTCAGGAGAGCGTTTAGGCATTGCAACCGAAATAGATTCGGATGGAATGTTGGTGTTGAACCAGGGCGAACACAGAATTTCTGCAGGCGATATTTTGCACCTGAGAGGGGAAACATCTTGAAAGTTGGAGTAATCGGCGGAGGCCAACTAGCCAGGATGATGATCCCTGAGGCGATTGCACTGGGTATTGAATTAAAGGTTTTTGCTGAGTCCGATGGAATGTCGGCTGAGAAATCAACAACCGTGGTTGGTGATTACACAAATGCCGAGGAGCTTGGCTGGTTTGCAGACGGAGTCGATGTGATTACCTTTGATCACGAACACGTTCCGGTGAAAACTTTGCAGCAGGTTGAAAATTCCGGGTCAAGCGTGCAGCCTCCGAGTGAGGCTTTGCAATTTGCTCAAAACAAACTTCTGATGCGGAAAAGACTCTCTGACGCAGGACTACCAATGCCTGCCTGGCAGGAAATCAAAAGCCCGGAGCAACTAGATCGGTTCATTTCAGATCATTCTGGCAGGGCAATTGTGAAGACACCGATTGGTGGTTACGACGGTAAAGGGGTGAGGGTCGTAACCGATTCGCAAGCTGTGGAGGACTGGTTTTCACAAATTGAGAAATTGGGTGGATCTCTGCTTGCCGAACAAATGGTTGAGTTTGACTCTGAAATAGCGGTCTTATCGGCTAGAACTCCAAGCGGTGAGTGGCGGGCCTGGCCAGCGGTAGAAACCGTTCAGCTAAACGGGGTTTGTTCCCAGGTGATTGCGCCTGCGCCAAAGGTTGATCAGGATCAGGCATTGGAAATCGCCGAATCAATTGCGGCGGAACTCTCAGTCACCGGTGTTATGGCGGTAGAGATGTTTCAAACCAAAGACGGTGAGTTATTGATAAACGAATTGGCAATGAGGCCGCATAATTCTGGGCACTTCACAATTGATGGATCAGTCACCAGTCAGTTTGAGCAGCACCTCAGAGCAGTTTTAGATTTGCCGCTGGGGCTTACAGACTTGACCTCGGAAGTTTCAGTGATGGTGAACCTATTAGGCACCGAAAAAGGGACTGACTTTTTAGAAAATTTTGCGGATGTCATGTATAGATTCCCAGAGGCCAAGATTCATACCTATGGAAAATCTCCCAGACCTGGCAGAAAAATGGGTCACATCACAGTGGTTGGCGAGGATTTGGAAACTGTCAGGTCCAGGGCGCTTTTAGCGGCAGCGGTAATAAGTGGGTCATAGGATGTCACTGTGAGTGTAGCTATCGTGATGGGTTCTGATTCAGACTGGAAAGTTCTGCAGCAGGCGCAAACCGTGCTGGCTGAGTTTGATATCAAGCCAGAGGTCGAAGTGCTAAGCGCCCACAGGACCCCAGACGCCATGCTCGAGTGGTCGAAGCTTGCAGCCTCCAGAGGAGTTCAAGTGATTATTGCGGGAGCGGGTGGTGCCGCTCACTTGCCTGGAATGGTTTCGTCGATGACCTCGCTTCCAGTTATCGGTGTTCCGATTTCATTGAAAAATCTGGAAGGGATTGATTCACTTTTGTCAATTGCTCAGATGCCCGCCGGGGTGCCCGTGGCGACAATGGCAATTGATGGCGCTAGAAACGCAGGCTTGATGGCAATCAGAATCCTCGCGGCCCAGGATAAACAGCTACTAACCAAGATGGATCAGTTCCGAGATCAGCTGAAAATCGAGGTTGGAAATAAAAATAAGAACCTGAAGAGTCAGCTCGACTAAACCGCCACGCCGAACAGCGTCAGTCAAAACCTTCAACTTCAAAATTAAGCTTTAATGCTGAGGAGGTTTGCCGTGCGCTGGAAAGTCTTAACTGCTGCATTGATAGTTAGCTTTAGCCTGAGCGGCTGCTCGGCATTTGTTCCAAGTTGGAACGCGCAACCGACCCCAATTGAAATTGATAACGAAACAGATTCTCCTGACGTTAACGAGAGTGAACCAGAAACTGACCCTGAGCCAGAGCCTGTTGAACCAGAAACAGATCCAGAGCCGGAACAGACCGAAGAAGAACCTGAGCCCGTTGAGCGCAGTGAAGTGAATGTTGAAGTAGTCAGCGCCATGGTTTACAGCGATGAGGGTCAGCTTGAGGTGATTGCCCAAGTTTTAGATGTTGTTGAAGATGGAGGAGAGTGCAGCTTGAAATTGCTTGCGGGTGATTTTTCAACTGAGGCCACGGTGATAGCCAATAGGTCCAGTAACTACACTCAGTGCGCCCCAATCGACATCCCTCTCTCGAGGCTTCCCAGCGGAACGGCGGTTGTCACCGTTTCTTATTTATCAGATTCTTATGAAGGCGAAAGCGAGCCTGTCTCGGTGGTGATTGGTTAGTGCGTAAATTCCTCACCCTGATCGGGTCTGTTTCTGTGCTGTCTGCTTTATTTGTGCCAGTGCAGCAGGCGCAAGCCGCACCTCCGGGGAGTGCGTTTGATCCTGGTTTAATCATCACCGACAGCGTATTTTTTGATTTCGGCACCATGAGTGTTGACCAGATTCAAGAGTTTTTAGATTCTCGAGTCGATAACTGTAGAGCTGATGCCTCTGGTCCAGATTGTTTGAAAGATTATCTGATGGACACCCCGGCTATGGATGCAAGTGCTGGTCGCTGTGAGGCAATTCCAGCCAGGAGTGATGCTACTGCGGCTCAGATCATTCACGATGTATCAACCGCTTGTGGAATCAACCCGCAGGTATTGATTGTGAAGCTTCAAAAGGAGCAGGGACTGGTCACCAGTTCAAAGCCAACCGATTACATGTACCGAGCAGCAATGGGCTACGGCTGCCCAGATAGTGATCCAGGAATCTGTGGAAAGGTCTATGTTGGCCTTTTCAACCAGCTTTACAGGGGCGCTAGTCAGCTTCAGTGGTATGGAAACCCAGAGGGTTCTTTCACATGGTTGCGCCCAGGAAGAAACGTAAATGTTCGTTATAGCCCAAGGTCTGCATGTGGCACCAAGAGCTTTGAGCTAAAGAGCCAGGCAACTGCGAACCTTTACTACTACACCCCATACACTCCCAACAACGCGGCCTTAGACAATATGTATGGAACAGGTGACAGTTGTAGTGCTTATGGAAATAGAAACTTCTGGCGCTTTTTCCATGACTGGTTTGGATCTCCAATCGGCGGTGGATACCTTCTAAAGAGCGCAGGAAGCCCGCTTTATGTGATCAGTGGTTCTCAAAGGTTTGAAATCACCGACCCCAACCAGGTTGAGGCTCTATCAGCGCTTGGACCAGTCGGCGAGATTTCCGAACCATATCTTGAAAGCTTCACCGACGCCGGCCCAATGCAGTTGCTGGCTGAGTCTTCTTCGACCCAAGAATTGTTTTTATTGGCCGGCGACAGGCGTTTCCTGGTTCCCAACTGTGAGGTAGCAGCCGAGTTTGGATTGGATTGTGAAAACAAACTTGTGTTACCAAGTGCGCAGTTGCTCGAGTTTGATAACGGTGTGCAGATAAGTCAGTTGCTGCAGACTGAGTCAGGTCAGTACTGGGTCGAAAACGGGGAATACAGAAAAGTAATTGACACCCTTGCACTACAAAAGGTGACCAATTCGGTTCCCGAGCCAATTGAGGCGGAAATTGCCAATTTCCCAACTTTGACCGCTGGAGCTCCAATAACCAGTGAGCTAACAGTGTTCGATATTGAAGACGATGACCGTCTTGGTTTGGCAACAGAAGATGGAATCTATTTGATTGACGCAGACATGGCGTCCGAGATTGGCCTAACCGAATGGTTTGACGATGCCCAGGGTGTTGTTGCGCTAGAAGATGCAACAACCGCTCAGATCCCATTCAGTGGATTTATTAAATCCAGTCAGGGAGATGGGTTCATCATGACCGCTACCGGCAAGTTGCCAGTTGCAGACGTTGATGAGTTTTTCCCAGCTGCTATTGAAGTCAGTGATGAGTTTTTAGAAAAGATACCGACTATAGATGCAAACGCATCTGCTCCCGCAGTTGTTAATTTCCCTGGCTCTTACTACCACTACCTAGTTACCGGTGGACAGAGATACACAATATTGCAAAACGGCATGAGGTCAGATCTTATAGACCAACTGGGTTCGGCATTGAGCCTCCCGGAGACTTTGGTGGATTCAATTCCGAGTGGTGGGGCTGCCGCAGCGCCTTCAAGCGTTATCCGAGGCAAGCAATCGGGAGTTAAGTATCTGATTGATGGCTATGACAAAAAGATTCCACTTCAGTCTCAGGCTCATGCAGAGACCATTACTGACAGACCGATTTATGAGTTGAATGACTCATTGTTGCAAAGACTGGAAACCCAAGAGTATTTGACCCAGTCCAAGGTCAGCTGTGACTCGGCGAATTATTTCTTGGACGAGGGAAAGCTAATTCCAACTAGCCCAGAGGTGTTTGATCAATACCCAGGAGACGCAGTTGAGCTAGAAGCCTCAACCTGCAAGGCAATGGGTGAGCAAGACACTCAGATGACGCAATTTATTCGCAATCAGAGCAGAGATATTTTTGTGGTGGTTCAGGGTAAGAAATTCGCATTAGAAAGCTTCGAGGATTACCAAAGCTTGAGCGAAGAATCCCTCGGCTATAACTGGGTCTCGAATTGGTTTGCAGTCAACATCCCTAAAGGCTCCTCCTTGCCTGAAGATACAAACATTGTGACCGAAGATGGCGCGACAATCGGGGAGTTTGAAAACAACGGATCAACAAACCCTGAAATCCCAGAGCAGCCATCCACCAACACCCCTGATGTTGAGGAAACTCCAGAGGTGGTTGAGCCAAAGCAATACACGGTGAAGCCTGGAGATTTCCTTTCCAAGATTGCTGCCAGCCAGGGTTCAACCGTTTCGGCGATTGTCGAGGCCAATAATCTCCGTAACCCAAACTTCATCAGGGTTGGACAGGTTTTGACAATACCTGGATCTGGACCGATTGATACCACCCCGAACACCCCTGAACCTGAGCCAGAGACAGAGCCAGAGACAGAGCCAGAGATTGAGCCAGAGCCAACTCCCGAAGTTGAAACTGGGAGCATTCAATACAAGGTGAAAAGCGGTGACTTCCTGAGAAAGATTGCTAATCAGTTCGGTGTCACTACATCTGCGATCGCGAGTGCCAGTGGATTGAGAAATCCAAATCTAATATTTGTTGGACAGGTTTTGACAATTCCCAACCAGCAAGTTGAAAGCGGTGAGCCGGCGCCTCAGCCCCAACCAGAACCTGAGCCTGAACCAGAGGTTGATCAGCAGCAGACCTACCGGGTTAGTGCCGGGGATACTCTTTACAGAATTGCGGCTCGATTCGGCGTCAGTTATCGAGCAATTGTTGCCGAAAATGGAATCACGAATCCAAACCTGATTCGGGTAAACCAGGTTCTTAGAATCCCCTAGACTCCCAAGCCGTGGCAACGATTTCGGTGAGCCCAAACTCTGCCTCCCAGCCAAAAGTGTTTTGTATTTTTTGGGCTGATGCGACCAGCTTGGGCGGATCACCGGGGCGCCTTTCATCGATTCGAATTTCGAAATCAATGCCTGATGCCTTTTTGAGTTCAGTCAAAACTTCGAAAACGCTTGAGCCTTCACCTGTTCCCACATTGAACACCTCATTGCCAGGCTTTTTCAGGTGGGGAATTGCATCGATGTGGGCACGAGCTAGGTCCATCACGTGAATGTAGTCACGGATGCAACTTCCATCTTCTGTTTGATAGTCATCACCAAATACGTCAACCGGCTCATCATTTTTGATTTTTGAAATGGCAATCGGTATTAGGTTCAAGGCTTGCTTATCGCCCAGATCGGGCCAGCCGGTCCCCGCCACATTGAAATACCTCAAAGAGATTGCACTCAGACCCCAGGTTTTGGCGTTATCAATCATCCACTCGCCCACCAATTTGGTCTGACCGTAGGGGTTGATTGGATTTGTTGGGCTTTGTTCATCAACCTGTTCAACAGCGGGCATTCCATACACCGCGGCAGAGCTACTAAAGACTAACTTTTTCACACCAGCTGTCTTCATAGCACTGAGTAAATTCAGCAATCCTCCAATATTGGATTTGAAGTAAAGCTCTGGTTTTTCAACACTCTCACCAACCTGCTTTCGCGCTGCGAAGTGGATCACCGTGTCTATTTCATGCTTACCAAGAATTGAAACAAGCTCTGGTTCTGCATTTGAATCCTCCAGTTTCAGTTGATAAGACTCTGACTCAACTCGCTCAGTTAGACCCGTGCTGAAATCATCCACCGAAACAACCGAATGCCCAGCTTCGAGCAATAAGCGAGCGACATGGGATCCTATGTATCCGGCACCACCGGTTATGAGTACATTCACGCTTTCAAGGGTAGCCAATCAGCACACAATTGGCATATTTATCAACATATGGAAAACTTCAACTTGACTTATTCATAGTTACACGTGTGTAATTACACCTGAGAAGTTCAAGGAAGAGGTTTAAATGCCAGAAGATGATGTAGCTGCGAACTGGTTCGTAGACGTTCTTCGGTTGGGGGTGGCAAATGCTTACGACGACCAGGGCGATGATCCGCTTTCATGGCAAGGGGATGCGCTTTGCGCTCAGACTGACCCAGAGGCGTTTTTTCCTGAAAAAGGTGGCTCCACAAGAGATGCGAAGAGGATTTGCGGTCAGTGTGAGGTGAAGACAGAGTGTCTCGAGTATGCCTTGAAAAATGATGAGAGATTCGGCATTTGGGGTGGTCTTAGCGAGCGGGAGCGCAGAAAACTCAAGCGTCGCGCATAGTATTATTTTATGTCCCTATCAGTAACTGCCCTAGTTATTGGCGGTAACTCTGATTCCCTTGAAGAGACTATTTTTGGTGTTCAAAGTCAGTCGCGCGAAGTAGAGACAATTCTCATTGGTTGTAGCTCTCAGGATGAACGTGAAATCGCTGAGAAACACAATCTTCCGCACATAGACATTGATGGAAGTTTTCAACAAAAATTATCCAGCCTGGTCGCTGCGGTTGAAAAACCCGATTGGTTTTGGATCTTATTCGCGGACAGTTGCCCCGACCCCGGCGCGCTTTATCATCTAGCACTTACCGCGGAAACCTCCCCCTCTGCGTCACTGATTGCTCCAAAGCTGGTTCAATGGCAAGCCCCGAAAATATTTAGCGGATTTGGCAAGACTCTAACCCCGCTTGGCGAAAGCTTTGACTTAGTCGATTCGGAGATGGATCAGGGTCAGCACGATCTCATTCGAGATGTTTTAGCCGCTGACTTTGCGGGAAGCTTCATAAAAGCAGAGTCAATCGGGGATTTACCCAAGGAGTCAACCCCAATGGCAGCGAATTCGACTGTATTTGGTATCAAGCAGTGGATTCAAAACCGACGAGTGTTGCTTGAGTCCAAAGCCAAGGTTCGACTTGGCCCTGATCACGCCAATGATGGCGCTAGCAATATGCTCGGCCCTTATTTTGCAAAAAGATATGCGGATTATCACCTGAGCCTAATTAGTTCTCCAATCTTTTTTGGCTTTTTTATATGGCTAACACTTCCGTTGGTTTCAATCATCAGATCAATTTGGTTGGTCGGATCGCGCAGAGTCAGATATTTCTTCTCTGAACTGAGTGCGGGTTTTGCAGCCTTTTTTTCTCTACCTGCTCACCTAAATGGTTATTTTGAGCTTCGCAAACTTGGCAAATTGAGCTCAATCTCTTCTTTGAGAGTTGGATTTTCAGAGATTCGTGACAGGAGAAGGCAGAGGTTTAGCGAGCTTCCGCCGGTTGCTTATAAGCCGGGCTTACTAAGTGGTCCGTGGGCCTGGTTGATGCCTCTCAGCCTGGTTGCAAATTACCGATTGCTTCCCTCGAATGAAGTTGTATTGGGTGGAAACTTTTTGCCGCTGAATGCCAACTGGGGAGAACTGCTCACCAGCGGTTGGCAGTTAGTTGACGGTTTCCCCGCAAATCCAATCGTGTTCCCACTGAGTTTTATTTCAGCATTTAGCTTTTGGGCACCATCGGTGGCACTTGGTTGGTTTGTGTTTTTGGCTCCGGCACTCTCGTTGGCGGGAATCTGGCTCGCTCTGTCTAAGCTCACGGAACAAAAACTCCTGATCAGCTCTCTGAGTCTCGCCTATGCAATCGGACCTCTGTTTGCCTTGCAATTATTAGAGCCAGATATTGGCTTGGTTATTGGTTTTGTGGGTCTTGGTTGGTTAATTCATTCGCTGATAATGGTTATTCGATCATTTGTGAGTTCTCGCGCCTGGCGTTGGATGGCTTGGTCGGGATTCTTACTGGCAATGATTGGAGCTTCTTCACCGGCATTGATCCCCATTTTGCTGGCCGCAATTTTTGGCTTGGCTTTGTTCAATCTAAAAAGAATTGGATTTTTGATATTTGTTCCAATACCTATGCTGGTCGTTGTCTGGCCTTCACTTTTGTATTGGATAACCAATCCACTTTCAATCTTTGCCCCACAGGGTGGTTTGTTTGAATACTCAAATGACTGGCAGTTCCAACCATTTTTGTTCTCAACTTTTGCTCTGTTCTTAGTTGCGTTGATTGGGTTTTTGCTTCAGCCCAAGGCGTTGGATCTGGTTTTATTGATAGCGGCATCATTATCAGTTTTGGCCTTTGCCGCAATTGAACACTTGCAATTTAGGTTTGCGGAGAATGTTTCTGAGGTGAGCGCTAATGGTCAGATAATGCTCGCTCTGGGCTTTATTGCTCTGTCGGTGATAGTGGTGAGAAACACAAACCAAATTTTGGAAATCGTATCCATCGTTACCGCAATTTCACTAGCAATTATTGGAGTTGTTTGGCAGGCCAGTTCTCCAATCGGTTATCAGTGGGATGAGTATCGACAGGTGCCTGCCATTGTTGAAGTTGAATCACAACGATTTGAGCTAAACAGTTTGATGATTTCTGAATCTGGCCAAGAGGTTTACCTGAGAGCTGGCAATGGCGAAAACCTTGGCGAGCAGTCAAACCTGGAGTCTTTGCTTTCAGAGATTGACGCAGAACGGGAAGAAGCCTTGTCGGTGCTAACCGCATCATTGATTGCCAGCAACTCAATTGGAATTCAAGAGCTTATGGATGAATGGAACATAGCGTTTGTTCAACTGGAGGGGCAAAACCCAAACCTAAGCTCCCAGCTTTCGCGTGTTCCAGAACTAACCTTCGCTGGTCAAACGGCAAACGGCGGACTTTGGCGAGCTGATGCAACCAAACTGGAACCAAGGCGAATTAGCCTTCGATTGGAGCAATTGATCCCAATCTCTGTTCTGCTAGCCACTCTGTTAATTGCGATTCCCACCCCTGCATCAATTAGAGGTCGGTCAAGAGTCAGGGGGCGCCAATGAAGTGGGCATTGAGAATTATTGGATTACTATCTGTCCCGATTTTGTCGGTTACATTTTTTATGCCCCTAAAACCTGTGTTGACTGAAGCCCAAATTCCGACTCCAGTGGAGGTCAGTGTTCCCGCGAGAGCACTGGAGGTGGTCTGTCCCGGTGCTTTAGTTGAACTCGGTGGCGAGGATGGAACCGATGTTGATAGTTTGGAAAACATCGGAGATGCTGATTTTTATTTAGTGGAACAATCTGTCCCGACTCCTTTCAGAGCTGATAAGCCAGCCAGTTTCACCGCAGAGACCGATGTTCAGCTCAGTTCAGAACTAAGTGGTTACATGTGGCAATCGGTTGAGCGAAACAGGATTGATGGAACCGTCAGCGTCAGTTGCAAAAAGCCTGTCACCGAGGCCTGGATGATTGCCCCCGGAACAGAACTTGGAAAAGAAAGTCTGCTGATCATTCACAATCCGGATGTGCTTTCAACAATTTTGGAACTCGGCTTTTATACCGATGAGGAACTACCAAGCGATTCGATTTCTTTGGCGCCAGGGGAGACCAAAGTTCTAAACGTGGCTCGCTACGCACCGGGCGAATCCGTTGTTGGCCTAAGAATTAAAAGCCAAGGGGGCAGGTTTGCGGCATGGGTGCAATCAAAAACCAACTCTGGTACCACTCCCACCGGCGCTGATTTAGTTGCACATAATCAATTACAGCTAAACCCGAGCATGCTGGTAACAGTCCAAGAGGATGAGTTGCCTGAGCAGGATCGACTGCCTGAGCTGTTTATTTTGACAACAGAACAGGCCTCAGCAACTGTTTCAATTAGCTCGTTGGAGCAGGGGTTCGGCGATGTCATCAGGTCCGATTTGCAAGTGGGTATCAATCAAATTCAACTGCCAGAGCTAGACCCTGGAAGCTATCGGGTATCAGTGGAATCTGAAGCATCGATGCTTCTGGGATCCAGAACAACTAACCCTCTGATTGGAGATTATTTCACCACCATGGCAGAGCCAAGTTATGACTCTGAACTGACGATGGTTGCAACTTTGAATGGAGTGGTTGAGATTGCTTCCCAGGATCAATCCTTGGCAACTCTGCAGATAACTCGTGATGGCAGTTTGGTTAATGGACAGATCGGTGATCTCAGCAGTCAGGAGAGATTGACAGCTGAGGTTGAGGTTGGGGATCTCATCGAAATTAGTGGAGAGGGATTGCTGGTAAGGGTCACTAGCCGGGTGACAGAGTATTTGCCTGCCGATAATTCCAACATTGGTTCTGATCTGCAGATTACTGTTCGTTAGTCGTTGTCCAGCAATTCCCAGGGGTCCTTGTCGATGAGCTCGGCTATTGCCTGCAGCACTATTTGTTCAATGTGAGTTCGCTTATCTCGAGTGTTTTTCAAATCAAGGCGTTCCACTGGTAAGCGGTAAAAGGTAATAGTTTGTTCACTGGGCCAGATTCGATACCTGGGCAGGTTTTTGGAAAGTCCGCTTGGCATGTCAGCGATTTCCCATTCCAGACCTTGGAGTTCCTCGGGCCAATTCTGAACCAGAAATTCACAAGCCGCGTCAACCACGGTTTTGAAAAAGTCACCCTTATCGCTCTGATTGACTCGCCAGGATCCTCGGATTCCCCGACCACGCCTGTCTCTATCAATGCCAGCCACTCAGTCATTGTATTCTTATCCCGCTGAGCCTTTGGAGATAAATGTCAATCTTGGATGAAGTAATAAAGACTTACGACCTTCGAGGGTTGGTGGGGGAGCAACTGACTAATGAAATCATGGTTGCCCTGGGAAGTGCGTTTGCCGAATTTGTCTCAGATGACGAGGTAATCATTGGTCATGACATGAGGCCATCTTCGCCAGAATTCGCCCTAGCTTTTGCCTCTGGCGTGAATGCTTTTGGAAAAAAAGTTAGATTGCTTGGCCTATGCTCCACAGACCAGACCTATTTCGCATCGGGGAGTTTAAACCTGCCTGCGGTTATGTTTACGGCCAGTCATAATCCCGCCAGCTATAACGGAATCAAGTTTTCAAAAGCTGGTGCTCAGGGAATTAGCTACGACACCGGGTTAGCGGAAATTAAATCGATTGCCAGTAAGTATTTGAAATCCCCGTTGGATTCCAAGACGCCAGACATTACCGAATATGACAGCCTGCAAGATTATGCAAAGTATTTGAACCAGCTGGTCACCATCGGGAAAAACCAATTGAAGGTTGCAGTTGACGCAGCCAACGGAATGGGTGGCCACACCGTCCCAGCGGTTTTGGGAGAGCTTGACTTGGCGCCAATGTATTTTGAACTTGATGGGACTTTCCCCAATCACGAAGCGAATCCATTGGATCCAAAAAACCTTGTTGATTTGCAAGAAAAGGTCAGAGAAACAAAAGCCGATATTGGCATCGCTTTTGATGGCGATGCGGATAGGTGTTTCATCATTGATGAAAAAACACAGCCGGTTAACCCATCGGCGGTTGCAAGCATTGTCGCCAAAAGAGAAGTCGAGAGAGTGGGTGGCAACCCTTACGTACTGCACAACCTTTTGACCAGCAAGTTTTTCTCCGAGTATCTGCAAAAGCTAGGGGCAAAGACAGTAAAAACCAAAGTTGGGCATTCTTTGATCAAAGACGAAATGAGAAAAACCAATGCGGTTTTCGGTGGCGAGCACTCCGCCCATTATTATTTTCGAGATTTCTGGGGTGCCGATAACGGAATGCTGGCAGCAATGCATGTCTTGGCAGAGCTTGCAGAAACAGGCAAAACCATGAGTGAGCTTGCATCTGATCTCAACCCATATTTCTTGTCTGGGGAGATTAATAGCGAAGTAACCGATGTTCTGAGAACCACTGAAAAAGTAATAGGGGCCTTCCCTGAGGCGGAAGTGGAAAAGTTGGACGGGGTGACCCTGGAAGTCTCGGGCGAAGACTGGTGGTGGTTGAATCTGAGGCCCAGCAACACCGAACCACTGCTGAGATTGAATGTTGAAGCGAACAACGAAGAAATCATGAAAAAAATTCGGGACAAAGCTTTGTCGATTATCAGGGGTTAATTGGGCAATAATTAGACCGTGATGAAAATCCTTGTGGTTGATGATGACAATGCTCTTCGTGAAATGGTCGGCATTGTTTTAGACAATGCCGGTTACCAATCCGTTTTCTGCCCGGATGGCGCTCAGGCGATGACGGTGTTTGAAGAAGAGAAACCTGATTTAGTTTTGCTGGATGTGATGCTGCCGGGTGAGGACGGCGTGAGTGTTTGCAGAAAAATCAGAGCGGTTTCCGGAATCCCAATCATCATGCTCACCGCCCGTGGGGAAACCGAGGATGTTGTCAACGGCCTAGAAGCCGGAGCAGATGACTACATCGTCAAACCATTTCAGCCCAATGAGCTAACTGCAAGGGTAAAGGCCAGACTTCGGCCCATTTCAGGATCTGAGGCGAGTGTTATCACCGTTGGTCCACTGGTATTGGATGTTGAGGGTCACGAGGTGAAGCGAGGAGAGCAGGTAATCTCCCTAACTCCTTTGGAGTTCAAGCTTTTGTACACTCTGGCCAGTAAACCTAATCTGGTGTTTAGTCGTGAAATGCTTTTGGATCAGGTTTGGGAGTATGACTATAAGGCTGACACGAGGTTGGTCAATGTCCACGTGCAAAGATTGCGGGCGAAGGTCGAAGATGATCCGGATAACCCAAAAATTGTTACAACCGTTCGCGGCATTGGCTATCGTGCAGGATCTGGGTAGGGGTTAATTATTTTTCGGCTATTTAGAAGGTCGCTTCAGGCCCGGGCCGTAACCATGACGGTTTTATTGAGTGCTTTCGCGACTTTTACACTCGGTGGATTCATGAGCTACACACTGGCTGATGGATTGTATGAATCAAGACTCGAGACCGCTTTAGAGGACACCTCCAGTGCTGTGAACACGGTGAACAGGACTTTGAGCGGAGCAGCGGTCAGCGATGAAACCACTTTGCAGACACTTTTGAATTCCTTGGTTCCAACATTGGAAGAGGCTGGTTCAAGAAAGGTTGCTCTGCTCAGGTCTCCGGGTCAGCCGCAACTGCAGCTTCTGCAGTCACCAGTAAGTGCGGATCTGGATTTTCAGCTAATTCCAGATGAACTTCGAGATGCAGTTCGCGATGGCGGCAATCAGCTGAGTTATCAAGCCGTTGAATTAAGTTCTGATCAGTCCACGTCACCGGGCTTGATCGTTGGTGCTCCCGTCGATGTCCCACTTGCTGGTCAATTTGAGCTTTATCTGGTTTTTGATTTTTTTGAGTCGCAGCTGACTTTGGATTATGTGCAGCAGGTGCTCACTATCGGCGGATTGATTCTGCTTGTGATTATCGGTGTTGTTTCCTATTTCGTAACCCGCAGACTTGTGAAACCGGTGTTGAAAGCTGTTGAGGTTAGTGAGGAATTTGCCAAGGGAGACTTGGACCGAAGAGTTAGCGAAAAGGGTGAAGATGCGGTGAGCACCCTGGCTAGGTCTCTGAATCGAATGGCGCGAAGTTTGCAGCAACAGATTGATCAGCTTGATCAGCTTTCAAAAATGCAGCAACGGTTTGTGAGCGATGTTAGCCACGAGCTCAGAACCCCCATGACCACAATCAAATTAGCCGGTGAGGTGATTTTTGCTAAAAGGGATGATTTAGACCCTTCTTTGAGACGCTCCGCCGAATTGCTGCACGACCAGATTTCAAGGTTTGAGCAACTGCTAGCAGACCTTCTGGAAATCTCACGCTATGACGCCAAGGCGGTAACACCCGATATCGAGACCGCTGATCTCAATGGAATTGTTGGAAGAGCAATTGCTTCAATTGAGCCATTGGCAATGAGCAAAGAAACTGAAATTCAGATTGACATCCCCTCGGGGTCTGTTGATGTTGAACTTGATCCAAAGCGAATCGAAAGACTCCTCAGAAATCTGTTAGCCAATGCGGTTGAGCATGGCTTGGGTAAGCCGGTGAGGATTTCCGTTGCAACCGATGGACACGCCTCGGCAATAACCGTGTCAGACCAGGGTGACGGCATGGATCAGGAACAGATGGATCGGGTTTTTGACAGGTTCTGGAGAGCTGACCCTGCCAGACAGAGAAGTGTTGGGGGAACTGGACTTGGCCTAGCAATCGCCATGGAGGATGCACTGCTG
>Ga0209937_1000165_pt1 | contig 22389 bp, 21 predicted proteins | sample SalPon1_B_H2O_MG_FD_185699 | JGI IMG/M metagenome (GOLD analysis project Ga0209937, IMG submission 185699) | Salt pond water microbial communities from South San Francisco under conditions of wetland restoration - Salt Pond MetaG R1_B_H2O_MG... | ecosystem: Environmental > Aquatic > Non-marine... | reverse complement strand
ACCGCGCCAGCGGGCCGGTGACCGCCCGATTACGCGGATGGGCAAAGGCCCAGACCTGACGGATGCCACTGTTCATCGACGGTGTGTCGTTGGTCTGCAGCGCCTCGAGCTGGATAACGATGACCTCACGGGCGGTGCGCTCGGGGTTGGGTTCGAGCAGTTCGGCCTCGGCGCCGACCCCGCCGGCGGCGAACAGCAGACCGAAAGACAGGAGGACGTGCCAGGGCCAGGGCCCCCGGGCGGAACATCGGTTGGTCAACATAAGCGCGCTCCGGCGGGACGCGGCAGACGATTTCAGAACGCCCCGATCACAGGTAAGGTGATCCATACGCGCCCTTTATGTCCAGTTTCGGGGGGAAGCGGATGATCCAGACAACCTCGCGGGTGATCATCGACCGGCCACCAGAGCCGATCTTTGCCTTTGTCGTGGATGGCTTTCTCGACAACTACCCCCGCTGGTCGCCCGAGGTCAAAACCCTGCGCGCGCTGAGCGAGGGGCCACTGACCCCGGGCTGGAAGGCACGCCAGGTCCGCGTCGACCAGGGCCGACGCACCGCCACGGATTTTGTCGTCACCGAACTGGAACGCCCGCAGAAGGTGGCCTTTCGCGGGGTGACCGATCCCTACGGCATTGAATTCCGCCTCGACCCGCAGTCCGATACCCGCACCGAGCTGATCTTCAGCTTTGAGCTGGGTCAACTGGGCATGGCTTTTCGTCCCTTCGAAAAACTCATCAGGCATGCTGTCCAGGGCGGTGTCGAGCGGGTGACGCGCAACCTTAAAACCCTCGTCGAGCGCGAAACCCGCCCGGCCAACGACTAACAGGGGGAGACCGGCATGGATTTCAGTCCCGAAAAAGACCCTTGCATCATCCCGAGTGTGCTCACCCAGATCCTTGATACCTGTGTGAATGGCATCACGCTCTCGGATCCGGACCAGCCGGATAATCCCATCGTCTTTGCCAACCAGGTCTTCACCGAAATGACCGGCTTTCGACAGGAAGAAATCATCGGCCGCAACTGCCGATTCCTGCACCGGGACGATCGGGACCAGGAGGGTCTGGAGGCGATCCGCCAGGCGCTGGCCGACGAATCCGGCACCGAGGTGACCCTGCGCAACTACCGCAAAAACGGCGAGCTTTTCTACAACCAGCTCACCATCCAGCCGCTGCGCGATGAGCAGGGCAAGCTCATCTACTACCTGGGGGTGCAATACGATGTCACCTCGCTGATGCAGGCCCGGGACGAAGCCAGGCGCATGGCCCAACTCCTGGACCGGGGCGACGAGGGCTAGGGCCGGACTAGCCCGCCGGATGCAGCCAGAAAAGCGCGCTGGCGAGCATCAGCATGGTCAACGCAAAGGGGCCGTTCCAGCGCAGGATCTCGCCGGCGCGCAGGCCATAGCTGCCCTGCATGGCGAGGTTGAGCCCCGACAGCGGGCTGGCCGCCACGCCGATCCCCCAGGCGGCGAGGAATACACTGGCGAGCAGATCCGGATCGGGCGCGAGGGGCTCGACAATGGCGGCGGCCGCCGCCACGCCGATCACCGGATGGATGCCGACCACCGCCGCGGCCACCAGCACCAGCAGCAGTAACGAGGCCTGCGGCGGGCCAAACCCGGCAAAAGGCAACGCCGGCTCGTAGGCATTCACCAGGCTGGCAAGCCCCGCCGCTGTCACCCCGGCGGAGAGGAAGAGCACCAGCTCGGCGCGCATCGCGGGCAATCCCTCGCGGACATGGCGACTGAGGGCAAGCCCCGGCGAATGGCCCCTGACAAGCAGGGTCAGCGTCGTCACCGAGGGCGCCAGCAAAGCGATCAGCCCCAGAATCGAGACCGCCGGCCACACCGCATGGGCGGCGAGAATCATCACCGCCAGCAGCGCCGGCAGCCACAGGGCGGCCGGGTTCATCGGATAGCCCACGAAATCCGCCGTCCCCCCGCGCCGGGCCTGGATTAACACCAGGACAAGGGCCATGGCCGCGAGCGTGCCGCCGTAGCCCACCAACACCGGCAGCCGGGCGCCCGGGGCGTAGGTGAGGGCGGCGGCCATGGCGGCAAAAAAGGGCGACCAGAATGCCGCCGCCGAAAACCCCTTGACCAGGACCTCGTACTGCCGGCGCGAGAGCCGCTCATCCCGGGCCATGCGCCTTGCCATGATAAAGACCGTCGAGAGGTTCACCACCGCGCCAAAAAGATGCACCCCGAGCAATGTCCGCCACAGGCTCTGCCCGCCCCGAGGCGCGGTCTCGGCATCACCGGCCGGTGCGGTGATCAATCGCAAAAAGCTGACCGCCGCCAGCATGGCAAGCAGCGCGGCGTTGCCCGAGATGGCATGCCGCCAGTCCACGGCGATACCCTCGGCAGCCGGCACCGCCAGACCGGCCGCGCCGATGGCCATCAACACCAGACTCTGAATGCGGGTGCGGCGGGGGACGGAGCGCCAGAGCAAAAGCCCCGCCAGCCAGGCGGCCAGCCCGGCATAGAGCAGGGGCACTGCCCCGGCCAGTGTCGAGAGGACGGTCAGCCCCATGGCCACGGCAAGGGCCAGGCCGGCGATCGAGCGGGATAGTTGGGACACAGCGGGGCGGGGTTATTCGACGCGACTGATCGCCAACTCGGGCCCGACCAGGACAGTTGCCATCAAATCCGGATCGAGGTGGCGTCGCATCGCTGCCCTGACTTCTTCGCCATCCAGTCGCTGTAGCTTTTCGCTGAAACGTTGGACATCGTCCAGAGGAAGCCCATGGAAGCCGATCGTTGCGACTTGCTCAAGCAAGTCCCGATTACTCGCCAACTGTAACGGCAGGCTGCCCAACAGGTTCTCTCGTGCCAGCTCGAGTGCATTCGTATCCGCACCTTGATCGAGTAGTTCGCGAAGGCTTGCCCGCAGGACCGACAGTGCCTCACTGAGCGCCTCATTGCGGACATGTGTTTTCATCTGGAAACGACCACCGGCGGCGCCCGCCGTGAGCTTGCAGGCGCTGCTGTATGACAGCCCGCGCTCACGGCGCATGCGGCGGGCAAGGATCGAGGTCAGGCCGCCGCCGCCGAGGATGTGGCAGCCGAGATGGAGCGCCGGGTGATCCTCATGGCCGTAGGGCAATGAAACCCCGCCGATCGAGACATGGGTTTGCTCGGCCTCAAAGGGAAGCCGCGACACAGGCCGTCCGGACGGTGGTTTGACGGGCGTCAACGCCGATGCACGTTCTCCGACGGGTAACCCGGCCACGAGCTGCTCGGCAACGCGCTCGGCCTGCGCTCTGGACAGGTCGCCCACAAGCGTCAGTGTTGTGTTGGCCGCGACGTAGTAACGGCCATGAAACGACCGTAAGCGCTGCGGATCAATCGCTTGCAGGCTATCCGATTCACCACCCGGCGAAGTGGCGTAAGGGTGATCCCCGAAGATCGCTTCTGTGAAGCCTTTCTCGATTTTCTCCATCGGCGCGGTGGATGCTTGGGCGAGTCCGGCGATCATGCGCTGCCGAATGCGATCCACAGAATCAGACGGAAAAACCGCACCACCAATGCACTCGCCGATGGTCTGAACGACAGGGCCGAGGTGCGCCTGATGACTCAAGCAGCGAATATTGACATCGGCGGTATCCCGGCCGCAGCGCATTTCAACGCGTGCGCCATGCTGCTCGAGCGCTTGGGAGATCTCACCGGCCGTCTGCTCAGCGGTTCCCTCGAGCAGGAGATTGCTCGTCATGCGGGCAAGCCCTGGCAGCGTGTTGTCGCGAGCGCTGCCGGCGTTGAAAGCGATACGTGAATCCACAGTCGGCAAGCCACGACGGGCGACGAAAAAGACCCGGGCACCACTGTCGGTGCACCAATGCTGTATCGAGAGCTCCATCAAACAGCCTCAACGTCAGATTCAGTCGGGCTGAGAATGCCGACCACCGAGTTCTCGGGCTTCAGGTAGCGCTCTGCGACGGCCTGTAGCCGCCCCTGAGTAATGGATTGCAGCTTGTGCTCGAACGCTGAAAACGTCGCCCAGCCGGCGCCAATCGCTTCGAGTTGGCCAATCTGCATCGCCTGATTGAAAACGTCATCCGCGCTGAAAAAGTGATCGGCAATGAGCTGACTTCTGGCTCGCCGCAGTTCGTTCTCAGATACAGGCTCGGCGGCCAGTCGCGCGATTTGTGATCGCAAGGATTGCTCAAGCGTGTCGGTGTGATTGTTCGGGCAGACGGCGTGGCAAGTGAATTCCGCATCCAGTCGCGTCATACCATTGTAGGATGCGTTGATGACCGTTGCCTGCCGGCTGCCACGGACCAGCGCATCGGTCAGGCGCCCTCCCTCGCCCCCGTCCAGAATGGTAGCGAGCATCAGCAGTGCATACGCATCATCCTCGGTTTCGGCCGTGGCGAAAGAAGGCACCCGATAGCCAATCCGCAGGTGCGTGAGTCGGCTCTGGGCGTCCCGATAAACAAGGCGCCGCTCCCCGGGTGGCACCAGCGCGCGCGGATCACAGGGTCGAGCCGCTTGCGGCCCCTGCAGGATCCCGAAGTGTGCTTCTGCCAATTCGAAAACCTCACTCGGATCGACCGCGCCGGCCACCACGAGATTGGCATTGGCGGGGGCGTACCATTGCTGGTACCAACGCCTGAGGTCATCTTCGTCGATGGCGTTGATATCGTCCGCCCATCCGATGATGGGATGGGCGTACGCGGTGCCTGCCTCGGCCACCGCAGCGTAGCGCTCCAGAAACCGCCCCTCGGGCCGATCATCGGTCCGAAGCCGACGCTCTTCCAGGACCACCTCACGCTCGGTTTGCAAGGCTTCGGAGCGAATATCGAGATTGGCCATCCGATCGGCCTCAAGCTCAAAAGCAACCGGCAGACGATCGGCGGCGAGGATCTCAAAATAGGCGGTGAAATCCCGCCCGGTGAAGGCGTTTTCGCGGCTGCCCTGTCGGGATACGATTTCCGAGAACGCTCCCTCCGGATAGCGTGCTGTGCCTTTGAACATCATATGTTCAAGCAGGTGGGAAATGCCCGTGAGGCCGCGCTGCTCGTAGCTTGAGCCGACCCGATACCAGATTTGTGACACCGCGATCGGCGCCCGGCGATCGGGCTTGACGAACACGCGCAGTCCATTGTCCAGCACCGTACTTTCGATGGGTTCGGTCGACGGCGCAATGGTCGTTGACATGGCTCCTCCCGCGGCGAGGTAAGCTTCGATCGACCCACAGCCTAGCAGCCGTGAATGCCATGGCCAGCATGCAGCTGCCGCGGATGCCGGTCTCTGTCCCGCAGGACAGTTGAGGGCGGATAGTGGTCCGGGACCGAAAAGATGGGCCGCGCCCTGAGGCGCGGCCCTGTTACCACCTTAGGTACCAGGCGTCATCTTGTAGATGACACCCCCATCGACGGCCGTGTAGAGACTGCCATCCGGGCCCTGTTCAAGCGCGCGGAAACGTCCGGATTCCATCGGAAGCGTCATCTCGGTGACATCGACAACCTCGGTGCCATCATCGTTGAACTCGATAATGTCGATCCGCTGGCCGATCGGCGTTCCACCGAAGCCGATCCCCATGATGGCAACCGCCATGGCGCCGTCCCAGTTGCCCCACTGGCCACCGCGCAGGAACACGGCAGCGCACGTGCCCTGTGACCAGCCGTTGTTGGACCAGACCGGCTCCATGGCATCCGGATAGGTTTGCAGATCGGTCATCGGCATGAACGCCGCGCGCTCGAACCGATTCATGCCCTCGTTCTGATTGGGCATGTAGCCGCAGTAACCATCGGGACAATCACCGCGCCCGGCCATATTATCCCGCGGATCCCAGCCTGCATTACCGCCGTTTTCCAGAACAGTGATCTCGTCCGAATGCCACGGACCATGTTCCGCTGTCACGACCGCACCTGTCGCGGGATTGAACGCAATACCCTGGACATTGCGGTGACCATACGTGAACGTCCGCTTATCAAAGCCCGCCGGTGGGGCATTGTCTGGGTGGGCGTTTCCATCGGTGTCAATGCGCAGGATCTTCGATCCCATCAACTCCGGGCTTTGCGGGATCTCGGGGTTGTGATTGTCACCCGTGGTCAGCCAGAGCGCTCCCTCGGCGTCGAAGCGCACCCGGCCGCCATTATGGGCACCTGGCCCACCGAACGGATGATCCGAGGCAGCCATTTTGTACGGGACGTCATCGACGATGTCGGTGCGGTTGGAAACCTCCGAGAAGTCCTCGCTGAGTCTGAACCGCATCAGCCGGTTGGTATGCGGGTCCGACATGCTGGATGTCGAATACACATAGATCCGCCGGTTGTCGTCGAAGTCCGGATCAAAAGCCACGCCCATCATCCCGGCCTGGCCTTCGCAAAAAAGGTCGGTGCCGTTGGAGGCGTAGCCGTCAGTATCACCCACGCCATAGAGGTTGTTGATCTCGCCATCAGGCATCCGCACTGACAGCCCTTTGCATTTTTCGGTGAAAAGCATCGTGCCGTCATCGAGAAATGCCATATCCCAGGGATTCTCCAGTCCCTCAACGACAACCTCGCCCTGCAGATTCGTCGTGTTCATCCCGGTTTCTGCCATCACCGGGGTTGTGAAAGCGACCGACACGGCCACGAACGAGAGGGCGTTCCTAAGCATCAGATTTTTTGTGTTTTTCATCAGTCTCTCCTCTTGAATTAAATGGCGAAAACGGTTTGCGCTGCACACCTCCTTTATTGACCCTGCGTCGAAAATTTGCTGCATACGCCGCTTTGCCAACCCGGCTGAACCCGGAATACAAGGGCGCTTGTCCGTTTACTCTTCAAACGTCGTTGATATGTAGGCAGCCAGGCTTGCGATGTCTTGGTCAGACAAGTCCTTGGCGTTTTGAATCATCAACACGGAATTCGGGCCAACCATCTCGCCGGCTCGATAGGTTTGGAGCTTATCGACTAGATAGGCGGCGTCCTGGCCTGCCAACTTGGGGTAGCTGGCAACACCTTGTGCTTTTTTGCCATGGCAGGCGCTGCAGTTGTTCTTGAAAAGCTGTGCCGCTGAAGCGAGGTCGACGTCATCACTCCCGCCGCTCTGGGCTGCGGCCGCAAGTGGCATGCAAACGATGGCCAGCCCCAAAGCCAGGCCGAAAGACTTAATGGTCAACGTTGTCTCCTCCACGAGGCCTTCCGGCCATGTTGTTATGCCCGCCTTCAGACGGTCGCGAAGAGTCTTGCCCGAATCCGCTACGCCGCGCAAGGGATTTTTACTCACGCCGCTATACCGGCTCACGAGACAGGATGAGCGACCCGATAACGCAACCGCTCGGCCGACCATCACCACGTACAGGGCATCGATTGCGCGGCCCGACATTGTGTGTCATAACCGTGACGGCGTTCGGCTGTTCGGGGGCATCGCGGTGTCATTTCGGAACAAAGCCTGACCGCATAAAGCGTGCATGGGGGTTGGTATGGCCCTTGCATAACGATAAGCGACCGATACGGTCGACCGGTGCCGGGGAAACTCGGCGACATGTCATGACAGGAGGAAGAGATAATGGAGTGGAACAAGCCTGAGTATCAGGAAATGCGTTTGGGTTTTGAAATCAACCTCTACGTAACAGCTCGATAAGATCCTGCGGGGGCGGACTCCTGCCCCCGCTTTCCTACCATGCACATACGCGTTCTTGGCTCCGCCGCCGGTGGCGGGTTCCCTCAGTGGAACTGTGACTCGCCCCGTTGCCGGGCCGCGCGCGACGGCCGGCTGGTCAAAGAACGGCGGTCGCAGTCATCGATTGCGGTCTCACAAAACGGCCAGCAATGGCTGTTGGTCAATGCATCACCCGATATCCGCCAACAGATCCTGGACAACGCGGTATTGCACCCAAGCGGCGCGGTGCGAAGCTCGAGCATTGCAGCGATCGCGCTGATGGACAGTCAGATTGACCATGTCACAGGCCTGCTGATGATGCGCGAGAGCGACCAACCTCTCGCCATCTATTGTACCGAACGGACTGAAGAGGACCTGCGCAGCGGGTTTCCGATCTTCGAGATGCTCGAGCACTATTGCGGCGTCCGCATCTCGCACCTGCCCCTGGATGGAGCCGCGGTCGAGCCCCCGGAAACACCTGGCATTCGTATCCTGCCGGTCCCGCTGACCAGCAAGGCGCCCCCCTACTCAAGCCACCGGCAGGATCCACGTCCTGGAGACAATCTGGGGTTCGTCATCGACAGTCCCGATACCGGAAAACGGGCCTTTTATGCCCCGGGGCTGGGTGAAGTCGACGATCGTTTGAAGGCGTGGATGGCAAGTGCGGATATCATCATGGTGGACGGAACGACCTGGACCGATGATGAGATGGCCCAGGTCGTCGGCGGGAAAAAGACCTCACGCGAGATGGGCCATCTACCGCTGACCGGCGAAGGCGGCATGCTGGATGTGCTCGCCGACTACCCGCTCGCTCGCCGAATCCTCGTCCACATCAACAACACCAACCCCGTGCTCGACCCCGAATCCGACGAGCGGGCTCGGCTTGAGGCGCTGGGTATCGAGGTATCCCACGATGGCATGGACATCCGCTTCTGAACCGATAACGACTGCGCTGTCGGCCGATGAGTTCAAGCGTCGGTTACGGGCAATGGAGCGGTATTACCATCTCCATCATCCTTTCCAGCAGATGATGGCCCGTGGCGAGCTCAATCGCGAACAGTTACAGGGTTGGGTCATCAATCGGTTCTACTATCAGGTCAGCATCCCCCGCAAGGATGCTGCCTTGCTCGCTAACTGCCCCGATCCGGCGGTCCGCCGCGAATGGGTGCAGAGAATCATCGATCACGATGGCCGCGGCGATGACCCCGGCGGTATCGAAGCATGGCTGCGGCTGGGCGAGGCGGTCGGCGTGTCGCGTGAGCGACTGCTCTCGCTCGATGAAGTCCTTCCCGGAGTGCGTTTTGCCGTGGACGGGTATATCACCTTTGCCCGCCAGCGACCCTGGGAAGAGGCGGTCTGTTCTTCTCTGACAGAGCTTTTCGCCCCTGAAGCACATCGATCCCGCCTTTCCACATGGCCACAGCACTATCCGTGGGTGGACAATGAGGGGCTCGCCTATTTTCGCAATCGTCTGGGCCAGGCTCGGCGAGACGTCGAGCATGGCTTGTCGTTGACTCTGGCACATTTCCGCAGTGCCGAGGCTCAGCAGCGGGCGCTGGAGACGCTTGGTTTCAAGCTGGATGTGCTCTGGTCAATGCTCGATGCCATGTATCTGGCGTTTATCGTGGAGATGCCGCCCTATCAGGCGGTTGAGGATCAATGAACGGCGCTGCGCGAATCTCGCTGAGTGCCGGTATGCGCCTTCAATGGGAGGCTGCGCAATCGGCTTACGTCATGCTCTATCCTGAGGGGATGATCAAGTTGAACGGACCGGCCGGCGAGATCCTGTCGCGCTGCGACGGCCGCACTCTGGATGCGTTGATCGCTGATTTGCAGCAGGCCTTTCCGAGTGCCGATCTGACAGCGGATGTCATCACTTTTCTAGAAGAGGCGAACACCAAGGGGTGGCTGAGGACAACAGAAGGGGAAGACGATGGCTAGTGTGGAAAGCCAGGTGACGCCCGCCGCCGACGCGACGCCTATCCCACTGTGGCTGCTGGCAGAGGTGACTTATCGCTGCCCGCTGCAGTGTGCCTACTGTTCGAATCCCATTGCGTTTGCACGCTATCGCAACGAGCTTGAAACCGATGAGTGGCTTTCTGTCCTGGACCAGGCACGCGCCATGGGGGCCGTACAGCTTGGGATCTCTGGCGGGGAGCCGCTGCTTCGCAAAGACCTCGAGACAATCGTCGGACACGCGCGGGAACTTGGCTTCTACAGCAACCTGCTCACATCAGGGGTAGGTCTGGATGAAGCCCGTCTTGGTGAGCTGAAACGGGCCGGCCTTGATCACATCCAGATCAGCTTCCAGGCCGATAGCAGTGGACCATCGGATGAAATCGCCGGGGGTCACCATTTCTCGACAAAAGAACGGATGGCTCAGGCAATCAAGGCGCATGACTACCCGATGGTGTTCAACGTCGTCATGCACCGCCGCAACCTGGATCGTGTTGATAGCATTCTGCAGTTGGCATGGGACCTTGGCGCCGATTACGTCGAATTGGCGAATACTCAGTATCACGGCTGGGCCTATCACAACCGTGCGGCACTCATGCCGACGCGCGAGCAAATACGACGTGCCGAAGCGATCACACAACGCTGGCGTGAGAAAGCCGGCAACCGCATGCAGATTTATTTTGTCGGTTCCGATTACTACGACGAGACCGCCAAACCCTGCATGAATGGCTGGGGCACGACGTTTCTCGGCGTCGCCCCGGACGGTCGGGCCATGCCTTGCCATGGAGCAGCAGAGCTGCCGATTGAGCTTCCATCCGTTCGTGACGAGCGCTTACAGGCGATCTGGGAGGACTCGCATGCGTTCAACGTCTTCCGCGGTCACGACTGGCAACCAGAGCCGTGCCGTAGTTGCGAGTTACTGCATAGTTGCCACGGAGGATGCCGCTGCCAGGCCTTACTGCTCGCCGGTGACGCATGGGCGACCGACCCGGTCTGTCCGAAGTCGCCACTCCATGAGCAGGTCGTCCGTGAAGTCGACGCAGCCGATGAGCGCAAGAATGAGTTTCCGTTGGTGATGCGCACTGTCAAAAACAGCCGCTCACTGTCGTAACGAAACGTCTATCGCCCGAGCATTCCCCGGACGAATGCCAGTTCGCTTCTCGCCGCGGATCGGATATTCGCTGTGTTGCGCAGACCGTGCCCCTCACCCGGGTAGACATGGAGCTCGGCGTGGCCACCATTGGCGATCATCGCATCGGCCATCGCAGTCGCCTGACTGAGGGGCACGATCCGATCAATGTCGCCCTGGATCAACAGGACCGGCGTTGTGATCTCATGGGCGTTCAGCGCCGGCGAACGATGGGCATACAAAGACGCGTCAGCCACTGGGTCGCCCACCAGAAAGTCAAGGTAACCCCGTTCAAAACGATGGGTGAGGGTGGCTAGCCGAGCCAGATCAGTCACGGCCCACCGACACAGGCCCGCCCGGAAACGCCCGCTCTGACGCAATGCATTCAACACGGTCAACCCACCGGCGCTATTCCCGGCGATAAACATCTGCCCGGGATCGCACAAACCCTCAGCCGCAACCGCATCTGCCATACAGATACAGTCATCACGATCGGTAATGCCCCAGCTGCCGCGCAGGCGTTCCCGGTAGTGACGACCATGCCCGCTGCTGCCGCCATAATTGACCTCCAGCACCGCAACACCATGTCCGGTCCAGAACTGAACCTCTGGATTCCACGCCGGACTGCGCATGGCCGTCGGTCCGCCGTGCGCCCGGAGCAAAAGCGGCGGCCGTCCAGCCTCCGGCCCACTGACATCCGGGCAGTGGGGGCGGTAGAGGTAGCCATGAACCTCACCCTGCGCCCCATGCGCGACCATCTTCTCCGGGCGCGAGACGCTATCCGGATCCGGGCTGGCTTCCGGGCAGACCATTCGTTCGACTCGGCCCGACGCCATATCGAGGCGACATATCGCAGGCGGTGCATCCTCTCGGCTGCCGAGATACCAGACATCATCACCGCCTGCCTGAAGCTGCGTGATATCTACCTCGGCAACGCCCATGTCCCGCACGACACCGAATGGGTGGATACTCACCGCAGCGCAACGGGCCGAGTCCACTTGTACAGCGACGGTGATGTCATCGGCGATGCCGACGTGATGCCCGTGCGCGAGCTGCCAAGGCGGCCGGCCGATATCGGCGGCCAGGTCTACCACTCGTCTGCCTGACCGACCGGCCAGACGATAAAGTTGCCACCAGCCGGCCCGATCATCGAGGTAGTACAGCGATCCGTCGGCGCCCCACCGTGGTTCGATGACCGAAGACTGGCCATCGGTCAATGCCTCGCAGGTGCCGCTTTCAACATCCAGGCACCACAAACGCGAGCGGGTCCAAGGCATCTCATTGGCAGCCCACGAAATCCAGGCAACCCACCGACCATCCGGACTGAACCGGGGGCTGGCAGAAAAGGGAACAGGCTCGGCAAACGGCTGAACAGCCTCACCGGATTGAAGATCCAACAAGACAAGCCGCGTCCGATCTTCACCCAGGGCCTCCTGCAAAAAGACCAGGCGGTCGGTCGATGGATGGACATCGCAATCTGCGTGGCGGCACCCAGAGACCGTGTGTAACGGTACCGACTTACCCTGGGATGTCAGCGCCCACACGCCCTGGTCCTCGTCCTGTATGAAAATCCAGGGATACGCGCGGGTGCCGGCCCAAATCGCTCGCCCGCCATACCCGTGCATCCGGCATCGCGGCGCGACGCCGTCGGGCGACCACACGTCAGTCAGGTCACGATCAGCGACACGCAGACGCGTCGAGTCGTCACCCGGGTTATGTTCCGACCAGGCCAGGCGCGAGCCATCCGGCGTCACCGCGAAGCCAGTCAACCGCTTTTGACCCGCAAGCGCTTCCGCGCTGACCGTGCCGGGCCAATCTCCCCATGGAAGGACGCAACGGCTCACGACAGACTTGGCGGTTCAGCCGATCGAGCGGACAAACTCAACCGACTGGTGGGGCGGCGAAGCCAGTGTTTGATGGATCACACAATAGCGCTCGGTCAACTCGATCAATTTACCGAGCTTGGCATCATCCGCGTCACTATCAAGTTCGAACCGAAGGTGAACGTCGCGCAACCCCACGGGCACTTCCGGGTCCAGTGCGAGGGTGCCGCGCGCATCCCAATGGCCTTCGACGATGACGCGACCCTGCCGTAGGTCGATGCCCATCGCCGTTGCAACGCTCTTGAGCGTCACACCGGCGCAGGCGGCGAGCGCCTGGAGCAGCATGTCCGCGGAACAGGCATGCGACCCATCCCCACCTGCCGCGGGATGGAGACCGGCCACCAACTCACCCGACCAGGTCTGAAGCGTGCACGCGACATCCTCATCGCCCAATTGCGCCTCGGCTCTTGCAGGGATCAGTGCCGTGTCGGGCTCGTCCCGGTAACGCTCTTTGAGCGGTTGCTGGCGTGAACGCAGTGCTTGCGCGTCCATGATCGGCGTCCTTTTCGATGGGTTGGAGAGGTCAGTGCTCGGTATCGATTCCGTATTTCTTCAGTTTCCGGTAGAGGGTATTCCGGGACACGCCCAGCCGCTCTGCGGTTTTTGTGATATTCCACCGGTGCTGTTCAAGCTCTCTGAGCAGCGTATCCCGCTCAGCGGCTTCCAGGGGACTGTCGGCGCAACCCGGGTCACTTAGCGCCGGCTCAGGAAGGTCGCTTTGAGAAAGACTGCTTGATCTCGCGGCGGCAGCTGGCATCCCTTCCCCGACGATTACTCCCGGCAGGTCCCCAACTCGGATGACGCCATCATCACACAGCGCAATGGCTGTTCTCAGGCAATTGCGAAGTTGCCTGACGTTACCGGGCCAAGCATATTCAAGCAGGCGCTCGTATGCAGCCTCATCGATTGCGACGTCCTCATCACCGCCGCTTTCCGCCGCGAGGGCAGCGGTAATGACGCGATCTTTGTCGCTTCGCTCACGCAGCGGCGGCAGTTCGAGTGTGATGGCGTTGAGCCGGTAGTAAAGATCTTCTCGAAAGAGCCCTTCCTCGACCAATTGCAGGAGATTACGGTGAGTGGCGCTGATGACGTTTAGCTCGACCGGCACCGGTTCCTCGCTACCGAGTGGCATGACCTCCTTTTGCTCCAGTACCCGGAGGAACCGAGTCTGTAGTTCTGGCGGCATATCACCGATCTCATCCAGAAACAGCGTGCCGCTACTGGATTCCAGCACTTTGCCCCGCATACCCTCGCGCTTTGCGCCAGTAAAGGCACCATGACGGTATCCGAAAAGCTCGCTTTCAATCAGCGACTCGGGGATGGCGGCACAATTAACGGCAACGAAAGGACGCTTATGCCGTGCGCTGGCATTGTGCATCGCCCTTGCGAGAACTTCCTTGCCGGTCCCCGTCTCTCCGCACAAAACGATCGGGACATTTCGATCAACCACCCGGCGGGCACACTGCACGACCTTTGCGACCTGCTCATCACCGTTGTTGGCCATCGCCTCCAGAGACAATTCCCCTGCATCGCCGCACTCGCCACCAACGGGTTGGTCACTCGCCCGCTGCGCTTTGGTGTTGAACGCCGGTTTTAACAGGGGCTTTCGCAATGTCCCGAAAAGCGCTTCACCCGAGCGCGCATCGCGAAGCCGCATCGGCGTATCGCCTCGCGTCGATGCGTGCGCCTGCATGGATGACGCTGTAATGCCCAGAAGTTTTTCGAGGGGTGCGTTGACTACTGAGTCGGCCGTCCGAATACCGAACAGCTCACGTGCCCGATTATTGAACGCGATTGTGTGACCGTCTCGATCGATCGCCACCATGCCTGCGCTCGGCGAATCGATTAGAGACACCCGCTCGTGAAATCGAATCACAAACGCATTGGAGTGACGATCCAGGAAGTAGAGGTTTTCGATAACCCGAGCCGACTGTTGAACCAGCGCGATGGTATGGCACTGGATCTCGCGGGTAAGATTGGCCTGAGCAGAAGATATATCCAGCACAGCCACCAAACGACCCTGCGGATCACAAATGGGCGCGGCAGAGCAGGACAGCTCCGTATTACGACTGAGAAAATGCTCATCGCGATGGATAGTGACCGGCCGGCCTTCCACGATGCAGGTGCCGATACCATTCGTGCCAACGGTTGATTCGCTCCAGTCCGCTCCGGGCCAGAGTCCAGCACGTTCGAACTGCTCGGCCATTCCAGGATCACCCAGCCTGTGCAGGATATAGCCATCCGCGTCAGTCAACAGGACCGAGTACCCAGATTGCGCGATCTGCCTGTAGAGGCCCCGCATCTCAGCCTCAGCGATGTGGTAGAGCTCGCCAAGCTTTTCACGGCGATGGCGCAGGTTTGCCTGATCGAGGACGATTTCAACCCCGGGGATCCCGGGGTCGAGAGAGTAATTGACCAGAGAACGCTTCCACGACATCGCGACGCGGACCTCCTCTGGCCGGATAATCCGGGTCGGGGAGTAGGCACTCCACCGCCGGACAGACTCCTCCACCCGCCTGGAGTGAATATAATGTTCGCTCCGCAACTCGCTCTCCTCCCGCCGCAATCGACGATGGATTCCGACAATTATTTAACTATTATAATGCCCCCACCCTTCATGCACTCTTGGTAGATGTCAAGCTTCTGGAATCGGACCAGTTTCTTGCCTGACACAGTGTGTCATTCTTTCAGAACGTCCATGGACGATAATCACTGGCATGGCACTTGCACTGGAGTAAGATTCGTGTAACGGAATTCTACGAGCGAGCGGTAGGAAGATGCATCCTCGATTAGCAGACCGACGCTTTTTGTATGGGGCCGTGACCGTTGCGGTCGGCCTGGGCATCGGGGTGTGGACCACCGCCGAGATCGTTGGGGATCGCTCCGAACTCGCTTGGATTCTCGCCGAGTGGGAGTCCGCAATGGGCCACTTTTCGATCAGCCTGGCCCGGCTGGTCGAGGCAGTGTTGATCATGCTGGGCGTTGGAATACCGCTGTCGATTGCCTCTCGGCGGCTGCCGGGCTTAGAAGCCACGATCACACCGATAATGCTGACCCTGCTGGCAGTGCCCTGGGTGCTTCTGGCCGCTGCCGTGAACATGATGATTCACCTACGACTTGAAGCCGACCAGATGGTACTGATGGCTGCGGTTGGCGGCGGGGCCTGGTTGGTCGGGTCACTGGCTCCGCGGCAGCAGAGCGAATCGGAACGACGCGCCCGGGCGAGGTATGCGCTTCGCACCATCATTTTAATGCTGATCGTCGCCGAGATGGTGTCACTCAGCCAGGGCCTGGGCAGTCAACTTCGGTTCTACACCCTTTATTGGAGCCCCGCCCTTCTGCTGCTCTACGGTGGGCTTGCCGCTGCGCTCGTGGCGTTCACCATCGCGATCGGACGATTGGGTACGCCGTGGATGATCAGGGGCTTGGAACGATTCGCCGGACCTCACGGTTGATCGTTGTCCGCCCTTTCCATGTCGCGAACGCCAGCGTCTCAGCAGACAACCCCTGCACTGTGTTGACCTGTCGGTCACCCGCAAGCCATCGTGCGACCGGCCCAAGCGAGAGAATCGCGCTCACCTCACCGCGCTGCAGAGCATCCCGCGCCTCTTTGGCGCCGAACAAAAAGCGCTGTTCATAACCCTGATCACGAATCCATCGCGCCGCCTGCCCGCGGTCAATGCCCCAGAACGGGAGGTAGAGGCCCGTCGGCCCGGCGCCCGGATCCCCGGCAATGCCCCACTCGGCCGTGCGATAGGGCACAAGTTCCATGAGAGTCCGCGTCTCCTCGGATGCAACAATGCCACCAACGACCAGCTGACAAGCAGAGGGGCGCATGCCCCAATCGCTCGGATCGATGGTGTCGCCCCAGCCGGGCTGAGGATTCCACTGCACCGAAACGTCAATCTCGACGGCAATCGACCGCACGAGCTCGGCTTCGCTCCCCTGGTACTGATCGCTCCCGGACCGCGGTGTCAAAAGGGGGGGCAGCGACGGTGGCACACAGACGGTCAAGGCGCCGCCCTCGCGAACCTGGGCCAGGGAAGATTCAGGTGGCAGTTCGCGGACCACGAGCAGCATGATGATCCCGGCAATAATGAGCAGGCCGGACCGGCCGATGCGGCGGAATAGCCGCTGAACCCGTTCAGCGGCGGAACGCATGGTAGGCCAGGGCAATCGGGATGACCACAAACGCCGACAGGACCGCTCGGGCCGTGACTGGATCAAATTGGCGATAACCCAGCATCGCCCAACGGAGCTCGTCGATGGCATAGGTCACCGGGTTGGCATGAACCAGGAACACCAACCAGGCCGGAAAACTTTGCAGCGCTTGTTCCATCGACAAAGAAGGATCCAACGGAAAGATTGAACTCGCCAGGAAAAACGCGGGCAAGATCAGCGTATTGGCGAACACCCCAAAGCCTTGAAAACTGCTCATCCGCGAGGCGAGCAGTAGACCGATGGCGGTAAACGCCAACGCGACGGCCACCATGGGGAGTAGCGCCGCAAACAAACTTGTATACGAAACCGGAACATTCGCCGCCGGGAGCAGGATCATCACCAAAAGGCCTTGGGCCATCGCAATCGTTGTACCACCGGCGAGCTTACCAAGGAAAATCGCGCTCCGCGGCGTGGGCGAGGCAAACACCTCCCGCGAAAAACCGAATTCCCGATCCCATATAAGCGAAACCGCCGACTGGATGGCCGGGTACATCAAGTTCAGGACGACAACGGCCGGAAGGATGAACTGGATGTAAGTAAAGGGGACCATGAAGGTGGTTTCACGCAGGCCCGTTCGGAAATAAGGGGTCAAACCGATGCCGAAGATCATCACCCAAAGCACAGGCCGACTGAACGCACCGACGATTTGGCCGCTGTCCCGGAGCATGCGCAAGACTTCCCGTAGCCATACTGCATGGGTTGTCGCTGCAAAGTCATGCATGTAGCTGAGAATGGCTTTCAGTGCTGTCATCTCGCTGCTGCCCTCAGCGCGACAGGTTGGCCGTGCGGTCGCGCAGTTCGCGACCCGTGAGATTGATAAAGACATCCTCGAGGCTAGGGTCAACCACCTCAAGACTGTCCACCATGCGCCACTGCTGCTCGTCGGCGACTAACTCCCGAAGCAACGCCTCCGGATCTTCTGCTTCAATCTGTATCACGGAGTCCCGTTGCTTGCATTTGCCCGGAAAGCGATTGCTCAAGGCCTGCCTGAAGGCATCGTCGCCGATCTGCAGATTGATCAGTTTGCCACCGATACCCTGACGAAGCTTTGCGGGATGATCCAGGGCCTGAAGCCTGCCCTGATCGATGATGGCAACCCAGTCCGCTCCCTCCGCTTCGCTGATCTGGTGGGTGGTGAGTAAAAGGGTCACACCATGATCCTTTTGCAGACGCTCGAGATATTCCCAGATACGCCGGCGGCTCTGGACGTCGAGACCTGTGGTCGGTTCATCCAGGACAACCAACGTGGGCTCATGAAGCATGGCACGGCCAATTTCCAATCGGCGTTTCATGCCGCGGGACAGATCGCTGACCGGGGCGTTCGCCCACTGCTCCAGCTCGACAAGCGCCAAAACCTCCCAGGCGCGCCGCCGCCGATCTCGGCGTGGGACCTGATAAATCCTGGCGTGGAAGATCAAGTTTTCGAATACGGTCAGCCGATCATCGAGGCTGGCCTCCTGGAAGACCAGACCGAGAGATCGACGCACCGCCCGGGGCGCGCGCCGCACATCGAGGCCGGCCACCGACACATTGCCACCGCTCGGCCGCAACAGGGTGCACAAGGCGTGCACAAGCGTGGTCTTGCCGGCGCCGTTTGGCCCGAGCAGCGCGAAGAAGCTTCCTTTTGGCACAGAGAAGCTGACGCCGCGCAGTGCCTCAACGCTGCTGTAGCTATGTCGCAGGTCCGACACCTCGATAACGGCGGCACTATCCATACAATTCTTCAGTCATCGTCGTCATCATCGCCGAAATCATCATCCGGAAGGACCGCATCGGCAGCCGCTGGCTGAAAAGCGGCGGTGGAAAGACCACTATCGGTAATGATCTCCGCCATCCGGCCCGTCTCGATCATGCGGGATATCGCCTGATCGAACTTTTGCCGAAGGGTTGGACGATCGCTGCGCAGACCGGCGAACACGTACCATTCCATATTTGGCAGGCTCGTGACCGGCTGGGCAGACAGTCCCTCAGATTCCGGGTCGGGGATCTCTGCGTAGAGCGGCGGCGCATACACGACCGCGTGGTCGACCTCACCATCCTTCAGGGCCGACACAATCGCATCGGATGATTGATACCTTTTGACGGTGACGCTGTCCGGACGGGTGGTCATAAGGAGCAGGTAGGGAACGCCCCGGCCTTGCAGGGCAAGCACATCGTCCGGGGAGAGGTCAGTGAGACTCTCGACGGACGGGTCACGTGACACCAGCTGAAAGCCGGTCCGAAAGAATGGCTGACTGGCGAGCATCTCTTCGTCGGCCGGATAATCGAAAGCCGCTGTCGTGCTACCCGGCAGTCCCATGAAGGCATCGCACTGAGTAGCCAGCCTGACAAGGAACTCTTTACGGGTGGCGACCATCTGGTAGCCGCTTCGGTCCTCTTCTTCGCGGGTAATGACAAAACTCGCGGGTCTGCCGACACTCAGAGCGATTTCCTCGGCGATGGCTTGCTGTGCCCGCCAGGTAGGATCACGTTTGTCGATGCAGAATCGCAAATCAGGGCTCGTCTGGAGCCGGCTGTTGGGGAAAGGATACTGGTCAGGGTAGTCCTTGGCGATAACAGGCGCAGAAAGAGCAAGGGAAAAGACGGCAACCAGGACCGCCCTCATGGTGGTGCTGTTCATCGCGACACCTCGTCTGAGTTCACCAGCAACTAGGCTGAAAAAATAGCGGCGCCCCGGAGGACGCCGCGCCAATCAGGTAACCTTTGGCCCCCGGCTTAGCTTTCGCTGAGCTTGAACACCCAGAGCGTACCGCCCATTGGGATGTTGTTGGTGAGCTCGGCCACCGGGCCGGCCCAAAGCGGGATGGCACCGCCAAAGCCGGACCAGACCGCGACGTACTGTTCCCCGTCGACGGAGTAGGACACCGGCGTGCCGACAACACCCGAGTTGGTGGTCATGCTCCAGAGCTCTTCGCCATTCTCGGCGTCAAAGGCCATGAATTTGCGCTCATCGAGATTACCCGAGAAAACAACGCCACCGCCTGTGGTGAGCACACCGCTCCAGACCGGCGCCGTGAACTCCTGCGACCAGGCGGTTTCGCCGGTTGCCGGATCAATTGCCTGAAGCATGCCGACATGATCGTTGCCGGGCACCTGATACATCTCGAACTCGGCTCCAACGTAGGGAGCGCCTGCACTGTACTCGACCTGGGCACCGCGGATTTTCATGCACCACTCGTTGGTAGGCACATACATCAAGCCGGTGTTGGGATCGTAAGCAGACGGATTCCAGTTTTTCGCACCGAGAAATGCCGGGCAAGCATCAACGGTCTTGCCGATGGCCGGACGATTGGCAGCCTCAATGATCGGCCGTCCGTTAGAAGCCACCTCTTTGAAGATGTTGGTCTCGGCATACGGCCAGGCATTGACAAAGCTCACCTCGCCCTCATCACGGGCCAGACGGTACAGCCAGCCGTTGCGCTGGGGCGAGGCGATCGAGGGCTGCCCGTCGATATCGATGAGCATGGGCTCATTCGTCCCATCGTAATCCCAAGCATCGCTGGGGCTGTACTGATACGCGTCTGTAATCTCACCGTTGTCCGGGTCGATGGCAATGACCGAGACCGAGTGGTGGAGGTCATGCTCTTCGCCACGGGCCGGATCAATCCAGGGCGAGGGGTTACCGGTTCCCCAGTACAGCGTATGTGTATCCTGGTCGTAGGTGCCAGTCAGCCAGGGTGCTGCACCACCTGTCTCGTGGGTGTCACCCGGCCAGCTGCCATCGTCTACCGCGGTATGGGCTTTCCAGACCTCGGCGCCTGTCTCAGCATCGTAGGCACCGACGTAACCACGCACGCCGTACTCTCCGCCGTGGACGCCAACGATGATCTTCTCATCGACAACCACCGGCGCGGACGAAATGGCATACCGGTTTTTATAGTTATCAACCGTAATATCCCACTTGATCTTGCCCGACTCGGCGTCAAACGCGATCAGGTGCGCGTCGAGCGTGCCCATGTAAACCGTATCACCATGCACGGCCACGCCCCGGTTAACCACGTCACAGCAAACCGCGACATCATCGGGCAGCTGCCGTTCGTAATCCCAGATCAGTTCACCCGTCGCCGCGTCCATGGCGTAGAGCTTGTTGTAAGCCGCGGTGACGAACATCATCCCATCGTTGACGATCGGCGCTGCTTCATGACCCTGGTTGACTCCGGAGGAAATCGTCCAGGCAACTTCCAGGTCGGCCACATTGTCCGTGTTGATCTGATCGAGTGGGCTATAACCCCATCCCTCGTAGTTGCCCCGCCAATGGAGCCAATTACTGGCTTCCGGGGATTTGAGTCGGTCTGACGTAACAGTCGAGTAACTGTCAGTGGCATGAGCGCTGCTCAAGCCCACGGCAAAAGCCGTCGCTGTCAACAGCATTACGCTTTTCTTCATCATCACTGCTTTCTCCTCCTAGGTACCAGCACCCCGCTTATCGGGGTCGGTTATTTCCGGTGTATCGATCACCGATTTTTCAATAATCAGGGCCCGACCTTTCCAGTGAAGCCGCCGGTGGCAACCAACCGGCCTCCATCGATGGTGACAGGCAGCGTGGGCAGCCCGCGTTCCGCGGGCCCGGCAACCCGCTCTCCCCCCGCTCGGGGCTCGAAGATGCTGCCATGACAGGTGCACGCCAGCTTGCCTTCAGCGGTTCCGAACGTCCCCACATCCGAGACGAAACACCCCTGATGCGAGCAGATCGCGGATACGGCGACGATGTCTCCAGCGACCATGTCTTCGATGTCCGCCTCTAGTTCGTCCATGGGGACCCGAACGACCGTCACCACATTCTCGCGGGCCTCTCGAACCTGGCCATCAGGCGATTGCGGCTTCGCCAGGACCGGCTCGAGAAGCTGCAGGCCACTCGGGTCGATGGGAAGCCCTGCGTTGTCGCCCTTGAAATGAACCAGGACGTCTCCGGCGGACGCTGTGGCGGCTGCCTTGACCTGCTCGATTCTTGCGCCGAACGCCGCGCCGACGCATCCGCCAATACCCGCGCCGAGTAACATCCGGCGCTGTTTGTCGACATTTCCATCATGTTTTGCCATGCCGGATTCAACCTCCCAAAGCGTTAATCGACGAAGCGATGCCACTTCGCGCTTGGTGAACACTTAGCGCTTTCCAGCGCCTGCCCAAGTTCTATAGCAACTCGCGTGCCAACTACTGCAAAGTGTTGTTTTAAAGGCTTGTAGGGCGGGATATCCGGATCGGCAGGGTGGCCGCAGCTCAAACCCTGCGACGGGCTAAACCGTTGGTGTGAGACATTTTGTTCCGTAATGACGCACCGGCCATTGGCGCAATGGCAGCGTTTGGGCTGTTACTCCACCGTCACGGACTTGGCCAGATTCCGGGGCTGGTCCACATCGGTGCCCTTGAGCACCGCCACATGATAGGCGAGCAGCTGTAGCGGGATGGTGTAGAGCAGCGGGGCGGTGACCTCGTGGACCGCCGGGAGGGTCAGCACCTGGCAATCGGCGGTGGCGGCCGGGGCCGAGGCCTCGTCGGCGAAGACCAGCAGGCGGCCGCCACGGGCCTGCACCTCCTGGAGGTTGGATTTGAGCTTTTCCACCAGATCATCGTTGGGCGCGACGGTGATGACTGGCATGTCGGCATCCACCAGGGCCA
>Ga0209937_1000164_pt1 | contig 22448 bp, 19 predicted proteins | sample SalPon1_B_H2O_MG_FD_185699 | JGI IMG/M metagenome (GOLD analysis project Ga0209937, IMG submission 185699) | Salt pond water microbial communities from South San Francisco under conditions of wetland restoration - Salt Pond MetaG R1_B_H2O_MG... | ecosystem: Environmental > Aquatic > Non-marine... | reverse complement strand
TTGCTCTTTTTCGCCATCGACTATTTCCAGATGAAAATGTGGGGTGAAAATAGATTCTTTTTCTTTTTGGAAATAGGTCAGGGAGAACCTCAGTATAGATAAGTATTTTTTAAAGCAAGGCAGAAATAAAGTTTACCAGATAAAAAATCCCGGCTTTTATCGCCGGGATTTTTTTATGAGTTGAAGATTAATCACTTTTGTTAAGACAAAAGCCTTTTCTGTTTATGCGTGTCGTAGATCACCTGTCTGCTGCCTCCAGATAACTTTCAATAGGCGCACAAGTGCACATCAGATTGCGGTCGCCATAGGCATCGTTCACGCGTCTGGTGCTTGGCCAAAACTTGTTCTCCCTGACATGTTCTATCGGATAAGCTGCCTGGGAACGGCTGTAAGGGAAATCCCATTGGTCAGCGGTAACCATGTGTAAAGTATGCGGTGCGTTCTTCATTATCGGATTAGCTTCCTCAGTCTCATCGATCTCTTTACGGATATTGATCATCGCATCGCAAAAACGGTCGAGTTCCGCTTTATCCTCGCTTTCCGTAGGTTCGATCATCATCGTGCCCGGTACCGGAAAAGATACCGTAGGCGCATGGAAACCATAATCGATCAATCGCTTGGCAATATCTACCACTTCGATCCCTTTTTGCTTGAACGGACGGCAATCGATGATCATCTCATGCGCTGCTCTGCCTCGCTCGCCAGTGTATAATACAGGATAATGATCAGCAAGACGTTCCTTGATATAATTCGTATTGAGTATCGCGATCTCTGTAGAATGCTTCAATCCTTCTGATCCTAGCATACGGATATAGGCATATGAGATGATACAAGCTAAGGAAGAACCAAATGGTGCTGCTGATATCGCCGGAATAGGTTTTTCTCCTCCTGTTGATATTATTGGATTAGTAGGTAAATAAGGTGCTAATTGACTAGCCACACAAATAGGACCTACGCCTGGACCGCCGCCACCATGTGGGATGGCAAAGGTCTTATGCAAGTTCAAATGACAGACGTCAGCACCGATCTTTCCAGGACTGGTCAATCCAACCTGGGCGTTCATATTCGCTCCATCCATATAGACCTGACCTCCGTTCTCATGGATGAGCGAAGTGATCTTTCTAATATCGGATTCGAACACTCCATGCGTAGATGGATACGTGACCATCAGCGCGGCTAGTTCGTTGCTATGTTTTTCTACTTTTTCTTGCAGATCGTTCAGGTCGATATTACCTTTTTCCGTAGCTTTTATGACCACTACTTTCATACCGGCCATGACCGCACTTGCCGGGTTCGTTCCGTGTGCAGAAGATGGCACCAGACAGATGTTTCTTTGTTCATCGCCATTGGCCTTATGGTATTGCCGGATGGTCATCAGTCCGCTATATTCACCTTGCGCACCAGAATTAGGTTGTAGAGAGGTGGCCGCGAATCCTGTGATCTCCGTCAAGTGATCTTCTAATCGTTTAAGCATGATATGATAGCCTTCTGCCTGGTCCACAGGCGCAAAAGGATGAATGTTGTTCCAGCGATCATCGCTCAGCGGTAACATTTCCGCGGCCGCGTTGAGCTTCATGGTACAGGAACCTAGCGATATCATGGAATGGTTCAGCGACAGGTCTTTGCGTTCCAACTTTTTGATGTAGCGCATCAGTGCGGTCTCGGAATGATACGAGTTAAAGACCTTTTCTGTTAGATAATCATCCGTTCTTAAAAGAGAAGTCTCTTCCAGTACTCCCGATATCGGTTGAATGGTAATGTCATCTTTCTTGTCTTTTGCAATGGAAAATATCCTGGTGATCTTTTGAAGATCGGACTGGCTCGTAGTTTCGTTCACTGAGATCGATACGGTCTCTTTGTCCGGATAATGGAAATTGACCTTATTTTCCTCTGCTATCGCTCTTATCTGATCGGCATCGGCCTTGAGTTGTATCGTATCAAAGTAATGTTCGTTCGTTTGATAATAGCCTAAGCGTTCTAATAGGTTGGCCAGCGTACTCGCTTTTTTGTTGATGTCCGTTGCGATGGCCTTAAGCCCTTTTGGCCCATGATAAACGGCGTACATACCGGCCATCACTGCTAAAAGCACCTGAGCCGTGCAAATGTTGGAAGTGGCCTTATCTCTTTTAATATGTTGTTCTCTAGTTTGAAGCGCCATACGCAAGGCAGGATGACCGTCTTCATCCTTGGAAACCCCTATGATCCTGCCAGGAATGTTCCGCTTATAAGCTTCTCTGGTAGCAAAATAGGCCGCATGTGGCCCGCCATAACCTAAAGGGATACCTAATCGCTGTGTGGAACCCACGACCGCATCAACACCCCAATCGCCAGGTGCTTCTAAAAGTGTAAGGCTCAATATATCTGCAGCTACGGCAACTTTGACATCATTCTCCTTAGCGGATCTGGTAATTTCCCGGTAGTTATGTATGCTACCGTTCTTAGCTGGGTATTGTAACAAGATACCAAAATAGTTCTCAGAGGGTTCAAAGTTCAACTCGTTACCGATGACCAGCTCGATCCCTAATGGCTGGGAGCGCGTTTTTAATAAGGAGATGGTCTGCGGAAGTACTTTATCAGATACAAAGAACTTGCAAACTCCGGATTTCTTTTGTTGTCGACTTCTTACGGAGAACAATAAGCTCATAGCCTCAGCGGCTGCCGTAGCTTCATCCAACAGGGATGCATTGGCCAGTTCCATATTGGTAAGGTCGCTGATAACCGTCTGGAAGTTGATCAGTGCCTCTAATCTTCCCTGTGCGATCTCAGCCTGATAAGGTGTATAAGCAGTATACCAACCAGGGTTTTCCAGAATATTTCGCTGGATTACCGCCGGAACGGCCGCTTCGTGATAACCTAAACCTATATAGGATCTGAAGGGCTTGTTTTTATCAGCCAGCTCTCCTATGTGTTGGCTAAATTCGTATTCCGTCATTGCATCCGGCAGGTCAAGCGGTTTATCTAACTTGATATCATTTGGAATGGTCTCGTGGATCAATTGGTCGATGGAATCAACGTTCAATAGCTCACACATCTTTCTCTCAGCATCCTCATTAGGCCCGATGTGTCTTTTCGAAAACGATTTAGTATCCATTGAATTTATTTTTTTTGCAAAAATACAGCAAATGTTAGAAACACTTGTTAAAGAAAATAGTATAAAACTGTTTTCGATTGATGATATGAAAAACAAGCTCCTACTTGACAAATAAGTAGCCAATACCTAAAAAGAAAAACGTTCCGGTCTTAACTGTAAATTATTTAAACTTAGTTTTGCAGCAGATAGTCATTGTCACACGGATGAGAAAGTTACTGGGAATTTATCTACAAAGCAGCCTGCACGTTAGTTTCTCTATTTGTGCCCTTACAGCTTTGTATTATTTGCAAAATGATATTCCGGTCGATACAGCTTTGCTCCTGTTCATTTTCTGTGCTTCTGTGGTGGGTTATAACTTTATCAAATTTGCGCCTTTGATCATTAGAGAGAAATGGAAAAGCTTCAAACGATTCCCGTACATTATGGTCATCACATCGATGGCCTTTACAGGTGCATTTCTGGGGCTTTTCTATTTGTCTGTTGCCGTTTTAGGGCTGACCGTTTTCTTAGGCTTTTTGGTCTACTGGTATACCTTCCCGATTTCCAACAACGCTAAGAACTTGAGGCATCATCCTTTGCTCAAGCTTTTCACTATCGCCTGGGTATGGGCGAACATCAGCATATTATTCCCTGTACTGGAACAGCAAGCGATGAACCTGGATGATTCCATATTTCCTTTTGAGCTGGCAGAACGGATGGTTTGGGTACTCGTTTTGATGATTCCTTTCGAGATAAGAGACGCCGATGATGATGCAAGATCAGGAAACTCTATCATCAGTTATATAAGCATAAAAGACACAAAGGTCATTAGCGGTAGCTTCATCTTCTTGTTCATTCTACTAAGGTATGTGGTAAACGGTCAACTAAAGTGCCTTCCTGTTTTTATTTATTCCTCACTTTTTATCCTACTTGTCTTCACGAAAAAAAAGCAACATCGCTATTATAGTGCTTTTTTCGTGGAAAGCTTCCCTATATTTTGGTTATTGTGGGCTTGGATATATTGAAGTTAGCTTTAACAAATCTTCATCAAAGCTCGTCTAATCGCCATACATAGTTAGCTGAGCAGATCATCCATTATCCTGTTCGATAAACGATCATTCATGATTAGGCGTAAGCCATACCTGAGAAGTCATAAGACCTGAGATGCTGGAAGTCCTTTTGATCAAAGGTTTACAGGAGCACTCAAAACGGATTATCATCGCTTTGTTCAGTTGAATTTAATTGTAGGGTTTGAAAACTAAAAAAAGTCAAATCCTACTACTTAAGGCGAACGTCGCTTTAGCTTTCTGGAGTTTGCTCAGACGTTCGTCAATGAGAACAGAAGTACGGAGTCCTACGGTTACATTTAAAGAAAAATTAATCGTAAGCTATAATCCGTTAGGCACAAAACGATATAATGGCCTTGCTTTATCTTCAAATAGAAAAGAACTATTAGAGCGTTCTAGTTTACACAACGGACCAACTACTTTCTCATCTTCTTAACTCCATAAGCGGCTCCGGCGACCAGGCCCAGGGCTACAATGGAGGATATCGATGCGGGCTGAGAATCGCTCTGACTATCATCAAAGCCAGGTAATTGAGCGAAACTTGTGCTTGAAACCAGTAATAGACCGATGAGTAAAATTGCCTTTCGCATTTGCTCTTTTGTTTTATTCATAACTGGTAAATTTTTACTTTAATGTTCTATAATCCATTACTATGGAACAGTTGTTTGATTTTTATTTATTTTTTTTCTCTAACATTTCGTTTCTAATAGCCAATGTCCTAATCTTGAATGACCATTATTTGATGATCAATCGTTCTTTAAATGTCTGACCGTCCTTTTCGAGCTTAATAAAATAAACCCCGCTTTGCTGTTGACCGATGTCAAGGGTCATCTGGGCATTATTTTTCAACTCGCCTATAGAGCTCATCACGCGTTGACCAATCATATTGAAAAGTTCGACATTCACTTCTCCGTTCATATTCTTGAGTTGAATTGTTATTTCTTCATTATCGACCGGATTAGGATAGACCTTTAGCTTATTTGCGACTTCATTATCATCTACACTAAAGGTCTCAACATCGAATTCTATGCTAAATCTATCCGATGCGATACTAGAAGGCGAACTTTGATCAATAGAAAAGCTTATCTGGTTCACGCCCTGATCCAGTAAGGTCTGGTTACCGGTATGCTCATCGACAAGATAAGCAGTTACGTCTGATGGGATGTTAGTCATGTCAGCGACAAATACATAATCATCGGTTGTATATCCGCTTGTGAACAGGTCAAGCTTTTCATTATCAACCGGCATACTCCTTTTTTCGATACTTAGAAGCTCACCTCCGATAGATCGTGCCACATTCTCATCCGGGTTTGTCAGCTTATCCGCATCCTGGATTGTAGCTGCATTATTGAATTGGTCATTAAAGTTGATCTGTATCACATCTGATTCAAGATCATCATTGTTCCACTCACTAGCCTTATAGATCTTAAGGTTGATCGATGCTTGAGTATTATCGCTGAAAACAGCCGTTGAAGTTGCATTAACATTTTTTGAAGCTTCTGTGAAAGTGATATCTGCTGCCCCATTGTTAGCTGTTTGTACAAAAAAGGATTGTCCAGGCATGACAAATTGATTGGCTGAAGACGATGAAGGACTTCCCGCAGGAGTTTGGCTATTGCCGGTAGAAAGATCAACTGCTACATAAGCACGACGTGTGCTCATATTAGGGTCCCATATCCAGTAGAAGTTTGTGTTCAAGTTTGTTGAATTAGATGCGTTCAGCACCTGTGTCATATCTACATTAACCTGATAAGGATTTCCTACTAAGCTGTAATAATCCTGGACCTGACTTAAATTATTGAATGTTTGATTTCCTGTTACCAGGGTACCGGTAGCCTGAAGAATAACATCAGAGTTTGGTGGATTTGGTAGATTTGAGGTTAGATCGTAATTTCTATCGCCGCGAATAAATATTCGATAAGCTTCTCCGGCTATCAGGTTTGTGTTATCTGTGTTTGGAATTGGGTTCCAGGCATTGTCTTGATTGCCAGTAAATGTATTGTCAAATGTGTACATCATTGGGTCGCCGGTTAGCGTTTCATCAAAACCTTCAGCACTTATAATGCCTGCCGTTCCTTATGTTCCAGTGATATGCGTTCCTAACCCGGCCGGTGAATTACCGCCTTCTTGCCAGTTATCATAAATAGGATCTGTTGAATTAACAGCGGAAGTAAAGAACCTAAAAGCACGTGTATCTTCTGTTGCTACTGTGATGAAACGTTCTACAGTGACAACTCCATTGCCAGAGATAGTGCTAATAGAAGTGTCCAGTTGACCTGAACCCGAATTATCATTTCTAAAAATGATGCTTCCATCATTAATGAGATTGCTATTAACTGTAAGAGCTGTATTAGGATTTACCTGAACTTCACCACCCTTCTGAACGTCTAAATAAGGAACAACAGTATTTGATGTCACATTACTGCTCTGACCGTTGAGAATGTTGTATTTACTTTCTACGATGAGGTTATTAAAACCAAAGTTCTCTCTGATTCCTTGTCCATCTTTGACAAATCTTATTTCATCTATATTATTTATCATTGTTGTCCGATTTTAAATTCATAAAACCCTTGCTTTTTACTTATAATGAACGATTTGAGATCTTAATTTTATAATACCTTGCTATAGTACAAGATCGTTTGAACGCTAATAAATTACTTTTTTATATTTATATAATTGATAATGAGATTTTTAAATTTTATCTAAAATCTTATATCTTAGTCGGACACGACTAATTATTTATAGGATTATTAGCTGTAAAGTTAGAACCACTTCCGTTTCCAAAATCATAGGAGTAGTCATTAGAACCTTCATAAGTAAATGTAAAATTAGTACTTGTACCAGGGGAAAATGACTGTCTTGAACTAAAGTCTGAACCGCCATCGTTTAATTGCCAATTTGAATTTCTTCCTACATATTTAAGTGTGAAGACAACGGTTCCATTATCAACGAGCTCAACACGCATTTGAGCGCCTCCATTAACGTTTGTAGCACCTACATAGACTTATCGATTGTCCTGGCAGAAGCGTAGTATTTAATGATCTGAATGATATGGAAGAATTGAAAGGTTCTGCGAACAATCCAAAACTTGTTGCACCTTGTCCGGTAGGGCCAATGTAGTTACCCGCGGTACCACTACCACTAGTTGATATGTTCAAGGCTCTAAGATTAGCACCTTAATTATCTCCATCACTCCAACCTGAAGAATAATAAGAAGCTTGATTTTCAGCTATTGTGAAAACATCAGTTTCTAACTGAGCTCTCAGCGTGTACGTAAAGAACAAACAGATAAAATAAAAGATAAATTCTAATATCAATAAAATTCTATAAAATTAAATGTTTCATTAGCTATTACAAAAATAAATGAAATAAATTCTAAGATTTAATAACGAAAACGTTGTGGCTTATTTTTTTAACATTCATTTAGCTTTTTTTACAGGTTTGAGTTTTTGGGCCTGAGCTCCAAGGTAGGCAGAAGTGATAACAGATTTACAGTTTTGTATGACCTGTAAGAGCGAATCCTGTAAGCAAAGTACAGCGGTCTTTCGCCTGGTGATTCTGGTTATACGTATCATTATCGGGTGCAGATAAAAAATTTTATTCTGCTCATTCATTACTGAACTATTGCATATTGTAGTAAGAGGTCTAAAACTTAAAACGGTCAACCTTATTTAGGGAACTTCAGAACCTTATAAGGTTGAGCTCAAAAGTCGTTTTTCTAAGATCATATCTAAAGTTCTAACATCAATTTCTTCCATTCCTCTACTAAAGCTCCAGTATACTTAATGTATGGTGTTTGCCATACTTTGCTAAAAAATACCTTTTGCTATCATAGGAACTTGGGATATACTTCATACCAATATAGGCTAGGGTAAGATTTAGTTCAAAACGTTCCGCTTTATCATTGGAGAGCGAGCTCCCAGGTCTATCTAATAGTCTACATGAAATGCTAAGGAAGAGTAGTTAACTATTATGAACCATAAAAAGGAAGCCCACGAACTGAATACTTTTGCCTTTATTTCTTTGTATCGGATGGATCTTCCTTTAATGCGTTTTCCAGTTTTTGGTACCATTGATTGCCGAACTTACGCACTAAAGCTTCCCGGGCGAACTTGTAAATAGGAACTTGTAGCGCATCACCCAGCTTACAAGCAGGATCGCAGATGTCCCAACGATCGTAGTTCAACGCGATCACAGAGGTAAGCTTTGTTAAACGGATCGGATAGAGTTCACAGGAAATAGGTTTTTTAAAATCTATTTTACCATCCCGGTAGGCTTTTTCTATACCGCAAAGTGCAGTTCCCTGGTCATCAAAGGTAACATAAGCACATTCTTCACCGTTCACCAATGGTGTCTCAAGCTCATCGAACGACGACCTTACCGTCTTTCCCTGTCCCTCTATGGCTTTTATCCCTTCGTCCCTCAAATAGGGTTTCACCTCAGAATATATCTCTTCTAATATGGGTTCTTCGGATTCTTCCACGGGCGCGCCGGCATCTCCCTGTACACAGCAAGCTCCTTTACAAGCCGATAGATTGCAGACGAAATCGTTCTCGATGACATCATCAGCAACTAACTTATCTTCTATCTTTATCATACGGCAAAAATAGCGGATCAGAGGATAACGCAGGAAAATTTACCGCCAGATCTTGTTAAGTTTTCATTGTTGTCCGATTAAAAATTTACAAAACCACGCTTTGACCTCATGATATGATAGCTTCATTTTACGATACCTTGCTATCCTACGATATTGATAGAACACTAATAAATTGTTTTTTTAATATTTATTTGTTTGATAATGAGCTATTTGAATTTTGTCTAAAATCACGCTTTTTACGTCAAAGGTCTAACATATCGAATCTTAGTCGAACGCGAATAATTAATTTTTGATGAATTCCTAAAAAATGCAACAGCAAACTAAAATTCAGGCTATTTTTGCAAAAAATAACAAAAACGACCTATGCATATAGATATCAAGGAGATCTTCACCGCTGGAATGATACTTTTTGCCGTGATAGATATCATTGGGAACATCCCTATCATTGTCAACTTACGTCAAAAAGTAGGTCATATTCAGAGCGAAAAGGCTTCTATCGCGTCGCTCGTCCTTATGATCCTATTTTTGTTCATCGGTAAGACCATATTGAACTTAATAGGTATAGATGTAAACTCCTTTGCTGTGGCGGGTTCGCTGATCATCTTCTTCATTGCCATAGAGATGATCCTGGGTATTCAACTCTACAAGGATGATGCTCCACAAACCGCTGCGATCGTACCACTGGCCTTTCCGCTTATCGCTGGTGCTGGAACCCTGACCACGATCTTATCCCTTCGTTCGGAGTTCCAGATCATCAATATCATCATTGCTATCATCCTGAACATAGGTGTGGTCTATGGAGTGCTAAAATCCTCAAAAAAGATAGAAAGGTTGTTAGGTCAACAAGGCATCGTTGTGGTCAGAAAATTATTTGGTGTAATTTTGTTAGCCATAGCGGTAAAATTGTTCGCCACGAACATTCATAATTTATTTAAAACCCTGACATGAAATATTTGATCTACTTTTTGATATTAGCATCGATCGGACTGATGATCTATTGCATGACGATGGTCAATTATGACGTTATCTTCTCAGCAGATAATCGATTCTGGTTGATAGGTTTTGGAGCAAGTTTATGCGCAATGGTATTGCTTTTGATATTGATCCAGTCCAGAAAACTAAAGGAACAATATGATAAGCGGTCCAGGTGATCGTATTTTTATTCCTGCCGACCATTAAAGTCCTGGATGACCTTTTGTATCATTTTGTCTTCCTTAAGCCTGATCTTTGTGGCGACCTCCTTGTTGATCAGCTGCTCTGCTAAGGTTGCCTTTAGTGCAGTCTCCAATTCAGCCCGTAACGGTTGGAAATCATAATTGAAATTGAACTCTTCCAGGTATTTTGAAAATCCGTTCACTAATGTATCAGATAATACATTCCTGCCAAGCAATTGTTCTTCGGTGAGCGATTGATAATAAGCTCGGTCCTTATTGAGCTGATCAAAGATAAATCTGCTCATCACACCGCCATTGTACATAAACTCTATTTCCTTATTGATAGGTATGGTGTCTTGAGGTATGAAGATATCAGGAACGATACCACCGCCGCCATAGACTGTATCGCCCTTTGGAGTTTCATAACGTAAGCTGTCGTTGATGGGTATGCTATCCTCATCTATTAGTTCGCCGGTTACTTCTCTTCTGGCAAATTGATCGAAATAATTTTCCTCTCCCAGATCATATGGACGCTGAATAGACCTGCCGGTAGGTGTGTAATAACGTGCGATGGTCAATCTAACCGCACTGCCATCTCCTAATTTCATTTCGCGTTGAACTAATCCTTTACCGAAAGATCGACGTCCAACGATCGTTCCGCGGTCATTATCCTGAACGGCACCGGCAACGATCTCACTGGCCGAAGCCGTCCGTTTATTAACCAGTATGTATATGGGATTGTCTTGGAACATTCCGCTATTGCTTGCGTAGGTTGTATCCCTTTCTCCGTTCCTGGATTGTGTGATCAAAATAGGCCGCTCTTCTGGTAGTAGTTCATCACAGATATCTATCGCCTGGTCCAGAAATCCGCCACCATTGTTGCGCAGGTCGATGATCAAACCTTTAATATTTTGTTCCACCAGACCTTTCAATTTTGTGTTGAACTCATCATAAGTGGATTTAGCAAATCTGTTGACCTTGATATATCCCAGCTCATTAGCGATCTTGAATCCTGCATCAACAGAAATTAATGGCACTTCACCTCTTTCCAAACTAAGCTTTTTCAGTTCGTCCTGATCGGGCCGTTTTATGGTCAATTCTACTTCAGATCCTTTTTTTCCTTTTAAAATATCCGTAACATCATTAGTCGTCTTATCATCTCCAAAAAGAGGTTCTTCATCAGCATAGAGGATCTTATCTCCCGCCATTATTCCATTCCTCTCAGCAGGACCGCCGGGAATGGTCCGTATCACATTGATCGTATCATCTATGGTGTAAAAGCTCACGCCTATACCTACGAACTTGCCATCCATATTCTGTTGTACGGAGCTATATTGTTCACTGGGAATGTAAGTTGAATGCGGATCTAGGTTGTCAAGGATGTTCGTTACCGTCAGATCAACGATGCTATCCGTGTTCACATCATCTACATAATCTCTTTCTATGTAGTTGATCAGCCGGCTTATCTTCTGACGACTTTGATCGAATTGTCCAAAGTTGGTTGACCCATTGCTTAGATTAGCTCCTACGAAAACTCCTATCGCAGCCGCAACTCCCATTAAAAGCGGAATGTAAACTTTTTTAATCTTCATGTCTCAAATCTTCCAAATGTTCTACTTCAACGCCTGCGCGTTCCAGAAAAGTGATTCCTGACCGGTCTTTATAGGCGTGATGATAGACCACGCGCACGATACCCGCCTGATGGATCAATTTACTACATTCCCGACAGGGCGATAATGTTATGTAAAGTGTGGCACCATTGCAAGAATGGGTTGATGACGCAACCTTAGTGATCGCATTAGCCTCAGCGTGTAATACATACCATTTCGTGTCTCCCTCGTCATCCTCACAATCATTCTCAAATCCGCTAGGTGTTCCGTTAAATCCATCAGAGATGATCATCCTGTCCTTAACGATGATCGCTCCCACTTGCTTTCGCCGACAACGCGACAGTTTTCCCCATTCGCGAGCGATACGCAGATAGGCCTGATCGAATTTGAGTTGACGGGTTTTATTCATCGAAGCGAAGATAAATATTCTATTCGTTCATTATAGTTAATAAAATGATAGAAGTCCAGGAGTGAAAAATCATTAGTATAAAATAAACACTAACGGAACTTTCAAAGTATCCATTTTTCAAATAATATAGGTAATGCCATACCTATGACAAGACTTGAGGTTACGAGTATCCAGTCCCTTTTCGCTACACGAAATGCTCTTTTTGCAATAAAACCGATGATCAACACCATCAACACAACGATAACCTGAGCAAGTTCTATGCCTAATGCGAATTCTATGAGCATAGTAAATATCTGATCTTTTTTAGCAGCCAGCATCTGAAAATAAGAGGAAAAACCAAATCCATGGACTAGGCCAAAAAATAATGTTACCATATAAAGCAACCATTTTTTATTGTCCTGATTCCTTCTTCCGGCTATTGTTAAATTATACATTGAAGCGATGATAATACTTACGGGAATGAGGAATTCTACCCATTCCATATTGACCTGCAAGATATCATATCCTGCCAGAACCAGGGATAAAGTATGACCTATGGTGAAAACCGTCACTAGCCACAAAACCCTTTTCCATCGATAGAAATCATAGGATGCGACAAGCGCTATCAGATATAGTACATGGTCATAAGCGTTGACGTCCAGAACATGTGTAAGGCCTAATTTAAGGTAGATCCAGAATTCGTCCATCTATTAAATGATTTTTGCGAATTTAGTAAATTATAGTTTGTTCAATAGAAAAAGACCTTAAGAACTTTTTTGATCGTCATTGCGTTAAGGTAGGAAATGACAATAAAGCTCTTGTTCCTGGGCAAGCAACGAAAATCAGCCATTGGGCGATGAGAATCAGGTCGATTTGTAATTGGAATAACCTTTGTTATGATGCGCGAGCCTTCGCTCAACGTCCTGGGTCTGGCCCGTGTAAAATCGACCGTCAACTTCCGATTCGAGTAGGTAGGCGTGATAGGTGATAGTGGAGAATATCGGATTCGAACCGATGACTTTCACGCTGCCAGCGTGACGCTCTGGCCAACTGAGCTAATTCCCCAAACTGAATTGCAAATTTAATGTAATTTATATCCTAAAACCAATTTGAACCAAGAATAATTGATCGACCAATAAAATTTTGCTGATCCGGAAAGACATCAATGTAGGTGGAATCATTAGTATCATCCAGGAAAAAAGCTGCTAGTTTGACGCTCTCGTCTCAACAAGACTGTGTTGTCGAGCATCTTCGAAAAACTTTAATGTTGAAAAATTTGGTTTTTTTGGCACCAACTGGTTTGATCCACGTAGTAGATATACACTTCTATAAAAAGACAAATAAATAACGCTTCGTATAAATCGAACTACTACGCTAATAGCTGGCTAGAAATATGAACATCAAACTACACCTTGTGCGAGCATGGCATCTGCTACTTTGACAAAACCGGCAATGTTAGCACCTTTGACATAGTTCACATTGTCATCTTCATCAGAACCATGTTCCACACATGCGGTATGGATGTCTTTCATGATCTCCTGAAGCTTTTCATCAACTTGTTCTGCGGTCCAACTATATCGCATTGAGTTCTGCGCCATTTCTAAGCCGGAAACAGCAACGCCGCCCGCATTAGATGCTTTTCCGGGTGAGAACAAGACATGATTCTTATGCAAAAGCTCAATGGCTTCTGGTGAAGTTGGCATGTTCGCTCCTTCGGTTAGCACTTTACAGTTCTTATCAACTAGCTTTTGGGCGTCCTGTTCGTTCACTTCGTTTTGGGTGGCGCATGGCAATACTACCTCTGCATTGTCCTTTACGTCCCATGGTTTCTGTCCTTCAGAATATTTCACACGGTCAAATCGCTCAGCGACTTCTTTTATCCTACCTCTTTTTACGTTCTTAACTTCCTGGATAGCATGGAATATCTCTTCATCGATACCGTTCTGTACATAAATATACCCGGAAGAATCTGACATAGTGATGACTCTCGCTCCCAGCTGTGTGGCTTTCTTACAAGAAAATTGGGCAACGTTCCCTGAACCTGATATGACCACGTTCTTATCACTAATGCTTTCGCTTTTCCTGGTAAGTACCTGTTCGGTGAAGTAGACCACACCAAAACCAGTAGCTTCTGGTCTGATCAATGAACCACCGTAAGAAAGTTCTTTCCCGGTAAGTATACCGGTAAATTCATTCCTTAATCTTTTATATTGACCAAAAAGAAAACCGATCTCTCTGGCTCCTACGCCAATATCACCGGCCGGCACGTCCGTATCTGCTCCTATATGTCTTGCAAGTTCTGTCATAAAGCTCTGGCAGAACTTCATCACCTCATTATCACTCTTTCCTTTAGGATTGAAATCTGAACCTCCTTTTCCGCCACCCAGCGGTAGTGTGGTCAGACTATTTTTGAAAACTTGTTCAAAACCCAGGAATTTAAGAATAGATAGGTTAACACTAGGATGAAATCGCAAACCACCTTTATAAGGTCCTATCGCTGAGTTCATCTCTACACGGTAGCCCGTATTCACCTGGATATCACCGTTATCATCAAGCCAGTTTACTCTAAAGGTGATCACCCTTTCCGGAATGACCATCCTTTCCAGTAATTTCTTTCCTTGATATTGAGGGTTCTTATCTATGAACGGTAAGACTGTTTCCGCGACTTCCTCAACAGCTTGAAGGAATTCTTTTTCGTGAGGATTTGTATGCTTTACCTGATCTAAGAAGGTTTCTATTCTGTTGTCCATGTAATTTTTGTTTAAATTGCAAATATATTACATATTTTTGTAAATAATGTAATATCGGACTTTCTTAAAGTTATAAATTGACGATTTATTAATTGAAAGGCAGATTCTAATTTGTAGCACCGCTCAAGCTCAATTCCATCAATGGAAAACTGATCAGCTCCTTTAATGACCGGTCGATACTAGGTGTCAGTCCATCAAGCTCTGGCGTTTACATCCTTCAACTTGACACCCGATTCAACAAAATCAATAAGCAGTTTATCAAGCGGTGAATGATAGATTTGAATTGAAAGCAATCTTGACTTAGATAGAAGAATATCTTGTTGTCTCTGTGTTCACTTTGGTGAATCTTAATCAATTCTGTAGATATAAAAGATATAAAAAAGTGGGAAATCCTAATCCGGAAATCCCACTTTAAAATGTTTTAGGAAAGCTAATTACTTACAAGCAAAAAAATAAATTGGTTAGTTAGATGATATTCTTCTAAAGCTATAAGTAAAATCACTAAATACACATAGCAAACTTATATGAAATCTTAATATTATTTCCCGAAAAATGATTTCATCTCATTTCATCTTTTACGATAAATCATAAACAGCTTTATATCAATTCAATAGAAATAGATATTGATATGCTACTTTTCGACAAAATTTTTAATGCTTCTGTGAATGATAACTTTTACGAAGAATACAAACGTTTTGCCAGTTCAACCATTTTAGTGTGATGGTCTAGCTCGTAAAAGCCTAATTTGTACTTATGCTCTTCCTTCGTATATAGAGAAGTAAGGCTTAGACCGGTCTCTAAACGGGCATATTCTAGAAATCGGGTATGTACAGGTTCAAATTCTTGCTTAGCAATTAAAACTAAGCGTTTATTGGTAAACACAAACTTAAGTTCTTCTAGAGATCTTCCTATAGAAATAAGCGCATCAGCTATGATAACCGTAACGAATATTTTATCAAAGAAACTTTGTCTGTTTTTAATATACACTGATTTCCATTGGTTCAGGGTTTGCGTAATATTTTTTTCAGGCTCATTTATAGTTGTTTTTATATATTGTATGTAAGCGAATAAGAATCTTAAAATTATTTACTGGCTTAAAGTTCAAGCCTCCCGGCCGGAAAGAGCGACCGGAGTCTAGAACTGATCACAACTCAAATTTTTTTATAAATAAAAGGACTGAATGTTAATAAACTTTACGAAATCTATATTATAAATACAGATGAAGATCAAATCAGCTATTTAATATTTTTTTCTTGCGTTCTTCAAATTCTTGTTGAGTAATTATACCCTCATCAACTAATTCTTTTAACTCTTTCAATTCTGTTTTCAAGCTTGATCTGGAACCCGTTTGTGAGCTAGCTACAGCTTTAGATATTGCATCTGACATTGCCTCAGTTGTTCCTTTTTGAGTGCTTGCTGAAATATTTTTTGAGCATATATTTTTAATTTCATTGGCATCCTTTTTCCAAAACCCTTTGGCAGAAATAGGATCATTCCCGGTACTTTTAATTTTCAAAGTTGAACCAAATAAGTGCTTGTCAACCGAAATACCAGTGATATTTTGAAAGTGTAAGTTTTCAGTATCAACTGAAATAAGGTGCCAGTTCCTTCTTCGGTATTCAATATGACTTTCGTCGATGTTAATAACATTAGGTGTAAATGGATTGAAATCTCCGCTTAGCAGTCTAAGAAAAAAACTTGATTTAAAAGTTTGCCCTTCCATAATATTAGATTTAGATTAGATTTCTAGTTTTTGATTTTAAAAAAACGACTCATTTTAAAGTAAATTTCTGATAATCTTTTCATTGGATCGAACTTTTTTCTTTACACCTGGTTCATTTTTTGTATATGACTAATAAGTTTTAATTTTGCATTTTCATTGCAGCATTAGCCATCTTTGTTTGAATTTTCATCATACGCTTTATCTGACTTGCATTCAATTCATTATTATTTTGAGCTTTAACCATACTTTGTTGAAGGTCTTTTGCTTTATTCATCATAGAGGAATATTCTGAAATAACACTTGCATCTCCATTGTTTGCTTTTTTTAAAAGTTTGATATACTCATCAACGTATTCTTCATAATCATCAAGCATTTCATCCCAATTTTCTGAATTATTATTAACTGATGAGCTTGTGTTTGAATTATCGGTGTTTTTATTTTCTAGATTTTTTGAGATACTACTTGAGTTTTGAGATTTTTCTCTATCTATTTTCAATGTACTAGACACACTAAAATATTTTACCTGATCACCATATTTATCTATATTAAAAGAATTAAAACCTGTTGTGAAACCCATAACTTGTTCTCCATTTCCACTTTTTAATAAACTTATGAGCTTATCATCATAATTACCATTAAGCTCGAAGATATCAATTCCAGAAATTGGCATTTTATTTTCATTTAATAAGGATGCAGATAAATCAGCTAAGGGTGTTTTATATGGATCTCTACCCTCTAAAACCTTTATTATGTCTAATGGCATTTGTTTTTTACTTTTAATTTTTATTAAAAACTCTCCACTTTTATCATAATCTGTTGTTTGGATAACTTCGTATTCTCCATCCACAACTTCAATATATTCTGTTAAATCACCTGATATCTCAGTTGTTTCAGGGGTGATTTTTGCAGTTTTATTATCCTTCTTATTGGTACCGCCTCCACAACTTGTCAATATAGCAGAAGCAATAAATAACACTCCTAATCTAGTTAATACTTTATTCATGATTTTTATTATTTTTTATCCTACTCATATGGCTTTTCGGATACGCCCCGTTTTTTAAATGTTTCTGGACTCCACGATACAAAAAAAATAGATTGGTTAGTTATAATTTACTTGTAAATTGAATCTTAAAAGTAAGATGTTATTTACATTTTATACTGGTTATTTATTTTTAATTTCTAAGTCCATATATTGTGCTGGTTTTGAAACCCAACTTAGAAATTTCTTAAAAGGTAAAATCAATAATTGTAGTAAATCACGAATAAGAGACAATCCAATTGGAGAAAAATATACACCGGCAATAGCTGCAAAAAAGGTTGAAATTTCTCCCGATGAAATCCATGCAACGATGCCAATTATCAAACCTAATATATATAAGATGAAAATTATGCCGTCGATTAAGAATTCAAGTATAAATGTTTTCAAAAATGATAAAAAAGGCCAAAGTCCTGTTATTTTAGAGATATTAATACCTCCTCTTTCTCTTTGATTAGAAAGTCTAATTGTTGCTTTTTTCCATAGATCAAAAGGAACAATAAACAAAAAATAAATAAAAAAATTGTATAAAAAATGTATTAATGCACCAATAACTTGACTTGATAATTTTTTTTCTTCCATGATATTACTTTGTTAAATTTTCCTACTCATATGGCTTTTCGGATACGCCCCGTTTTTTTAGAGTGGGTTCTGGTCTCCACTTTTTTTTAGTCATACTTTGTGGTCTGCCCTTGGCTTTCGCAGGGCCATTATTTTGTATAAAATTTATGAAATTACCATTCTCTGAGCATATTAAAATTAATCCTATTCCCATCATCTAAATCAAATGAAAGATTTGCCTCCATATAGTCTTTTGAGAATTCTAAATTAGGATTAGCAATTTTATAACCACCATATTCTCCTTGGTCTGGATTTAAAACTAGATCGTATCCATTTTCATCATCGTATGCTAGTTCAAAATGGCCCTCCACAATTGTTTCATATTTATCATAATCATAAATTTCGAAATCATAATCGCTATGAAATTCTAAGCGGTATCCGAGCCCGCCATCATCCTCATACGTTGTCCACATTCCAAATAGCATATCCTTTTCAGTAGCCTTTCTAAATTCCCAATTATTATCATCTTTTAAAAGCTCTAAATCTGCTAACTTTTCATTATTATGAAAAATTAACTCATTGGGATTAGATTTTATAATATTTAAAATAACGCCTTCTTTATATTTATCATCGCCTTTTACTTTTATCTTATCATCGGTAATTTCATAAGTCAAGGTTTCATTATCAATTTCAGAATCATTAAGCATATACAAAGTATCTGAAGAAAATTTAATGATTTTAGGTATAAAAATTTCATCCTTTTCAATCCAAAATTTATCTTTTATATCATTTTGATTGCAGCTTATGATTATTAGCATTATTGTACATAATAACAAAGTTGAAAAGAATCGGTTTAATGTGAAATTGTATTGATTATTCATGATAATTATTTTATGATTTTATTTGTTGTTTTTTAAAAAGGAGAAGAAACACTTCTGCCCATTAAGTCACTCATTCTGGAAGTGAGGTTATTTAATTTATTTTTTTGGTCTGAACTAAAATCTTCTTCCTTGATATCTTTTAATTCAGGATATTCCTTTTCAAGACTTTTAGTTACTTTTTGAAGCTCATTACCAAATTTTCTAATTTGTGTGGTTGATAATTTACCATCATCAGCTTTAGACTCATATTCAGTAATTACATCATCAAGCTTATCAAGCATTTGATCGGTTGGGTTTTGGTTTGAACATGATGTAATAAATATCAATAATGATATTATCATCGTAAGGGGTAAAGTTTTTTGAATCATAATTTTGTTTTTTAAATTCTTAAAACAAATTTGTATGAAATCTTAATATTATTTCCCGAAAAATGATTTCATCTCATTTCATCTTTTACGATAAATCATAAACAGCTTTATATCAATTCAATAGAAATAGATATTGATATGCTACTTTTCGACAAAATTTTTAATGCTTCTGTGAATGATAACTTTTACGAAGAATACAAACGTTTTGCCAGTTCAACCATTTTAGTGTGATGGTCTAGCTCGTAAAAGCCTAATTTGTACTTATGCTCTTCCTTCGTATATAGAGAAGTAAGGCTTAGACCGGTCTCTAAACGGGCATATTCTAGAAATCGGGTATGTACAGGTTCAAATTCTTGCTTAGCAATTAAAACTAAGCGTTTATTGGTAAACACAAACTTAAGTTCTTCTAGAGATCTTCCTATAGAAATAAGCGCATCAGCTATGATAACCGCACCGAATATTTTTTGAAAGAAACTTTGTCTGTTTTTAATATACACTGATTTCCATTGGTCCAGAGTTTGCACAATCTTTCTTTCAGGTTCCTTTAGAGTTGTTTTTACATATTGTATGTAAGCGAATAAGAATCTAGAGTAAAGTATACGATCTTGTGAAGCTATGTTTTGTAGCTTTTCCCTCAATTTATCGTTATCAAAAATATTATGTCCTAAGTTCTTTATTTCATCTTGCTTACCATCCATGTAAGCCATATTGATAAAGATGCTGATACAATAAATACCCTGTCTTAGTTTAGTATCTTTTGTAAGAGATCGATTTGCATTTGCTTTTTTTAAGTGCTGCTGATACTTAAATGTGTAGATGTTTTTCTTAAGCGCATCAAAATAAAATAGATCCGAATGGTCAAAATCAGGAAAAGACTCAAAATAATACAATGTAAATTTAGGATGCTGACTCAATGCATCAAGAAGACGCATTGCAGCTTTATTTTTTTGGTGTTGTCTAAAAAAAGAAGCAAATACATAAGCAATGTCCAGTTGCTTAAAACCCAAAGCACCATAGTTGCTCGGTAAGGTGTCTAAAAAACGCTGAATAGTAGCTAAATTATGATCTTCTAAAGCAAGGCGTAAAAGATCGGTTAAGGGCTTATTAATTTTATCAGAGATATGTTCTTCATAATCAAAATACTGCTTTCGGCTTGTGTTATATGCTTTACTATTTATGAATTTATCGATACTCTCTACTGTAAACTCATAAGGTCTAACGTTATACTTATGAATGTTCAGAACACGGTAAATGGTTGTAGCAGAAACTTTATGACCTGTAGTGTCTTCAATTTTATTAGAGAGTTCTTTGCAATTATTAATCCCTTTACCTTTTATACTCGCAACCTCAAAGGCGGTATCAATAAGTAATTTAATTTCCGAATTATCAAGTCTGCTGTAGCTCATATAACTTAATTCGCTGTGCTTACTTTACAAATAAAGTAAAAGATCTATTAATATAATATAAAGCACGCATAAGAAAACACCATAAATTATAGCTTTAGTTATGATGAATGCAAATGCTTTTGGATACCTTAATTTTGATTTGAATTTAATAAAGCTTAAACGATCTTCCTCTTTATACGTAAATATAGAGAAGAAAAAACTAATCAATAAAACAAATGTCGTAACAAAAATTATTTTGAGAGGATAAGGATTGGATAGAGATATAAAGTCAAACAATTCAAATTCCCATAACTTATCAAATAGTATACTTAAGATGACTGCTGAGGCCATAGCTGCCAATTGTGTTTGAGCATTGATCCTTGGAGTGAACCACCTCAACACAAAAACCGGTGCAACACCGGCACTGATACCCAAGAAAAACTCTAAAACTCTTATGACCTCTCCAAAGTAAAGAGAAACAGGAGCTACTAAAAAACTTATCAAGAAAATGTAGGCGTAACGACTCAAATTGATAGTCGTAAATCTCTTTAAAGAAGAATTGATCAGGCTGCCAGCCCAATTTGTTTGTCCTTCTACAGCTACAAAATAGATGCTTAGCAAACTTAATACAATTAAAGTAAGACTGATATGAGACCCACTTGTTTTTAGGACAGATAAAAATACAACTTCATTCAAAAAACCTTTACTATTTGAAATTCCTGCTAATGTCACAAAAGCTATTAGCGTAAAGATGACAATTTCTGTAATATGTGTTGCAATCAATACAAGCTTGCTTCGGTCTTTAAGTCCCATAATTCTTTGAGCCGTTTTGCCACTTCCATCAAAAGTTTGAGCAGACCACCATTGAATACACACATAAACCAAGAAAATTGAGAAAGCTTTTGTGCCCGTTTCAGGAAATATTTCAAGAATCCCTTGATCCAGGTTATTTATATTTTCCTGCAAGGCAGTCCAGGAACCATATTCAGATACATTGGAGTAGATCAAAAGACCCAGAAAAAATAAAAAGAAGACAACATTAAAGCCATCACTGTATATTTTATCCTGTATTCCCGAGCGCCAACTGTTAATAAGGTTGAAAAGGCATAATATCAAAATAAGATACACCTTATCTATTTGGGTGAAAAATTCAAGTATATCAACCATTGCCAGAAGAGACATGGCAATTATGATGACATTGACAAGTAATCCTACATATAAGCCTCTAAAATGAAGTAGATTTCTACCCCATTTTGTTCTATATCTATCTAGTATTAAGTCGTTTTCATTTTCATAATTCAATTGACTCCATAAAGGGTAGAATACATATACAACAACACCGTGTCCTATATAAGCGCTTAACAAAAACCATAAACCCTTTAGACCTTCAAGAGCAACGATCGTTGATATCAGAATAAAGTTCTGGATGTTTATTTTAGAAGCAACAAGGCTAAAGTAAACAGATAAAGGACTGCTCTTGTTACTTATACTAAAAACAAAATTACTCTTCTTCTTTAAAAATTTTATGCCATAATTTATGATCAAATAGGATATAAACAGCGTTAAAATTAAGGTCATAGTTTATTTAAATATAAGATACAGAATTGATTATCATAAGGATAAAGCCAATTCAAACTTAATGATGCGTTTCTTGATTTATCTATTGTTATTTGAATCTGAAAAATTTTTGTAATCTAAAAATAATTATGATCAATTATTAAGCTTAAAACTTATTATTTAACCCGATCTAAGTATTAAAAACAGAAATCAAGACGAAAAACATCACTAAGTTTTCTATAATAGATGTAAATATTCAGGCGCTAGAGTTGAACGCGATCTCAACTAAGATAAAAGAATA